>Ga0134125_10000206_pt1 | contig 88497 bp, 74 predicted proteins | sample KB31751_FD_96464 | JGI IMG/M metagenome (GOLD analysis project Ga0134125, IMG submission 96464) | Terrestrial soil microbial communities with excess Nitrogen fertilizer from Kellogg Biological Station, Michigan, USA - KB3-175-1 | ecosystem: Environmental > Terrestrial > Soil > Unclassified ... | reverse complement strand
CAGAAGATCGTGGACTGGTTCCGGAATCGCTATTTGATTTCCATCTGGCCCCACGAGCTTCGCGTTCCCCCGCTGGACCAGCCGACGGAGATCGCGGATCTGGGCTCCCTGGGCTTCCGGAATCGAGATCGGGTCGGAAAGAGTCGAAGCCATACTGTCCTCGTCTGATCTTACCACAAACGAATTATTCGAAACACGCGAAACGATCGAACGGGACTTTAGGTGCGGACCACTGCTGGAAGGAGCAGATCCTGCAATGCGTAGCTGTTGATGGCGTAAGCGAAGGAACGTGCCTTCCCGCTTCACCCAACACGAGTCTTTCATTCTTGAGCTTTTCGAGATGGTGCGAAAGCGAGAACCCCGTAGTCCCGACCTCGTCTGCGATCGCGCCCACCACCATCCCAGCCGGATGGGCAGACAGCAAGAGGCGCATGATACGCAGCCGCGACGTACAATAGTATGACCGGAGAGTTCCGTAGAGAATTATCGAACGCCTAATGGAAGCATTCACCCGCACCCGAACCGGCGTTCACGCGGGGGTGCGGTCAGCAAAGGCCTCAAATACCTTTTATGCCCGACCAGTCAAGCGACATGCCTCAGGCGTGCTCGGAGTTCCTGCGGGCATGCGACCAGCGGATGACGGCATAGCATGGACCTGACCACCGAGCTTGCATCGAACTTCACCGTCGGACGTTACCAGCAACTCCGAGATCTGCTTGCGCAGAACGACCCAGCCGCGTGGTGCGAAGTTCTTTACGCCGTTCGTCGCCGAATCAGCGAGCGCTTCTTGCGCCCTATGCGCGACCTTGCGCGCTTCGATAAGCAGGAGGAGTTGCCGAATCGGCCAGGGTTTGCGATTCTCGCACTCGACTGCCTGCTCATCGACACCATCCAGGCGTTTCGCGAAGGGCGGGTGAGCACAGGCGAGGTGAGCCCGGCGCACTCGTTCAGAACCTTTCTGCACACGCCCCGATTTGCTGACTTTCGCAGCCGCGACCGCGCGGACTTCTTTCATTACGTGCGCAACGGCATTTTGCACAATGGCGAAACACGGAAAGATTGGAAAGTGCGCATCGATACGACCCGAATGCTCGAACGCACCGCGACGAGCAGGACCTTGAATCGCCGCCTCTTTCATGCGGGCGTCATTAAAGAGTGGCGCGAGCTGCATCACCACCTCCGACAAGGCGACACCGCGTCCCGCACCGCATTCTTGCAGAGAATGGATAGCATGGCAGGACTCCCCGTCGAAACTTACCCGCACGTCTACTTCGCGTACGGCTCAAATCTCCTCACGAGCGAATGCGAACGAACAATGCAGGACGCCCGACCGTACGGCTTGGCGTACCTGCCCGGCTACCGCCTCGTGTTCACGAAACACAGCACGACGCGCAACGGAGACGCGGCAAGCATCACCGCCGAGACGACCAGCATGGTCTGGGGATTCCTATACCGGCTGACCGACGAGGATAAGGCGAAGCTCACGTTGCGCGAAGGCGGATATTATGAGCAACCCGTCACCGTGCACCTCATGGCGGCGGACGGCAACACCACACCTGTTGACGCCTTCACGTATATCGGGAACCATGCTTGCGCCAAGCACTGCGGACCGCCGAGCACGTACCTCGATCTCATCATCCAGGGCGCCCGCGAGCGCAACCTGCCGCAGGAGTATCAGGAGTTTCTCGCCTTACACCAACGGGACTCGCAACCATGAACGCGTTCGACCAACCATGGGCGCCCGGCGCTTCCGAGTTTGAGCGCTTCCGCGAAGACTTGTACTTGCGGATCGGGAACACTGCCACGATGATGAGCCAGGCCCTCGACCGTAATGCCAATACGATCACGACTGCATTGCAGCGCGCAAGTGGCGCCGGCCTCCTCCACCCGGACCGCGCGGACCATGAAGAGGCAAAACTCGCCGATATTTCCGAGCATGAGCGATTCGTGTACAACTGGGCTCTCGTGATGCTCACCACGCGCACCATTGGAGTGGACCCCGCGCCCCATCGGCGGGGCTGGACAACGGCGACAGATCATGGCAGGTTAGAACCAGTTTGAGTGTGGTTGCCTGCTGAAGGTCGCCAGACAGAATGCCCGGTCGCTCTAACGGCCGGGCATTCTAACGTTTTCCCCGCCTTCGAGCAAGAACTTTACACCCCGGAACCAGATGATTGACTGATGATTGGCGCCTTCGGCGCCGATGATGTTGCTGCTTCGCTACACCGGCGCAAGTTCAGAAAACAACGATTTCAGATGATCGCTGACAAGCGGTCTGCAAAACGAAGCGCTGGAGATTTTGACCACCCATGGGTCTTCGGGCTAACTGCTTTAGAATCTGTATTGATACTTTTTCTTCAGAATTAGTATTGACTGCTCACGATTGTGCCTGCATACTCAGGACATGCAAAAGGCGTTCGCATACCTGAGAGTGAGCGGCAAGGGCCAGGTCGAGGGCGACGGCTTCACCCGCCAGCGGGCCGCGATCAAGGCTTATGCTGCGGCGAACAATTTCAAGATCGCGCGGGAGTTTCGCGAGGAAGGCGTGAGTGGCACGAAGGAAACGATGGATCGCGCGGCTTGGGCCGAAATGATGGCGGCGCTGCACTCGAACGGTGTGCGAACGATTATCGTCGAGAAGCTCGACCGGCTTGCGCGCGATTTGATGGTTCAGGAAGCTGCGATTGCGGACCTCCGGAAAAACTGTTTCACACTCGTGTCGGTCCAGGAGCCCGACCTGATGGCGAACGACCCTACCCGGGTGCTAATGCGGCAGCTCATGGGCGCAGTGGCGCAGTACGACAAATCTCAGATCGTTGCGAAGCTTCGCGGGGCGCGGATGCGGAAGCGGTCGAAGGACGGCCGCTGCGAAGGCCGCAAGCCCTACGGCCACTACGATGGCGAGGGCGCCATTATCGAACGCATGAAGGCGTTGCGGGCGGACGGGTTAGGGTTTGACCGAATCGCGGCGCGGATGAATGCTGACGGGCTGCAAACGCGAACGCGCGGCAGATGGCACGGCGTTATGGTGAACCGCATACTCGTGCGAGAACCCAAAGGCCGGCAGCCGGAGGGCGAATAGGGCCAATGGCTGCCGGAGGATTGCGATTGCTCAGAGAGGAATGGGTGACGGCGGTCATTCGTCACCGGAGGCTGTAGAATTGGCGTTTGGGCGATTGATGGCGCTGAACCTGCAAAAGGTGGGCACAAATTTGGGTAGTGGGACTGACCCACTACCCAAATTTGGGCACACCGGAACAGGCCGAAACACTGGAAATTCAGTAACTTCTTTCGCTTCAATGTGCCCGGGTGGCGAAATCGGCAGACGCAACGGACTTAAAATCCGTTTTCCGGCAACGGGAGTGCGGGTTCAATTCCCGCCCCGGGCACCAACCACGCGATTTTTCTTTGATGCGCCCTTTTGGGCACATTCGCGCCAGACTTTCCTATATTCAGCTTCGGCGCGCTGATTGCTCAAGGCAACATTCGCCATCGCGTCATCACAAATTTTGCCGGACTGCAATCTCCTGCTGATTCGATCACACCCTGGAGGTGCTGTGGCTTCGTTGTATAAACCCCATCGTTGCCGTCAATGTGACGATCCAGGTGATCATGAAGAGCGGCGAGCCCAGCGGGGCGTTTTCGAAAACAAGGCGAGTCCCATGGTAAAGGGTCAGGGCATCGTACCAGACCTTATAGACAGCGAGTAAGAATGCCCCTGCCGCCGCATAGTAGGCCGCCGTAAATTTCCATCCCAGATAAATGATGAACGGAACGCCCCATGCGAAATACTGAAGAGCGAAGCCCGGCGCGAAGGTCAGAAACGCAAACACAATAACTCCAATTTGCGCGAACAAATTCGCCCTGCGGCTCATCCAGATCGAAAGGCAGACTACCGAAAGCAGGAAGATGCCGGCGTGAACGGGCGCTGTGATCCCGACCATTCCCATAAGATCGGAAAGAATCCAGGGCTGACCACGATATGCTGTCAGCCCCTGAACTACGGCGCGTCCATCCGCGATGAAATAGGGCAGTCCCCCCAGAAAGAACACGGCACTCGCAACCGCTATGAACCAGACTCGTTGCTTTGCCGATTTCATGCGCAGGAGAAACGCGATTCCGAATATGAGCGGCACGATCTTGATGCAGAGCGCGAGACCAAAGCAAAGAGCGGCAGACTTTTCGCGTCCAGTCTCCATGTAGTAAATGGCAGCCACGACAAAAACCGTCATGATGGGATCGGTGTTGCCGTGAAACCCCGAAATCAAAATGGAAATTGGGCAGGAAGCCACGAGCAGAATAGTCCTGGCGCTCAGCTGGATTCCGCCGACTCGCTGCCCGATCTTCAAGAGCAGGGCGAGCAATATCACGTCAGCTATCGCGTCCGTTATCCGCATCCAGAACTGGAGAGGCAGCCCGGTCAGCTGCTCCAGATAATGCCACAGACCGAGGATGTGAATCATCGATGGTGGATGACTGAAAACCTGCAGGCCGAGATCGCGCCCCTTGTATACGTAATGAACCCCTTCGAGATACAGGGCGGAGGCGCCCCGGCTGGATATTTTTTCAACGTCCGCTCGAAACGTGAGCACATCCATCGTGCCGAACGTGAATAAAGCAAGAGCGCACTTGATTATGAAACTGGCGGCTGCAATCAGCCATGCTGTAACGGGGAATGCGTCCACTGCCGGTAACGCGGCGCGCACGTAAGTCGCTTCCTGCATTTTCGCCTGAGGGGACTCCATTTCGCCCATTTAAGCACGCTTAGGTACAAAATCACACTCTTTAAACAGTCCACCGGACGCCGCTCGAATCCAAAGCAAGCCGCTGAGCCCTGACTGGAAATGTGGCGGCACTTCAACGATGGCCCATAACATGCGACACGCCCGCACATGCAGAACCCAGACCCCAGGCTGCCGCCGAAAGAACCGGATCCGAAGCCGATTTCTCCGCCCAGGCCTGAACCCGGCGAGCCCGATCCGGATGTGGTCCCGGAAATCGATCCGGGCACGTTTCAACCGCGACCGATGTGAAGACGATTGGCTTGGCCTGCGACGTGCACAGTCGTCATACATGCCCGAGGCCCAACGCATGAAGCACCTTCGAATTAAATTCAGCGGGGGAACCGAAACTGATCACGAAAGTGAGTGCGTTCCACGCATTGGGGAGCAAATTGTTTTGAGCTTTGGCGCCGACGGCGCGCCTGCCGCCGATCACTTCTTCCGTGTTCGTGATGTGGTCCACCGATTCGGAACTTCATCGGGACATGAGATCGCAGTTCTGGTTGATGAAGAGAACGAAGCCTCACTCGCCGGCGTGAGATAGTTACAACCGTCCGTGTCCGAGTTGTGGCTTTCGTCGCGTCTATCTCTCGCGCGCCATTATGCGCCCGTCCTCGCGGCGCGGACCTCGCCGCTGTTCGGTGCCAACTCCTTCGAGCCCAGGAAGCATTTTGTGAGACAGCAGCGCTGTGGACTCACGGTGTCGTAGCGAGACGAAACCCGCTGCCGGGAATGATGCGGAATGTGCCCTGACCACTCAACGTTCACGACGCCAGGCACAATTCTTTTCGCTGGCCTGGCAACGTCTTGCGTCGAAAACGGCGCCGCAGGCCTCGCGCTCGGGTGTACTCTCGGATCGTTGGCCGTCTTTGTCGAGAAGCTCCGGCCGCACGGTTTTTGAAAACCGAATATCAAGGCATCGCGTGTGTCGCCGGCGTAGTGTGCCCGGCTGGATGGATCGGCAGCCGGGATCACCTGAATATTCTCGCGACTCTCTACGTACGACACCCGGATTCCAGTAGTAAGGGGCTTTGGCCGGGAAACCCGAGCTTCGAGCGCAGGCTGAGAAAAAAGTTAAATATCTGGAGCAAACCCAGCAAGTGATTGAAAATATAGGAATGGGCATTTCCGGGGAGTTGGATCAAAGGGCGAGCAAGGCAAAGCCTCGACCATTGAAGCGGGCTCGCACGTCGGGCTTTGCTGGTCCCGGGCACCAGTTCTCCTGAGATGTTCTCCCTGCAATCCAAAGTCGCTCTCGTCACCGGCTCCGCTCGCGGTATCGGACGCGCCATCGCCGAACATCTCTCCTCCGCCGGAGCCCGCGTGATGCTCAGCGACATCGATCCCGCTCCGCTGGAGGAAGCGCAACGCGCGATCCCCGCGTCCGCGCGTCTCGCCGGCGACATCACCGATTCCGCCTTCCCCGAACGCCTTGTCGAGCAAACCATCGGCGAGCTGGGCGGACTCGACATCATCGTCAACAACGCCGGCTACACCTGGGACAACACCATCCAAAAGACCTCCGACGAGCAGTTCCAGGCCATGCTCGATATTCACGCCGTCGCGCCTTTTCGAGTCCTCCGGGCCGCCGCCGCATACATTCGCGAGAGCGCAAAAAGGGAAGCCGCCGAGGGCCGCCGCGTCCACCGCAAGGTCGTCAACATTACGTCCATCTCGGCGACCGATGGAAGCGCGGGCCAGACCGGTTACTCTTCCGGCAAGGCCGCCGTTATCGGACTCACCCGCACCATGGCCAAAGAGTGGGGCCGTTACAACGTCAATGTAAACGCCGTCGGATTCGGGCTCATCGACACGCGCCTCATCCAGCCGCTCACGCCCGAGTCAAAGATCGAGGTCAAAGGCCACGAGATCCGCGTCGGGGTCCAGCCCGGAGTTCTGGACAAGGTGATTTCCGCAAGCCCGCTGGGCCGCGCCGGCACGGTCGCCGAGGCGGCGGGAGCCGTCCTCTTCTTCTGCTCGCCACTCAGCGATTTCGTCACGGGTGAAGTGCTGATGTGCTCCGGCGGCATGCACTTCTGATTTTCTTCGCGCGCTTCTTCAAGCATTTCTTTAAGCTGGAGTTGTGCGAGGCTCGTGCCCGCCGCTACAATTGCACAGGATGCCCCGGCGGAAACCCCAACCAACCCCGACAATCAACGAAAAATACGCGAATTTCAAGCTGGAAGTGCGGCCTTCAAAGATTCACCGGTGGGGTGTTTATGCCCTCGAGAACATCCCTGCGCGCCGCAAGGTGATCGAATACACGGGCGAGCGTATCAGCCGGAAGGAAACGCGACGACGCAGCGACGAGCAGGCTCGCATGATCTACCTGTTCACGCTCGACAACTACTGGACGCTCGACGGCTCCGTGGGCGGCAGCGGCGCGCAGTACATCAACCATTGCTGCGACCCGAACATCAAGACTGTCGTGACGAAGGGCCACATTCTCTATATGAGCTGCAAGCCGATCCGCAAAGGCCAGGAACTCACCGTCGATTATCACTTCGCGAAGGATATCGAGACAGTCCCGTGCAAATGCGGCTCGGCGCTATGCCGCGGCACCATTAATCTCAAATAACGCGTAATCTCAAATAGCGCAGGCCGCGGGATCCTGTCCGGCACCCCAGCTCAGAGAAACACCTCCAGCAGCTCGCGGAAATCCCGTACAACCCGCAGCCGCCCATTCCCTTCCCGAAGTTCCTCGCGTTCCAGCGTCCACGTGCGCTGGTGCGGGACGAAGACTGCATTCAGCCCCGCATCGAGCGCCGGATTGATATCCGACTTCGGGCTGTTGCCGATCATCCAGGTCCGCTCGACGTCGAACTCCCGCAAGCGTGCCAGTTGCAGATAGGCGCTGCGGTCTTTCTCTTTCACGATTTCGCAGTGCGCGAAGAGCGGACGCAATCCGGAGAGATCGATCTTGCGATTCTGCTCGGCTGGCTCTCCTTTCGTGAACAGCGTCAGTTCGTGCGTTTCCGCAAGGAATGGCAGGGTCTCGGCAACGCCGTCCATGAGCTCGATTTCCTGCTCGAGGATCTTGTGCGCGAACGCACTGACGCGCTTGAGATCGTGCTCCTCGACAGCACGCTGGGCGAGCCGCAAATAGCACTGGCGGAGATTGCGCCCGAAGTTCACCGCCCCATAGCCGTGAATCCTGTTGTTCTCAATTTCGATCTCGTCGAGGACGTCGCGAATCTCGTCCGGCGCAAGCGACGAGTGATTCAGATACTCGCAGAATTCCTGAAACGCATTCTCGAAATAGACGTTGTTCTCCCAAAGCGTGTCATCCGCGTCGAAGATGAGATGCTGGCGTCCCGAATTCAGAACGGCACCGCCGCATGGGGCGCCAGCCGGAACGGGATCTCCACCACAACGTCCACTTCCACCGGCTCTCCGCGCCGCGAGGCGGGGGTGAATTCCCACTTTGCGAGAGCCTCCTCCGCGCTTTGGTTCAGCCGTTCATCGATTCCGCGGAGAAGCTCGATCGTCGAAACGCGGCCATCCTTCCCAATCACGCACGCAAGCTGCACTTTACCCTCAATCTTGTCCGCGGCTGCGGCCGCGATGTACTTTGGATCGACCTTGCGATGCGCAATCGGCGGAGCGACTGGCGCCAGGCCCGCCTCACGCGCGGTGCGGTCCGCGTACCACATCAGCCAGCTTCCGGAGTAGCTCGTCAGATTCGGCATCTGGATCGCCATCATGTAAACATCGCGGCCGTCGAAGCGCTTGTCGGGCCCGTTGGATACCTTGATGGCCCCGGCATCGGGTTCGCTGGCTACCTCCTTCGGCGCCAGGCGAGGCTCGGATAGTCGTGCCGCGGCGCGCAATGTCTGCGAAGATGTCGGGGCCGCGAACGCCTGCGCGATCAGATCCGGCTTCGCGCCCTTCGTACCGGCTATGTAGAGATCGGGAACGGTGAGACCTTTTGCATCGCTTGCCGCATCGCCCCCATCGGGCCTCGGCTTCGGACCCGCCGAAAACTGGCCGGGGCTGGAATTCACAGGCAGAGCCGCCGATTTAGCCGCCGGATTCAACCCGACGACGGCCAGATTCAAAGCCTGCGAGTTGGCAGAGAGTATATCGTTTGGAGCCGTCAGCGCCCCGGTGCCGGCGAGAGATGGCGGCGCGTCTATTTGCACGGCTTTCGTGGCTACAGGCGCAACCTTCGGCGGCGCGGTAAACGGGCGCGATGGCGCCTTGAACGAAAAATTCACCGCAGGGCCGGCATCGATGCGCGCCTCTATGTCAGGCGCCTCCGGTGGCGGCGCGACTTCGGCAAGCTTTACCGGGGCCTTCAGCGGCGGCGCCTGAAACCGGCGTGTGATACGCGCTGCCTCAGGAAGCTTCACGGCCTCGAGCGGCTGCGTCCGGATTTCCGGCGCATCCGGAATGGTCACCCTGGCGACTTCAGGCGCAGGTGCCGCGGGCGGAGCGGTGAATGGCCGTGCGATTTGCGGCATCCGCACCGCCAGCACATTCGGCAACTCGAATTGCTTCGTCTCCTTCAACTCCGGCGCTTCGGTCTGGATGATCTGCGTCCGCTGCGGCGCGTCTTTACGCGAGGCGACGATCTGCTGAGGCGCACGTTCTGTCGCTCGCGGCGGTTTCTCGCCGGCCTTCGATTGGCTCGGACGGACGTCCGGCAGTTCCTTCTTGAACTCGTACCAGACCAGCTTCGTTTCCCTGCCCTCGATCGCCTGCTTGTACTCGGATTTCGACGGCTCCGGCAGCTTGATCTCGGGCGCGTGCATCAACAGCACGAATGCCGCGCCATGGAGCGCCAGCGAAATCGCGAGCGGGGCCGGCCGCTTTCTCGCCGCCGCCGGGCCTCCGTCCATGTATGCGTTGAGCGACATGGGTGTCAATTGATCGCAGGTTTGTGGCCAAATCCATTCTGCGGAGCCGTGCGCTTCATCTTCGCCGCGTACTGCTTGCGATCGGCATACTCTCCGGCGAAGTCGATGAAGGCGCGGAGCCGGTCCGTTTCCGAGCGGCTGCGCTGCAGAAGGTTGCGAAAATCGAGATCGTCGACCCCAGCGGCGAGTTCGAAACTCAGGAATGGATGATTGGGGTCGGGCGGGCGCTCATTCGTTGCGTCGGACAGCGGCGCGAGCGCCTCCAGCATTTGTTCGAAGGCCGCGACGGCGCGGCTCCGCAATTCCGGCGCCGGAGACTCCGGCTCCTCATCGCCGTAGTACTCGACTTCTCCGCGCAGATAATCTTTGTCCTGATCGAGCGACTTTACAACAAAGCGCCGCTGGCCGCGCGTAAGCACGTCGAAGCGTCCATCCGGGTAACGCTTGAGGACGGTTTCCACGAGAACGGTGCAGCCGGTATTGACAATGCCGCCATCCCGAGCGAGCACAATGCCGAACTCGGTACCGGCGGCCTCGGCTTCGCCCACCATCTCTTTGTATCGATCCTCGAAGATATGCAGGGGGACGGCGCTGCCGGGAAATACCACAAGCTGCAGAGGAAACAGGGGGAGCAGCCGCGCCATGTTGTTATTATGGCGTTTCTTCCAGAGAGATGGACCCGCTGAGCGGCAAAGTCGTCGTGATCACTGGCGCGTCGGAAGGAATCGGCGCACGCGTTGCCGCGCTCCTGCAGAGCCGGGGCGCGCTTCTGACCGTCGCGGCACGGAATTCCGTGAAGCTCGGCCAAATCGCGCGGTCTGACGATCTTGTCGTCGCAGGAGACATCACCGATGAGGGGGTACGTCGCGTGGTGATTGAAAAGACGATCGAACGCCACGGCCGAATCGACGTCTTGATCAATAACGCCGGGCGCGGCTCCTGGTATGCGGCCTCCGCGGTGCCGCTCGAAGAAGCCCGTGCCGTCTTCGAGCTGAACTTTTTTGCGCCGCTGGCGCTGTCGCTCCTCGCCACCCCCTGGCTCCGGCAATCGCGCGGAATCCTCGTCAACATCAGCTCCATCGCCGGGCAGATCAGTCTGCCATGGCTGCCTGTGTACTCAGCCAGCAAGTTCGCGGTAACGGCGCTGACCTCCGCGCAGCGCAGCGAACTGAAGCGCGATGGCGTGCACGTGATGGGAGTTTTTCCTGGCTATGTGGATACGGGTTTCCAGGCACACGCCGCCGGACCGCCGCCGCCTGACCGTATCGTCGCCGGGAAGAAGTTCGCCGTGTCCGCCACTGACTGCGCCGCGGCAATTGTGGACGGAATCGCGCACCGCAGGCAGATTGTGGTGACGCCCGCACTTGGCTGGCTTCTGGTCTGGGCGAACCGGCTTTTTCCGGGCCTGGTCGAATCGCGGATGGAACGAGTCTGACGGTGCATAACAACCTCAAGCGCGCGCCCGGTGTTTATCTTGCGGGATTCATGGGATCCGGCAAAACAACCGTCGCGCGCGTGCTTGCCGACCGCCTCGGCTGGGACTTCATCGATCTCGACGCGGAGATCGAGGCCATCGAACACACGACCATCGTCGAGCTTTTTGAATTGCGCGGAGAGCCGGAGTTCCGGCGGCTCGAAACCGAAGCGCTCCGGACGATCATGCGCCGGATCGAGCGCGGCATGCCCGCCGTGATCGCGCTGGGCGGCGGCTCCTTCGTGCAGCCGATGAACGCCCAGTTGCTTGAAGGCCACGGAATTTCCATTTGGCTGGACTGCTCGTTCGACACAATCACCGCGCGAATGCGGGAAGCGGAAGCCGCGGCGCGTCCGCTGGCGCGTGACCCGAACGCGTTCCGGCAACTCTTTGAGGAACGCCGCTACGCCTACAGCCGCGCCACCTATCGCGTGGATGCAAACTGCGACGTGGATAGAGCGGTGGACCAGATTCTCGCGCTGCCAGCGTGGAAATGAGCACAGTGCAACCTCCTCAGGGAATCGTACAGAAGGCTTCATGAGGCACAACCTGCGTCGCGACGCCCGGGCGATCCTGATGGCCGCGCTCGCCGCAGCCGATCCGAGCTCCGCGGTGGACACAACGTTACGCGCGCGGGATGAGCTCGAGCGTTTCCGGCGCATCTTCGTGGTGGGGGCCGGGAAAGCGAGCGGCACCATGGCTGTCGCGGTCGAACAACTTCTGAGCGGACGGATCACCGCCGGCTGCGTGAACGTCAAAGACGGCGACACCGCACGCACACGCCTGATCGAACTTCGTCCTGCCGGCCATCCGGTGCCCGACGAGCGCGGGTTTCAGGGAGCGAAACGCATCGCGCAAATCTGCGAAAGCGCGGAGGAGAAAGACCTCGTCATCTGCCTGCTCTCCGGCGGCGCCTCGGCGTTAATGCCTTTTCCATCGCCGCCGGTTACGCTCGCGGAAAAGCAGGAGACGACGAAACTGCTGCTCGCCAGCGGCGCAAACATCCACGAGATGAATGCGGTTCGAAAGCACCTGTCGTCGATCAAAGGCGGACAATTGGCGCGCATGGCCTCGCCCGCGCGCGTGTTATCCCTGATTCTTTCCGATGTGGTCGGTGACGATCTCGACGTGATCGGCTCGGGTCCGACCGCGCCGGACAGTTCCACATTCCAATCCGCGTTCGCGATTCTCGAGAAGTATGCGATTACAGATCGCGTGCCGGCGCGCGTACGGGAAAGGCTGAAGAACGGCGCAACCGAAACACCAAAGGAATCCGATCCGCTGTTTCAGAACGTCGAGAACATCATCATAGGCAGCAATCAGAAGTCTCTCGATGCCGCCGCCCGCGCGGCAAAGGACCTTGGATATAAGCCGCTGATTCTCTCCAGCGCGATCGAGGGCGAAACGAAAGACATCGCAGGCATGCACGCCGCTATTGCCCGGCAGATCCGCACGCACGAGCAGCCGTTGCGTCCCCCCGCGTGCGTGATTTCTGGTGGTGAAACCACCGTGACAATGCGCGCATCGGGCAAAGGTGGACGCAATCAGGAATTCGCACTGGCGGCCGCGCCCGGCATTGCGGGTCTCGAAGATGTGCTGATTCTCAGCGCCGGAACCGACGGAACCGACGGTCCCACGGACGCCGCCGGCGCCATCGTCGACGGGACGACCGTGGAGCGTTCGGCAGGAAACCTCACGGATGCGCTGGACGAGCACAACGCCTATCCGCTGCTCGCCGAACTCGGCGATCTCGTGACGACAGGATCGACGGGTACCAATGTGATGGATCTCCACTTGATCCTGGTCTCGTAATTTCTCACTGCAGGATGCTATCCTGCAGCCGATTGCAGAGCACAGAAGCAGCGCGATTACCGGCCTCGCGCGGGATGCCATCCTGCATTACAATGCGTGTCCGAAATGGGTAAACGTCCGCCAGATGACGTACGGATGCGCGGTTTTGCGCGCCGCGATACGGTCCGTGCGGCGCTCGAATGGCTGGACGCTCACTTGCGTCCTCTGAGTTCTGAAGTGTCGAGGCTGCGGGAGTGCGGGGGCCGTGTGCTGGCCGAAGCGATCGTCAGCGAGTTCGACGTGCCGGGGTTCGATCGTTCATCGATGGATGGATACGCCGTCGTGGCCGCGAGCACGGAAGGCGCGGCTGGATATACCCCGCTCGAACTGCGCGTCATCGGCGATTCCATGCCGGGTCGTCCCTTCGATAACTCGATCGCGGCGGACGAAGCGGTCCGCGTAATGACAGGCGCGCCGGTCCCGCGGGGCGCGGATGCGGTGTTGCCAGCCGAATACGCCGAAGAGACTGCCGGAAAAATCCATGTGCTGGCCTCCGTCTCGCCTGCGAAGAACGTAGGAAAGCGGGGCGAGGACATCGCGCGCGGCACGACAGTGCTCGAATGCGGACGCCATCTGCGACCTCAGGACCTTGGTGTGCTGAGTTCGATCGGCCACAGCCAGGTGCGCGTCGTGCGACGGCCGCGCGTGCGCCTCGTCGTAACCGGCAGCGAACTCCTCGCGGCGGGCTCAAATCCGGAGGGATTCCATATCGTCGACGCCAACGGCCCGATGTTGCAGGCTCTGATCGAGCGCGACGGAGGGATCGTCGATTTTCCCGGACTCGTGCGCGACGAACCGGCCGCGATCCTCGATGCCTTGCGCGCGGACGCCGACATCGTCATCGTGACCGGCGGATCCAGTGTCGGGCTCGAGGACTTCGCCCCGACGCTGGTCGCCGAGCACGGCGAACTCGCGGTGCATGGCATTGCTATGCGACCGAGTAGCCCGACGGGGCTGGGACGCATTGGGGAACGGCTGGTGTTTTTGCTGCCGGGCAATCCCGTATCGGCGCTCTGCGGCTACGACTTTTTCGCGGGGCGTGCGATTCGCGCGCTCGGAGGAAGAAGTAAAGCGTGGCCGTACCGCGCGGTGTCCGGAAGATTGGCTCGCAAGATCAGCTCACCTGTTGGGCGTCTCGACTACGCGCGCGTGAAATTCGCCGAAGGCGTTGTCGAACCATTGGCGATCGCCGGAGCATCGCTGCTCTCTTCGACCACTCGCGCCGACGGATTCGTGATCGTGGAGGATGACAGCGAGGGTTTCGCGGCGGGCGCAGATGTAACGATTTGGCTTTATGCGTGAACAAGATCAGTTCCTCCAGGTGCTCGATCGCGATGAAGCCGAGCGGCGCTTCCGCGCCGCGGTCGATTGCAGACCGCTCGGAGCCGAAGTCGTAGCTCTGGATGCGGCGTTGGGACGTGTGCTGGCGGAAGATGTGGTCGCGCCCGTCGACGTTCCGTCGTTCGATCGCTCGAACTTCGATGGATTCGCAGTGGTCGCCGAAGATACGTTCGGGGCCTCTGAAGAAGTCCCGCGCCTGGTCGCGCTGGGAGAAGAAGAAATCCACACCGGCGTAGTGCCGGCTACCGTAATCGAGTCACGACGCGCGGCGGTGATTGCGACCGGCGGCATGGTGCCGCGCGGAGCGGATGCGGTCGTGATGGTCGAGCACGCCGAGGTCGACGACGGCAATCTCAAGATTCGCAGGGCCGTCACCGCCGGCAACGGGGTTTCATTCGCAGGCACAGATATTGCCGCCGGCGAGACGGTGTTGCGCGCAGGACAGGCGCTGACGAGCCGTGACAGCGGTGTTCTCGCAGCCATCGGGGTTTCCGAAGTCAGAGTCTGGCGTAAGCCCGTTGTGGCGATTCTTTCGACCGGCGACGAAATCATCGCGCCCGGCGAGACCATGGAGCCCGGAAGAGTCTACGACTCGAATGGACAGGTGCTGGCCGACGCGGTCCGCGAGCTTGGCGGTGAGCCAAAGCGCATGGGGATCGTACGCGACGACATTGGCGCGTTGCGGATACGGCTGCGCGAGGCAATCGCATCCGCCGATATCGTGCTGCTCTCCGGTGGCACCAGCAAGGGCGCCGGCGACGTGTCATATCGCGTAGTGGCGGAACTGAACGACCCGGGAATCGTCGCGCACGGCGTCGCTCTCAAACCCGGCAAGCCGATCTGCCTCGCGGCGACCGGCGGCCGCGCGGTCGTGGTCTTGCCCGGATTCCCGACATCCGCGATCTTCACCTTCCACGAGTTCGTTGCGCCCGTGATCCGATTGCTGGGCGGACGCGGCGCAGAGGAACGAGCCGTCGTGCCGGCGAAGCTCGCGGTCAAGGTGAACAGCGAGATTGGCCGCACCGAATATCTTCTGGTTGGACTCGTCCAGACCGGTGATTCGCTCGTTGCTTATCCGATGGGCCAGGGCTCCGGCAGCGTAACCACTTTCAGCCGGGCCGATGGATTCGCGACGATTGGGAGGCATGAAGAGATCGTGCAGGCCGGCGCGACCATCAATGTCCAACTGCTCGGTCGCGGGCTGCAGCTTGCCGACCTTGTCGTGATCGGCAGCCATTGCATCGGGCTCGACTACTTGCTCGGTGAACTGCAACGGCAGGGTATCCGATCGAAGTTTCTCGCGGTGGGAAGCTCCGGCGGACTCTACGCCGCGATGCGCGGCGAGTGCGACATCGCGGGAATTCACTTGCTCGATCCGAACACGGGAGAGTACAACCGCACGTTCCTGACTCCGGCGCTCGAGCTGATCCCTGGCTATGGGCGGCTGCAGGGAATCGTTTTTCGCCCGGGAGACAAACGCTTCGAGGGGCGCACCGCGAAGCAGGCAGTCGCCAGCGCGGTGGCGGATCGTTCGTGCGTGATGGTCAATCGCAACAACGGCAGCGGCACACGCGTCCTGATCGACCGGCTGCTGGGAAACGTGCGGCCGCACGGTTATGCGGTGCAGCCGAGAAACCACAACGCGGTCGCGGCCGCCATCAAACAGGGGCGGGCTGACTGGGGTATGACGCTTGACACCATTGCGCGCAATGCCGGACTCGGATTCCTGCCGGTTCAGGAGGAGCGCTACGATTTCGTCACCCCGATCGCCCACAAGGAGCGCCCGGGCGTTCTCGCCTTTCGCAGGCTGCTCGAACAGGCATCCACGCGCAAGGCGCTCGCAGCACTCGGAATGAAGCCATGACAACAGGCGGAATTGTACTCGCCGGCGGAATGTCCACGCGTATGGGGTCGTCGAAGGCTCTGCTGCCGTTCGGCCCCGAAACGATGCTGCAGCGAGTGGTGCGCCTCCTCGGGACCGTCTTGTCGCCGATTGTCATCGTGGCCGCGCGCGATCAGGACTTGCCGGCACTTCCGGATTCCGTGATCCCAACGCGCGATGAGAAGGACAAACGGGGACCGCTCGAGGGCTTGCGGGCAGGATTAAAGGCGCTCCCGGAGGCAGTCGATGCGGCATACGTAACGAGCTGCGACGTCCCGCTGCTGGCCCCCACCTTCGTGACGCGCATGATCGATTTGCTGGGCGACCATGACATCGCGGTCATGGAGATCGACGGCTTCGCGCATCCGCTGTCGGCGGTTTACCGGCGGGCAGTGCTGCCGGAAGTCGAATCACTTCTCGATCAGGACAAGCTGCGCCCGGTGTTCTTGTTCGACGCTGTGAGGACGCGGCGCGTGCGGCCTGAGGACATGCAGGAAGCGGACCCGGAGCTGCGCACCCTGCGCAACCTGAACACCCCTGAAGATTATCTGGCCGCGCTTGCGGAGGCAGGGCTCTCAGGCTGAGAGCATTGCGATGGCTGATTGCGGAATATACTGTGGAGTCCACATGGAAACCATCCAGGTTGTCCTCGACAAGAACTTGCAGGCAGCCGACCGCATAGCGCGGCGGTGAAACAGAACCGCTCCGCACTCGTGCGGGATGCTTTGCGAGAACACATCCGGCCGCCTGGAGATTCGCGCGCGGGAGGAGCGCGATCGCGCAGGCTACTCGAAACACCCGCAACAGATGAACGACGCCTTGCTCTGGGAGAAAGAAGGGGCGTCGCCGGCCAAATAGCGAGAAGAGACGTGAGGCTTTACCGTTTCGCTCCGCCCGACAAGACCATCTGTCAACGGTAACCGTTGCACCGGTGACATCGACGGTCCGCGGCGTTCCCTCCGAAGTGATTCTGGATGAGCAGGATGGAATGGTGCCCCGTGCGCTGTAAACCCCATTACCTGATCACAGTGCCACGCCAGCATCTGGGGCGAAGGGTGTCGCGGTTGAGTTCATATATCGCGTCAGCTCACCAACCGCGCTGCCGATGATACTCGGCCACGAGTGCGTCGAGGCGCTCGCGGCTAAGTGACGCGGCGGGATCATTGGGGAGTGCCGTGTTCAGGAAACGGTCGGGCAGCGTGTCTTCCTCCGGCATCCATCCGGCAAGCAGGTTGAACTGCCGTTTCGCCGAGACGATCCGCCGCGCGGTCTCGCGCATCTCATCCGCCGTAACATCCCAGCCGGTCACGCTGCGCAGCATGTCCGCCGACTCCGCGTAGAAATCCGTGAAGACGCCGCGCAGAAACTTGCACATGATGAGCGAGTCCATGATGGCGGCTTTGTCTTCCGTCTCGATCGCATGGCGGACCGCATCCAGCGTCACATTCCGGCGATCCACCTTATTGGAAAAGTCGACTTCATACGCCCCGCTGCGGTTGTGGTCGGCGCCCCGCGCTCCGACGGCAAAACCGAGCGCCATCGTTTGCAGGGCGCGCGGCTCGTAGCCCGGGATTTCGAGCCCCTTCACCTGCGGAGCGATTGAAATGCTGCCGTGTCCGATAGCCTGCGCGGCGCGGCGGCTGCCCTCGGCAAGCAGATCGCCGATGCCTTTGCGCGCCCCGATGAGATCGATAGCGCGGAGAAGGGCGTCCGCGCTCCCGAACTTCAGCCACGCGGCGTTGCCTGAATCCAGCCAGCCACGCTCGGCGCATTCCATGGCGAACGCGATCGTGCCCCCGGTGCTAATGGTGTCGAGTCCCAGCTCATCGCAGCGCTGAGAAGCGCGCAGGACTGCGTCGGCGTCGCTCACACCGCATAACGAGCCCAGCGCGAAAAGGCTCTCGTACTCGACCCGCACCCCGGTTTTCCCAAGCGAGTAGATATGCTCGCAGCCGATCGTGCAGGTCACGCAGCTCTCACGCGTCTTCGCGCGGGTGGCGGCGAGTTGTTCCGGCGAAAGTTCGGCAGCGCCTTCAAATGTTCCGCTTTGGAAATTGCGCGTCGGCAGCGCGCCGAAGCGATTGAACGTCACGAGGTTGGTAGCCGTGCCGAGTTCGCGGTACTTGGCAGTCGCAGGCCCGAGCGAGCGCTTCGACAGATCGCGGCTCAGTTCGGTCACTTCACCGGGATGAGCCCACTTGACCCGCTGCGCGCCGCGAACCGCGATCGCCTTGATGTTCTTCGCGCCGAGAATCGCTCCGCTTCCGCCGCGTCCGGCATGCCGTCCATCGTGCGAGACCGTCGCGTAACGAACGAGATTTTCGCCTGCCGGACCGATCGATGCAATCCGGAAGCTCGCTCCCAGATGCGCGCGCAGTCCAGATTCCGTATCGCGACAGGTAGCCCCGCGATGATCTTCGGCGGACTCCATCCGCACCAGGCCATCGTCGATCACAACAACCGAAAGCTCCGGCGCGCGCCCGGCAATCACGATCGCATCGCAACCGCAGCTCTTGCCCGCAATCGCGAATCCGCTGCTGGCGAGCGAGTCATTGATGCGTTCCGTAAGGGGGCTCCGGCTCACAACCGCAAATTTCGCCGACGTCGTTAGCGAACTGCCGACAAGCGGGCTGAATGCGAAAACAATCGTCGACTCAGCCGAGAGCGGATCCGCAACCGCCGCACCATTCTCTAGAAGAAGATGCACCCCGAGCCCGCTGCCCCCGAGGAACTTCCGCAGTACGGCCTCTTCCAGCGGGATGAACTCACCGGTCCCGCGCGACACATCTATCCGCAAATAACGCCCGTGATAACCGAAGGGCATGAGGAACTACCCGCCCGCGTCGGCCGACAAAATCAGCACGTGGTCGCCCGGCGCCAGCGGGGTCGCAGGATCGGCCACGAACCGGTCCCCATTCAGATTCGCCACAAATGCCGGATGCAGCCCGTCCGCGCGGATGTATTGATGAAGGGCCGGGATTCGCGCCGAGAGAGTGCCGAAAAGCTGTCCGAGGCTCCTTGCCTCGACTTCCATTTCGGAGACGCCGGCTCGCTCGCGAGGAACTCCGAAAAATTCAACGTACATAACGTCGCGGGTTTGCTGTCACAACGTTCAAACCCAAGCAAATGATAGCATGGAGCTTGGCCGGACAGGCCTTTTCCCGAAGCCGAATACACGCCGGAAACTCCAGAAAACACAAGGAGTTCAGCGGGTGCCGGACGGACATGGCCGGGCAGACAGAATGAGACGTTTTGAATCCACCACGACCGCAGATCCCTCCAAACCCGATTCACGCCAGACAAAGAATCGCGGTGGCGGCAAGCGGGTGCGCGGCACACCCAAGGGTCGCCAGGTCGATCCGAAGGCGCGCGAAGAAGTGCATGCATTATTAGCGGATGAACCCCGCCGCCGCGACCTTCTGATCGAACATCTCCACAAAATTCAGGACCGTTACGGCTGCCTCTCCGCCGAGCACATGGTTGCGCTCGCCGATGCCATGGGCATGGCGATGACGGAGGTCTATGAGGTCGCGACTTTCTACCATCACTTCGATGTTGTCAAGGAAGGCGATGTCCGTCCACCGGCAATTACCGTCCGTGTCTGCGATTCGATTGCATGCGAATTGGCCGGATCCAAAGAACTGTTGCACAAGCTGCCGGGAATTCTGGGCTCTGACGTCCGCGTTCTGCACGCCCCTTGCGTTGGCCGCTGTGAGACCGCCCCGGTTGCCGTCGTCGGTCAGAACCCGATTCCGCATGCAACGGCGGACAAGGTGGTCGAAACGGTTCGCGCCGGCAAAGTGAAGCACCCGCGCGAAAGCGGAACGGTCACACCCGGCCACATCGATTACGCGGCCTACAAAGCGGCGGGCGGATATGCGCTCGCAAAAGCCTGCGCGGCGGGTGAAAGAAATGTCGCAGACGTCATCGCCTTGATGGAAGATTCGGGACTCCGTGGCCTTGGCGGCGCGGGCTTCCCGGCGGGCCGCAAGTGGAAACTGGTATCCGCTGAACCCGCCCCGCGGCTGATGGCCATCAACATCGACGAAGGCGAGCCGGGCACATTCAAGGACCGCTATTATCTCGAGCGCGATCCGCACCGCTTCCTCGAAGGCGCCCTGATCGCCGCGTGGGCGGTCGGGATCGACGCGATCTACGTCTACCTGCGCGACGAATATCACGGGTGCCGCGAGATTTTGGAACGCGAAATTGCGGCGCTGCAGGCGAACCCGCCGTATGCGATTCCCAACATCTTCCTGCGCCGCGGCGCCGGCGCCTACATCTGCGGCGAAGAGTCGTCGATGATCGAGTCCATCGAAGGCAAGCGTGGCGAGCCCCGCCTGCGCCCGCCCTACGTTGCGCAGGTCGGACTCTTCGGGCGCCCCACCCTCGAGCACAACATGGAAACGCTTCACTGGGTGCGAGCCATTATCGAGAACGGCCCTGCCTGGTTCGCCAACCAGGGACGAAATGGCCGCAAAGGTTTGCGCTCCTTCTCAGTCAGCGGACGCGTGAAGAAGCCCGGCGTGCACCTCGCACCCGCGGGCATCACGCTGCGCGAACTCATCGACGAATTCTGCGGCGGCATGCTGGATGGACATGAGCTGTATGGCTACCTGCCCGGGGGCGCATCCGGCGGCATTCTTCCTGCTTCGCTGGCCAATATCCCGCTCGATTTTGACACCCTGAATCCGTACGGATGCTTCATCGGCTCCGCCGCCGTCGTCGTGCTCTCGAACCACGACACTGCCGCCGCGGCAGCGCGGAACGTGATGAAGTTCTTCGCCGACGAGTCCTGCGGCCAATGTACGCCGTGCCGTGTCGGGACAGTGAAAGCCCTCCAGCTCATGGGCGAAAAGCGCTGGGATGCCCCATTGATCCAGGAGCTCTCGCAGGCAATGATGGACGCCTCGATCTGCGGGCTGGGGCAGGCCGCGCCAAATCCAGCACTGACGGTTTTGAAATACTTTCCGGGAGAAGTCGAGTAATGCACGTGGCATCTGATTCAACCGCGCACAACGGACTAACGCCTGTGCGCTCGTCCACCGGTTTCAACGACACTGCGTCAGTTTCATTCAGTCTGAACGGCCAGACAGTCAGCTGCCGCCCTGATGAGACGATCCTCGAAGCGGCCGACAGGCACGGCGTTGACATCCCGCGGCTCTGCTACATGGAAGGCATGCGCCCGGACGGCAACTGCCGGACGTGCATGGTCGAGATCAAAGGCGAGCGCGTTCTCGCTCCCTCCTGCTGCCGCTACCCGAAGGAGGGCATGGAGGTCACGACCAACAGCCCGCGCGCCATCACCAGCCAGAAGATGTCGCTGGAGTTGCTGCTCTCCGACGTGCCGGAAAAATCGTACACCCTCAATTCCGAGCTCGATTTCTGGGCGAAGAAGATGGACGTCGGCAAACCGCGCTTCGCCGCCCGCCAGCAGCCGGTCGAAGATCTCTCACACCCCGCGATGGCGGTCAATCTCGACGCCTGCATCCAGTGCAAACGCTGCGTGCGCGCCTGCCGGGAATTGCAGGTTAATGACGTGATCGGCTATGCCCTTCGCGGCGACCACTCAAAGATCGTATTCGACCTCGACGACCCGATGGGCAATTCAACCTGCGTCGGCTGTGGCGAGTGTGTGCAGTCGTGCCCGACCGGCGCGCTGATGCCGGCACGCGAGGTGGGCAAGATCGTTCCGGAAAAGAAGGTCGACTCGGTCTGCCCGTACTGCGGCGTGGGCTGCCAGCTCACCTACAATGTCCGCGATAACAAGATCGTATATGTGGAGGGCCGCGACGGTCCTGCCAATTCCAGCCGCCTCTGCGTGAAAGGCCGCTACGGCTTCGACTACGTCCAGCACAAGCATCGGCTCACGAAGCCACTCATCCGCAAGCCTGGCATTCCGAAGACTAAGGACTTCGTCGTCGATCCCGAGAACTGGCCCGAGGTTTTTCGCGAAGCCACCTGGGAAGAAGCGCTCGACTTCGCCGCGAACGGCCTGCGCGACATCCGCGATAAGTACGGCAAGCGCTCGCTCGCCGGCTTCGGCTCGGCCAAGTGCACGAACGAGGAAGCCTACATTTTCCAGAAGCTGGTCCGCACCGGCTTCGGCTCCAATAACGTCGACCACTGCACACGCCTTTGTCACGCCTCGAGCGTCGCGGCGCTGATGGAAGGCTACAACTCGGGCGCCGTCTCGAACCCCGTGCGCGACGTGCAATATTCCGAAGTCATCATCGTCATCGGATCGAATCCGACTGTGAACCACCCGGTCGCCGCGACATTCATCAAGAATGCGGCGAAGAACGGCGCGACGCTCATTGTGGCCGATCCGCGCCGCAGCGATCTCGCGCGACACGCGAAGTATTACCTGCAGTTCAATCCCGATACCGACGTGGCGCTGCTCAACGCGATGCTGCACGTGATTGTCGAGGAAGAGCTGACCGACCAAAAGTTCATCCAGGATCGCACCTCCGGCTATGAAGCTCTCGCCGAAAACGTGAAGAAGTTCTCGCCGGAAGCGATGGCGCCGATCTGCGGGATTCCGGCGGAGACGATTCGCGAAGTGGCGCGCCTCTATGCAACCTCAAAAGCCTCGATCATCCTGTGGGGGATGGGGATCTCTCAGCACGTCCACGGCACCGACAACGCGCGCTGCCTCATCGCGCTCGCCCTCTCGACCGGGCAGATCGGCAAACCGGGTTCCGGATTGCATCCACTTCGCGGACAGAACAACGTACAGGGCGCGTCGGACGCCGGCCTCATCCCGATGTGCTACCCGGATTACCAGGTCGTCAACACCCCCGAAGCCCGGGAGCGCTTTGAGAAGCTCTGGAACACCGAGCTCGACCCGGAGAAGGGGCTGACGGTTGTCGAAATTATGCACGCGGCGAAAAAGCATGAGATTCGCGGCATGTACATCATGGGCGAAAATCCGGCGATGTCCGATCCTGACGTCGATCACGCCCGCGATGCGATGTGCGCGCTGGATCACCTGGTCGTGCAGGACATTTTCCTCACCGAGACCGCGTACCTGGCGGATGTGGTGTTGCCGGCTACCGCCTGGCCGGAAAAGATCGGCACCGTCACAAATACCGATCGCCTCATGCAGCTCGGGCGCAAAGCCATCGAGCCGCCCGGCGATGCGCGGGAAGATTTCTGGATCCTTAATGAGCTATCGAGGCGGATCGGCGTCGACTGGTATTACAGCCATCCGCGCGAGACTTTCAACGAAATGCGCCAGTGCATGGACTCGATCGCTGGCATCACGTGGGAGCGTCTGGAACGCGAGTCCGCTGTCGTGTTCCCATGCGAAAAGGAAGGCGACCCCGGCGAGCCCGTCGTCTTCATCGATAAATTCCCGACAAAGGACGGACGCGCGATCTTCGTTCCGGCCGATCTGATTTCCGCGGCCGAACGCCCGGACAAAGACTACCCCATGGTGCTGATCACCGGGCGCCAGCTCGAACACTGGCATACCGGATCGATGACTCGCCGCGCCTCGAACCTCGACTACATCGAGCCGGAGCCTGTCGCATCCATCCATCCGCTCGATCTCGAGAACCTGGGCATAGCGCCGGGAGGCGTGATCACGATCGCGTCGCGCCGCGGGCGCATTTCACTCTATGCGCGCGCCGATGACGGCAGCCCGCGTGGATCGATCTTTGTCCCGTTCTGTTTCTATGAGGCGGCTGCAAATATGCTCACGAACCCGGTGCTGGATCCCGTCGGCAAAATTCCCGAATTCAAATACTGCGCCGTGAAGCTGACGAAAGGCGGCGTGGTGCCCGAGCGGTTGAGCTTCGGAGGCGGCGTGCTGCTGAAAGACCAGATGGAAGCGCCGGCCGCGCTCGTGCAGATCGGCGCGGAACAGGTTGAACCCGCCGAAGTCGGCGCCGACTAACCCTGCGACTGGAATATTTACATCGCCGCGAAGGTATAAGCTGAAGGAGCCTATGAAACGACATCTTCTGTATTTGTCCGGTGCTATTGTGCTTGCGGGCGCCACATTGATCGCCCAACAACCCGGCGGCGGTCCTCCTGCAGGTGCTCCCGGACTTGGACCAGGCGGTCCGGGTGGCCGAGGCGGCGGCAGAGGCAGAGGACCGGGCCGCGGCGCACCCCAGTACACACTCGAAAAAGGCCAGCCGATCGATCGGCGTCCGGAGACCAAGAAAGACGATCATTCTCTCTGGGAAAACCAGACGCGCGCTCCCTATGAGCCGAGCGGCCAGGCGTTCACCGTGACGACGGTCACCGACAAGCTCGTCGCCCCGTGGGCGATCGCCTTCCTCCCGGGCACCAACGGCAAGATGCTCGTGACGGAAAAGCAGGGCAACATGCGGATCGTCGACGAGGATGGAACGGTTTCCGAGCCGCTGACGGGCGTGCCCATGGTTCACTTCCAGGGACAGGTCGGATTGCTCGACCTCGCGCTCGACAAGAACTTCACGCAGAACCGCCGCATCTTCTTCACCTACAGCGAGAACACCAACGATATGGACAGCCACATCGTCCTCGCAAGCGCGACGCTCGACCCCGACCTCAAGGGCATCACTGGCGCGCACATTATCTTCGGCTCCATGCCCGCTCTCAGCAATCGCCGCTTCGGTGCCAACCAAGGCGGACGCATCGCCATTGACCGCGATGGCAACGTATTCGTGATCATCGGCGACCGAGCACCCACACCGCCGACCGATTACGGCCAGCAGCCGGACACCACCATCGGCAAGGTTCTGCACCTTACGCCCGAAGGCAAACCTGCCCCCGGCAATCCCTTTATCGGCAAAGCCGGCAACCCGCCGGAGGTTTACTCGCAGGGTCATCGCAGCCCCGAGGGTCTGGCGATCAATCCGGCCACCGGCGACCTCTGGGAGACCGAACATGGCCCGCAGGGCGGCGACGAGTTGAACAAGATTGAGGCCGGCAAGAACTACGGCTGGCCGGTGATCACGCACGGCATCGACTACAACAACGAGCCCATCACGACTGGCATCGTCGAGAAGGAAGGGATGGAGCAGCCGCGCTACTACTGGAATCCGGTGATCGCGCCGTCCGGCATGGCGTTCTATCAGGGCAATCAGTTCCCGGCGTGGAAGGACAGCATCTTCGTCGGCGGTCTCGGCGGCCAGTTGCTCGACCGTCTCCACATGGACTGGAAGACCAACAAGGTGATCGGCGAAGAGCCGCTGCTGCTCGAGCCGGAGTATCGCGCGCGCATCCGCGACGTGCGCTTCGGACCGGACGGCGATCTCTACGTGCTGACGGATTCGAATCCGCCCGCGACCGCGAAGATGTATAAGATTACCCCGAAGAAGTAATCGCGGCAGTCAGCCGCGACCGGCATTCGGGACCGGCGTAGTCGAGTCGAAAAAGACCCAGCAAATAATCCCCGTTGCGTAAACGGCTGCTGAAACATAGAACGTTATGTTCCAGTCGCCGTTTGCCCATTTCAGGAGGTACGGAACGGCCACCGGCAGCGCCACCCCCGAAAGATTGCCGATCGAGTTCATCGTGCCGGAAACAGTACCTGCATATCGCCCGCCAAGGTCCATTGCCGCGGCCCAGGAGCAGGGCATCACGAGATCGTTTGAAAAACTCGCCACCGCGATCGTAAGCACCGCGAGAAACGGATGGCTCACCCTCGTCGACACAATCAGGCACGCGCCGGCTCCGGCAAAGCCGATACAGGCGACGATCCGGCGGGTCAGGGCAACATCGTGCGTCCAGCGGTTAATCAGCTCCGAAACAAACACGCTCACGGTATTCGCCGCGCCGCCAACGAACAGCGGCAGCACACTCAACAACGTGGTGGAGGTGATCGTGAGATGGCGGCCTTCCCTCAAATACGTCGGCAGCCAGGTGATGTAGAAATACCAGCCGTAATTCAGCGCGAAGTATTGCCAGCACAGCACCCACACACGTCCGGAGCCCATAATCGACGCCCACGGGATGTTGCGATGTGACGACGAAAGATTGCCGGCGCTCTCGCGCAACAATTCTCGCTCCGCGGCATTTACGCGCGGATGCTCCATCGGATTGTCGCGAAACCAGCGGAAGAAGATCACCGCCCATATCAGCCCCGCGACAGCAAAGATCGAGAAGGCCGGCCGCCATCCGACCCACAGGATCACGGGAGTCACAACCAGCGGCGCGAACGCGCCGCCCCAGCGTGCGCTCGTCCACAGGACGCCCTGCGCCCGGACTCTTTCGCGCAGCGGCAGCCACGTCGTAAAGGCCTTCGTCAGATTCGGAAAGCACCCCGCTTCGCCGGCGCCGAAGAGAAAGCGTGCGGACAGCATCGATACGAGATTGATCGTCCAGCCCGTGGCGGCTGTGAAAAACGACCACCACAATACGACCCGCGTCAGCACGCGGCGCGGCCCGATGCGATCCCCGAGATAGCCGCCGGGAATGTCGAAAATCGCATAGGCGAGGGCGAACGCGCCGAACACCCATCCCATTTGAATGTCGGTTAATCCCAGATCGCGTTTAATCGCCGGAACCGCCGCCGCGGACGAGATCGCCACCCGATCCAGATACTGGATCATCGCCAGCGAGACAGCGAAGACAACGACGATGTAGCGTGCGCGGCTCGGCCGAATCAACGCCGCCTCAGCGCGAAGGCGTACAGGCTGTCCCCGGCCCCCGCAACCAGATACTGAACGCCGCCCAGCTCATACGTGATGCGGCCGTTCGAAAGCCCCGTGTGCAGCCCCGCATGCCAGAGCGGCACTCCTGTCGCGGGATCGAGCGCCTGCAGCAGGCAGTTGATGCAGAACTGCTGATAAGCCGCCCGCCCGCGCTGCTCCGCCGCCCGATCCACCTTCTGCCGGTTCGACGGACCCGCCTGCGCCCGCAGCGAAACAGACATCGCGCGCGCTGTAGTGCAGGATGCCATCCTGCGCGCGATTGTCAATCGCGCTGGCCTGGTTTGCTGCCATGGCGTACTAACCCGCCCCACACTACGCATCACAAATCCCGATCGCCTTTTCCAGCGTCGCGATCGGATCATGACCCTGTGCCGGCGTGTACTCATGCGAGATAAACCCGGTGAAGTTGAGGTCGGCGATCGCCTGAGCGACGAAGCGGTAATTCAGCTCCTGCGTCTCATCGATGTCATGACGCCCGGGATTCCCGCCCGTATGAAAATGCCCGATCCACTGGATGTTGTCGCGGATGTTGCGCACAATATCCCCGTCCATGATCTGCGCATGATAAATGTCGAAGAGGATCTTCACCCGCGGTGAATTCACCCGCTTCATCACGTCCAGACCCCAGGCGAAGTGGTCGAACATGTAGTCCTTGTGATTCACCGTGCTGTTCAGATACTCCACGCAGATACTGACACCTTTGTCTTCCGCATGCGCCTTGACGCGATTCAGAAACGCGACGCAGTTGTCCGCGCCGGGGCGATCATCCATGCCTTTGCGATTGCCGGAAAAGGTGATGACATTCGGGACGCCGTTTGCCGCCGACTCGTCGATAGCGGCGCCGAGCGCTTTCTCCAGACGATCGTGATTCTCCTGGCGGTTGAGCGCCTCTGGAATGGACCCGCCCGGACCGGGCGGATACATCGAGGGCACAAGTCCGTACTTCTTGAGCAGCGGCCAGTCCGCCGGGCCGATCAGGTCGAACCCTTGGATGCCCAGGCGCGCGGCGTTCCGGCAGCAGTCTTCCATGCTCATGTCGCGCGCGAAAACGCCGCGCGTGACGCCCTGCTTGAGGCGGCCTTTGCGCGGGGGCGTCGTCGATTGCGCCAACAGCGCTCCCGAAGCCAGACCGAGTATGGGAACAAGATCTCGACGGCGCATGCGCTCTACAGCTTATTCCAATTTCCGCCGGGGAGGCAGTCGGTAGTTCGGCGATCGCTGCCTGTTCAAGGACCGTTCGTGAAAGCGAGCGCAAAATCGCTCCGTAATATAATTGGGGATTCTGCACACCGCAATCAGTGATCCCGCCCTGGCGCGGCGACGCGTCTTCTCCGCACGCCGGCCGCTGTTCAATTGTGGCGGGCCGATGCCGGTCCACGAATAGCAAATCATACAGGAGTTTACATGGAAACCGCTGTCGTCAACGCAACTCAGGCCCCGGCCGTGACGGAAATCTCCTCCGGCCAAATCGTCGCCAAAATGCTCAAGCAGGAGGGCATCAAGCACATCTTCACCATCTCCGGCGGCCACATCGTCGACATCTATAACGGATGCATCGACGAGGGCATCGAGATCGTCGATGTGCGCCACGAGCAGGTGGCTGCGCACGCGGCCGATGCCTACGCGCGCATCACCGGCCTGGGTTGCGCCGTCGTAACCGCGGGCCCGGGCACAACAGACGCCGTGACCGGCATGGCGAACGCTTATCGCGCCGAAAGCCCGATGCTGCTGATCGGCGGCAACTCCGCGCTCAAGCAATATCGCATGGGCGGGCTGCAGGAACTGCGGCACACCGAAATGATGACGCCCATCAGCAAATTCGCGTCGCTCGTCATGACGACCGACCGCGTCGCGGAAATGATGGGCATCGCGTTTCGCGAGATGTATAACGGCGCGCCGGGACCGGGCTTCCTCGAAATTCCGCACGACATCATGGACGGCAAGGTCGATGCGTCCAAAGTGCGTTATCCGAAGAACTATCGCGTGCGCGGCGCGGATGGCGGCCCAGCGGATTTCATCGGCGACCCGAAGATTGTCCAGCAGGTAGCCGACCTGCTTGCGTCCGCCGAGCGTCCAGTTGCCCTCTTCGGCACACAAGCGCGCACCTGCCGGGCGCACGACGCCATCGACCGGTTTGCGCGGCATTTCAACATGCCGATCTACGTGAACGGCGCGGCGCGCGGCACGCTGCCCCGCGATCATCCGTATGGCTTCATGCCATCGCGCAAAGCCGCGTTCGATAACGCCGATGTCATCCTGCTGGCCGGCACTCCGCTCGATTTCCGCATGGGCTACGGACGGCGCCTGAACCCGAAGGCCAGGATCGTCATCATGGACATGGATTACAAGAACGTCGGCAACAATCGCGACTTCGACTTCGGGCTGGTGGGCAACCTGCGGACGATCGTCAACGCGATGTGCGAGGCGTCCGCGGGCGACACCACGGGCAAACACGATCCATTCCTGAAAATGCTGCGCGAGGAAGAAGCGAAGAGCAAGAGCAAGAATGACAAGATCATTGCCGCGAACGAAGTCCCGATCCATCCCGTCCGGCTCTGCCATGAGATCAACGAATTTCTTCTGGAAGATACGGTCTACATCGGCGACGGCGGCGACATCGTCACGTTCTCAGGCTCCATTGTCCGGCCGCATAAACCCGGTGGATGGATGGACCCCGGCCCGCTCGGCACGCTGGGCGTGGGCACAGGTTTCGCCATGGCCTCGAAACTTGCCCAGCCGCAGCGCGACGTCGTCACGCTGTTCGGCGATTGCTCCTTCACGCTGACCGGCTTCGACTTCATCACGATGGTTCACCGCAAGCTGCCCTACGTCGGCGTGATCGGCAACAACTCGTCCTGGAACCAGATTCGCTTCGGCCAGGAGCGCAAGTACCCGGGGCGCGGCGACATCGGCAACGTAGTGGGCGACGTGCGATTCGATCGTCTGGCCGAGGCGATGGGCGGTTTCGGCATTCGGGTCACGAAGCCTGAGGACATCCGGCCCGCGCTCGAGAAAGCTCGTGATTCAGGGATGCCGGCGCTGGTGGATGTCGTGATCAACCGCGACGTGTATTCCTCCGGCACTTCGAACCAGACGATGTACAAGTAGCAGGAGCCGCCATCAGGCGCGCACACTTGTGAGTCCCATCGGCGTGAGTGCGCCGGCACGCCATGGCGATAAGACTGAGTCATGGCATGAGTACGACGTCGCGCTGAAAGACATCCTGCTCGGCTATAACGTCGCAGGCGCATTCCGCCGCAGAGGGAACACGGGATGTATTCCCGGAGTCCAATTCATCTGGTGGATTGCGCATGAATCGACGGATGGGTATTCGGATACTCACCCTTGTGGTTTTGCAGGCAAGCGCCCTGCTCGCCCAGGACATCACCGGTGCGTGGCAGGGAACGATCCATACGACGAAAGACTTTCGCGAGGTCATCAGGATCTCGGACGGCAATGTTCTCAAGGCCCAGCTGTTCGGTCTTGATACGCAGCCCGGACTGATTTTCGTTACCCGGCCGGGACAGAGCTTCACAGCGACTGCGGTGACGCTTCAGCGAAATGCGATCAGGATGGAATTTGCCGGCATCGGAGCCGTGTATGAGGGAACGTTGAGCGCTGATAGGAATTCGATCGCGGGAGCTTTGTCGCAGAACGGCAGTACGTCGACGCTCAATCTCGTGCGTGCAACCCCGCAAACAGCGTGGCTGATTCCCGAAATGCCGGCGCCGGAAAAATCCTTAACGGCGGATGTGAATCTTTGGTTCGAAGTTGCCACCATTAAACCCACTCCACCGGGCACCCGGGGCGGCGGATCAGGGCCGGACCCCGGAGGCCGCTTCACGGCGCACAACACGACACTGAGCGGACTTATCGGCGGCGCGTATGGGGTGAATCGGAATCGCATGGAAAACGTCCCGGGGTGGCTCGACACCGATCGATTCGAACTCGTGGCAAAGGCCGATACGGAAGGCACGCTGAATGACGCGCAGATCAAGGTGATGATGCGGAAACTGCTTGCCGGCCGGCTGAATCTCCGCGCCCATCTCGAGAAGAAGGAACTGATGATGTATGCGCTTAACGTGCAGAGTTCCGGAGCCAGACTCACCCCAAGCACAAGCGACACCAACGACCCGTCTCCCGGGGGTATGACCCGGCAGCCGGGACACTGGCACGTCACCGCCTTGAACGTGAACATGGAAACGTTTGCCGGTGGGTTGCAGGGCGTTTTGGATCAGCCGGTGACGAATCAGACCGGGCTTGCCGGACGCTTCGATATTACGCTGGACTGGGCTCCTGACGAGCTCCAGTCTGCAGGCAAGCCGCCGTCCAATGACGGCTCAGCTTTCCCGGATCTGCTTACCGCTTTGAAGAATCAGTTGGGATTGATGCTGGAACGGACGAAGGGGCTCGTCGACGTTCTTGTTATCGATCATGTCGAAAAGCCTTCTGAGAATTGAGCTTGGCGAGTCCGTGCCGAGGCCGGCGATTCTTCGGTGCACTCTTTCCGCCTGAACACATCGGAATTCGGCAGACCTGGCAGAACGGCGCAACGTTGGTGAATGTGGGCGCTCGGCCCGCGGAAGAATACGGGCTCCATCGCTGTGTTGAAGCCCGGCGCGTCGAACAACGACTCCGGCGATCTGCATGATTGGCCACACAGTACACTCGAAAAAGAACCCAAGGAGACAAATAAAGATAGATGGAAGCGCTAAAGGGAATCCGCATCCTCGACATGACGCACGTACAGGCAGGGCCGACGAGTTCGCAACTCCTCGCCTGGATGGGCGCCGACGTCATCAAGCTGGAATCGCCAGCGGGAGATGCGACACGCGGTCAGTTGCGTGACGTGCCCAATGCCGACAGCTTGTATTTCACGATGCTGAACTGCAACAAGCGCTCGATCACCGTAAACATGAAATCGCCGGAAGGCAAAGCGGTGTTCATCGACCTCCTGAAGAAAAGTGACATCCTGATGGAGAATTTCGGCCCGGGGGTGCTCGACCGGCTCGGCTTCAGTTGGGAGAAGGTCCACGAGATCAATCCGCGCATCGTGATGGGTTCCATTAAGGGCTTTGGCTCCTCCGGCCCTTATGCCGACTTCAAAGCCTATGAAAACGTCGCGCAGGCGATGGGCGGCGCGATGAGCACCACCGGAGATCTCGACGGTCCGCCGTATGTTACGGGAGCGCAGATTGGCGATACGGGCACCGGCCTGCACCTCGCGATCGGGTTGCTTGCCGCGCTGCAGCACCGCCACCGAACCGGCGAAGGGCAGTACGTGGAAGTCGCGATGATGGACGGCGTGATGAATCTTTGCCGCGTCAAATTCCGCGATCATCAGCGCCTGTCGCACGGAGCTCTGTCGGAGTATTCCGTGCCGACCGAAGCTCTTACCGAGACCCCACGAGCCGGCAACGATTCCGGCGGCGGGCAGCTCGGCAACGCAGTCAAGTGCAAGCCCGGCGGACCCAACGACTATCTTTACGTCGTCGTGCAGGAAGCTGTCTGGGACGCACTCGCCAAACGGATTGGTCCTGATGTCGGTCAGCCGGACCTCGCCACCGACGCGCGTTACGCGAAGATCGCTGAGCGCCGCAAGAACCAGAACGATGTTTGGCGGCTGCTCGATCAGTTCGGATCGAATTACACGAAACGCGAGTTGATGGAAATTCTGAATGAGCTCGACGTGCCGTGCGGGCCGATTATGTCGACCGCGGATCTGGCCGACGATGTTCACGTGCGCGGGCGCGAGATGTATGTCGAGCTCGACCATCCGCAGCGCGGCAAGTGGTTCAACGTGGGGATGCCGATCAAGCTTTCGGCCTCACCCGCGAAAATCCAGCGGTCGCCGACCCTCGGCGAGCACACGGAGGAGATCCTGAAAGAAGTCCTTGGCTACAGCGATGAGCAGATTGCGTCCCAAAAGCAGGCGGGAGCTTTCTCCTTGCCACCGAAGAAACAATAATGAGAATCGCGATCGTCGGGCAGCAGGATTTCGGCAAAGCCGTAATGGAAGCGTTTCTCGGCCGGGGCGATGAGGTCGCGGCAGTGTTCTGCGCCCCCGAAGCGGAAGGCGCGCGGCCCGACGCGCTGCGCGCCGCAGCCCAGGCGAAAGGGTTGGCGGTCCATCAGTTCAAATCGTTGCGCGATCCGGAAGCGGCCCGGGCGATGCAGGCGGCACAGGCCGATATCGGGATCATGGCCTTCGTGCTGCAGTTCGCGCCGCAGGAATTCGTGAGTATTCCGAAACAGGGGACCATCCAGTATCATCCTTCGCTGCTTCCGAAATATCGCGGCCCCAGTTCGATCAACTGGCCGATCATCAAGGGCGATACAGAAACCGGACTAACCATATTCCGGCCTTCGGATGGACTCGACGAAGGCGTCGTGGTCCTGCAAAAGAAAACGGCGATCGGTCCCGACGATACGCTTGGCACGGTCTATTTCGATCGGCTGTTTCCGCTCGGCGTGCAGGCCATGTTGGAAGCCGCCGCCCTGGTGCTGGCTGGCAAACACACCGAGACTGTACAGGATGAGTCGCAGGCGAGCTACGAAGGGTGGTGCAAGGCCGCCGAAGCCAGAATCGATTGGGCGAGGCCAATCGATCAGGTTTACAATCTGATCCGCGGATGCAACCCCGCGCCCGGAGCATGGACGACGCTCAACGGCAGCAAACTGCAAATTTTCGACGCCCGCAAGACGCTTTTCCGCCGGTTTGCAGACGTGCCCGGCAAGGTCGGTGAAGTGACCGATGTGACACCGCAAAGCTTCAAGGTCACCGGCCAGGGTGGGTTAATCGAAGTCCTGAAAGCGAAGCTCGTCGACGGCAAGAAGGTGAGCGGCGGCGAACTGGCGCAGGCGGCGGGGATTCACGCGGGTACTCTGCTCGGCAAGTGAGCGTTGAGAGCCGGTGCCCTAATCCAGTCTGGTCACAGCGCAGTACAAGCCCACCAGAGCCGCAAAAGCCAGGCCTGCAATCCAGCCCTGCCCCGTGGTCCCAAGTGCGGTTCCCCAGCGCATCGCCGCCAGCGCCGCCGCGAGAAGGCCGACGATCACAATCCAAGTCGCGGAATTCTTGCGGCTTGCTCGCTCGGGCTGTGGTGGCTGCCCAACCTCGACCTCCATCGTGAGATTGTCGTCGCGGACTTCCTCGGCCAGCCGGTTCGCCTCACGCATGGCTCCGAAGCCCAGCAAACCAAGGCCGACCGACCATTCCGCCACCACCATTGGGTCCATCAACTGCGAGGCATTGAACTTCAGCACGCGCGCGACTACCGGCCAGTGCGCCTCGGCGATCGTATCCACCGGATTCGCGCCCGCATCGATAGCTTCCGCGGTCCAGTAGCCGACCGCCATCAGATTGCGGTGAAAACAATTCAAATAGAGCGGACGCTCCACCTTCAATTTCGCCAGTGCGCGCCAGTTGCTTTCGAACGCGCCCGCCGACCTGGGGAACCAGAAACCCACCTTCAGCTCCGGCTCGATTGCCGACATCAGTTCCAGCAGCGAGGTCTGCAGGCCGGGCGTCAATTTGCCGGCCGCGAGCAGCAGCAGGCTCTGCGCCGCCTTCGACGCATTACCCTCCATCACCGCCGCCACATATTTCATGCCGGTGTTGACGACTGCGAGCGGAACCGTGATCGGACGATTCAATCGCCTCACGGCCAGACGCCCGTCCGGCCTCATCACCATCGAGTCAAGGTGCAGTTCCGCGTCGACGATGGAAAGCCCGCAGAACTGCTCGAGCACGGCCACCGCTACCTGCGTCGCGGCATCGGTTGACCCTCCCTTTAACAGATCGCCGACCGGCTTGCCATTGACCCACGGCCAGCAGAGGACGCGATCCGTCGTGATTTCCGCAATCGGCTCCGGATAATCGACGAGCAAATATGCTCGATTTTTCGCAATCACCTGCAGGTAGGAGCGTTCCCCATCGGAAGCTTCCGTCTGCCGCAACCACTGCCGGAACTCTGCGAGAATCGCGGGCGTGGTCACAGGCAGCAGGTCCGGACTTCCGAGGAATCGAATGCCCGCTTCAAACGCATCGAGCTCCGCATCCGCGATGGGATCGCGGGACACCTGGACGACAACGAGCGAGCCTTTGTAGCGGCTCAGGTACGCCGTCCGTGAGCGCGTGGACCAAAGCGCCTCCTGCTCCATCTGGCGCGCCAGCCCGGCGCCTTCGCTTCCCAGTTCCTTCTCGAGCAGCGCCGCCACAGTCGCGCGCGGAACGGGCGGAATCTCGCGACGAATCTCCCGCAGTTCCAGCAAGTAGTCGACGCCGAGCAGGTCCGCTCGCCAGAGCAGGAACTCCGCGAAAGCGACGTAGAGCCCTCCGAGGATTTCGAACGATTCCCGAAGTTTTCTGCCAGGGCTGATGCCATCGCGGGCTGGCACCGCCATGGCGCGCAGGAATCCCACAGGTTCCAGTCCGTATCGCCGGAAGACCTCTGCCGCGCTCGTGGTCGAGGTAGCCATGTTCTAGCGAGCGTCCAGCCGGCGTTGCAGGTGGAGCATCCAGAGAGTCCACGAGGCAACGAACACGGTCGCGAACGCCGCCAACAATGGCGCCGTCTTCCATGAGGGAAGCCCGCCGCCCAAGGCAAGGAACGCGATCAGGATGGTCCAGACTGTGCGCGCCGCCGTGACTTTGCGGCGCAGGGCCTCGCGTCCCGCGGCAGCATGCCCTTCGCCGCTGCGGCTCCGCAGACGGATTTGTCTGCGCTCCACCATGTCGAGCGAGCGAAGCATCGCCGAGGGCCCCATCTTCATCCAGATAGCCATGTCGGTCAGGATCGACAGACCGCCGGCGCGCGACAGAATCTTGCGGCGCGCTTCGGCAATCAGGTATTCCTCCACGACCTTTCGCAACGAATCCGCGATATCGAGGTCGGGCGCAATCAGCGAAACGAGGCCATCCACGAGAATCGTCGACCGGATGTACTTGATCATCTCCTGATCGACCAGCACGCCGTAGTCTCGGCAGATCGATAGCAGGTCCATCATCGCGGCGGTGACCGTGACGCGGAAGCGCACGTTACCGCCCACGGTCGGCTCTCCGTACCAGCGGCGCGCCATGTGCGCAATCTTGCGGCGGATGCCTTCGAAATCGGCATCTTCGCCTGGCTTGCAGATGTTCATGAATTCCCGATAGATCGCCTCGGGATTGCCGGATGCGTAAGCCAGGGTCAGCTCGATTTGCTTGCGCCGGGCTTCGGGCGTCAGCGACGCGACGATGCCAAAGTCGACATATCCGACAACGTTATTCGGCAGGATCAGCAGGTTGGCCGGATGCAGATCCGCGTGAAATACACCGTAGCGGAAGGCATCCCGCAGGAAGTTCGTGATGACGTTATTGCTGAAGACCTTTCCGTCGAAGCCGGCGGCGCGCAGTTTGTCGATCGCCTCCTGATTGCCCTGCTCGACATACTTCAGGTAGGTGTGGACGCTGGGGCCGTCGAGATACTCCATCGTCAGGATGCGCGGCGTGGTCAGGCCCTGATAGATCTTCGGGATGCGCTCGGTCTCAGATCCTTCCGCGTGTTCCGCCAGGAGTTCGCAGTGTGCCGCCTCGCGTCGGTAATCGAGCTCGTCGCGTGTCCAAAGGGCAAGTTCGCGCACCGGATCGCGCATGAAGTAAAGGCTCTTGATGCGCAGCAGGAACACGAGCCAGATGAAACCGCGCATCACCAGAACGTCACGATAGAAGTCCTGGTGTACGTCTGGCCGCTGGACCTTCACGGCGACTGGTGTTCCATCGCGCAGTTCCGCGCGATGAACCTGGCCGATCGAAGCCGATGCGATGGCCTCGTAATCGAACTTGCGAAAGAGCGATTCCGGCGGAACTTTCAGATCGCTCTCAAAAACGGCGCGCACCGCTTCACGGCTGGCCGTCGGGACCTTGTCGAGCAGGCGCATCAACTCCGCGCAATATTCCGGCGGAAGCGTGTCAACCTGCAGCGAAAGTATCTGACCGAACTTGACGAACGTTCCGCCGGCCCTCTCGAAGCCCTCGCGCAGCAGATTCGGCCCGTCGAGCGGCCGCCGGCTCACCCAGCGCGCGATGAGTTTCGCGATCTGTCCGAACAGCACGGACATGATCTGAAACAAACGCCTCACATAATCGGCGACGGGATGACCTGACATAATATGCCGGCTCTTAAACCAGACCTGAATGGTAGCAATCGCTAGATGGCATTCTTCGGTCGCGGCGGGAAGTGGGGGTCGGCAAAAACACGACGGATTTGCCCATGATGGCGCTGCTCGTGCGCGGCGAGAATTCCAAGAACGTCCGCAACGTTATTCGCGCCGAGCAGAGGATGGCTGAAGGTGCGCTCGAGAAGATCGGGCGGCAGATACCCGCTGAACATTGCCTCTGTGGCGCGCAGTGAGGCTTCTGCCTCTGTGCGCAGCTCCGCAATCGGACGGCTCAGCACCGGCTCGCCAGCGCTCGGATTGATCCCGGGAATCACCGGCGTGCGGAAAATTTCCTCGCGGATGGCTTGCGGAATAAACATGTTCAGAAGGTTGAGTGGCGCGGCGAGCTTCGAAATTACAGCTTTCGGCACAAAGGCGATCGAATTGTCGATCTCGCGGAAAGTCAGCTCGAGGTTCTTCTTCGACGCGCCTTTGCGCCCAAGCTCGATCAGGTTCTGCATGTGCCCGCGATAGAAACCCTCGATCAGGATCAGATGCTGCACGACCTGTCCGATTGACCAGGACTTCCCCGACGGCAGCAGAGTGCCGGGGAAAAAGTCGGATTCTTCCTGCGTCAAATCCTGAATGATCGCGAGTGTGCCGTGGCGAGCGGTGCGCAACTTCGCCAGCCCCCGATCGCAGGCCTCGCGAGGCGCGAGCGGGCGCGCGGTGAACTCCTGCACCAGCCGCGAAACCGTGCCATCCAGCGCCTGCCTGGCCGACTGCGGAGTCACAATCCGATTCATTTGCGGATCACTCCCCAGTCCTGATATTCAAACAGATTCGCGATCGTGGGGCGTCCTGCCGAATATGGCGCCGTGAGCTCCTGAAATCGACGCCCGAACGCCTCGACGGCAGGCATCGCAACAATGTCGTTCCAGAGTCCCGAAGCGCGCGCTGCGGGGGAACCGGGCCGCAGATATGGTGCGAGATCCGTCGTTTCCGGAACCATGTGTTTCCATGCCATCAGCGCCGATATGATTCCATTGGCGATTACCCCCGGCATCCGGATGAAGGGCGACACGCGGACGAGATTCTCGATGACTGCCGGATGCTGAACGTTCACCAGTGTCACCGCCCAGGCGAGGCCGGCGACGGTGTTGCAGCGCGCTTCAAACGTGGGCGCTTCATCGATCGCCGCGCGAAGCGCCCGCTCGTGCGAGTTCGCGACCGTTATAAAATTCGACGGCACGAAATAGAGCGAGCGTCCAACTCCGTGCCAGTAGAAACGCTGGGCTTCGGCATCGATCTCGCCGATCACCGCGCTCGCCCGCATCAGCATCGGTGGATTCAAGGTCCGGACCGCCAGCCCCATTGCCTCGATCGCGTTGACGAACCACCCCGGGCGCGAGTTCTCGCGGCAAGTGTCGAAGAATGCTTCGATCCCTCTCCTCAGCTCTGCGTTCGAAGGATTCGGGCCCAGGCGTGCCAGCACCGATCCGGCCACCGCAGTCCCCATACCCGAATGCATGGCCACCATCGCGCTCTCGGGTAGCTCAGGGCCGGCGAGCATTCCCGCGAGAGGATTGTCGGAGCTGGCGCCGCTGGCGTAGTAGTGCGCGACACCTTCGAGTGCGAAGATCATCCGCCACGGCGGCAACGTGCGGGCGCGCCGCACCATGAAGCTTAAATTCGGCCTGCTTCCCGGAAATCCGAGTTCCCGGTCGACATAAGCGAAAAGCCGGAACGCTTCGAGTTTGTTCTGCGCCTCCTGCATTTCATGCCCGGGCAGAAACGCACCCATGAAGCGGGCAGAGGACTGCATGAAGCCAAGCGCCCCGGCGAATGTGGAGGTGAGGTCCAGAGACTCCATTATGCCTGGCGCCGCTTCTTATGCTCCGGCCGCGCTCACCTGCTCAGCCGCGCCCCTGTATCCGTTTTGGGCGATTTGCGCGCCCAGTTCGCGATAGATGGCGGGGTCCTGCGGGGCGAGGGTGGCAAGCCCGTCGACATAGCGATTCGCCAAACAAAACATTGCGGCGATCAGAACGGTGTCGTGGATTTCAAGATCCGTTGCCCCGTGCTCTCTGGCCCGCTCAATATCAGACGGCTGCACATCCTTTCCGGAACGCCGGACTTTGCCCGCGATCGCAAGCAGCGCCTTCAACTTCTCGGAAATGCCGGCGTGCTCGAAATCGTCTTTCACGTCCGCTACGATTGCCTCATTGCCTCCGAGATGGTGCGCGGCAACCGCTCCGTGCGACGTTTGACAAAAAAAGCAATCATTCTGCGATGAGACGTATGTGGCGATCAGTTCGCGATCGGCAAGAGGTAACGGCCCGGGCCCCCGCAGCACGACCTCGGTCAGTTCGGTCAATGGCTTGGCGGCTTCGGGTCTGAAAGCCATTGGTCCCAGAATCCCGGGTAACCCGGGAGGCAGTTCGATGTGAGGCATTGTTTTTCTCCTTCGCCGAACCCCGGCTTAGTGGGCTCAGGCGGATTCTTTTCCGATTCCCTGCAGAAACGTGGTACACATCTGCCGGAGCAGCCTGTCTTCATCGAGCGATTCGACTTGTTTCCCGCCAAACAGCTCGAAGGTCATCACGGACCCGAGCAGCGACGCAAGGAAGATCGCCGCTGCGGCCTCGACATCCACGTCATCGCGAAGATCCCCGAACTCTTTTCGGGTGCGCAGGAAACTGGCGAACAACTGCCGGCCCTGAACAACGAACGTCTTGTAGTAAAGCGCCGCCACCCCGGAATCGTGCAGGGCTTCATCCATCATCTTGCCCATGAAACCGATCCGCCGGCGGTACTGATCGAGGATCACGCCTGCCAGAATGCGAAGCTCGTCGCCAATGGTCTCGCCGGGCATGCGCAGCTCGGGCGCCTGCGCCGCGGCCGCCATCATTTCCAGTTCCCGTTCGAGGACTGCCTTCAGGATGTTCTCGCTTGATTGAAACTGCCGAAGAATGTCGAAAGCGGATACGCCCGACGCCCTGGTCAGCTTGTCGAGGGCAATATCTTTCAACGGATACTTCTCAAACAGTTTCATCGCGCCATCGAGCACCGCTCGCTGGCTTTCGGAATTCATGCCGGTGATGGACATAAGGCCGGATTTATCTCAGATGGGGCGATTGTAACTTTCAATTCGGGTCGACAACAATAACGCGAACCAATTAATTGGAAATCATTACCCGGGCTACTTCACGATGCCTTTCGTCTCATCGATGACGATGGCCTGATTCGGCTGAACGTTCGCGAACTTCTGCTTCGTCCCGCCCGGCCATTCGACTTCGATCGACGTAACGACAGGATCCTGTCCGATCCCGAACGTGAGGGCCAGATCGCTTTGGGAGGCATAACTGGATCCGCTGCGCACGGTATTCCACTGCTTGCCCGACGCACTCTCGATCCGAACCACGGCGCCCATGCCGTCGCGGTTGGCTTTGGTCCCCGTGGTCTTCACGCGCAGCCAATGGTTTTTGTTGCCCCCATCGTTGCGGAACAGCCGTGGAGCGCCGCCACAGTTCGTGATCAACACATCCAGATCGCCGTCATGATCGATATCCCCATAAATCGCGCCGCGCGCGACAAGTGGTTTCGTGAAGGCCGCTCCAACCTTGCCCGATGTGTTCTCGAATTTTTTCGCGCCGAGATTGCGAAACAGAAGAGGCGGCTCCTCGTAATGGATCTTCGGCTGCACACGCCCGATTTGCTCCTCGATGTGGCCATTGGCCGCGAGGATATCCGGGTAGCCATCGAGATCGTAATCGAAGAAGAACGCGCCGAACGTCAGCGAGGTCAAGCTGTCTTTGCCGACGGTCGAACCCGGCGATTCGTCGACGAACAACCCGCTGCCCTCGTTGTGATACAGAGCCAGCATCTGGTTCGAGAAATTGCCGACCAGAATATGCGGCCGGCCGCTGCGATCGTAATCCGCCCAATCGACGCCCATCGCTCCGCGCGCAGCGCCATCGTCGCCATACGCGATTCCCGCCATCATGCCGGTCTCGGTGAACGTCCCGTTGTGGTTGTTGTGGTAGAGCTTGTTGGGCTGTGTGTCATTGGCAACGAAGAGATCCGGCCAGCCGTCGCCGTCGTAGTCAATTACGCCGACGCCGAGCGACTTGCTGGTCGCATCCGCGAGCCCGGCTTTGCTCGTGACATCGGCAAACTTGCCGCCGCCGAGATTGCGATACAGCTTGCTGGCAACCCCTTTGTATGACTCCGGCGTGCAATAGGACTTGGCCACTCCGTCGAGCGAACAGAACGCATCCGTTTTCTGGCTCCATTGGACGTAGTTGGCAACGAACAGATCCAGCTTCCCGTCGCGGTCGTAATCGAGCCAGGCGACGCTCGTACCGAAGTTGGCGTTGTTAATCCCGGAGGCCTTTGTGACGTCGGTGAATTTTCCCGCTCCATCGTTGTGGAAAAGCCGATCGCCTTCAAGCGCAGTGATATAGACGTCATCCTTGCCGTCGTTGTCGTAGTCGCCGACGGCCACGCCGATGCCGTAAATTTCAACGTCGAGTCCGCTGCCTTTTGTGATGTCCGTGAACGTGCCGTTGTGATTATTCTTATACAGCGCCGCAGTGGACTTGCGGCCTTTGGGCGTCCAGTCCTTGCCGTTGATCAGGAGGATGTCGCTCCAGCCATCGCCATCCACGTCGATAAACGCGGCGCCGGAGCCGACGGTCTCGGGCAGATACTTTTTGCCATCCTTGCCGGCGTTGTGAACGAACTTGATCCCTGCCTGGGCCGTGATGTCACTGAACGTGACGGGAATTGCGGCGGGCGCATTGGCGGCCAGCAACAGTTTTGTGACCCCGAGAGCCGCGATGCCGATCGCCGCGATGCCGGTTGCCGTAATTCTCGCCATTTCCCGTCGTGAAACCGATTTCACCCTTGAGTCTCCTGAGGCGCCCGGCTCCGGGGCCGCGGCGCCAGTCCTCTATTATGTTCTGCGGCCCTGATTGTGGGCCTGCGCGATCGGCACGTGCTCGACGATCTCGATCCCGAAGCCTTCCAGCGCGACGATTCGTTTGGAATGGTTCGTCAGCAGACGGATCGTGTGCAGGCCGAGATCGGAAAGAATCTGCGCGCCGATTCCCACCTCCTGCTGGAGAGGCGATTGTGTCAAACGCGCGTCGTGACCGGCGATAATGCCGTTCTCCGCACGCAATCCGAGACCGGTGTGATGCAGATAAACGAGAACGCCCTCACCGGCTTCCGCAATCCTTCTGAGCGACCCGCGGACGTGCGCCGCGCAATCGCAGGCCGTCGATCCGAACAGGTTCCCATATGCGCAATGCGACTGCATTCGCACGAGAACGTTCTCTTTGCCCGCAACGTCGCCGCGGATCAAAACGGTGTGCGATTCCGGGCTGATATCGCTGGAATAGAGGATCGTCCGGAACTCGCCGAACTCGGTAGTCAGGCATCCTTCACCGCGTTGATGAACGTACTGCTCGTGCTGCAGCCGGTATCGGATCAGGTCCGCGACCGAAATCATGTGGAGGCCGTGATGCTCGCAGAAGTCGCGCAGATGGGAGGCGCGGGCCATGGTGCCGTCCTCGTTCATGATTTCGCAGATCACGCCGGAGGGGTTGAGTCCCGCGAGCCGGGCGAGGTCGACAGAAGCTTCCGTCTGCCCGGCACGCACCAGAACGCCTCCGTCCCGCGCGCGCAAGGGAAAAACGTGTCCCGGCCGCGCGAGTTCCCAGGGGCTTGTACCAGGATGAATTGCGGTTAAAATCGTTCGCGCCCGATCGGCGGCGGAGATGCCGGTAGTGACTCCATCCCGCGCATCGATTGCCTCGCAAAACGCCGTACCGAAGTTCGACGTATTGATCTGGGACATCAGCGGCAGCCGCAGGTGGTCGCAGCATTCTCCGGTCAGTGCGAGGCAGATCAGCCCGCGGCCGTGCATTGCCATGAAGTTGATGATTTCCGGGGTGACATTTTCGGCAGCGATCGTCAGGTCGCCCTCGTTTTCCCGATCTTCGTCGTCAACCACCACGATCATGCGGCCGGCGCGGATGTCTTCAATAGCTTCCGGTACAGAGACAAATGGCGCGATCCGCCGGACGTCGCCGGGATGAGTTTCCGGAAAAGGGGCTTCGAGAACTGAGCTGAGGTGACCCACGTTTATCATGTGGCGATTCTCTGCATTATGCTTCAGGGCGCCGCGGAATTTGCGTGAGAGCGGCTGATTCCCGGCGGGATGTAACAGCGGCGTCGCCGCGGAAGCCGTGTTGTTCCAGCATGCCCAGGATGGATTCGGGCGTCGCGTCGACCTTCGCGGCCGCCCGGATCAGATCGGCAGGATCGGCCGGGAACCAGTTCCGCCGCTCAACATCGCCAAGCCCCGCGACGTTGAACGGCTCAATCGCCCGCAGGATCGCGGCACTCACCTTGGCGCATTCCGCGCCCGTGCGGGCGCGCCGGGCCTGATCGCAGAGCCGCGCGCAAGCCGGTCCGAACACGGGATCGTCACACAACAGAAACGACGACGCCAGATGATACTTGCGCAGCCGGCGTGCCGTCTCCGCAAAGCTGGCGGCGGCGAAGTATAGAAACGAGACTGATGCGAACAGCCGGAAGTCACGCATCGTTGCATACAGAGCGCCGACCAGTTGGGCCGTCGCGATCGCCTCTTTCCTCGTTTGCGCGGCGTAGTTGTGCAGTTGATCGGAGAAGGCGGGCGATTCCCAATGGTTCGCAATGATCTCTCCGAGGCGGCTCACGCCGAACAACGTGAGCGGGAAGCCCGTCGAGAGTAAGGGATCGACAAACGCTGCGGCCGAAGGAAGCATTGCCCATCGGCGTTCCGCGGCGCATTCGGTGAGGAACGAGAGCCGTCGCGCATGCACGAATGGAAGCTCCGCGTTAGCGGCGCTAAACTGCTCTCGCACGGACGGCAGGAGTTCCAATAAACGGTCCCACACCGGACCGCCCTCCTCGAAACGCAGTTTCTCAGCGACCGCGTCTGTCGCCGCAGCGCCCGCGCTCGTTAAGCCGTTGTTGAAGCGGAGGATCCAGATCCAGCCACCGTCGAAAATGTGGTGGAGAGCCGCGTCGTCGACTGGGTAAGGTGGGACATCCATCGAGCCCGCGGGTTGCCGGGCGCCGAACTCTTTAACGCCCGAGAAGTGCGAGTAGAGCCCCTGCGTCTCGGGAAAACCCGGTAACGCATTTTCCCTCAGACGGAGAGCCCGATGGATAAAGCCTCGCGGCCCCGTCGCATCCACCAGGAACCGGCATTGAAGGCGGACTGGCTCGCTGAGCCTGTTTCCCTCGATCGTTATGCAGTCCTGCGATTCGGTCATGCGCGAAAGCGCCGTCTGATCGAAGTACTCCACGCCCATTTCCACCGCCTCTCGCAGGAAGAAACGATCGAAATCCGCTCGATACCAGTGCGTATCCGAAATGGCGTCGTTGGGGCTGGCGGCGACCAGCAACTGCCGGTTCCGCTCAAACACCTGCTCGGCGGGCCCACCCAACGAATGGTGATAAAAACTGAAGCCGCGCTTGAGACCACAGCCTACATGGGGATAGGATCGCTGCCACGATCCCCAGGCCGTGAAGGGCCTCAGATGCGGCAGGTCATAGCGGGAAGCGAGCTCATCCAGCAGCAGATTCGAGAGTGGCGTGGATGATTCTCCAATCGCGAACCGTGGGTGCACTCCTTTCTCGATCAGCACAACGGACCGGCCAATGCGGCGCGCGATCATCGCAACTAATGAGCCGCCGAATCCCGAACCGACGATTGCGATGTCGTAAGTGCCGGTCACTTGCATGCGTGGCAGGTCGCCAGCGGAAGAATAGCCTGGCGGAGATTCATCGCGCGAAGGCGCTCGATGCCCTGGTCATAACAGAACGGGCATGAGTCGCCTCGGCCTGTATCCCACAGATCAACGAAAACACGCCCCCGGCGCAGCCCCAGGCCATGCTCAACCGCTGCTTCCAATGTCGAAAGCCGCGGCGGAGAAAAGTCGCCGGCGTCCGCGAGCTCGTTCATAGCCCCGTTGCCTGAACGGGTGGGAATTAAAGTCACCGCGGTCGAGCCGCAGTCGAAGGCGAAATCGATCGAACGCGCGGCCCAGTGGACCGCCGCCTCCTCCTGCATGAACGGCGGCTTGACGAGAATGAACACGCGGAGGTCAATATCGTGGTCACGCAGGAAAGCCGCGGCAGACTCGAACTGCTGCAAGGACATCCGCTTGTTGAGTGCTGGCAGGATTTCCGGATGTACGGTTTCGAGACCCATGGCCACTTCGAGCCGTGAGCCGAGCAGATCGCGAAACCGGAGCGCGGAGTCGCCAACCAGCGCCGGATGACACTCGACAATGACGCGTTCAAACGATTTCAAGCGTTCCGCGATCGCTGGGTAGTCACTGGGCGGTATTGCCCGCGGATCGAAGAAGCTGCCGCTGTTGTAGAGCTTGATCTGGCGTCCGCTCGGGATGCGGGCGAGCCCGTAGTCGATCTGTGCCGGGATCGCGCCTTCCGGAACCGTTTCCCGCATCGTGTTTCTCCACAGGTCGCACATCAGACAGCGCCACGGGCACTCGCGATTGGTCAGGAAAATCGTCGCGACCGGCACGACCAGGCCATTTTCCGCACATTCCTCTTCAGTGAAGAAACCGCGGGGGGTCCATGGGTCGAAGCTAAGGCGAATTGCGTCTTCAACTGCGGGCCGCCGATTCAGAATCCATCGGTCTCGTTCGGCAGCGGATGCCGGGTAAATGGACAACACGCTCAGTCTACCGATGTAGTGCAGGATGGCATCCTGCGCGCGGTTGGTAATCGCGCCCGCCTGGTTGCCTGCAAGCGCCCGGGGTCTTTGGAAGCCATCACGTCAGCGGTAGAGCGAAAGGAACTTCCCCCGGTACTCCGCTTCCCGAAAAGGCAGTTTCCGCCGCAGAGTACCGACCGAAACCGCACCGTGCTGAAAGCGCCGCTTCGGAAAAGCCGGCATCGAAAGCCCCGTCACAGCCTTCACTCCACGCGAGACGATTTCGCCTTTGAGCGAATAGAGCGTCGGCACGTCGTAATCGGTGAGCGCAATAAACGGGATCGCTTCCGCCGCCGCGATCACTTCGGGTCGCGTAAAAGGGCTGAATCCCGTGAATCCGCAATGGTGGGCAGGCGCGTAGGTCCGCGTATAAGAGCGGCTCAACCCGCCGCTGTAGGTTAGTGAGTGCTTGATCTTGCCCACGCCCCAGCCTTCCTGATACAGCATCGGGTTGTTGATGACGCTGCGGATTGTCAACTCCGAATTCTCTTCGATCGGGTAGTCCTTCAGATTTTCATCGCCGCCGTCGCCGTCGACCAGATAACGCCACTCCGGGTATCGCGCGCGAATCCCGCGGCACAGTGCGAGAGCCATGGTAGCGGATTCGATATCGAGCGGCTTATAATCCTCCACGATGCGGATCGTTTCCTCAACATCGAGTGAAGAGGCGTCCGCTTCAATCGGCTCCAGAAACAGGCCCAGGTCCAGTGCATCGAGGAAGGCCCGCGCCTGTGACACGTCAGGACCATCGCCCAGATCGAGCACAAACGCCTTGAGCCGCGAGGGGCTCATCCCCTGTTTGCGCAGAACGTGATACGTCGTGAGAAAAACGCTGCCGCTGTCGATGCCGCCGGAGAAGCAGACGCCGATGGGCTCCTGTTCCGGCACGTGCTGGAGCCACAGCGCGATTTCGTCGGCGAGCGCGCCAATGTAAGCCTTTCCAATTTCGTCGAGATCGGTTGGCAACGAGCCCATTTGCGGATCGAAGAACCGCGTGTAAACCGGGTCGGGGTCGGGGCAGCCGATCAACTCGATGCGGGTCACATAGTGCGCCGGCGCCATCCGTGTGTAGCTCGGGTGGAACTGTTCCGCGATCCCTTCTGATTCCAGCCACTCGCGGATGGTGTCGATCCGGTGAGCCACTACAAGCACCGGGCCAGCCTCCCGCTTGGCAAGAAAGTAACGCATCGGGCGATCCATGGAGCGGGCCATTTTAACGGTCTTTCCCTCACGGGCGATGAGCGCGAACGACCCCTGAATCTGCCGTGCCGCCTCCGGATTCCGGAAGATCAGCTCACGTGCATCGTCGACTGTAAGGTTATAGATTTGATTGGCTTCGGGTTCCGTCAGGTCGACGACTCGTTCGACGTATTCGTGCATCGGTCCTCTCTGTTCGACGCGCGCGGCGTTCCCACGGCGACGAATCTGCCGCCGTGTGCGGTGCGCTATATGCAGATCTCGCTTGCTGATTATGCCATTGTCAAGCGGTTTTGGTGAATCGGGCCGACGCCGCTGAGCACGCGCGCAAGCATGTCGATGAGACCTATCTCCCGGAATCCATTTGTGAAACGGGCTGGCATCTCGTTGCACATTAAATTTGGCTGGAAGAGTCTGTGCCACGGGCAAATAATTGAAAAGTATTATTTACGGGCGGCACCCGGCGTTGGGACACTATCCCAACATGGCAGGACCAGGCCCTCATTTCCCGCCAGTGCAAGGAGTTAGCTCGCGCAGCGTATTTGCGGCACTGATCTTTTGCCTGGCCACAGGGTGTTCTACCACCAGGGGATTGCCGGATGCGAAGTCTCCGCAATATGCCGACGTGGTGCGCGCCTTCTATGTGGGCGTCGCGGGACTGCAAACCGGCGCCGACGATCCGGCCAGACAGAATTTGACGAAAGCAACTCAAATCGCTCCTGGCGAACCCGCCGCCTGGGCGGATCTCGCAATCCTCGCTCTTCGTCAGCAGAACTTTGACGACGCTTTCAAGAATGCGGATCAGGCCCGGTCGCTTCTCCCCGACAACAGCAAAATTGAACAGTTACTCGGCACCATCGAAAGCAAGCGAGGCAAAGCCCCGGAAGCCATCGCGCACTTCCAGAAAGCTGTTTCTCTCGATGGTGGAAACGTCAAGGCACTGTACGCCCTGGCCGAGGAAACGGAACGCAAAGGCGAGGCCAACAGCAACGCCGAAGCCGAGAAGTTGTTCAACCAGGTCGTCGCCAAAAGGCCTTCGAACGTGGCCGCGCAACTGGAAGTCGCGCGCCTCTCCGGAAGAACCGGAGACAGCGCGGGGCTTCAGGGCGTAGTCGGCAAACTCACCGCCGAATCCGCTGGCTGGCCCGATGAAGCGAAGAAGCAGATTACCGCGCTCCAGCAGAGCGCTTCCGGCAACGCGCGCGCCGCCGCGCTGCAGGCCGTGTTTCTCCGGAACACGCTGGCTCGAGTCGGGCAATATCGCCAGGATTTGAACGAAGTCAAAGATCCCGCGGATCTGGTCGGCGATCCTTTCACGACTCTGCTGCGTTTACCCACGCCGGCATCCGATCCCGCGGCCCCTGACCTCGCGATCAAATTTGACGCGGGCACTCTGGGGGCCTCTGCCGCACCAGGTGATGCACTTTGGATTGGCGCGATCCCCTTGGACGATAAGTCGAAGCCCGCGATCATTCGCGCCGATACGGCCAGCGTTCAGGTCGGGGATGGCGCGAAGCTTCCATTTCCGGGCGGCAAGGCGACTGCACTCGGGCCGAACGCGATCATCGGCGCGGATTTGAACTACGACTTCAAGACCGATCTGATCTTCGCGGGCGCGGCCGGTGTTCGAATCTTCCAGCAGAACGATGGCGGCGGTTTCTCCGACATCACCCCGAAAGCGAAAATTCCGGCCAATGTCGCCCACGGCGCCTACACGGTGGCCTCGGCCTTCGATGTGGATCTCGACGGCGATCTCGACATTGTTCTGGGATCCGATGCGAGCGCGCCCACAGTGCTGCGAAACAACGGGGACGGCACGTTCGCGGTCGTGAATCCGTTCGAGAGCGTCACCGGATTGAAGGCCTTCGCGACGACTGACATCGACGCCGACGGCGATCCCGACGTGGCGCTGATCGACGGCGCAGGCAAACTGCATGTATTTTCCAATCAACGGCTCGGACAATATCGCGCCCGCTCGCTGCCATCCGGTCTCGACGGAGAGTTCGTGGCGGTCACCGCCGCGGATGTGAACTCCGACGGTGCTGTCGATTTCGTTCTGCTGCGGAGTGACGGCTCGATCCTGCGCCTTTCTGACAAAGACGGTGGATCGGCCTGGGACTCCGCGGAAATCGCACGGGGATCCTCTGTTCGCTCGCCGGGCCTGATCGCGGCAGATCTGGATAACAACGGCAAAGTGGACCTCCTCACGGGCGACGGAGAAGTGTTCATGGGCGGTCCCAAAGCTGCGGACGGCAAAGAGTTCATGAAGCTTTTATCCACCGCCGGTATCCGTTCGTTTGCTGTGACGGATCTGAATGGCGACGGCCGCCTCGATATTGTCGGCCTCTCCCCCGCGAACGCACCCGCCGTGCTGCTCAATCACGGCACGAAGAACTATCACTGGCAGGACATCCGCGTGCGCGCCACCAGCACCAAAGGCGATCAGCGCATTAACTCTTTCGGTGTCGGCGGATCGATCGAACTTCGCGCAGGCCTGCTGCTGCAGCGCCAGCCGATTACCTCTCCGGTTCTTCACTTCGGCATCGGCGACCATGCGCAAGCGAATGTCGCACGCGTCATCTGGCCGAACGGCGTGGCGCAGGCTGAATTCGAGTTGAAGACCGAGGGCGAGATCCTGGCGGTCCAACGTTTGAAGGGTTCGTGTCCCTGGTTGTTCGCATGGGATGGCGAGAAAATGAGCTTTGTGAAGGATGGCTCGCCCTGGTCTGCTGCGCTTGGCCTGAGCATCAACGCGCAGAAAGTGGCCGGCATCCAGCAGACCGAAGAGTGGTTCCGCATTCCCGGCGCAAGCTTAAAGCCGCGTGACGGCTACTATGACCTCCGCATCACAGCCGAGCTTTGGGAGACCTACTATATTGACCACTATTCGCTGATGGTGGTGGATCATCCGGAAGGCACGGAGGTCTACACCGACGAGCGCTTCGCCGTGCCCGCGCCGGCGCTGAAAATGTACACAGTCGGTGAGCCCCGCTCGTTCGATGGCGCCCGCGACGACAATGGTCAGGACGTGAGCGCCATCGTGAAGAACCTCGACCGCAACTTCCTCGACACCTTTGGCCGCGGACCGTATCAAGGCCTCACGCGCGATCACTGGGTCGAGCTCGAACTCCCGCAGGATGCGCCCGCGACTGGACCACTTTACCTGCTGGCGTCGGGCTGGCTGCATCCGACCGACACGACCGTGAACGTGGCGATCGGGCAGAACAGCATCCCGCAGCCGCAAAGCCTCAGCCTCGAAGTCCCCGATGCGCACGGAAACTGGAAAGCCATTCGCAAAGAACTGGGCTTTCCGGCAGGCAAGATGAAGACGGTCGTTCTCGACATGTCCGGCATTTTTCAGCCGGGGGCGCCGCGCAAAGTCCGCGTGCGAACCAATCTCGAAATCTACTGGGACCAACTCCAGTGGGCAGCGCCTGCGCGCGATCAAAACCATGTCCAGCATCTGGATCTCGCCAGCGCCGAGCTACGCTATCGCGGCTATTCGGAAGTCAAGGCCGCCAACGCTTCCTCGCCCGAGTTGCCGGACTACGATCATGTCAGCCAATCCGGCCAGATCTGGCGCGACCTGGAAGGTTATACAACTCGTCCCGGCGATGTTCGTGAGCTGCTCGAAAAAATCGACGGCCGTATGGTAATTGCCAATGCGGGTGACGAACTGCGGCTTCGCTTCAACGCGCCGCCTCCGCCCCCGGCGGGCTGGAAGCGCGACTACATCATGGTCGGCGCGGGCTGGATCAAAGACGGTGACTTCAATACGGTTTACTCAAAGACAGTTTTGCCGCTGCCCTATCCCGGCATGAAAAGTTACGCAGCCGCACCCGGCCGTCTGGAAGACGATCCGGCCTACAAGCTTCACCCGGCCGACTGGCAGAACTATCACACGCGCTATGTTGCGCCGGATCATTTCAACAACGCCCTCAGGAATTAATCGATGCGAATTGTCTTAGCCCTGCTGTTTGTCTCACTTATCGGTGGTCCTCTGATTTACAAGCGAATGGAGGCGCGCAACAAAGCTGCCGCTGTAAACGTGGATCAAAACGAGGCCATGAAGCGTTATGGCTTCAGCTTTCAGGAGTCGTCAAAAGCCGCCGGCGTGAATTTCAAATACACGCCGCCGACTCTCGACGCCAAGCTGAACCACATCATGCCGGAAGTTGCCTCCATGGGGGCGGCTGTCTCGGTCGTCGACTTCGATCGCGACGGGTGGCAGGATTTCTATGTCACCAATGGCGGGGAAGGCAGCCGTAATGCTCTCTACCGCAACAACCACGACGGCACGTTCGCCGAAGTCGCGGACTCAATGGGCATCGCTGACGTGAATCAAGCCGGCACAGGCGTTTCCACCGGCGCCGTCTGGGGCGACTACGACAATGATGGCTATGAGGATCTGTTCCTTTATAAATGGGGCCGGCCCGAACTGTTCCACAATGATGGCGGCAAGCACTTCACGCGCGTGACCGAGCAGGCCGATCTTCCCAAGTGGGTCAACGCGAACAGCGCCGTTTGGTTCGACTACGATGCTGACGGCAAACTGGACCTGTTTCTTGGCGGTTACTACAACGAGAACATCGATCTCTGGCACCTCAAAGACACGAAGATCATGCCCGAGAGCTTCGAGTATGCCAACAACGGCGGCCGCAAGTATCTCTTCCACAATCTGGGCAGCGGGAAATTTGAAGAAGTCTCCGAAAAGATGGGTTTGACGTCGACCCGCTGGTCGCTGGCCGCCATCGCCGCCGATCTGCGCGGAACCGGTTATCCGGATCTTTTCATCGCCAACGACTACGGAGTCTCCGAGCTCTTCATTAACGAGGGCGGCAAACACTTCCGCGAGATAGGCAAAGACAGCGGCGTCGGCTATGCGCCCAAGAGCGGCATGGGCGCGTCGGTCGCTGACGTTCTGAACGACGGACGCCTGGGCGTCTACGTCTCGAACATCTCCGAGCCGGGAATCCTGATTCAGGGCAACAACTTCTGGTTGCCCGACGCGAAGACCGCGTCCCCGAAGTTCCAAAACATGGCCAACGCCATGGGCATCGCTCTTGGCGGCTGGAGCTTCGGCAGCCAGTTTGGCGACTTCAACAATGACGGATTCCAGGATCTCTACGTGACCAACGGGAACGTCTCCCTCGACAAGGAAAAGAATTACTGGTACGACTTCACGAAGGTCGCCGGCGGAAACAAGGCAATCATTTCCGATGCCGCCAACTGGCCGCCCAGCACGGGCCGAAGCCTCGCCGGTTATCAGCAGAAGAAAGTGTTTCTGAACGACGGCGCCGGCCAGTTCAAGGAGATCGCGCAGGCCGTCGGCATCAAAGATGTTTACGACGGCCGATCCATCGCACTGGCCGACTTCGGCAATCGCGGCGTGCTCGATGTCGTGTCCGCGAACGAAAACGGGCCCGTGTTGCTCTACCGCAATACGGTTGCTCCCACAAACCACTGGATCGAATTCGACCTGCAGGGCGAGGGAAGCAACCGAAGCGCGATCGGTACCGAGGTCCACGTTTATTGGAACGGACAGCAGCAACTGCAGGAGGTCTCCGGCGGCAGCGGCTTCTGCGCGCAAAACGATCGCCGCCTGCATTTCGGTCTTGGCAAATCGGCCAGCATCGACAAGGTCGAGATTCGTTGGCCGTCCGGGAAAACCCAGACGGTCAAGCCATCGGAGTTGGATAAGGTTTACACAGTCAAGGAGGTCTCATGAGTTCTTCAGCCAGCGCCAATGCCGCGGCCGCCAATGCCGTCAAACCTGCTGCGAGCGCCGAGCAGTCGCTCTTCAAGCGGTTTATCAGTCCGCAGAACAGGTATCTGCCGCCGCTTTTCATCACCTGCATCCTGCTGATCAGCCAGGTTTCGTTCGGTGTGCTCGAGAGCTTTTCGCGCACGCTTCTGGCAATCGCGACCGCAATGGTTTTCGAGCTGGTGCTCTCGAACCTGGTCTACAAAAAGATGCCCGTGCTGGCGAGCGCTTACATTACGGGCATCAGTGTCGGGATTCTGTGCCGCACTCCGGAATACTGGCCGTTTGCGCTGACCAGCGCGATCGCCATCACCTCGAAGTACGTCATCCGTTGGCGAGGCCAGCATCTCTGGAATCCCTCCAACTTCGCGATTGCCGTGATGCTGCTGATTGTTCCGGAATACTTCTCGACGCTGGGCATTCAGTGGGGCAACGCCGTTTGGCCCATGCTGCTGGTCTGGGCTCTTGGCGCGGTCATCACTTATCGGGTGAAACGGTTCCACATTACGGCGACCTATGTGGTCTCGTTTATCGCGTTCTCGTTCGTGAGATCGCTGGTGACCGGGCATCCCTTCTTTGCGGAAGTAGCGCCGATCACCGGTCCGATGTATCAGTTGTTTATCTTCTTCATGATCACGGACCCGAAGACGACGGTGAAATCCAAACAGGGTCAAATTGCTGTTGCCGTCCTCGTCGCGGTGGCCGAGATGATATTCCGCCTGCTGCAGGGAGTCATGCCGGGAGGTCTTGAGATCCTCAGCATTGACGCCCCTTACTACGCGCTGACGCTGGTTGGTCCTGCCGCAATGGCAATCGATATCGTGCGCAATCCGCAGAAATACAATAAGCCCGCCGGGGGCCAGGCTAAACCGCTGTCAACGGCTGCCGCGGTTTAGGCTCCGGCTTATTCTCCGGGTGCGGCGGACGGCTTTGCCGTCTGCCTCGCTCACCCCGCGTCAACCCAGCGAAGCGTAACCGCTCTGGAAAAACACGAGCGGCCGCCCATCACGGCAGCCTGCACGGACGACCTGCCCGATCAGCACTGCGTGATCTCCCGCCTCGAACCAGCGCAACCTGGAGCACTCCAGATGCGCCAGAGCCCCATCCAGCAACGGCGCGCCGGATGCAGCGGCTCGCCACCCGACGCCCTGAAACCGGTCCTCCGCATGTCTGGCGAACCTTCGGGAATGGTGTTCCTGATCGTCTGCCAGAACGTTGATCGTGAAATGCACGCTTTCAAGGAAGTGCTGCAGCGCGGAGCAGCGCAGGTTGATACTCACCATCACCAGCGGCGGGTCCAACGAGAGCGAGGCGAACGAGTTGATCGTCAATCCATGAGGATGGCCAGCGGAGTCGAGCACGGATACGACCGTAACCCCCGTTGCGAACCGGCTGCAAACGCGACGGTAGACGTCGGTCCCCGCTGGCTCAAGAGTTGGTACAGCACATTGAGCAGTTGCGGCCACGTCAGGCATTGGAATGACAGAATACCATCTATTCGGCCGATAGCAGAAGGGTTTTAATCAATAGAAGAGTACCTGGAAGATGCGGCGGCAAGGGCGCCACGACGGTCTTCAGTGGCGCGCTGGTTTCTCAGTGAACCCGGACGGAGTCGAAAATTTTCAACGGCGTGATGGCATCGATTTTCCACACACCTTTGATCTGCCGCATTTCGACCTGCACGCGTTCCCGCCGGCGTTCGGACTTCGCTGCGTCAGCGTACGACGGCTTCAACGTCATTAGCCAGTCGAGGTCGAGCTTATGTACACCGCCGGCCTCAACATCGGTCACAACATCGATCGCGCACGAGATATCGGCCTGCGCCGTCAGGGCTTCAATCTTCTGCTCGATCTCGCCGTAACCCTGCATGTGCGAGTCGAAGTAATCGAGCGCGCCGCCGGCATCGCTTCCGCTTAGCGCGGTGGCGAGTTTCGCGATGCTGGTGAAGGGAGTGGATTCGGCGGCGAGGGCAACCCCCGCCGCGAAAAGAATCAGCGCGATCCCCCTCCGGCTACGTGCGGTAGTTCGCATTGATATGGATGTAGTCCTCGGTTAGGTCGCAGGTCCAGAAAGTCGCGGTGCCCTTTCCTTTTCCCGCAATCCGGAACACGATAGACACATCCGTATCGTCCAGCCGCAGCTTCATATCGGCTTCATCGAAGGGCGCTGCCAGCCCGTTGCGGCACACCTTGACGTCCTGCAGCGTGATGTCCACCTGCGACGGGTCGAAATTGACACCCGAATTGCCGGCGGCCGAAAGGATGCGTCCCCAGTTCGGATCCGATCCCGCGATGGCTGTCTTCACCAGAGGCGAATTCGCAATCGCCCGCGTAATCGCCGCGGCGGACGCGTCGCTGACCGCCCCATGCACTTCGATCGCGATCAGCTTGCGCGCGCCTTCGCCGTCGCGCACGATCTGGCGCGCCAGCGATTGGAGCGTCTCGGTGAGCGACTCCTCGAACACGCTCATTTCCTTCGGGTCGGGCCGCACGCCCGACGCGCCATTCGCCATCACGATCAGAGTGTCGTTGGTCGACGTGTCTCCGTCGACCGAGATGCGGTTGTAGCTCAGCTCCGTTGCCCGCACCAGCATGCGCCGTAGCAATGTCTGCGGGATCACCGCGTCCGTCATCACGAAGGCAAGCGTCGTGGCCATGCGCGGATGGATCATCCCCGACCCTTTCGTGACCCCGGCCAGGCGCACGATGCCGCGGCGCAGTGTGACTTCCCGCGACGCTCCTTTCGCCTGCAGATCGGTGGTGAGGATCGCGCGCGCCACATCCGGCAGCGCGGTGTCATTCAGCTTTTCCACCAGTTCCGGCAGCTTCGCCAGAATCAGGTTTTCATCGAGTTCCACACCAATCACTCCGGTGGATGCCGGGAGTATCTGGTTCGGTTGCAGCTTCAGCAGCTTCGCCAAAGCTTTCGTCGTGTTGGCGGCGACTTTGTCTCCTGATTTAGTGGCGCAATTGGCGTTGCCGGCGTTGATTAAAATGGCGCCGCAAACTCCTTTGGATGCTCTCATATTGGCGCGCGCCAGTTTCACGGGCGCGGCCTGCACTCTGTTCGTCGTAAATACCGCCGCAGCCGCGGCCGGCACCCCCGAAACAATCAACGAGAGATCGTCTTTTTCCTGTTTCCGGATGCCCGCGTAGGCGGTGGCGTATTTATATCCAAGCGGTAAGTCGAAAGGTCTCATGCTCCAAGTCGGTCGATCTGTGTCAGACGATGGCCGTTGGCGAATACCTCTGCCGGCATTCTTTTACGGCCCTCGAGTTGTACTTCCAGTAATTCCAGCACGCCCCCGTCCCCTCCAACGGCGAAAACACTATGCGCCGTGCGGTTGGTTTGGGTATGCAAGAGTGCTCCGGGTGGCTGTTCCCATCTTTGGTCAGGAAGCAGGCGCGCGCGCCAGAGGTGAAGCGACTGGCCGCGAAACGAAGTATGCGCTCCCGGCCAGGGTTGAAAGCCCCGGATCAGATTGTGGATCTGCTGCGCGGTATTGCTCCAGTCGATGCGCCCGTCTTCCTTCTTCAGGATCGGCGCGTAGCTCGCCTGCTCTTCATCCTGCTGGCGAGGCTTGATCGCCCGGACGCATAATTCAGCGAGTGTGCGGACCAACAGATCCGCGCCCGCATCCGCGAGCCGCGCGGAAAGCTCGATCGCAGTCTCTTCGGGACCGATGCGCGTTTCCCACTGCAGCAGGATATCTCCGGTGTCGAGTCCCGCGTTGATTTGCATGGTCGTCACGCCCGTGCGTTCGAAGCCACGCGCGATCGACCACTGGATGGGCCCCGCCCCGCGCAATTCCGGAAGCAGGGACGCGTGGACGTTGACGATCCCCATGGGCGGGATGTCGATGACGCTCAGCGGGATGATTTGGCCGTAGCCAACAACCACCATGACTTCGGGCGCGAGTTCCCTCAAACGCGCGATAGCCTCGGGATGCCGGATGCGTTCCGGCTGAAAAACTGCGATTCCGTGGCGGAGCGCCGCGGCTTTCACCGGCGACGGGGCCAGTTCCCGCTTGCGGCCTTTGGGCCGGTCCGGCTGCGTGACCACCAGCGAGACGGAATGCCCGGACGCGATGATGCGTTCGAGAGTGGGAACCGCGAACTCCGGCGTGCCAAGGAAGATCACACGCATGAGTTCACCAGGGGCCACGGGCTGGCCTGCGACGCGCCCGAATGGAAAGTTCGAGAACAACAGGCTGAAGCCTGTTCCGCCATCGTATGCAACCGGATCATTCCCACTCGCCCGCCTTCTGCAGTTTCCTGATCTTACGCTTGATCAAATCGCGTTTTAACGAACTCAAATGATTAATGAACAGAATCCCGTTCAGATGATCGATCTCGTGCAGGACGCACCGCGCAAGCAAATCCTCGCCCGTTATCTCGAACGTTTCGCCCTGGGTATTTCGCGCGCGCACCACCGTTTTTTTGGCGCGGCTGACCGGCTCGCGAAATCCCGGAATACTCAGACATCCCTCTTCGCCCGTCTGCTTGCCGTCCTTTGAAATCACTTCGGGATTGATCAGAACGATCCGTTCGGGCTCCTGCCCTTCCTCGGCTCCCGCCACATCGATTACCGTGATTCGTTTCCCGATATCGATCTGCGGGGCCGCCAGACCGATGCCATGAGAAGCATACATGGTTTCGAACATCTCCTCAATGAGGGTTTCGAGCCCCGGAGTATTAAATTCCCCCTCGCCCACCGGATCGGCAACGCGCTCGAGGATCGGGTTGTTCAAGTACTTGACGACCTTATGGACCATCTAAAACTTCCGAACCTGTTCGATGTAGCCGTCGAAATTCCGTTTCGTTTCAGCCAGAGAATCGCCGCCGAACTTCTCGAGCGTCGCCTGCGCCAGCACGATGGCGACCATGGCTTCCCCGATCACACCCGCTGCCGGGACCACGCACACATCCGACCTCTCGTAGGCCGCCTTCGCCGGTTCACGCGTTTCCAGATCCACGGACTCCAGCGGACGCCGCAATGTCGAAATGGGCTTCAGAAAGCCGCGCACCCGCAGGTCCTGCCCATTCGTCATGCCGCCTTCGAGACCGCCGGCGCGGTTGTCGCCGCGGAAGAAGCGGCGTTCCTCGCGGTTGTAATGAATGGTGTCCTGTACCTTTGAGCCAAAGCTCCGCGAGCCTTCTTCCGCCCAACCCACCTCGACGCCCTTAACCGCCTGCATGGAGACGATCGCCTGCGCGAGTTTGCCGTCAAGCCGGGAATCCCAGGTGATATGAGACCCCAATCCCGGAGGCAGCCCATGCGCCACAACTTCAAAGATTCCGCCGACGGTGTCGCCGGTTCGATAAACTTCATCGACCACCGCTTTCATCCGCTGCTCGGCCTCGGGATCCACGCATCCGAGCAATACCTCCTTGCGCCGGCTCAATTCGACGATCTCCGGCCATTCGACTGTCCGGTCCATGCGGGATGCGCCGACGGCGATCACATGGCTCAGCACTTCGATCCCGAAATGCGACAGGAACTGCCTGGCGATCGCGCCAACCGCCACCCGCGCGGTTGTTTCCCGGGCGCTGGCGCGTTCGAGAATGTATCGCGCATCCGGCAGGTCGTATTTAATGGCTCCCGCCAAATCCGCATGCCCCGGCCGAGGACGCGAAACCGCTTTGTGCTTCTCCGGATCGCCCCCCTCGACGGGCAGCGATTCCGTCCAGTTTTTCCAATCGGCGTTGGCGATGATGACGGCAATCGGCGAACCGATCGTATGGCCGTGCCGGACCCCCGACACGAGCGACGCCCGGTCCGTTTCGATCTTCATGCGCCCGCCGCGGCCATACCCCTGCTGCCGTCGCCAGAGCTCATGATCGATCGCTTTCAGAGAGATGGGAATACCGGCGGGAAGTCCCGTCAGGGTCGCTACCAAGCACTCGCCGTGGGATTCCCCTGCCGTTTCGAAGCGAAACATTCAGGTGAACCTCTATCGTGACAGAAAAGCAGGGGTTTGCGCTAGTATTCGGAAAACTTATACATGGGTGGATGATCGGCGCGACCCGTCGCCGCGACCATTCCGGGAACGAGATGTGGCAAGTGCCCGTGCTTTGGCATCGATCAAAGCACACTGATATATTTCGCCACGCATCGATCTTTTTGGGCCGCGATTGATGCAACTACGTAGTCGCTTCGGTGAAACGGCTGATCCACTCACTGGCGACAGGCAAGTCTCCGGAGAGGGCTTATACGGACTTCTGCTACGCAGGAGGACAAAGATATTGGGCCGATTCCTCCAGAGTGGCGCACGTTCGCCCGAACCACGATGGAGACGCCGGGTCCGCCAGACTGTACTGTGAGGTATGGATGCATTTGCGCTGCTCACCAGCGTTTCGCAGACGTATCGCAATATTGAGTCGCTCGCGCTCGAGGCGTTGGTCATCAACGAATCGGGCGATGAGGATTCACGGAATCGCAGTCAGGCCCGGATCGTTTTCAAATACGCTGCACCCAGCCGTCTTCGCTATGAACAGGGCGGGCGCAGGGGAATGGTGCAGGTGGCGGACGGCAGGCGGATGCATACCTGCTTGAACCGCGGTCCCATGGGGCGCGGGCCGCGATGCCATAGTGTCCCGATGGCGCCCGAACGCCCGCTGCCTCACGTGTTTCGATCCGACCTGCCCTCGGGCGGCGGCAACGAACCGTTTCTTTACCAGGCGATCAGCGAGCAGGTCGCCTCGTCAGAGGTCGTTCGCGAGGAGCACGGTTGTTATGTCGTAGCGGTGACATATTTAAAATCTCAGCATTCGATGATGCTCACCCGGATGCCGGTGCTCTTCTGGATAGACGGTGAAACCTTCCTGGTGAAGACATTTCTTCAGGAGGTGGGCCATCGAACTCCAGCGGAAGAAGAGATCACCTGGACCACGCACACTATTTCCGTGCAGAAGATCGAGATGAATCCTTCGTTGCCGGACGGCACCTTCGAATTTGTTCCGCCCGCCGGGGCTGTGGTGACAGCGGGAGAACACGGTTTCGTGTCGGGAGGCGGTGGCGGAGGCTTCGTAAAGTTTGCAGACGATGATCCACGGCACATCGAACACCGCGGATCTCATGAATGGGATGGCGAGACGTTTGTCGAGCATTCGAAATGGAAACTGCGCGGGACAACCCTGATTTTCGAACGACGTCTCACGTTTTCAGAGAACGGCCAGGAGTTAGAGATCGTCGAGCGGGCGCAAAGCCCGGCAAGTCAAACCGAAACGAGTTGCTCCTTGCGGCTCAAGTAAATGCGATGACGGGGTGCGCCAATCCAGTTCCCCCCGAGTCTTATTTTTTCCCCTTTTCGATTTCCGCAGCCTTGATCATATGCTCCGGGTCAGGATTGTTCTCGATGCATTCGTATTCTTCAACGCGCACATCTATGGGTGTCCGGAAAGTGGCGCCCGTGGCGTACGGCTTTGCCAACATCACCGGGTCTTCGACGCGGGCTTCCCAGCTCAGGCTCCCATCGTTGTTCAGCGTATAGCGCTCAACCACGTGCATTTGCTCGGAATGAATCGTTCCGTTCCCGCCGATCCAGCTCTTATCGTTAAAGCCGATCGTATCCACAACGAACGTATCGCCGTCCCACCGACCTACAGCGTCGCCCATCCAGGTGGGCGTCAGATCCTTTGGATGCTGGAGCTGGTTGTCGATCGGGATGCGCCGGAACGCGCGAAACGCTTCATAGAGGATGACAACCTCTTTCGGGGTCTGCACGATTTCCAGAGGCATCGGCTCCGTCTGTATGCGGGGAACTCCCGGAAGCAGGCAACGCAATGTCGGGTCGTCCAGCGTCGTGAGCGCCTTCTTTTTGGCTTCGTATTCCGGCTTATAGACCAGCGGCTCGCGCTTGATGGGGTGGGCGTCAATCGGCGGCAGTGGATGCAAGGGCGGGGCGCCCGGTTCACCATTGATACTGACGCCGCCGGCCTGCCATGTTCCCGTCAAATCCGGTTTGCCATCGGGAGCACGCGGAATGGGATGGTGGACCACCTGTGGCGCGGGCTTGCCGCCCGATTTTCCGGCACCCCGATCCTGCGCGGAACCAGGCGCTGGCACACCGAATATCAGGGTCATCAGGGCAGCGGTCACTGCAATGGAGTTGGTGGCACGGCTCTTCACGGCGATCTCCCTGGTCTCAGCGGCCTTCAGGGCCGAGGAATTTTTTCGATCCATCCTGGAACGTGATCTCGCGGCCGGCGCCAGTATGCGAGCCATCCTTCGCCTTATAAGCCGTGATCGTAATGGTCTCGCCTTCCTTGAGGACTTCCCGTGGAAAGCCGGTCCGCTTCAGGGTGTTGGGAGGGTAGCCTTCGAGAGACCAGCTCACAACTTTTCCCGTCGCATCTTTTGCATCGACGTGGACGTAACTGTGGGGATTTGTCCATTCCACCTTCGTCACCACGCCCGTGAGCGTGATCACGGTATTCGAGTCATACTCCGCCGCAAAGGAGTGATGGGCGGCAGCAGGCATCACAGTCAGCAGGAGGCCTGACAGGGCCAGAACAGGCCAAATTTTATTTTTCATGGAAGTGTATTCTCCGTCGAAAGCTGTCTGACTTTTCGTCTCAAATAGCCGACTTATTCTACAGCCGAAGACCCGGGCGGCGCCACCCGCGAGCACAACCGGGCTCGGGGCTGTGCCGCCGCCGCGTGCTGACGGTGCCATATAGAAATGTCCTGTTGACGACGGAACGCAGCCGTCGAACCGGACGACGGTGGCTTCGGTCCCACCGGTGGCAGGCGAGTATCTGACAAAGCGACACTCGATCACGATCAGGCGCGAGTCATTGCGGCAAATCATGATGACAGCCAAGTTATGGCGCGGACGAAAGCAGAAGGCCGCGCCGGCACATCAGTGGCGCCAGCGCCGCAGTTGCCGGGGAGAGATGGCGCAGTGGGACACCAGCACGCACCACTGGCTGGAACGACGTGGACCGCCAATTCCCAAACGGCGAACTGGACACCGGATGTCCAGCATTTGATCTCCAGCGTGCCGGTCACGCCAAATCCGCTACCCAGTCTTGCCGCCAGTTCCTTGATTCCGATCAGCTTTGTTGGCTGGATGATTTCATGGTGCTGCCACATGGCGGCTGGCGGATGTGAAATCGCGTTAACCGCCGATTATTCCATTCAGATCGGCAAGCGGTTTATGCTCCGCCGGGTGGCGTGTAGATACCCACGGTAGAATGCCGATCTCAGCGAAGCGCCGGTCTCGTGGTTGTAAGGTACAGATCCGTGCCTGCGGGAATTGCGCGAGGTCCTGACGCCCCAGTCCTCCGCCGAGCCGGAATTTCTTCCGGCGGACCGCCTGAGCGGAAGCGGCGAAAAAGTTCTCTACCATTAACAGGAACGGACTGTCCATTGATTGTCGCGCTTACGATCGATATTGCCACCTCGGTAATCAAGGGAGAACTGGTCACTTTTCGGACCCTCAAAACAACTTCCGTTCCCCCGGGGAAGAGTGGCTGTGAAGCAGTAGTCCCTGAGGTTTGTTTCACCCGCGCGCGGACCGTGCCGCCAGCCTCCGCCACGGCAGCATCGATTGAATCGGTGAGGGTCACGGTAAATCCCGTGGAACTGCGCGGTGCGTTCGATCCGCGACCCTCCTGTGAAGACGCGGCCGGCACAGGCAGGGCAGAAGCCGGGCTGTCCGGCTCAACGGATGGCGATTTCGCCTTGTCGGCAGGAATCGCGGCTGGCGACGGAGGGGGCGCCACCGAGTAAGGTTGCAGGATCGTACGCTGAACCGCGGAGCCCATAGCCCGCGAAATCATAACGAGTCCGCCTGGTACTTCGTCGCTCGTCCAGGTTGTCGTGCTTTCCACGTACCCTGTGGTCTCCCGAAACGTCACCTTTGTCCACCGGCAATCCAGCATCCTGCCGTTGACCTCCAGCTTTTCCGTTCCTTCCTGTTTACCCGCATACGTCGGCTGCCGTTTCAGTACTGCGTCCGCGAGGGCCTCCGGGGTCTCTTCCTGATTGATACGTGAAAGATAACGCACTTCATAGGCTCGGGACCCGGAACTGCTGTCTGGAGATTTTTTCTCGCTGACAGCCACCGCGACACTCTGCGCGTCAACCGTTTTGAGTCGCCGGGTCAGAGTCGTGACGTCCTGATCCATCGGGTCAGGTGTCAGGTGTCCATCCTTCATGAGCCACGACTTCCGCAGATAAGTCACCGTCGTACCCGGCGGGTATTTCGCCCAGAGCAGATAATCCGGATTGTCGATCGTGGTGCCGCGTACCAGTTTCCTTGAACCATCCAGCATCCCTGTCAACAACGCGTAATCGTCGGCCGGACCAGTATTCGGTTTCGATGAGAATCGGCGTACTTCCAGCGTTCGATCGCCGTCCGGTGGAAGGTATTCCCTCGCGGCCCACAAGCCGGCCAGCGCAGAGCCCGCTTCGGCGACCCGTTGAGGACCATATCGGGCAATCAGTGACTTGTAGCTCTCTTGCACCGCCGCCGAATCGAGATTGTCATGAAAGGCGAGAATAGCGCGAACGTAGCTCTCCGGATTGTTCCTGATCAGGATCCTCTGTATGAGCGGATAGACGTGATCGTTTTGTACCATTGGCAGGCCGACCACGGACCCGTCCACGATCAAATTTTCTTCGCTCTTCGGCGCGCGAGCTGTTTGCAGGGCCGCCGCGTCAACAACCTTTTCGCCGTAAGCGGCTGCCCATCGGCTGTATTCCGTCTGCGCCCGCCGCATTCCCGCTTCCGAGGAATCGGATCGTGCTTCCATAATGGCGAGAATCAGATAAGCGTGGCCGTCGCCGTCGCCCAGCAAGGCGCGAAAGGCCTGCCAGGGCTCTTTCCATTTCCGCCCGTTCATCTCGAGCAGCGGTCTCACGTAGCCGTCCCGGTCTTTTGGCAGAGCCATCGTCCGCAATACCGCGCGTTTGACGGCGTCGGCGCCGAAAACCTCATTCATGGCGCTGTAATAACGCGTAACCGTCGTTGCATAATTTGGGTCCGCGGACACTCCGCGAACCAGCCAGGGGCTCTCGATTTCAATGAGAACCTGAGCATAAGAATCGGGATCGTCGGTGATGTTTTTGCCCTGCGCGGCCGATTCCGCCCAACTGCGCGCGAGCCGGTAGTGATCGTAAATCGGGCGGCTTTCGTCCAGAGCCTGGGCCAAGGGCTCCTTACGGTCGGCGCGTATCGTGCGCTGATGCAGAAAGTTCTCCCAACCGCTGAACCAGCTCCGTGCAAAAGGGCGGATCCCACCGTCGACTTTGACGCCGGTACGCCCGGTAAGGAACGTTTCGAGCACGCCCTGCATCATGTTGGGCTCTTCCTGCTGCAGAAACCAGAAATCCTTCTCGACCAGGAGATTCTCGAATTCTATCTTCGCCTGTTGCCGATCGGGAGAATTCTCGGGCAGCCCGTTGTAGCGCTGCCTGGCCTGGCTGATTTGCGAGGAGAGATTTTCCCCATAATTTTGCTTTTCGGATCGTATCCGGTCGAGGCTCTCGCGAAGCAACCGGCCATTCCGGACATCGGCACAACTGGGGAGCCCCAATCGGCTTTGGCCGAACCCTTCATAACAGTTCTGACCCAGCAGGGCACTGGCTGCGATTGAACCAGTAAGAAAAATGGTCGAAATCCGGACAGCGAGCATTCCGTATCTCCGCAGTGACTCAAGGCTCGATAACGGTTAAAAGCAGATTCTAACGTGCCGATCGATTATCGGAGCGTTCCATATGTTTCGGCTGAGTACGATTTCACTCAGAGACCGTTGCGCCTCCCGAGGTCTTTCGGATGACTCAGGCCAGGAACGCGCAGCTTCGATCTACAGCTGCCTGGACCGGCAAAGCGGGAGTGTCGCTGTCTAACTGAACAAGGCCACCCCGTTCAGGTCACAATGAAAACACTCGCTCCGCTCGAGTTCGCGCGCTCAAATTACCCCGTCCCGCACCGCCCGCCGCACAAGTTCGCCCAGCGAGTCCACGCGCAGCTTGGCAAGCAATCTGGCGTGGTGGCTCTCCGCCGTCCGGACACCCATGTCCAGTTCGGCAGCCAACTGCTTGTTGCTCTTGCCGCGGGCCAGCAGACGCAGCACCTCCATCTCACGAGGTGTCAGCAGGAACTGCGCAGGAAGATCTTCCACATCTTCGTCCGCGAGCCAGCGCCCTGCCCCTGAAGCGAGAAACGGCTTACCCTTCAGGCTGCGCTCGACGACGTGGACCAGCATTTCCGCCGCTTCGTTTTTCGCCAAACAGGCGCTGAACCCCGCCCTGCGCAGTTGCCGGACGACCGGTTTCGCAGCGTACATCGTGAGAACGACGATCCGGATGCCCGGCACGGCCTTCATCAACTGTTGCCCGGCCTCGAGGCCGTTGAGATCCGGCATTAGCAGGTCAAGAATCGCCACGTCCGGGCGCAGGCGGCTTCCTGCTTCGACCGCTGCCTGCCCCGTCGATACACCGGCGACAACCCTCCACTCGAGGCGGCTCTGCGAGAGTATGCTGATTAACCCCAGCCGCACCAGCTCATGATTGTCCGCCACGAGGATATCGATACTCATAGCGCTCCTCCTGCAATCGGCAATGCCAGCCGCATCCGCATCGCGACTTCGCCGCGGGATGCCTCCTGGGCGATGTCGAACTCGCCCCCCAGCGAGAGCGCGCGCTCGCGAATGAGCGACCGGCCCGTGTGAAGCGCAGCAGCCGATTCGAGCTCCATCACAATGCCTGGGCGCCGCTCGCGCAGCCGCACCTTCATTTCGGGGCTCGGCATGCCGCGTGCGCCCCAGGCGCACCATTGCTGGAAGGCAGTCAGCAGCAGAATACGCGCTTCATCCGGCAGCAGGTCCGATACGGGATCAATGTCGAGCAGCACGACGAGGCCGCTATCTTCCCGCAGATGGCGCGCAATCTGCTCCATCGCACACTCTATGGTCCGCCCGGCAATCACGGGGGCTCTCAGCACCGCGGACATGATGCGTACATCGCGGCAGCAACGGCCGGCCATTTCGAGCACACCAGTCGCGTTGCCGCATGCCTGATCGCTGCAGGCAACGCCCCGCGACATGGGCCCGATCGGCGTGAGTGCGCAGGAAAGCGCGGCCAGGTCTTGCGCGAGCGTATCGTGCAGGAACCGCTCGATGTCGCGCAGCTCGGCCGCACGGTCCGCCAGAGTCTCGTTCGAATTGCAGGGAATCGCGGTGCAGGCTACGCACTCCATTTCACGGTCTGAATCGCGACTTTCCGAATCGCCGGCCTTCCGGCTGCGAACCGGCGCGAAGGAGCATTTCAAAATGCGCGCGGAGCCGGACCGGCAATTCCACCGGATTTCGGAGCATCGCCGGGGTAATCCCGCGAATCCCGGGGCGATTTCGGCGCGCCAGCGATCAATATCGGCTGGAAATATTGCAGTGGCGGCCAAATCGCCGCGCACGCTACTGGCCATTGATATGCCAGTCAGTCTTGTGGCCGGGGCGTCAAAGCGCACGATATTTCCTTCGCGGTCAACAGCGAGGATAGCTGCCGCTACCGCGTCCAGGATCTCATCCGACAGGTCAGTTGCTTGATGCGCCACAGCCATACCACCCCGTCCGATTGCGTACTATATCTTATTTTCCGATGCAAAATGTAACGAAGATGTGATTCAGGATGTCGTCGGCCGTCGTGGCGCCGGTGATTGCATCGAAGGGATTGAGGGCGCAATACAGATCGAGAATCAATAATTCGTGCGGAATTGCCGATTGGGCCGCGATTTCCGCTTTTTCCAGCATTCGCAGCGCTTCTTCGAGGAGATTCGCCTGGCGCACACTGGTAATGAATCCGTCTTGCAGTTCTCGCTCTCCGCGCGGCGCGAGACGGTCGAGCACGGACGATCGCAGCCCCTCGATGCCCTGCCCGGTCACCGCCGAGACGATCAGGTATTCGCCGGACGGCGACTCGAAGCCCGGCAGGTCGCACTTGTTCGCGACCAGCAGAAACCGCCCCTGCTCGCGCGCGCTTGCGATCAAAGCATCCGTTTCGCCGGTCCGCGCCGCCGCTCCGTCGACCACCACAATCGTGAGGTCGGCGTCGGACATCGCCTCGAAGCTCCGTTCGATGCCGAGCCGTTCAATCAGTTCGGAAGTCTCGCGAATACCGGCAGTGTCGACGAGGCGGACCGGAATGCCGCCGAGTTCCATGTTTTCCGAAACCAGGTCGCGCGTGGTTCCGGGAATGGCAGTGACGATAGCGCGGTCCTGATCGAGCAGGCGATTGAACAGGCTGCTCTTACCCGCATTGGGCGCACCCACGATCGCGAGCGAGAAGCCCGCGCGCACGATCTTCCCGTAGCGGAAGCTTTGCGCCAGCTTTCGCGTCTGCTCGACGATTGGCGCCAGGCGGCGCAGAATCTCAGCGACAGGAGCAACGCTTACGTCATCTTCCGCGAAGTCAATCCCGGCCTCCAGCAGCGCAATCAATTCGAGTAGTTGCGCCTTCACCGGCCCCACCCGCCGCGATACAGAGCCTTGCGTCTGCCGGGCGGCGACACGCGCCTGGTAGAGCGTCGTCGCTTCGATCAGATCCCGGACAGCTTCGGCCTGGGGCAGGTCGATTCGTCCATTCAGGAAAGCGCGCAGGGTGAACTCACCGGGCTCAGCAAACCTGGCGCCGGCGCGAACGGCGCGATCGAGGCAATGGCTGAGAATGACCGGAGCGCCATGGCAGGAGATTTCGACGACGTCCTCGGCGGTGTAAGAGTGCGGCGCGGCGAAGTAAGTGACTACCACCTCGTCGACAATGCGGCGCTCGTCGTCAAGAAGCTCACCCATTCTCGATTGCCACGAACCGGGTTGGCTCTTGAGCGCGACGATCGATCCGGCAATCGCGGCCGCCGCTGGTCCCGAGAGCCGCACCACGCCGATCCCACCGCGGCCCGGCGGCGTCGAAACAGCGACAATCGTGTCGTTGAGCTTCATCGTGGGGCAGGATGGGGATCCCGCTGGCCGAATCCTCGAGCAAAGCCACGCGGCCCGGTTTGTGTTCGGGGATCGTAGAGGCAGATAACAATCTGCCCGATGTCTTATCGGGGTCGTCTGGGCGGTCTGCGATCGCCCCGGCCGCCGCCGCCCGGACCGCCGCGCCGCCCGTCGCGTCCGGCCGGCCTCGGACTTCGCTCGCTCGGCTTGTCGTCGAGCCGCCGGTAATGTCCCGCGGGAGGAGGCGGCACATCCGGCAGCGAAGGCATTCCCGCCGGATAAATCACTACATGCCGAAATGGCCCGGCGCCTGCGCTCTCACTGCGCAGCCCGGTCTCGTTGCGGAGGGCGATATGCAGCACGCGCCGCTCGCGGCTGTTCATCGGATTAAACCGGAACGGCGTACCGGTGTGCTTCACCTTTTCAGCGGCCGCACTCGCGCTCATGCGCAGCTCTTCGATCCGGAGAGAGCGATAGTCGTTGGCATCGAAGGAAATCCGCGAGTGATCGTCGGAGTGCAGCCGCAGAGACTCCTGCGTCACCAGTTCCAATGCGAGCAGAAACTCGGCGCGATTCGCAAGCAGCAGATCCACGTCGGTGCCCGTGAACTTCACGAGAATATCGGGGTTCTCGAAATCCGGGTGCGCCTGTTCGCCAGGTTCGACCTTAAATTCAAGGTCGAACTTGCCATTGGCGATGATTTCCTGAAGAAACTGCTCGATCCGGGGACCGGTTTCCTCGACTGAATACTTGGGATTCAAATCGTCTTTGTTCCTTCTGCGCCCCTGCGTCGCGCGAGGATTGCTTGCGCTTCGTTCTTTTAAACTTTTCGCGGCGCGCGCGCTATCGTCCTTTGCGGGCTTTCGCCGCGTCCTGCCGCGAAGCGATGGCCCGCGCTTCAACAGGACCCGCCGTTTTATTGAAAAACCACTGCTGCGCGACCCCTACGATATTGCCAGTGAGCCAGTATAACACCAGTCCGCTGGATGCATTCCAGAAGAAAAACAAGTACATCAGCGGCATGAACTGCATCATTTTCTGCTGCGTCGGGTCACCGGCAGCCGGCGGCGGCGTCATTTTCTGCAGCCCGTAGCTCGTGACTACCATGATCAGCGGCAGCAAGCGGATGGCGAAATGTTCCGGCTGCGAAAGGTCGCCCACCCACAGCCAGCTCGCGTGCCGCAGCTCGATCGAAACGCCGATCGCTTTATAGAACGCGTAAATAAACGGCATCTGGATCAGCAGTGGAACGCACCCGCCGACCGGGTTTACGCCATGCCGCTTGTAGAGATCCATCATCTCCTGCTGCTTGTTGGCAGCCCGGGGATCGCTCATGCTGATGCCCTTGTACTTTTCGTTGAGCTTCGTCATCTCGGGCTGCAGTGCCTGCATCTTGCGCGCGGATTTGAGCGAGCTCAGCTTGAGCGGAAAAAGCGCGAGGTTGATGATGATCGTGATCAGAATGATCGCCCAGCCGTAGTTGTGCGCCAGCTTGTCGTTCAGGTAATGCAGAACGAGAAACAGCGGCTTTGCGAAGAACCAGAACCAGCCCCAGTCGACCACGTTGTCGAGTTTGGGGTTCACCTGGTGCATGGCCGAAATTTCCTTCGGCCCCAGATAAAGGCCTAATTGATTGCGCGCAGCGCCCCCAACGGCCACCCCGGGATAGGCCTCCTCGGAGCTGTTCGCGCTCGAGGCTACCGTGTCCTGAAACGCCGTCGTTTGCAGGTTGGTATTCGGAGGCGGCAGAAAAGCAGCCGCGAAATACTGATCGTCAAGCCCCGCGAACGAAAACTGCCCATCGGCATTCACCGGGCCGTTCTTCGCGGACTTCGCGGCATCCCGTACCAGCTTGTTCTTTTCGAGATCGTAGTGAATAGTGGCCTGTTGCGAGGCGGCATTCTGCACGGCCATGTCGCCGAAACCGCCACGCCACTGCACAAGATGCGGCAAACCGACGCCATTTTCCGTCACCTCGTCGGAATACTCGACCATGTATCCGTTCGGCTGCAGCGCGATAGTCTTGACGGCGTGCGTCCGTCCGTCGGAATACTCGAATTTCATCGTATTGGGCGACTGCGTGCCGACCCAAAGCGCCTTGTTCAGATCCGAGCTCGGCTGTTTGTCGCGGAAGTAGAGCGAGAATGCGTACCCGACCTTTTCGGCGCCCTTCTGATTCACGATCTCGAGCGGTTTGTTGTTGCTGTCGGTGAACTTCTTGAGCGTCCAGCTTTTCACCGTGCCGCCGCGGTTGGAGAAGACAACTTTGTAGAGCTCAGTGTCGATCGTGTACTCATGCGCCGCCGTCGCGGAAACAGCCTCGGACGGTGCGCCCGCCGGTTGATTCCGGCCGGCTGAAGACCCGTTTGCCAACGGCATCGGAGTGCCGCTGGCTGTGTTCGCGCCCGCGTTCGAAACAGCGCCGGCAGGCTTCGCGGTCGTGTCAACGGACTTTGTTGTAGTCGCGGCCTTCTTTTCCGGCTCGGGCGCGCTAATCCCCAAACGCCGGTAAACCCACGGAGTCGCGACAAGGATCAACCCCATCAGGACGAAGGCGATCACCATGCGCACTTCGTTGGAGAGCTCTTTGGGTTCTTTTCCGGAAGACGGCTTTTTGGAGATTGGGGAACTCATTCAGAATAAAATCAGCGTGGGACCGGATCGAATCCGCCCGCATGGAAAGGGTGGCACCGGCCGAGACGTTTCAAGCCCATCCACATACCGCGCGCCGCGCCATGCGCTTCAATCGCCTCACGCATATATTCCGAACACGTCGGATGGAAGCGGCACGCCGAGGGCAGCAGCGGCGATATCAGGAGCTTGTATCCCTTAAGGATGTAGACGAAAATTTGCCGCACCGAATAAAGAGACGCCGGACTTCCGTCCGAAGTTCTGTGAACGGACATTTCTCCGCCTTGCGCCGTGGATTGAAAACGATCGACCACTCTGAACTCAATTGTGACAGTTCGAGCCGGACGGCCTCGCGCATGCGTCGTTTGATGCGGTTGCGGATGACAGCCTTGCCAAGCGCCCGCGGTGTGGTGAACCCGACACGCGGACCTTGATCCGCACCACCGGCAAGCGCAAAAGCAGCGAAAAACGCGCAGGTATGGCGCGTTCCTTTGTCGTAAACCTTGCGGAAATCGCTGGATCGGAGTATCCGGACACTTTTCGGAAAGCCTGATGTCGTCGCGGGGTCCGCGGCTGTCTTCTCCTTGTCTTTCCTTACGTTGCCCTAGCGTTCCGAGCTGACGGACAGCTTCTTACGGCCAATGGCGCGACGGCGCGACAGGACGGCCTGTCCGTCGGCGGTCTTCATACGGGTCCGAAACCCGTGCGTCTTGGCGCGGCGACGGTTGTTCGGTTGAAAGGTTCTCTTAGGCATTTTGTTCCTGGAAAATATCAATTATACAACAGGTTGGGGCCGACGGCTTTGGGCGTCGAAGAGGAGACCTGAGGCCCTCGGGGATGATTTCCTGAACAGGCGCGGAAACCTTCCTGTTCGAAGTGGCGGTCATTGGTCAGGACCTCGGTGATGCCTTCACGGCGCATATTCTGCATCGATACGCAATCTGTCAGGCTGTAACCTGTATCCGGCCGGGAACCATAAAGGGACACGCCCGACACGAGCGACGCACGACTTTGCGGGATAACGCGAACGCCAGGATTGTTGAGAATGCTTTCCGGATTCACCAGGGCTTTACGTCACATCGGCTGGGGCGCAGTACCAAAGAAGGTGAGAAACCCGACGAGCACCTCGTCGGTTGTGATCAAGAGCGCATCGCTGTTTTCGCACGCGGTTTTCGCACGCGAAAGAAACGGCGCGGGCATGGGCGCTGTCATTGAAATCGGTCAGCGCGATCCAGTAAAAGGTATCGGCGAATCGCGCCGTCATGACTCGCGCCGCCGGCCGGCATCGCCGCCGCCACATCTTCCGGCACGTCTTTCATTTTTTCAGCGATTACTTCCCAAACAGGTCGCGATTCAGGAATAGAGGTTTTTATCCGGGCGCTCAGCCGCTTCAGTCGTTTCGGCGAGAAGTCGATCGACCGCAGCCCGCACAATGAGTTCTGGCGGCAGACCCTTTGCGACTGCTGAGGGCCAGAAGGCGGGCCTCGTCTTGAGGCGCAGCACGCGCCTTCGATAGCCATCACCGCCGTCGCGTTCGCCAAGCGCGGAGAAAACACCCAAGCTTACGACCTGTGACAGCCCGAGTCAATCGCCGAAGCACTTTAAAACCTATGCTATAAAGGATGAAATCAAACGCGGCATCCAGCTTCGGCCCTCCATTTCCGTGCATTTCCTCATTCGGATTTCCAGCCTTCTCCTGATTGCGTGTGCGTGGTCCGCGGCGCAGGAGCCGGACGAAGCCGGCGGCCGTCTTAAAGGCCTGAGCCTCGCACAACTCGGCAACATTGAAGTCACGACAGTCTCGAAGGGCCCCGTGAAACTGTCGCAGACACCCGCGGCAATCTACGTCATTACGCAGGAAGACATCCGGCGCGCCGGGGTGCGCAGCTTGCCCGAGGCTCTCCGGCTGGCGCCCGGCGTCGACGTGGCGCAGATCGATTCGGTGAAGTGGGCGGTCGGCATTCGGGGGTTCCAGAGCCGCTTGTCACGCGCCGTCCTCGTGCTGATCGACGGGCGCAGTGTCTATTCGCCGTTGTTTCACGGCGTGTACTGGGAAGTTCAGGACACGCTGATCGAGGACATTGACCGCATCGAAGTCATCCGCGGGCCCGGCGGCACGATCTGGGGCGCCAATGCCGTTAACGGCGTCATCAACATCATCACGAAGAACGCCCGCGATACGAAAGGCGCGCTGGTGTCCGCGGGCGGGGGGAACGTCAACCAGGGCTTCCTCGATTTTCGGACGGGCGGTGGCAACAACTCCGGGTTCAATTACCGCGTCTACGGGAAAGGCACGGATCAAGGCCCGGAATACCATTCCGACGGACGGCAGTTCGATGACTGGCGGCGCATGCAGGCCGGATTCCGCACCGACTGGGACGTGAATCCCCGCAACACGATTACGGTTCAGGGCGACATTTACGACGGGCTCGCCGGCGAAAGCGTTCGAGTGACAACGCTGAATCCACCATCGTCGCCGGCGGTCGAGCAGAATGCTCTGCTCTCGGGCGGCAATGTTCTGGCACGCTGGCAGCACATGTTCAGCGCGACATCCGACCTGCAGATTCAGGCCTACTACGACCGGGTCAACCGCCGGCAGGCCAATCAGGCGGAATATCGCGACACCTACGATGTCGACCTCGTGCACCATTTGACTCTTTTCGGGGGGCAGGATTTCATCTGGGGATTTGGCGCGCGCGCCAGCGCCGGCAAGGTCCCTCAAGTGGTTCCGACTTATGTCTTCAACCCGCATGAAAGAACCGATCAGCTCTACACGGCCTATGCTCAGGACAGCATCCCGGTCGTGGCGGACAAGCTCGTTTTCACGGCAGGCGCCAAGGTCCTGCACGAAAGCCTTTCGGGATTGGACGTTGAGCCGAGCGCGCGGATCCTGTGGACTCCGACATCGCGCCGCACCTTCTGGGGCGCGGTCACGCGGGCAGTACGAACCGCGTCGGACATTGAGGACACGCTGACCACAACCTCTCTGGTCTCGATCAGCCCCCTGATTTTTAACCGCACGCAGGGCGATCGCATTTTTACCGACGAGACAGTCGTCGGCTATGAGGCAGGCTACCGGAACCTGGTGAGCAATACCTTTTCGCTGGATATCGCGGCCTTCCACAACCGGTACAACCATCTGCTAAGCCTGGAGCCACTGACGCCGCTGACCGAGAACAATGGCGGCGTCACCGCGACGATTGATCCGTTCATCAATCTCAACGGCGTGAAGGGCAGCACATCCGGGGTAGAAATCGCGCCGGACTGGAAACCGCGCGCGTGGTGGCGTTTGCAGGGATCGTATTCGTTCCTCCGCATGGACATGCGGACGATTGCCACAAGCAACGACGCCACGACTGTTCCTTCGCTGGAAGGATCGAGCCCGCATCATCAGGTCCGCGTGCAATCGTGGTTCGACCTGATGAGAAACATGGAGTTCACCGCGACCTGGCGGTACGTGAGCGCGCTGCCCGCAATCGCTGTCGATGGCTATAATACGGCCGACGCGCGGTTCGCCTGGCGGGCCGTTCCCCGTGTGGAGTTCGCCGTCACGGCTCAAAATCTGCTGCAACCCCATCACGGGGAATTCAGCGGCGACCCAGGGCCGGTGGTCGGAATCAAACGCAGTATCTTCGCTTCGCTGACGTTCCGCAAATGACAGCGCCCGCGGGTTCCATCCTCCGCCTGCGGCGAGCGGCCGCGCGCCCGTCAATCCGGGCATGTCTGGCCGCTGGCCTGATTTTTGGTGGACTGGCTGGACTTCGCGCGCAGACTCAAAAGCCTACTGAATATGAAGTCCAGGCGGCTTACCTTTCCAACTTCGGCCGTTTTGTGGAATACCCCGCCCGCACGAGCGCCGCGAGCGACGTTTTCAATGTCTGCGTTCTGGGACCCGACCCTTTCGGCTCGCTGCTCGACGCGGCGCTCCGGAACGAGGCCATCAACGGCGTGCCGATGGCCGCGAAGCGGATCGGCACCCCCGAAGAAGGCGCGGCCTGCCGGATCGTTTTTCTGACTGTTTCGAAAGAAAGTCAATTGACGGCAATTCTGAGCACGCTGGGCGCCACGGGCGCCCTGACGGTCAGCGGTATGCCGAACTTTGCGCGCCGCGGGGGAATGGTTCAGTTCATCCTGGACGGGAATCGGGTCCGTTTCGAAATCAATCTGGCCGCGGCGCAGCGTGCCCGCCTGACCCTGAGCTCGCAACTGCTCAAGCTCGCGGTGGCGGTGAGGAGAGCTCCGTGACCGGCGCGCGATTCCCCATGTTCAGGAGGCGCAATTATTCGATCCGGCAGAAGCTGACATCGATGAACATGCTCGTGAGCGGCGCCGCGCTGCTGCTCGCGTGCACGGCGTTCGCGATCTACGAGTTGGCGGATTTCCGGACGACGATGGTCAACTCGCTGTCGACACAGGCGCAGATCATCGGAGCCAACAGCGCGTCGGCGCTGCTTTTCAACGACGCGGAATCGGCGCGCAACACACTGTCGGCATTGCAGGCATCTCCCAACATTATTTCGGCCAGCATTTATACGCGCTCCAACAATATATTCGCGACGTGGTCGCGCCATGGCGGCGAAGATGCGCCTCTTTTTCCGGGAATCCCCACGGGGCAGACCCTGACGTACTCATTTGGCGGCAATGAACTCGTTCTGACGCGCGTCATCGATTTCCAGGGCAAGCGGATCGGCGCGGTCAGAATCCGCTCCGATCTGAGCGAAGTCAGCGGCCGGCTGGTGCGCTACACAGGCATAGTCGCGGCGGTGCTTGCCATGTCGCTATTCGCGGCGTTCGTCTTCTCGTCCATTTTCCAGAAAGCGACGGCCCGGCCGATCGCGCAACTGGCGGACACGGCGCGAATCGTTTCGCGAGAGAAGAAGTATTCGGTCAGAGCACCCACAACCACGAACGCGGACGAAATCGCGCTGCTGATCGAGGCGTTCAATGAGATGCTCGGGCAGATTCAGGAACGCGACTCGGCGCTGCAGGCCGGACGCGATGAACTGGAATTGCGCGTCGTGCGAAGGACAGCGCAGCTCGAGGCAGTGAACCGCGAACTCGAGTCGTTTACGTATTCCGTCGCGCACGATCTGCGCGCCCCGCTGCGGCACATACAAGGGTTCGCGGATGCGCTGATCGAAGAATGCTCCGGCCAGATCGACGAAGCGGCGCGCGGATATCTGACGCGCATCATCGAAAGCACACGCCGGATGGACCAGTTGATCAACGATTTGCTCGGCCTCGCGCAGGTAGGGCGCCAGGAGTTGCGCGTGCAACCAACGAAGTTGGATCCTTTGGTAAACGATGTAGTGAGGGATCTCAACCACGAGACGCAGGGGCGCAATATCGAATGGCGCATCGGCGACCTGCCCACGGTTGACTGCGACCCTGGCTTGATCAAGCTCGTGTTTCACAACCTGCTTTCAAACGCCGTGAAATATACGCGGCCGCGCGATCCGGCCATCATCGAAGCGGGCCAGCAGACTGTAGAGGGCGAGCGCGTCATCTACATACGCGACAATGGTGTGGGTTTCAACATGAAGTACGCGCACAAGCTGTTCGGCGTGTTCGAGCGGCTGCACCGGCGCGAGGATTTCGAAGGAACAGGAGTCGGGCTGGCTACGGTCCAGCGAATTATTCACAAGCATGGAGGCCGTATCTGGGCGGAGGCAGCCGTGGATCGCGGCGCAACGTTTTTTCTGACACTGCCCACAGCCGGACAATCGAAGACCCTATGACGATCAGCGGCCGCACCGCTCACCGATCCCGGCAACGAAGTGCGAGGCTCTCTGGAGTCCCGGCAAACGCCGGCGACAAAGATCGCCAGCGCCACAGCGATGAGTGAAGCGGCATCCATATTGCTGGTGGAGGACGATCCACACGACGTGGAATTGACGCTGCGCGCCTTCCACAGCGAAAACGTGCAGGGCCGCATCGAAATCGCGCGCGATGGAGAAGAAGCGCTCGATTACCTGTTCTGCCGCGGGGCGTTCAGATCCCGCACGCCCGATCAGCAGCCGGCGCTCGTCCTGCTCGATCTCAAGTTGCCAAAGGTCGGCGGTCTGCAGGTGCTTCGGGAAGTAAAGGCCAGCGTGGAATGCCAGAGCACCCCGATCGTCGTGATGACATCCTCCGGGGAGCGGCGCGATGTGACGGAAAGCTATCGTCTCGGCGCCAACGGCTACATTCAGAAACCGGTGGACGTAGCCGAGTTTCGCAAGGCCATCCGAGCGCTGGCGGCGTACTGGCTCGGCGTCAATTTGTCGCCATCGCGCTCCAGACCGGGACAGGTCTCGGCCATGCCGGCCCCGGGGGCGCGATGAACGACCGAACGGTGAAAGTCCTCATCGTGGAGGACGACCCGATCGACGCCGAGCTGATGGTGCGCGAACTGAAGCGCGGCGGTCTCGATCCCGAATGGGTGCGCGTGCAAACGGAAGAAGAGTATGCCGCACAGCTCGACGCCGGGCCGGACATCATTCTTTCGGATTCCAATCTGCCGTTGTTCGACGGCTTCGAAGCACTGGATCTTCTGCGCAGACGCGGCCTCGATATTCCATTCATCCTGGTTTCCGGACGCATGGGCGAAGACGTCGCGGTGGATGCGATGAAGCGCGGCGCATCTGACTATCTGATCAAGGACCGCCTTGCACGGCTCGGCGAGGCTGTGCGCCGCGCCATCGATCAGACGCGCGTGCGAGCCGAGAGAACCTGGGCCGTGGGGGCTCTGCGGCAGAGCGAGGAGCGTTACCGTCTCGTCTCCGAAGCGAGTTCCGACTATGTCTACTCGATCCGCGTCAACCCGGACCAATCGCTAACCTGCGAATGGATCACCGATCCTTTCACGCGCATCACTGGCTACACCGTCGAGGAACTGAACCGGTACGGTTGGGCGGCATTGGTCCATCCGGAGGACGTGGCGCTTGGAGACCACCACTTGCACGTTCTCTTTTCGGGCGAGCAGGAGACTGTGGAGATGCGGGTTGTCACCAAATCCCGTGAAATCCGATGGCTGCGCATTTACGAGCGCCCGGGGTTTGGCGATGCGGTGGACAGCAGTGGCAGCCGCCGTGTTGAAAAGATCTACGGCGCGGCACAGGACATCACCGTGCAGAAGGAGCTCGAAGAGCAGCTGCTGCAATCGCGCAAGATGGAAGCCATCGGACAGCTCGCGGGCGGCGTGGCGCACGATTTCAACAATCTTCTGACGGTGATTTGCGGTTATGGCGATCTGATGAAGCGGCTGCCGAATCTCACGCCTGAAGCCAGCGAGTTCGCCGACGAAATCCTTCAGGCAGCCAAACGCGCCTCTGAGTTGACGCGGCAGCTTCTCGCGTTTGGGCGCCGCCAGATCTTGCAGGCGCGCAACGTGGATTTGAACAGTGTGGTCTCCGGGCTGGAGAAAATGCTGGGGCGCTTGATCGGAGAAGACGTCGAACTGCGCACGTTGTATAGCCCGGAGCCGGCGCTGGTGAAGATCGATCCCGGACAGTTTGAACAGGTGATCATGAACCTCGTTGTCAATGCCCGCGACGCGATGCCGGAAGGCGGCGTGCTGACAATCGAGACGTGCGCCGTCGAGATCGGAAGAACGCCCACCGACGGCCAGCCCATGCTTCCAGCCGGCCGCTATGTCACGCTCGCCGTGACCGATACGGGGTCGGGAATGGACGCGCAGACCGCCGGCCGTGTTTTCGACCCATTTTTTACGACAAAGGAAGTGGGCAAGGGCACGGGGCTCGGCCTGGCGATGGTGTACGGGATCGTGAAGCAGAGCGGCGGCGATATTCGGGTGCACACGGAACCGGGCAAAGGAACGACATTCCGCATCTACGTGCCGCAGCTCCAGCACGGCGTCGAGGCTTCTCCTACGGCGAGTCCGTTCGATCTGCAGACGGTTCGCGGCACGGAGACGGTCCTGGTGCTGGAGGACGAGACGGCGCTGCGAGCGTTAATTCGTCAGGTGCTCAGCGGCGCCGGACATAAGGTGCTCGACACAGGCGACTCAGAGGAAGCGATCGAGATGTGCCGGCAACACCCCGGTGAGATCGAACTTTTCATTACCGACATGGTCCTGCCAAAACTCAGCGGACCGCAGGTCGCTGAGCAGGTGCTGAAGATCCGGCCTCAAATGCGCGTGATGTACACGTCGGGGTATCCGGGCAAAACGCACATCCCGAACAGCCTGCGCAAACACGGAACGGCATTCTTCGAAAAGCCCTTCACGCCGGATTCACTCATCCGGCGCGTGCGTGCCGTGCTGGATGGAGAACCTGGCGATCATGATGGCCTGGAAGTGGACGGGAATCTCAGTGCGGATTAGCAGCGTGCTCGCGGTGGCGTTGACCGCCACGTCGGGGCAGGTTATGGCGGCAACTTTACAGATCGACCATGTGACGATCGCGGGCGCGCATCTCGATGCGCTGCGCAGAGTGTTTACGGAAGTGTCGGGGTTGCCGGCAGAGTACGGCGGGCCGCATTCCAATCACGCAACCGAGATGGCGCTCACCAGTTTCCCGGATGGTTCGTATCTCGAGCTGATGGGAATACAGGCGAACGCGGACCCGGTTGCGGTCTCGATGCACGTATGGAGCCGGTTCCTGCAGAGCGACGGAGTCCCGTGTGCCTTCGCGATGCGCGTCCCTGATGTCGCGGCGGAGGCCCGCCAGTTAAAAGCCGTGGGAATCGTGACCGGAAAGCCGGAATCAAGTGGCCGCACACGTCCGGACGGCACGAAGCTCGAATGGCAAACGCTTGATGTCGGCCCCGGACATCGAGGCTCGCTCTTCCCATTTCTCATCAGCGATCAGACGCGGCGTGAGCTGCGGGTCTATCCGAGCGGGAAGCCCTCGACGGACCGGGTGAGCGGCGTCTCTAAAGTGGTGATCGGTGTGAAGAATCTGCCGGATGAAATCGCACAATACCGGCGCGCCTTCGGACTGCCCGCGCCACGTCTTGAAAGGAATATTGAGTTCCGCGCGACGATGGCATGGTTTGAAGGCACACCAATCGTGCTGGCGCAAGGAGTTGACGAGAGTTCATGGGTGACGCGGCGTGTCCGGGAATATGGGGAGGCGCCGGTTGCTTTCGTTTTGAAGGCCGGCCACGCGGCGCCAGAGGTTCATAGCAAGGCTGAACACTGGTTTTCGCGGCCGGTGCTATGGCTGAACGTGAAACAACTCGGATGGCGGCTCGGGCTCGAGGGCGGCGATTAGCGGCTGTGCAAAGGCGTCCCAGTGAGGCAGGCCATTGAGCCAAGTCACATTTATATCGTGATACGATATAAATGTGACTACCGAAGGGGACCTTACCCCAGAGCAATACCAGGATTTGGCCGAGTTCCGACGCCAAATCCGCCAATTTCTGCACACCAGCGAAGCCATAGCGAGAGAACACGAGGTCGAGCCGCAGCAGCATCAACTCCTGCTGGCTCTGTACGGACTTCCCGAGGGCGTGAAGCCGACCATCCGGGAGATTGCTTCGCGGCTGTTCATCCAGCATCACAGCGCGGTCGAACTGGTGAACCGCCTGGAAATTACCGGCGCGATCGCGCGATCCCCCGGAGTAGAGGATAAACGCGAGGTTCTGCTGCGCCTGACCGCGGTCGGCCGCTCGATCCTGCGGCAACTGGTGCTGGCGCATCGCACAGAACTGGAAGGCTCCGGGCCTGAACTTGCACGGTCGCTGAGCAGCGTGCTGCGCCACAGCAGGAAGGTGGCTGCGCAATGAGCCATCACGGCAAACATCGGGATAACGCCGAACAGCTTGGGGATTTCACCACCACTATCCGTGTGCTCCCGATCTCGCTTCTCGCCATCCTGATCGGTCTGCTCAGTACAGGAGTGGCATGGGTGCTGCTCCGGCTGATTGGCTTCTTCACCAACGTTTTCTATTACGGGCGAGCGGCGACCGCGCTGGTTTCGCCGGCCATGAATCATCTCGGCTGGTGGGCCGTGCTGGTGCCGGTAGCAGGCAGCCTTGTGATCGGCCTGATGGCGCGCTACGGTTCCGAGCGTATCAGGGGGCACGGAATTCCCGAGGCGCTGGAATCGATTCTGATCAATGGCAGCCGCGTCCAGCCACGCCTGGCTATCCTCAAGCCTCTGTCGTCGGCGATCTCGATCGGATCGGGCGGACCATTCGGCGCCGAAGGCCCGATCATCATGACCGGCGGCGCGTTCGGTTCGATCATCGCGCAGTTGTTTCATCTGACCGCGGCGGAGCGAAAGACGCTGCTGGTCGCGGGCGCGACGGCCGGTATGTCGGCGACATTCGCCACACCGGTAGCGGCCGTTCTGCTCGCCGTCGAGTTGCTGTTGTTTGAGTGGAAACCACGGAGCGCTATCCCTGTCGCGCTCGCAAGCGCGGCCGCAGGCGCCGCGCGCCGGTACATCCTCGGGCTGGGGCCCTTGTTCCCGGTGCCGCAGCATTCGATTTTCATCGGGCCGCAGGGACTGATGGGATGCGTAATCGCGGGGCTTCTCGCAGGATGCCTTTCGGCTCTGCTCACGCTTGGCGTCTATGCCGCCGAAGACGGCTTCAAGAAGTTGCCGATTCACTGGATGTGGTGGCCTGCCATCGGCGGAGTATTCGTCGGACTGGGCGGCATGATCTTTCCGCAGGCGCTCGGCGTCGGCTACGACACGATTCAGTCGCTGCTGCAGGGCGACGTTCCGAAGGCAGTCATCGCCGGCGTTTTGCTGGTGAAGTCGGCGATCTGGATTATCTCGCTCGGGTCCGGAACATCGGGCGGCGTTCTGGCGCCCTTGCTGATGATGGGCGCCGCTCTCGGCGGTGTTGAAGCGATGTTTCTGCCGCACGAAGGCGCCGGATTCTGGCCGCTGGTCAGTATGGGCGCGATCCTCGGCGGCACCATGCGCGCGCCGTTCACAGCAATTTTGTTCGCGCTGGAGTTGACGCACGATATGAACGTCCTGCTGCCGCTGCTGGTGGCCGGAATGCTGGCGCATGCGACCACGGTGCTGCTGTTGAAGCGCTCCATTCTGACGGAGAAAGTGGCGCGGCGTGGATTCCATATCACGCGCGAGTATGCAACCGATCCGCTCGAGATCCTGTTTGTCCGTGAAGTCATGCGCACCAAGCTGGTCGCGTTCCCGGCCAAGAGCACACTCGACGAGTTGCGAGCCACGTTCGTACGTGAGCCCGCGCAGAGGGGCCAGCATTTGTATCCCGTGGTGGATGCCGACCGGCATATCAGCGGAGTCATCACACGCAAACAATTGCGCAGCCTGGCACAGTCGAGCGATTCCGGTAACTCCCTCGGCGACATTCTTCGCAAGCCGGTTGTAGTTTATGCGGACGAACCGTTGCGAGTCGTGGTTTTCCGCATGGCCGAGACGGGCTTCACGCGCATGCCCGTACTCGATCCGGAGACGGATAAGCTGGCCGGCATGATCTCGCTCGACGACTTGCTGCTGGCTCGTGTACGCAATCTGAACGAAGAACGCCGGCGGGAACGCCTGCTGCAGTTGCGTTTTCCATTCAACGCGCAATCGCGCGCCAAGGCTGAGGCGGAAAGCGAAATGGCCTGACGCGGCAGGCAGATCGAAATCCAGACTTGACACCGGCGCGCCTCCTGCGCCACACTCCTCTCAGTAACTGATGTCATCTACTGAGAGGAACGCGTGAGCAAACCGACCGACCTCATCCAGGGGACTCTGGGCCTTCTCATCCTCAAGATTCTCGCTCTGGAGCCGACGCACGGCTGGGCGGTGGCGCAACGAATCAGTCAGATGTCGGGCGATGTTCTGCAGGTGGGTCAGAGCGCCCTCTATCCCGCTCTGCACAAGCTCGAGCAGCACGGGTGGATTGAATCGGAGTGGAAGGCCTCAGAAGCCAATCGCCGCGCGAAGTATTACTCGATCACGCGCACCGGCCGAAAGGCACTGGCGGATGAGGCGGCGAACTGGGAACGGCTGGCTGGCGCGGTTACCGCCATCGTCCGGACAGCATAGGAGCACCAATGCTGCGCCCGCGACTCTTGCTGCGCTCGGTGCTCCACAGAACACAAGTGGACGAGGAACTGGATGAAGAGCTCCAATATCATTTCGACAGCTTGGTCGATCAGGGCATCGAGCGCGGATTGACGCGGCAGGAAGCGCATTCTGCCGCCCGGCGGGCCATGGGGCCGGTCACGCAAAACAGGGAGAAATGCCGCGAGGTGCGGGGTGTCAATTTCCTCGACGATTTGTGGCGCGACCTTCGCTATGCAGGGCGCTCCATGCGGCGCAGCCCCGGGTTCGCCGCACTGGCCATTCTGATCATGGCGCTCGGAATTGGCGCCAATACGGCGGTGTTCAGCGTGGTGAATGCGGTGCTGCTGCGGCCGCTGGCTTATCGCGATCCCGCGCGTATTATTGCGCTGGGGACCCGGGAAATTGCGCAGGGGCCAGCGGATTTTCAGCAGGTCTCCATCCCCAACTTTCAGGATTGGAAAAGCCAGAATTCCTCGTTCGAGGCAATGGCCGTGTACGGTTCGCGGGAAGCTCCAGTGGTGGCGCATGGTGCCGCAGCCTATGCCCGAGCCACCGAGGTCAGCGCCGAGTTCCTTCGCGTATTCGCAGTCGCGCCCTTCCTCGGGCGGCCCTTCGCCGGAGATGAGTTGAAGCAGGGCAGCGACCCGGCGGCGCTGATCGGCTACGCGTATTGGCGGGATCATCTCGGGGCCGACGCGGGCGCGGTCAGTCAGACGCTCCGCGTCTACGGCAGATCCTACAGGATCGTCGGGGTGCTGCCGCGGGGCTTCGGATTTCCGGACAAGACGGATATCTGGGTGACAGCGCTGATGAGCGCGGACGACCAGAAGTATCGAACGGCGCAGAACTGGCGCGCCGTCGGGCGGCTAAAGCCCGGTGTCGCGCTGAAGCAGGCGCAGGCCGAGATGGATGCGATAGCCGGCCGGCTCGCGGCGCAATTTCCGGAGAGCAATGCCGGACGAACGGTGGCTGTTGTGCCGATCATGGATCGCCTGGTCGGTAATGTTCGCCTTACGCTATATCTGCTCCTCGGCGCGGTCGGTCTGGTCCTTCTGATCGCGTGCGCCAATACGGCGATGCTGCTGCTCGGCAAGGCGATGGCGCGGACTCGCGAGATCACGGTTCGGGGCGCCTTGGGGGCCGGCCGCGGCCGCATCGTCCGCCAACTGATCACGGAGAGCCTGCTGCTGTCGGTTATCGCAGGCGCAGCCGGGTTGCTCATCGCGTCCGGAGGCGCAAGGGTATTCATCGCGCTCGCCCCGCAGGACCTCCCCCGGCTTGACGAAATCGGCATCGATCGATGGGTTCTTGTATTCACGCTTGGAACTTCCGTCGTGACAAGTCTCGTGTTCGGGCTCCTGCCTGCGCTCCATGCATCGAAGCTTGACTTGAATGAGGCGTTGAAACAATCGGGAACAAGGTCCACTACCAGCGGCGGCGTGACGCGAATGCGGGGGCTGCTTGCTGTTACGGAGTTCGCACTGACTGTGGTGTTGCTGTCGGGGGCGGGCCTGTTGATCAAGAGTTTCGTGGCGCTGCAGAACGTCGAACCGGGCTTTCGCCCCGAGAATGTGCTGGTGATGCGAGCGACGGTGCCGGTGCGGCCGCAGGCGCCGGAGGCAAACCGATATTTCCGGGAGATTCTTCCGAAGATTGCGCACGTGCCTGGCGTGCTGGCATCGGGCGCGACGATGGCGCCGCCGGGGCACGTGGAATCTTCGGGCGCTTATTTCGTGGATCGTATGCCGGCGCAATTCGATGTGAGATCGGCTCCGGAGGCGGTGCTGTCGGTAGTAGCGGCCGGCACATTCCCGGCTTTGGGCATTCCGGTGAAGTCCGGGCGCGATTTCAACGAGGGCGACACGGACGGGCGGCCGCGCGTGGCGGTGGTGAACGAAACTCTGGACCAAAGAGCTTTCGGGAAGCAGGATCCCATCGGGAGAAAAATCGTTTGCACGTATGACAATTTCGAGCCGATGACGATCGTTGGGGTGGTGGGCGATGTGCGCCAGACCGGCCCGGCGGTCGCGCCCCAGCCCGAATGCTACATGCCTTATCTGCAGCACGGATTCAATGGGAACGCTCTGAGCATTGTGGTGAGGACAGCCACCAGGCCGGAATCCCTCGAGCAAACGCTGCGGCAGGTGGCGCGCGAGACGTCGCCGGATGTCCCGGTGGCGTTTACAACGATGGACGCCAGCTGGGGGGAAAACGTCGCGGCGCCGCGATTTCGAACCGTCTTGTTGGGCATATTCGCCGCGCTCGCGGTTTGCCTGGCGATGGCTGGAATCTACGGCGTCATGTCCTGCGCGGTTGGTCAGCGGACCGGCGAGATCGGAGTGCGCATGGCTCTGGGTGCAGGCGCCGGCTCGGTGCTGCGGCTCGTTCTGGGGCAGGGCCTCCGGCTCGCAGGGTTCGGCCTGGCGCTCGGCATCGTCGCGGCATTGCTGGGCGCGAGGTTACTCGCATCGATGCTGTTCCAGATCAAGCCGGGCGATCCGTTCGTGTACCTGGCGGTGGCAACGCTTGCCGGCGCGGTGGCGACGGGCGCCAGTTTCATCCCGGCGTGGCGCGCGACGAGAATCGATCCTTTGACAGCGATCCGCCACGAATAGCGGGCAGCAAAGTGGCATAGAATCGACGCATGCGGCGTCTGACGTTTCTTGCCATCTTTGGAATGCTGCTCGGAACTATCGTGTGTGGATCCGAACCATGGACCGACACCGATCAGTTGCAACCGGCGCAGGTCGCGAAGGATCTCAAAACTCCACTGATCATCCACGTGGGCTTTCCCGTTCTTTATCGCGCGACTCACATCACGGGCAGCATTTACGCGGGCCCCGGTTCGAAGGACGAAGGACTCACCGATCTCAAGCGCGCTGTCGCCGGGCAGCCGCGCAACCGGGAAATCATTCTTTACTGCGGCTGCTGCCCGTGGGACAAGTGTCCGAATATCCGCCCGGCTTTCGCGGAGCTTCACAAGATGGGGTATCCCAACGTGAAGGTCATGATGGTCCCCACGAACTTCAAGACCGACTGGATCGATAAGGGCTATCCGACGGAGAAGCGCGCGGAAGCGGACCAGTAGCTTATTCGCTCAATAGCTTTCTATTGTTGGCTTCGATGTCGTCACTGTTTACGATTCCGACGTACGTGGCGGCGATGCGGCCCGACTTGTCAATGAGGTATGTCGCCGGTAATGCCTGGATGTCATACGCCTTCGTCACCGCACCGTCGCCCATCAGGATCGTGTAGTTGATGCCGTTGTCGCGAACGAACGGATTCACGCGGGCCCATGCTTCGCCTGCGGTCTTGAGGTTTTCATAGGAAACGTTGATGGATACACCGACTGCTGCCAGCCCCCTTTTTCCATATGTCTTTTGAAGAGCGATGAACGACGGAATCTCCAGACGGCGACCGCCGCACTCAGTCGCCCAAAAGTCGAGAAGCACAACTTTACCGCGGAAATCCGCATTGCGGAGATGCGTTTCGCCGGCGTTTTCAAGGTGGAAAGCGGGCGCGGGTTTGCGCGCCGCAGCCGGCAGCAGATCGGCGCGGATGGTTTTCGTTTCGGCGGCAAAGGAAATGCCGGCCAGGAATAACAGAAAAATGGATGTTTTCATGGTAGTGAAAACGTTTGAGCGGGCTGGTTTGTGCAGGGTTTGTAGCCAGATTGTTAGTCAGCTGCCGATAGCCTGAGGGACGCACGATGGTGGCACAGGCTTCAGCCTGTGGCTTGAGGCCTTGAAATCACTGAACCCAGTGCCACGTGTTAACGTCGCAAATGTGCCCGACTCACCTCGCACACTCCTGACACGCGCACTCGAAGCGGATGATCGTCCCGCCGCGGAAGCGCTGCTTGGTGAACACCCCGATCTGCTCAACGCGCCGAGATGGCGGCCGCCTGTAACTATGGCGCGCACGACTGCTATTGCCGAGCGCTTGTTGGAGCTCGGGGCCGACGTCAACCTCGCTGCGACATGGTGGGCTCCGGGCTTCTATACGCGGCAGATCGATACCGATGTCGCGCGTCTGCTGGTAAATCGTGGCGCGGCGCTGACCGTCCATGCGGCGGCTGGTCTGGGCTTGCTCGATCATCTCGCGCGTTTGGTGGAGGCCGATCCGGCGCTGGTTCACGCGAAGGGCGGCGACGGCTGCACGGCCCTGCATTTTTCCCGGACCGTCGAGATCGCGAAATGGCTGCTCGACCGCGGCGCGCAAATCGATGCGCGCGACGAAGACCATGACTCGACGCCAGCCCAGTGGCTGATCGGGGATGTGCCGGAAGTCGCGCGATTCCTCCTGGAGCGCGGCGCGACGCCTGATATCTTTCTCGCCGCGGCGTTAGGCGATCTCGCGCTGGCGGAAAGGCTCGTCGAAGCGGACCCGTCTTGCCCCGGGCAGCGGATCGGAAGGCTGCCGGCGTTTCCCCCCTTGGGCCACAACAAGCGCGGCGGCACGATTTATCAATGGACGCTCGCGTTCAATTCATACCCCCACCAGATTGCGTTGAAGAAAGGTCATCCCGCTGTGTTCGATCTTCTTTATACGAAGAGCGACACGACGACGCAGTTCCTGGTTTCGTGCCTCATCGGGCAGCGCACCGAGGCTGAGGCGATCGTTGCTGCAAATCCCGGTATTGTCGCGGCGCTGGAGCCGGCCGATCTCGAATTACCCGCGCGCTATTGCTGGGAAACCAACACCAACTTCGAGGCGGTCAGGCTGATGCTGGATGCCGGTTTTCCGGTGGCGCATCCGGAGCGCAGCCATGGCTACACTCCGCTGCACAACGCGGCGTGGGCGGGTTCGGCCGATCTGGTCGATCTGCTGATCGCGCGCGGTCATCCGGTGGACATTGTCGATCCGGGCTATAACTCCACACCCCTCGGATACGCGATTCACGATTGCATCTACGAGAAGCGGCACCCTGAGGGCGAATTCCGGCGCGTCGTGAAGTCGCTGCTGGATGCGGGAAGTCCATGGGAGGCGCTGGAGTATCCCTACGGCGATCCGCAGGTCGATGAGGTGCTCGAGCCACGAATGCGCGGGCGGCTGGACGGCGCGGCGCTCATGGGTGATGAAGCCGCCGTCGATCGCCTGATCGAGGAGAACAAGCCCGATGCGGACGAGTTGACGCGCGCTTTGGCGGGCGCTGCGAAGGGCGGCCACTTGCCTCTTTGCCGCCGGTTCGTCTCTGCAGGGGCCGCCTTGAATGGCGCCGTCGGTTATCACAAAGTGACGCCGCTGATGTACGCGGCGTGTTCCGGTTCTCCGGAAGGCGTCACGTTTCTGATCGAGCAGGGCGCGGACAGCAGCATCAAAAACCGGAATGGTATTACGGCGCTCGACATCGCAAAGAGCAACGGCGCGCCCGAATCGATCATCGCGCTGCTGAGCGGCCGCGGCTGACTGCCGCCTCTGTAGCATCTTGTACATTGGTTTGGTGTCCAGAATTCTCGATGGGAATCAGGTACGTGATCAGATAAAAGCCGAGTGCCGGCCGCGCGTGGAGCGCGTTCGCGAGCACGCCGGCAGGCCTCCGGGACTCGCTGTCGTCCTCGTCGGAAACAACGCCGCATCCGAAGTTTACGTTCGCAACAAGACAAAGACCGCCGAAGACCTCGGCATACACGCGGAAACGATTACGCGTCCGGCGACGATGACGACAAACGAGCTGCTCGCTTTGGTCGCCGAGCTCAATGCGCGTCAGGATATTGACGGCATCCTGGTCCAACTGCCGCTGCCTTCCCAGATCGATGCGCAGCGCGTGCTGCTGGCCGTCGCGCCGGAGAAGGATGTCGACGGCTTCCATCCGATGAACGTTGGACTCCTTTCGACCGGACGCCCCGGCCTGCGCCCCTGCACGCCGGCCGGCGTGATTCAAATTCTGAAACGCAACGGGATTCCAATTGCGGGAAAGCACGCCGTGGTCATCGGACGCAGCGATATCGTCGGGAAGCCAATGGCGATGCTGCTGCTGAATGAAAACGCCACTGTCACGGTTTGCCACTCGCGCACACCCGACCTTCCCGGCGTTTGCCGCACGGCCGATATTCTTGTCGCGGCGATCGGGCGCGCGGGCATGGTCACAGCCGACTTCATCAAGCCCGGGGCCGTGGTGGTCGATGTCGGTATCAATCGGGTGGACTCGAAGAGCGAGGCGGAGCGGATTTTCGATGCCGCGAAGCTT
>Ga0134125_10000205_pt1 | contig 88890 bp, 79 predicted proteins | sample KB31751_FD_96464 | JGI IMG/M metagenome (GOLD analysis project Ga0134125, IMG submission 96464) | Terrestrial soil microbial communities with excess Nitrogen fertilizer from Kellogg Biological Station, Michigan, USA - KB3-175-1 | ecosystem: Environmental > Terrestrial > Soil > Unclassified ... | reverse complement strand
GGCGGCAGGATTCTCAAGTGCTCCGACGTGGAGCAAATCCGGACTGATCAAAACAAGGCCGCCGGGGTGAGGGTCAGGACGATTTCCAAACGAGACCCGGAGTATTTCGAATTTGACGCGCCCGTTATCGTCTCGAACGCCGACGCGCTGCACACCTATCGGGACATGCTGGGCGAGGGCATCTGCGGCAAATGGATGCTCGACCACCTGAAGTCTCTCAAGCCGACGTTTGCGTGCTTCCTCATGCATATCGGGCTCAAGGGAATGGATCCGGCGAAGCTTGCCGAGTCGGAAGGCTATTACTGGTCGAAGCCCGAAGTCGCGGACGTGATGGTAAACGTCTTCAAGATCTTCGTCCCGACGCATTTTGACGAATCGATTGCTCCGCCGGGGTGCCAGATCATCATCACCCAACGGCCTTCGCCCGTCAGTGTCGATGAAGTCACCGACTGGCCGGCGCACAAAGAGTGGCTGATGGGCAAGACGATGCGCCGGCTCCGCGAGGTGCATCCGGGTATCGACGATCACATCGTCGTGCATAGCGCTGCCAGCGCGCACACTTCGTGGCGTTTCACCAATAACACGAATGGCGGGATGCTCGGATGGGAAATGTCTCCGGAACAGCTTGGCGAACGTCGCCTGCCGATCTACACCCCAGTGGATAACGTATATCTGACCGGACACTGGACGCAGCCCGGCGGAGGTATCACACCCGTGATTATGTCGGCTCAGCGCGTCGCGAAGGCGATACTGACGGGACGCGATCAGGGGACCGATCTCGCATCCCGCTACTTCACGTTCAATGCGCAGCCGAAGTCCGTGTCCGATGGAGAGCGGGCGGCCGGGGAGGCGATCCGTCGATGAAGCCGATGGATGCGGACCGCCAGAAGGCCGTCCTCGATCACGCCATGCAGTTGTTCGCGAAGGAAGAGTTGCGCGACATCACGCTGGACAAGCTCAGCAAAGCTTCCGGTGTAGCGGCCTTCGATATCGTCCGCCATTTCCATTCGAGCGAAAACATTCTGAAAGCCGTCCTGGAACGCGAACTCGAACTGATGGCGGCGGCCGCGCAGGCGCCCGAGCTGCGAATGCCGGGTGAGACGCTCGAGGATGAGCTGCATATCCTCGCGGGCGTCATCCTCGATCAATACCGGCGGCGCGTGCCATTCCTCGGGAAGCTGCTTTCCGAAGCAATGCAGGATGCCAAAGTCGGCGCGCTGTTCTATGGCACGTTCATCGTGCAGGGCAGGCTTCTGTTCACGGAGTTCCTGCGCATCCGCAAGCAGTTCGGCGAGCTTCGCGACGATCTGGATGTCGAGGCCGCCGCCGCCATGTTCCTCGCCAGCCTGACCGGGATTCTGCTGATGCACGAGCTGTTTGGCGGCAAGGAAGTCGAAACACTCGACGATGACCGCGTGCTGCGTCAAATGTGTGATACTTTCCTTCACGGCATCGCAAAGCGATAATTGCCGGGAGAAGGTCCCCAATGAAGATCGCGGTTTCGGGTTTTGATGGTCCGGTAGCTCGGGCCGTGAAGGCTGCGTTGTCGCAGCGCGGGCATACGATCATCGACTCGGGTGTCGATCCGCGCGCCGAAGCAGCCATCTGGTTTCCGGGCGACCCGGCCGAACTCGAAAGAATCGTGGCGCGCACGGACCTGCGGCGGGTCGTGATTCGCAGCCACGCCTACGCCTATGGGTCGAATCCGAAGAACCCCGGCGTGATGGATGAGGTACGAATCTCGCTTCTTCCCCCAACGGACAAAGCACAGCGCTGGCTGCAGTACGAGGCCATTGCCGCTCGCCATCCAGGCTGGGCCGCGCTTCGTCTGACGAATGTTCTCGCGCCCGAAGAAGGCGACCTGATCGTTCAGAAGCTCGTCAAAGGCTCGGCATCCTTTGTCGCCGGACGCGATCCGAATCTGCAGTTCATCGGCGTGCAGGATGCCGCCAACGCTTTCGTGGCGGCTGTCGAGTCCGACGCGACGGGCGTTTTCAACATTGCCGGCAAGGGATCGATTCCGCTGAAGAAGGCCGCGCGAGCTGCAGGCACGGGAAGACTCGGAGCGCCGCCCAGCGCCAACCTGGCAGAGCTCGTTTTCAACTGGACCATCTCGGGCGACCGCGCGGCGCGCGAATTGGGCTATCGCCCGTCGCAATCCACGCTGGAAGCCCTGAAGACGTTCCTGGCGACAAAGCCCGGCGCGCACCCCGAACGCCTTGCGGATTCCTACGACGACTGGGGTCTCGACGTCGACTACATCCGCGCCTGGGGCTGGTGGTTTGCATTCCTGCGCAATATCTACTGGCGGATCGAGTCCGAAGGCATGGAGAATATCCCGCCCACAGGGAAGGCTCTTTACGTATCCAATCACCGTGGGTTCATGCCGCTTGACGCGGTGATGCACCTGTCGCTGTTGTTCACGCTGACCAACCGGGTGCCGCGCTTTCTCATCATTCACTCGCTGCTGCGCACACCTTTCCTTGCGAACTTTCTCACCAAGCTGGGCGGCGTGGTGGCCAGCCAGGAGAACGCAAAGAGGCTCTTCGAGCAGGGAAGCATCGTCGGTTTTTTTCCCGAGGGCATCCGAGGGACCTTCCTTCCTTACAAGCGCACTTACAAACTCCGGACTTTCGCCAAAAGCGAATTCACACGCATCGCCGTGGAAAACCAGGCGCCGATCATCCCGAGCGCGGTCATCGGGCATGCCGAGATTTTCCCGATCATCGGACGTATTGACTCGAGCTTTGTGGTCAAGGAACTCGGCTGGCCCTATCTGCCGATCGCGCCGATGTTCCCGCTGGCGCCGATCCCGATACCCTCGAAGTGGCACGTCCGCGTACTGCCGCCGGTGGGGTTGCAGGGGCTGACGCCCGCGGATGGCGAAAACGAGCGGCTCATGAGAAGCTTCAGCGATTACATCCAGAACATCGTGCAGACAAATATCGACGACATGCTGCCGCGGCGCAAGAGTATCTTCTTTGGGAAGAAGGTTCTCAACGGCAAAGCACCGGCCGCGCCGCCGTTCTCCAGGACTCGCAAAGCGGAAGCCTGACGGAGGCGCGCGGCACGCGCAACGATTCCGAAGAGTGTGCCTGGCGCGAAGCGCCGATCCGGTGTTGTGACGCGATCTTCACAATCAACGTATAAACTGACCAAAGGCCCGCCCGGGCCGATAACGATGGGAGTTACGATCCGCTACCGTCTCTTCCTGAGCTGCTTTCTGCTCATGGCGTCGATCGCGATTGTAATCGATTTCAGCGCTCCTCAGGCACGGCTGGCCCGTACACTCCTCCAGCTTGGACTCGCCATCGCCGGCGCCGCCGTTCTGACCTGGATTTTCTCGCGGTCCATCGACTGGCGCATTCAACGTCTCAGGATTTTTGCCGATCAGGTTCTTGATTCCACCCGGCTCGATGAGCCTTTGCCCAACGACAGCGAGCAGGCCGGATTGCTCAACCAGTCGTTGCGGCGTATGTCATCGCGCATTCGCGAGCTGGTCGAACGCCTGAGCCTGGAATCGACGCGGCGCGACGTCATCCTGAAGAGCATGGTGGAAGGCGTTCTCGCAGTCGATCACCAGATGCGCGTGCTCTTCTGCAATCGGGCGCTTTCGAGCGCCCTCGGCATCCGGCAGATCGTCGAAGAAAACACGCCATTGCTCGGGCTCGTACGCGACCCGCAGTTCCTCAACCTGATTTCGAATGTGCTCTCGAGTGGCGAGACCGTGAAGGCGCGGCTTCAGTTCACGGCCGATGAAGCGTCCGTCTTCGAAGCGTATGCGGCGCCTTTGTCGGTTCCTCCGCATCGCGGCGCTCTCGTGATCCTGCACGACATCACGGGGCTCGAACGGCTGGAGCGCATTCGCCGGGACTTCGTCGCCAACGTCTCGCACGAACTTCGGACGCCTTTGACCGCAATTCGCGGATACGCCGAAACCCTCCTTTCAGGCGCGCTTTCCGATACCGAACACAACCGGCGGTTTGTCGAGATCATCCTGGCGCACGCCATCCGTCTGAACAACATTGCAGCCGATCTGCTCACGCTTTCGGACCTCGAGTCCGGCCGCCGCGACGCTCAACCAGGGCCAATCTCCGTCGAAGAGGCAGTCAATACCGCGCTGCTCACGGTCGAACCCGAAGCGAGGATTCGTGGCGTGCGTCTCACGCGGGGATCGGTGTGCGATGCCCTGATCACGGGTCACGCCATTCGGCTCGAGCAGGCGCTGGTCAACCTTCTTGACAACGCCGTGAAGTTCAATCAGCCAGGCGGGGAGGCGCGCATTGAAGCGGGCCTCAGTGCGGATGGCGCCGTTTGCATCACCGTTTCCGACACGGGAAGCGGTATGCCGTCAGAAGACCTGCCGCGCATTTTCGAACGCTTTTACCGCGTCGATCGCGGCCGATCGCGTGAAGTCGGGGGGACCGGCCTCGGTCTTTCCATCGTGAAGCACGTCGTGGAAAGAATGGAAGGCTCGATCAGGGTGGAAAGCCGCCTTGGCAAAGGCAGCACATTCACGATTCTGCTCCCGCCGACGCCAGGCTCGCTCGCGGCGTAAAACTGAAGACAGCCCCTTGGAAACCATAACAGCACGGAAACAGGCCGCACGGCCCTCAGGAAAGAAGGCCGCGACCGGCACACCTTCTCGTTGCGCGGCTTCGCTCGACGATCCGGGCCTCTACATGAACCGGGAACTCAGGCTGCTTGAATTCCAGGGCCGTGTGCTCGAGGAAGCGCGCGACCCGCGCAACCGGTTGCTCGAGAGAGTTAAGTTCCTCTCGATCGTCAGCTCCAACCTCGATGAGTTCTTCATGGTGCGCGTGGCGGCGATGAAGCAGAAGCTCGAAAAAGGAAGCCCCGATCTTTCCATCGATGGCAAGACCGTCACTGAACAGCTTTCCGCGGTGCGGAAAGGCGTGAATCTGGTCGTGCAGCGGATGTACAACTGCTTTCAGAGCGACCTGCTCCCGCACCTGGCCGAAAACAACATCACCATCGCGGATTACAGCTCCCTTGACGACCGCGAACGCGCCGCGGCCGATCGCTATTACGCCGAAACGATCTTTCCGGTTTTAACGCCGCTCGCCTTCGATCCCGGCCGGCCGTTTCCGCATATTTCGAACTTAAGCCTCAACCTGGCGATCGTGCTGCATGACGCGTCAGTGGAGCCGCACACGGCCGCCGACGGACGCCGCCATTTCGCGCGCGTGAAGGTGCCTGATTCACTGCCGCAGCTCGTCACCCTTGCACCTCCCCCGCGGCGGCGCGCCGCGAAAGCCAGCCATCCTCTCAAGTTCGTCTGGATCGAGCAGGTCATCGCGGCGAACCTGAAATCACTGTTTCCTGGCCTGGAGATTGTACAGTCGCACCCTTTCCATGTCACTCGGGATGCGGAGGTTGCGATTCAGGAGCTCGAAAGCGACGACCTGCTGGAGTCGGTTGAAGAGGCAGTCTGGCGGCGCCGCTTCCGGCAGGCAGTTCGCCTGCAGACCGATTCCACCATCTCAGACCACGTGCTCGAAATCCTCATTGAGAATCTCGAGATCACACGCAAGGAAGTGTCGCGCGTGACAGGGCCGATCGATCTGGGCCGGCTCCGGCAGCTTCCGCAGCTTGACCGGCCGGAGTTGCGCGACGATCCGTTCGAGCCATCGGTTCCCGCGGACCTCTCCGCCCATGCCGACGAAGACATCTTTACCGTTATCCGCGAGAGCGATCGCTTGCTGCACCATCCGTATGAGTCTTTTCAACCCGTAATCGATCTTCTGGAAAAGGCCGCGCGCGATCCCGAGGTGCTCGCGATCAAGATGACGCTCTACCGGGTGGGCCGCAATTCACCCATCGTCAAGGCCCTGCTCAACGCCATTGAGAACGGCAAGCAGGTCGCGGTGTTGGTGGAGCTCAAAGCTCGCTTCGATGAAGAGAGCAATATCGAATGGGCGCGGGCGCTGGAACGCGAGGGCGTCCACGTGGTCTATGGACTCGTCGGGTTGAAGGTGCACTGCAAAATCGCACTGATCGTTCGCAAAGAGCTCGACGGCATCCGTCGTTACGTCCACCTTGGCACCGGCAATTACAACGCCGTGACGGCTCGGCTCTATACGGATTTCAGTTTCTTCACCTGCGACGCGGATATTGGCGCCGACGCCACCGACTTGTTCAACTATCTGACCGGTTACTCTCACAAGTCGGATTTCCGGAAGCTGATGGTCGCGCCCGTCACGCTGCGCAAACGGATGGCGGCGCTGATCCGCCGCGAGATGGAGCACGGATCACGAGGCCGGCTGATTTTCAAGATGAACGCGCTCGAAGACCGGGCGATGATTCGGCTTCTCTATGAAGCATCCTGCGCGGGTGTCAGGATCGATCTAATCGTGCGCGGGCTCTGTTCGCTGCGGCCTGGTATTCCGGGAGTCAGCGAGAACATCAAAGTCCGAAGCATCGTGGGCCGATTCCTCGAGCACAGCCGGCTCTATTATTTCGAGAACGGTGGGAACGAGGAGGTTTACATCGGCAGCGCCGACCTGATGCCGCGGAATCTTGACCGTCGCGTGGAGATCCTGTTCCCGGTGATCGAGCCTGTGCTGATGCGGCGGCTGCGGTACACCATTCTCGAAAAGTGTCTGGAGGATAACGCGAGAGCGCGGATCGGAAAATCGGATGGAACCTGCGAAGCGCCTGCGGCGGGTCAGGGCAGGACGATCGACAGCCAGGCGTGGTTCATCCGCCATCGCGGCCAGACCGCTTAGGCTGTGGGGCAGGTTGATAACCGTGCGGCCGGTTGTTAATCGGCCTGGTCTGTAATCGTTGAAGTGTCCGCAGGATCGCATCCTGCCCACAGCTACACCACTTCCGCGACCCTGTGCCGCACGTCAATCCCCTGCGTCAGAAAAATGACGTCTTCCGCAATGTTCGTGGCATGATCGCCGATCCGCTCCAGCTTGCGGGCCACGATGATGTACTCCAGAGCGCGCGAGACGGTCGCCGCATCCGTCTGCATCAACTCGATCAGCCGATGCTGGATTTCGTTGCGGGCCTTGTCCACCGCATCGTCCGCTGTCACAATCCCCCGCGCGGTCTCGGGATCGCGTTTCACGAAACTATCGAGACTGCCGAGAACCATCGACTCCACCAGATTGGCGAGGTCGCCGAAGTTGATCGTTGCCGGCAAAGGTGGCAGCACCATGAGGGACAGCGCCCGTTCCGCGATATGGACGGCAAGATCGCCCATGCGCTCCAGGTCCGTCGTGATCTTGATCGCGGCCACTACGAGACGCATATCGCGCGCTACGGGTTGCTCGCGCACAATCAGGCTGGTCACCATGTCGTCGATCTTGATTTCCATCTGGTCGACGCGCGACTCATCGCGGATTACCTGGTGCGCATAATCCTCATTCTTCTCGACCAGCGAAAGCACGCTGCGCTGCACCGAGTGCGCGACGAGCGAGCCCATCGACAGCAGCGTATCGTTGAGCGACTTGAAGTCTTCCTCAAAAGGACGCAATGATTTTCTCCTGACGGTTTTCTCCCGAACACTGCCGTTCGATGCCTACCCGAACCGCCCCGTGATGTAGTCTTCGGTTTCCTTTTTTGACGGGTTCTTGAAGATGACGTCGGTCTTGTTGTGTTCGATCAGCTTGCCGAGCAGGAAGAAGCCGGTCGTATCTGCCACGCGTGCCGCCTGCTGCATATTGTGCGTCACGATGACGATGGTGCACTGATCCTTGATCGTGACCAGCAGATCTTCTATCTTTGCGGTGGCGATGGGGTCGAGCGCCGAGCAGGGCTCGTCGAGCAGTAATACTTCCGGATCTACCGCAAGCGCGCGAGCAATGCACAACCGCTGTTGCTGACCGCCGGAGAGCGCGTAGGCTGATTCATGCAGCTTGTCTTTCACCTCTTCCCACAACGCCGCGCGCCTGAGGCTCTTTTCCACGAGATCCGCTGCCGACTGGCCCTTCAGCCTCCCGTTGATCTTCGGCCCATAGGTGATGTTTTCGAAAATCGACTTCGGAAATGGATTCGGGCGCTGGAACACCATACCAATGCGCCGCCGGATTTCGGTTACATCCATGTCGAGAATGTTCTCGCCGTCGAGCGCAATTTCACCTTCGAGCCGCGTGTCGCGGAGAGTCTCGTTGATCCGGTTCAGATTGCGCAGAAAGGTGGACTTACCGCAGCCCGAAGGCCCGATGAGCGCCGTGACTTTGTTAGTGGCGAACTCGAGGTTGACGTCATGCAGCGCATGAAACTTGCCGTAGTAGAAATTGACGTTGGACGCCCGCATTTTGGGCGTCGCGGTCTGCGCCGCCGCGGTGGATTCGGAAGTCATGGAGAGGCTGGTGGGTTGTGGCTGATTGACGGCCATACGTGATGAGCTCATTTGAGTTGGCTGTGCCATATCCTTATCTCGGGAGCTTTATCTGGGCAAAGATGCCCCGCGGGAAACGATCATGCGTGCCGTGATGGTCGCGAGCAACACCAGTCCCAGAAGCACCAGTCCAGCAGCCCACGCCTGACGATGCCAGTCATCATATGGACTCAGGGCAAGCGTATAGATCATGACCGGTAGCGAAGCGGTCTGATCCATGGGTCCGTTGCTCCAGAATTGATTATTGAGGGCCGTAAACAGGAGCGGCGCTGTTTCCCCCGAGATGCGTGCGACCCCAAGGATCATCCCTGTCATGATGCCTTTGCGCGCCGCGGGCACGATGACGGTCGCCAGCGTGCGCCACCTGGTGGCACCCAGCGCCAGTGCGCCCTCGCGCATGGCTCGCGGAACTTCGAGCAGAAAGTGTTCCGTGCTTCGCGCCGTGATGGGAATCAGCATGAGACTGAGTGCAATGCTGCCGGCAATGGCAGAGAACCGGTGCATCGACACGACGATGAGCCCCCAGGCCAGGATGCCGATGACGATCGACGGAATACCGTTCAGCAGGTCAGCCGTGTAGCGGATCCAAAACGAAATTGTCTTGCCGCCAAACTCTGCGAGGTAAACGCCGGCGAGGAAACCGACCGGCAGCCCAATAGCCGCGGCCATGCCGACGATCATCGCGCTGCCTGCGATTGCATTGGCCAGCCCGCCGCCGTCCTGACCGGGCGGCAGGGGCAACCTGGTGAAGAATGCCCAGTTTACGGATTTCCCGCCGTTATAAACGAGGTAGCCCAGAATCAGGAACAGCGTCGAAACCGTGAGGAACGCGCACAGGCCGCACAGCGTCAGCATCACGTTGTTGATTGTGTTTCGCCGTGCGTTGCGGAGGCTCATGCTTTGGCGGAACCCTTCTTCGTGGTGAGCTTGATCATCAATTGCGCCGAACCATTCACCACCATCGTGAGAACGAACAGCACGAGACCAAGTTCGATCAGCGCGGAACGGTGCAACTTGTCCGCTTCCGCGAATTCACTCGCGATCACGGCCGCAATGGAATATCCAGGCGCAAATAGCGAAGCGTGAATAGCGGGCTGGTTTCCGATCACCATGGTCACGGCCATGGTTTCGCCCAGTGCGCGCGCCAACGCCAGAAAGATCGAGCCGATGATGCCGAGCCGGGCGAATGGCAGCACCGCGTCTTTGGTGGACTCCCATTTGGTGGCGCCGAGGGCCAGAGCAGCTTCACGTTGTTCTCGCGGTACGGCCATCAGGGCCTCCCGCGATACGGAGATGATATACGGCAGCGTCATGATCGCGAGGATCATCCCCGCCGTGAGATAACCGACTCCGTAGAGGTGTCCGCTGAACAAGGGCGTCGCGCCCAGCACCTTTTGAATCGCAGGTCCAAGGTAATCCCGCATTAGAGGGACCAGCGTGAAGATGGCGAGAAGCCCGTAGATCACGCTCGGCACGGCGGCGAGGAGTTCCACGAGGAACGTCAGCGCGTTGGAGATCTTCGGGACCGCCAGTTCCGACAGGTAAATCGCGGCCCCAACCCCGAGTGGCACTGCAATCAGCAGGGCGAGTACGGAAGTGAGCACCGTTCCATATATATATGGAGCGGCGCCGAACTGGTCCGTGACGGGGTTCCAGAGCGACGAGGTAAGAAAGGAAAATCCGAACTTTGCTCGCGTTGGGGCGCTGTTGCGCCACAGTTGGATCGCCATCAGGAGGGTGATCGCAAAGATCGCTAACGCGAACAGCAGTGTGATCCCGCAGGCCACCTCGTCGGCGCCAAATCGGTGTTTTGGAGTCGATCGTGCTTGAGCTGTGGCGACAGAGGTGGCCATGGAATTCCGGCGTCAGCTTTTACTTGATCAGGGCGATCTGTTTCTGCTCTTTGGCGACAACGGCTTTAGGCACCTGCGCATACTGGAGCCCTTCCGCGTCCTTCTGACCGGTCGTCAACGCCCATTCGAGGAAGCCGGTGATGGCCTTCTTTTTCGCCGCATCTTTGATCTCGCCCGGAATCAAAATCCAGGTAAAAGTTGAGATCGGATAAGAGGCGGCGCCGGGCGCGTTTGTGATGGAAACCTTGAAATCGTCCGGCATCTGCTTCGAGTTCGCCGCGGCCTCGCTGACCCCTTTGAAACTGGCGGTTACGAATTTCCCTGCCGCATTCTGGACATCGGCAAACGCCATCTTGTTCTGGATCGCGTATGTCAGTTCGACGTAGCCAACCGAGTACGGCGTCTGCTTTACCAATCCAGCAACTCCCGCGTTTTGCGGGCCGCTGAGACCGGTCGGCCAACTAACCGCAGCGGCCGCGCCGACCTTGCTCTTCCACTCGAGACTTACCTTGGCGAGGTAGTCCGTGAATACGAACGAGGTGCCGCTGGCATCGGAGCGATGCACGATTTCGATCGCTTTGGATGGCAGCTTCATGCCGGGGTTGGCGGTTTTGATTGCCGGATCGTCCCAGTTCTTGATCGTGCCGAGATACATGCCGGCAATCGCCCCTGGTGTCAGCTTCAGGTTTCCGGTCAATTGGGGAATGTTATAGGTAAGCACCACAGCCCCCATCGTCATCGGGAAGTGGAAGGTCTTCCCCTTGAGATCTTTGGTCTGTTCGTCCGTTAACGGAATGTCCGATGCCGCGAAATCGACCGTGCCTGCGATCAACTGGCGCACGCCGGCGCCGGAGCCGACGGCCTGATAGTTGATCCGGACATCCGAATGCGCCATCTTGTATTCGCCGAACCACAGTTGGTAAAGCGGGGCCGGGAAGGTGGCTCCCGCGGCATTGATCGTATCCGCGGCCATAGCCGGCATGGCGAACAGGGCGGGAAGTGCAAGAAGACTCGTAAGAACGAGTATTTTCATATTTTTGTCCCCTCTCTGGACTGAAGAAAAGGGCGGGTAAGCCAAGTTTCCCACCCCAATATGTCATTTGAGTTACAAGCTGTTTAAATCGCGCCGAAGCTGAGTGCTCTCGATATTTAGAAATTCGGCATCGAGCCCGGCAGCGTATACCGGATATTGAAGAAGATCGTGTTGTCGTGCGTCGCTTTCGGCGCGCCGGCGGCCACGAACCACGGGGAGCGCATCAGGTATTCATACTGACCCATGACGTTGATCGCACCATAGCGGGGATCACTCCACATGGTCTGGTTAAATCCGGCCGTGATTTCCTGGATGTCCCGGTTCATGCTGTTGGGCGCACCCGAATAGCCGTAGCCGATCCTCGTTGTGCCATTGGCATCGAATGCCGAGTTGCGGCCGATGTAGATGCCGCTGTAATAGCCGTAGAGCTGGGTGTTTTTCACCCGCGCTTCGAAGCCTTCGATGGTGCTCCCGGCGTGAACAAGACCAAGCGAGCCGTCGCTCCGGACAATGAGGTCCGGCGCCTGGCCGAAGAGATAGCGGCCGGCGCCGTCACTCCAGAAATTGGTCGAGATCAGCCGGAAGTTCTTGAATATTTCCGCGTTGATGCCGAGTTGTACGCCACCGCCCGTTTTGGTGAAGTGCTGTGTCAGATTACCGGGATTGACTGTTTTAAAGTTGCTCTCGATTCCCGCCAAATCGATATGCAGGCGCGAATTGGGATCGAAGGCGACTTTGGCGATAAAGTCGGGCGCCACCGCCGGCTGGCCGAGATAGCTGGCCAGAGTGACATTCTGGGCGCCATCGAGCTGCGTGCTGATGAGCCCGGAAAAAGCCGCAGGCAGTGTGATGCCAGACCCGCCCGCCGATCCGCCGATGTATTGATCCGCCTGCTCGGCCCCAATCGCGATTGTCACCTTATTGTTGGGATGGAAAAGCAGCCGCATGCCGGGCTGGCGGGTCCATGTCAAACCGGCAATGTAATTGATGTCGATGACCTGGCTGTAGAATAAGTCGCCCGGAAGCGCGGATATGCCTTTGCGGTTCGGAACCAGCATGCTCCAGCTCTGGCCGGCCAAAAACTCGAGCTTACCTTTTCGAACGTCAACCCAGAACAAACGCAGCCGCGGCACAATAGCGCCGTTCGAAACACCATAGTTGGTCGCGCCCCCGGTGCCGTTGAAGTCGAATTCGTTGTAGCCGATGAAATGCGCTCCCTTCCAATCGCCATCCACACGCAAACCGAGCCGCGAGTTCTGCACGCTGAAGTGGAATTCCGAGAGGTTGCCGTTCACCGCGTTGTTGAATGGGATGCTGCCGAAGTTGGAGCCCATGCTCGACGCCGCGTTTTTGTCGCGCCAGAAAGGAGTGAGATCCATGAAGCCGACCGGCACAATACAGACATTGCCGAGACGCAGATAAGGCGGCACAGCATTTTGATCCGGAGCCGCTTCACACGGATTCTTCGAAGAGGCCGGAGCGGCTTGCGGACGGGGTCCGGCTATCGGGCCCGGCAACGCAAGGGCGGGCAGCGGGGCGACCGGCACGATCGGAGCCGTGGACGCTACCTGGCCTATACCAGTAAACGTCCCTGATTTGCGCGCACTCGCTGTTCCCGCCGCTTTGTCGATGAGCGCCTGTTGGCTCGCGAGCGTCTCCTGGAGCATCTGGAGTTGCTGTTGCTGCTGGGCGAGTGCGGCTTTGAGCCGCGCGATCTCGTCGTCTGGCGGCGGATTGGGCGTCATTACCGCGCTCGGGGCCGTTATGGTCGCATCATCCGCGGCCGCGACCAACCCGGCGCCGGCCAGCAGTAGCAGCGATGCTGGCAGCAGCACAGGTCCGCGGACGCTTGTCTTCCGTCGATTCATTCAATTCTCCCGTATAAAGTTCCGGAAAGGCTCTCCGGGTGAAGCGGGGCGGCGAGCCCGCGCTCACCGGCACAGAGCCGCTACGAGGCATCTACCGCGCGTTTTCAGTCTAGGGAGGGTTGCTGCCAACTGAATGACTATGATGTGAAGAAATTGTTACAGAGTGGCCGCCCCGATGCGCGCGAGCGCGGGGCATTCGGGCTCAGCCTGAATGGCGATGCCGCACGTCGACGCCTTTGATCAGGAACAACACGTCCTCCGCGATGTTGGTCGCATGATCCGCGACACGCTCGAGGTTGTGGGCAATAAAGATCAGGTCGAAAGCAGTGGCGGCCGGTACAGTCCCCGATTCCAGCATCCCCAGCAGCTCGCGATAAACGGCATTCTTCAATTCGTCGACTTCATCGTCCGACAGCAAAACTCTGCGCGCCAGTTCCTCGTCGCGTTGAACGAAAGCATCGAGGCTTTTGCGCACCATCGACTCGACTGTTCTCGACATATGCGGTATGTCGACAACAGGTTTGAGCTGCGGACGGCCCAGCATCGAAATCGACCGCTGCGCGATATTGACGGCAAGATCGCCCATCCGCTCCAGATCGCCATTGATTTTGATCGCCGCCGTCAGGAAGCGCAGATCGCGCGCCACGGGCTGGTACAGCGCGAGAAGGCGCGTGGCGAATTCCTCGATCTCGATGTCGAGCTGATCGATGCGTTGCTCGGCCTCCCAGACATTCGTTATCAGTGTGTCATCGCGTTCAGTGAGGGACCGGATGCTGTTGTGGATCGACGTCTCCACCAAGCCGCCCATCTCGAGGACCTTGTTCTGTAGTTCATCCAGCTCGTGGACAAGAAGCCGCATCGGGTTGATAAAACGATATCAGCTTCAGGACCTCGCCGATGTTACCTCTGCCTGGAGCGCCGGCGAATCACCTGGGCCATACGATGGTAAAACAGGCTTCAGCCTGTTGTATTCGAATTTTCCCAATATTCGAGGGTCAGAGGCCTTCCGGCGCCCGCTACCCCGGAAACTGCGCGGTGGTTTTCGGCTTCGCCTGACCGTCTCGGTATGGCGTCAAAAGGATGTTCAGATCGAGCTCCGTGACCTTGTCGCCCAGCCGAACGATCAACTTCTGAAAGCCGGTATTCGCGGCTTGCGGCGGGGTCGCGTGCAACGGCGCCTTATCGAACACCGCATGACGAGGCGACCGAATTTCCGCCGCCAGCACCCATCCGTTTTTCTTCAGCAGGGCGGTTTGCCCGGTGACGCTGATATCCGCATCCGTCATCATGCCCCAAATGACTTCGATCGGCTGCTCGCTGCGCACCGAGTCCTGAATTAGAAATGCCTGCCGTTGCGCCAAAGCGAAACGGCGTGTCCATTGCTTCACCTTGCCGGGGTTGGCGCGCGACAGATCGATTTGCACCCAACTGAAATCCGGCGCGAAATCCTGGCGCGTGATGCGCGCTTCCGCCCGCGTGTCCTGATTCTGGTCGTCGATGAGCAGCGTGTTGTGGGATTCGGTGCGCGTCCGGTAATATGTCCAGCGCTGTCTGCCGCTCAGATATCCCGGAAGGTCGTAGTCGTCCGCGCCGAGATCCGACGCCCAGCGTACGCCTCCGGCATCCATCACGAAGCTCCCGAGATCGAGATGCGTGTGCGGGCCTTTATTGTCCCCGCCCTTGACCGCGAGATAGAGGGCGTTCGGATCGTCCCACGCGCTGCGGAAGCAGGCAACGTCAACGCCGCGAAAGATCGCATCCAGCGGCCACGCCGGCACGGCCTGCTGCGGCGATTTCACGCCCGGATCGAACCATGCGAGGTCGTATGCATCCGGTCGCGCCCCGCGCTCGAGTATCTTTTGTTCACTCCACGCGTAGGGCGGCATCGCGAAACGCTTCGCCATCCAGTACATTTCGGGCGAGCCGCCGATCTCGTCTCCCGAATCGCCGAAATTGAAGACCTTGCCGGAAGGACCGGTGATGTGAATGCGATATCTTCCCGCGCGATCGACGCCGTGAAAGGCGCTCAGACCATAATCGTTCCCGAGCGCGGTTTGCAGGGCCGCAAAGAAAGCGCTCGCGTACCGCGTTACGGATTCCCAGTACACAGCCCCTTCCGGCCAGGAGCCCTCTACACCATATGTGGAAAGGCCATGCGGGATCGACTCGAAAGCATATCGCAGCACCTGGCTGCACTTATTCGTGATGGCGGGCTGAGCGATCGGCGGCTCGTCTCCAGCAATTGCGAGCGCCGCCAGTCCGATACCCGAATTGCAAACGATGTTCGCGTTCAGATGGTCTCGCGTCCAGGCTGCTTCGCGCTGATAGAGGGGAATCGCCTGGTCCAAAGCCTTGCTGACAATCGCGTCACGTATCCACCCGCGCTCTTCCGGAGACAAGCCGTTGTAAAGCCAGTCGTAGCCGAGTGCGAATGCGTGCGCCATTTCGGCGGTGTCGGCGAAGACTCCAGGGTTCCAGTCCCGGAAATTCGCGGCCGCCCGAAGCTCCGCCACCGCGCGCCGCAAGTAGGAATCGCGCGAAGTCACTCGATACATCAAGGCGAGCGTGGAGACGCGATCCAGAACTCTGCGGGTCTGCATACGCAGGCGCGGCCCGGTCAGTTTATACTCCGCGGGCGGCAGGCCAAGAAACCGTTCGCAATCCTTTTCCAACTCGGAATAGATGCGCCGTGCGACCGCGTTTTCGCGAACCAAAGGACGCAGTCTGTCCAGATCGCTGTCGAGGAGAATCAACCGGGGATGCGCGCTGCGGAGCTGCCGAAGGGGATCGTCTTCAGTCTGCGCCCATGCGGCCACACCAGCCAGCTGGCCCAGCATCACTCGGCGTGTAAAGGCCCGGTCGAGACTCACCCGATTCCAGTTTACCTGTGCGGCGGCCCATCGTCTTTTGTGGCCTGCCTTTGCCGAACGATTGTCCGCCCCACAGATCACCTGAATGGTTACGGGGCGGGCTCGATCCTCAAAAGCGCGCCATCGTTCTCTTCAGTCAGAACATAGAGAAATCCATCCGGCCCCTGCCGGACATCCCGCACGCGCTGGTGCAACTCGATCAGCAGAGACTCGCGCCGCAGTTCCTCCATCTTTTCGTTGAAGACGACGCGTTCCAGCCGTCCGGTGCCCGGGATTTCCCCATAGCGCATGCCCCCCACAAAGACATTCCCTTTCCACGCCGGGAACTTGTCGCCCGAGTAGAAAGTCATACCGGAGAGTGCGATCGAGGGGATCCACGTGACCATCGGCTCGGTGACGCCTTCTTTCGACGGCGAATCTGAAATACGCGGACCGGGATAATCGCGGCCGTAACTCACCATCGGCCATCCGTAATTGTGGCCTGCCTGAATGTGGTTGATCTCGTCACCGCCGTTGGGCCCGTTCTCGTTCGAGTAAACCTCGCCCGTCACCGGATGGATTGTCAGCCCGAGCTGATCGCGGTGGCCCATCGTGAAGATTTCGGGCTTGTAGCCGGCCTTTCCGACGAACGGATTGTCGGCCGGTGCGGTGCCGTCATCTTTGAACCGCAGAACCTTTCCGTAATCGCTCATGGGGTCCTGTGCGAGCTTGCCCGTCGCCGCGCCGGTTGTCATGTAAAGCAGTCCATCACGTGAGAAAGCCAGACGGGAGCCGCCCAGTACCGTCGTCATCTCGCCGGAGAAGAGGTCGCGCACGTCTGTCAGTCCCTTGCCGTCGAAACGCCCGCGCGCCAGCGTCGTCGCACTCTGGCCATTCTCACCGGGCTTGCTGTAGGTGAAATAGATCAGCTTGTTTTCGGCAAACTTCGGATGCAGCGCCAGATCGAACAATCCGGCATTCCGGCTGGCGTTCACCTTCGGAATCCCGGGCAGAGGATTTGGATCCAGCACGCCTTTCCGGATGATCCGCAAACGGCCGCCGCGTTCGGAAATAAGCATGTCTCCGTCCGGGAGAAAGGCCACGCTCCAGGGATGCGGGATACCCCGCGCAACGACGGTGATCTTGATCTTGTGCTGCTCGGCGGTATCGATGATGAAGGGACCTGTCCCCAGCGCCGGCGCCGGAACTCCGATCGGCGGACCCTGCTGGGCGATGAGCGGCGCGACAGAAAGGAAAATACACGCGACCTTCGTTAAGTTCATTCGAATCTCTTTCCGCCGAGATAAACGGCACTTAGAGTCCGGGTGTTCACGATATCGTCGAGCGGATTCTTCCGCAGCACCAGAAAATCCGCGACCTTGCCTTTGGAAAGCGTGCCGTAATCCTTATCGACACCGAGCGCTTCGGAGTTGGTCTTCGAGAACGCCTGAATGACCTGCATCGGTGTCATTCCGCCTTCCTTCACCATCAGCTCCATTTCGAGGTGCTCGAAGAAACCCTCGTAACGCGGCGGACCGTTGCCGCTATCGCTGCCGAACGCGATCCGCACACCGGCCGCGGCCATCTTTTTCAGATTGCGCGATGCCATTTCGAAGTCCCGGCGGTTGAGCGCGATGGCCGGATCCTTTGCCTGAGATACCTTCAGCTCCTCCGCGCGTCTCAGACGTTCCGGAGTGGTCCCATTGATGAAGAAGGGGTCGTTGAGCCACGATGGCGAGTCGGCGAACACGAAAACCGAGAGCTCGCGTGAGAGTGTCGGGGTGATGACGACGCGCCGCTTCTTCATTGCAGAAATCATTGCCTCGTCGATGTCACGGTCGCGCACCTCATGGGCCAGCATGTCCACGCCGTTGTCGACGAGAAACTTCGCATCGTCGTAGTCGTGGATGTGGGCGAACACCCGAAGGTGCCGCTTGTGCGCTTCATCGATCACGGCCAGCGAAACTTCACGCGGAAGTTTGACGGCAGTGCCCCGCCTGTTGTCGATGACGATCTTTACCGCGTCGACATGCTGGTCTGCCAGGGTGGCCACCAGCTTGCGCGCCTCGGCGGGGTCCTTGTCGAATTCGAATCGGCGTCCAACCGTGTAGACGCGCGCTCCCTGAACGTCGCCCGCCCGCTGTGCGGCGCGAAGCTTGAAGGTCTCATCGCCGTCCCCACCAAGCCCGACCGTGGTGGTCACGCCGTACTTAGCATACGTGCGGGCTCGGGCCGCCGTGTTCTCGCCGATGTGGGAATGCAAGTTGATGATCCCCGGCATGATGGTTTGCGCGGCGAGATCGACGACCTGCGCCCCTGCCGGAGCTTTGATCTTCGCCGCCGGACCGATGGCGCTGATGCGCTCGTTGGTCACAATCAACGTGCCATCGGCGATGGGTGCGCCGCCGTTGCCGTCAATGATTGCCGCATGCGTGTAAGCGGTCGTCTGGGCGTGAATGCCCGCCGTGAGGAGGAGAATCACGGCTGGCGACATGCGCAGGCAACAGGTCACTTTATCCAGGACAAGCCTGGTCATGCGACTGCGCGCGTGGCCAGGAGTGCCAGCGGTACATAGTTTGTTCATCGGAGAGGTTTCAGGGCAGGTTTGACGCCGTCCGGAAGCGGATAGCGATCCACGTTCAGCAGCATCGAAACCATATTGTAGTAGCCCATGGTTCCGATCAAGTCCACCGCGCCGCGTTCGCCGAACTTGCCTGTCGTCGCTTTGAAATTCGCATCGCTCACCTGACCTTTGGTGAGCAGCTCATGGCAAAAGTTATAGACGATTTCTTCATCCGCATCCATCGGGGCAGGGCGTTTGCCGGCGGCCAGGGAGTCCATTACAGATTCTTCCAACCCGTACTTCAGACCGTCGCGATGATGGGCGTACCACTCATATTGGGAAGTCCAGTGGCGCGCTGTGATCAGGATGGCAAACTCGTTCAGCTTGCGCGGAATCGATGAGTGGTAGCGCATCTGCGCGCCGAATTGCTGTGCCAGATCCCCCATTTCCGGGCTCCGCAGCAGGACATTGAATGGCCCTGTCGTGCCCGCGCGTTCGCCCGCGAGCAGGTGCTCGATCATCTTTCTTTGCTCGGGCGTCAGTTCTTCCGGCTTGAGCGGGCGAAACCGGTCGCCGCGAAGACCGAGATCCTTCGGGATTGCCGGTGCTTGCGCCGTGACAGCGCACGCCACGAGCAGCGAACAAACGGCGGTGCGATAGAGCATGGTTTCCTCCCGCGATTTGGCTCGGATGATATCACGCCTGTCTACAATGAATGGTTCGAGGAGGAGCCGGATGAAAGCAGGCAAGATCGGAATATTGACGGGCGGCGGCGATGTGCCGGGTTTGAACTCGGTTATCAAGACCGTCGTGTATCGCGGCTCGGAAATCGGCCGCCAGGTGACGGGCATCCGCCGCGGCTGGGAAGGTCTCACCCACGTCAATTTCAACGACCCTGCCAGCGTGCGCCGTTACATCCTGCCTCTCACACGCGAGAATACGCGCACGATTGACCGTACCGGGGGAACCTGGCTGCACAGCTCGCGCACCAATCCCTTGAAGATGAAAAAGACGCCGGCTTTTCTGTCGGACATCACCTTCGCCTCCGCGCAAAATACCAAAGGCGGCGTGACATCGACGGTTTACGACATGACCCCGCAAGTGCTTCGCAACATCGAGAAGCTCGAACTCGATTACCTCGTCGCGATCGGCGGCGACGACACCCTCAGTTACGCGGCGCATCTCGATAAGCAGGGCGTCAAAGTGGTTGCCGTTCCCAAGACGATGGACAACGACGTGCGGAACACCGAATACTGCATCGGATTCTCCACCGCGATCTCGCGCGCGATGGATGCGATCGAGCGCCAGCGCACGACCGTCGCCTCGCACGAGCGCATTGGCATCTTCCGCGTCTTCGGACGCGATGCCGGGTACACCGCGCTTTACACCGCCTATGCCTGTTCGATGCGCTGCTGCATCCCGGAATATAAGGTCAATCTCGCGAAGCTGCTCGACTTGATCTTTGAGGACAAGCGGAACAACCCCAGCAGCTACGCCCTCATCCTGCTGTCGGAGGGCGCCGAATGGGAGGGCTACAGCGTCAGCGAATATGGCGAAGCCGACGCGTTCGGACACCGCAAGAAGGCCAGCGTCGCCGAAGCCCTGAGTGACACCATCAAGAAAAAAAGCGGCGACGAGACTATCGTGAGCGACCTGACTTACGATTTGCGCGGGGGTCCGCCGGACTTTGTGGACAAGATGGTGGCTTCGACCTTCGGCGGCATGGCCGTCGACCTGATCGAACAGGGCCAGCACGGCCTGATGACAGCGATCAGTCAGGGATGCTACGCTGCGGTGGCGATTCCCGATCCGAAGCTGGGCCCGCGCAAGGTGGATGTCGACCGCATGTACAGCACCGAGCGCTACCGCCCGACCTATAACGGCAAAATGGGCCTGCCCATTTTCCTGACCCATGCGTAGCGCCCGCTTTAATGCGCTCGTGGCGCGGGCACTCGAGCCCGCAGCTTCGGCACTCATGCCGGCGATTTGCTGATTGAAGATGATCTTTCGACGATTGTTTGCCGCCAGAAACCGGCCCGCTCCAGTGCCGCTCGATCCCGCGCTCCGCGCCGAGATCCAGCGCAGTTTCGACGAAGCCTCCAAAGACGAAGAGCACTTCCCCTCCACGATCGATCCCCGAATTCAGCACGTCCAGGTGATCCTAAACTTTTTTGGCGACCTCACCGATAAGCAAGTGTTGGACGTCGGGTGCGGCAAAGGGCGCTTTGCCCGGATTCTGCGCGAGCGGAACCCGCAGTCGGTCATTTGGGGGCTGGACATATCGGAGGAAATGCTCCGGTTCGTACCTGCCGGTATTCATACCAGAGCGGGCTCCATGACCGAGCTGCCTTTTGCCGCCTCGACGTTTGACTGCGTCTACGCCACCGAATCGCTCGAGCATGCCGTGGATATCGAGCGCGCCGTCGACGAAATGTGCCGCGTCCTGAAGCCTGGCGGCAAACTCATCATCATCGACAAGAACATCGATCATTGGGGCAAGCTCGAGACGCCGGCCTGGGAACGCTGGTTTGGGCGCCAGGAACTTGAGCGTCTTCTCGGACGCCACTGCGGCGAAGTTCGCAGCCAGTTCCTGTCTTATTGGGAAGACGTTCCACCCGATGGTCTCTTCCTGGCCTGGTTTGCGCAAAAATAGGCGTAGCGGGCCATGCGAACGCGGATCAAACCGGGCTTCCCCCATCGCCATCTCAGCGATGAAGTGAACCGCAACATCATGCAGTCCGAGATCGAAGGCGGAATTTATCTTGCCGATCTTGCGCCCGGCATCCGCCTGGAGTTTCGCACCGAGCATCACTGGTATTCGCTGACCAATATCGGGCAGGGGCGCGTCACCATTTGCGGGCATCCCGAGTTCTGCCCCACTCCTGTGGAAGTCTGTCTGTGTGGATCGAACTGGGGCGGGTCTCTGCTGAAGTCCGGCTATTTGGGCCGGGGAATGCGGCTCGAATTCCGGCACCCCTCACGCGACCTCATCACCACTTCCCGGATCGTGGAAATTCGCCAAATCTCCTGACAGGTGTCACCCTCGTGGCGCGGGCACTCTGCACGCAGCGCCGGCAATCATGCCGGCGGATGGCGGCGCGGCGTCAATTGACCGATGGCTTCTGCACACGATCAATCACCAACACGTCAATCGGTACCTTCTCAGAGCGTAACCGCAGACCGAGTTGGTCCTGTATGGCGGTAAAGATACTCGGCAGATCGGAATCGGCCGGCGCGCCGGCGCGCAAGCGATCCGGAGTCCATGAGAGCACGAAGTCGAAATCGCCGGCAAGTTCTGTGCGATCGATAACGGGCTGGCGCAACTCGCGGCCCAGAATCCGGGCAAGCAGATTCATGGATGTTTTCCGGGCCGTGATCGAGGTCTGGGTATTTGTCCCATTGGTATTTGTAGATGAATCCGCCGAATCGGGCGACGCCGTCTTCCTGAGTCCCGCCGGGCTCGGACCAGACTTGCCGACTTCAAGTACATAGGCCTGCATGGGACGGGATTCAGTGTGGAGCGCGAGACCGAAGCGGTCGCCAAGGAGTTCGCGCAACATGAGCATGAAGACGGCGTCATCTTCTGTCGGCTGACCGGCTTTGGCCGAGATATCGAAGCGATCGGTATTGATCCAGTCCGGTCCGCCGGCGATCTGACTGGGACTGACGCCCCACGCGCCGATGATGCAACGCTGCACCGTTACATTCGTCGCGTCCAGGCGTCCGTGCGCCGTCCTGATTCCGGACGACCCGTTGTCCGGCGTCGTCATGAGTTTGATGGATGCGACTTCGAATCGCGGAGCGGGGGATTGCTGTGCCGCAGCGACTGAGACGAGCAGGCAGAAGGCAGCGAACCGCATTTGAAAATAAGACGCGCCTTGGGACGAAAACGTTGGCCCGGCCCGCGAGGACTTCTCCGCGGCCTCGGGGAGGTGATCGGTGTCTTTTGTTCCAAGGTGCGGAAAAGGACCTGTCCCGGTAATCGTCAGGACGCGCTTGCCTGCGTGCTGTTGGCGATGCGGCCGTCGAACAGGTCGATCGAGCGGTCCGCGTAGCGCGCGTAGCGAGGGTCGTGAGTGACCATGCAAATCGTCGCTCCGCCCTTGTGAAGTTCAGTCAGAAGTTCCATCACCTGCTCGCCGTTGGTTGAGTCGAGGTTGCCAGTGGGCTCGTCCGCGAGAAGGATCGACGGATCTCCCGCCAGCGCGCGGGCCACGGCGACGCGCTGCTGTTGTCCTCCCGAGAGCTGCGCCGGGTAGTGTTTCATGCGGTGCGCCATCGCCACACGCTCGAGCGCCTCCTGTGTGCGGCGCTTGCGCTCGGCGCCGCCCATGCCGCGATAGGTGAGGGGAAGCTCGACGTTCTCGTAGACCGTCAGGTCGCCGATCAGGTTGAACGCCTGGAAGACGAAGCCGATCTCGCGGTTGCGAATGCGCGCGCGGTCGCTCATCTTGAGGTCCTGCACGGGACGTCCATTGAGGACGTACATGCCGTCCGTGGGCGAATCGAGGAGCCCGAGGATAGCGAGCAGCGTCGATTTTCCGCAGCCGGACGGCCCGGAGATCGAGATGTACTCCCCGCGCTCGATATTAAGATCGATGCCTTCAAGGGCATGGGTCTCGATCTCGTCGGTCACGAAGACTTTCCTGACGGCTTCCATATGGATCATCGGTTGAGGCATGGCTTCTCCTGACTTGCGTCGGCTCTTAATTCAAACGGATGTGTTGAGTCTGGTCCTGGCCAGGCGTTTCCGAAAGAATCACCTGGTCGCCGGGTTTGAGTCCGTCGCGAATTTCGGCGGTATTCACGGACAGGCGGCCAAGCCGCACGTTGACCCGTGTCGCTTCGCGCCCGCCTGGGTCGAGCTTAAACAGGCTGACGGAACTGTCCGCCTGCCCGAAGACCGGCCTCTGCATAAAGACCACGTCAGCGGCGTGTTGGATTTCAATCGTGCCGTCGACGCTCAGGTCGGGCACGGCTCCGGCGGGCAGCTCGCCATCCAGCTTGCAGTCGATCGTGCGGGTTCCATTGACGATCGAGGCGTCGATCCGGGTGACGTGGCCGGGAACGATTCCATTCCGCGTGTCGATCGTCGCCTTCTGGCCGAGCACGATGTCCTTGGCCTGCGTCTCGGAAATCTGCAGGCGCGCCATCAGCTTCCACGGCTGAGCAACTTTGGCAAGCACATCCCCGGGTTTCACCCGCTGCCCGACCTGCAGAGTCATTTCCTGCATGCGCCCTTTAATGCCGGCGCGAATCGTGAGATCGTCGACCTGTTTCTTCTTGAGCAGCCACGTCGCGCGCAGCTTTTCGATCTGGACTTTCTGGGCCTCGAGCTGCGCGTCGACGGATTGCTTCATGATCGCGAGCTTCTGCTTTTCCATGTCGTAGCGGCCCGACGCCTGCTCCCACTTCGCCACCGCCAGTTTGGCGTTGAGCTGGGAATCGAGTTTCGAGGCGAGGAGTTGCTCTTCCATTTCCTTCGTGATCTGGGCTTGCTTCAAATCACCCTGCGCGGTCGAGACAAGGGATTGCTGCTCGAATGTCTGGCTCTGCAAACGAACCTTCAAGTCGGCGAAATTCGCTTCCGCCTGCTTCGTCTGCCACTCGTAATCGTTGGCGTCGGCCTCCATCTGCGGGTTGGAGAGCACGAGAAGGATGGCGTCGGGCGTTACATCGTCGCCCGATTGCGTCATGATCTTGCTGACCTGGCTGTCGAATGCGGCCTGAATCCAGAGGATGTCTTCGGGCACCAGAGTGCCGAGGCCATGGACGTCGATCGTCATCGGCCCGCGCTTCACGGTGTCGATAAGGATGGTGGCCCGCTCAACCGTTGGGGATGCCGGTTTGAGCTGATTGATACGCCATCCGGCGAGGCCGAGAGCCGCGGCCCCCAGCGTCAGCCAGACCACGCGCCGGATCATCTTATTTCGAGCTACGCCTTTGCGTTGGATATCCATAGGTACGGTCCTTGCCGCGCACAACGGCTTTCAACCTGTGCGCTTCGTTTATTTCGAGCTACGCCCTTGCGTTGGATATCCATAGAGGGTCACTCGTATTTCAAAGCCTTCACCGGTTCGATACGGGACGCGCGGATAGCCGGAAGACATCCAGCCGCGGCGCTCGTTAAGATAACAACGATTGCCGGGCCGATCGTGTTCCATGGATCGGCCGGGCTGATCTCAAAAAGCTGGCTCCGGATCAGCCGGACGGCGACAAAGGCCGCAGGCACGCCGATCGAGACACCGAGGGTGCAGCGCGCGAGGGTGTTCTTCATGATGAGCGCCGCAATGCCGCTGCGAGCGGCTCCCAGAGCGGTGCGGACACCGATTTCACTGGTCCGGCGTTGTACCAGCCATGTCATGAGGCCATAGAGTCCGATCGCGGTCAAGGTCAAGGCGAGCAGGCCGAAGAACCCCGCCAGCGCCGAGATGACGTTCTGCTGGTTGAGCATCAGATCGATGTCGCGGCCGACCGTGTTCATCTCGATGATTGGCATGTCTGGATCGATCTCCGCAACGGCGCGGCGGACTTCATGGCCGAGGAGGGCAGCATTGCCGCGCGCGCGAATTTCTATCGTGCGAATGAAATTGTGCTCCTGATCGTTTGCGGCGTCGCCGGGGTCGAGGTGCGCTTCTTGAAAGAAAGGCAGAAAGACCATGGGCTGCGCCGGAGTGCCAACATCGTCGTATTTCCCGTCTTCGACAACCCCGACGATAGAGATATTCCCGCGGCCCTTCATGTCGTCGCCGACGCCAATCCGCTTCCCGAGCGGATTCTCATTTGGAAAGAAATGGCGGGCAAAGGCTTGAGTCACAACCGCGACCGGCGGCGATCCTGGTGTATCGCGTGCGTCGATGACACGTCCCGCGAGAGTGCGGGTGCCGAGTGTTTCAAAATAGCGGCCGGACACGCGGTTGAGCAGCGCGCCACGGTCCTGGTCCTTATCGGGTGTGTAGCCGTCCACCGCGATATCCTCGCCCCAGCAGCAGCGATTGAAGGGACTGTAGCGCGACCAGCTTACGTTCTCGACGCCGGGTATCGCGCTCAGCCGCGCATCCAGCCGCCGATAGAGCGCGGGAAGCTGGTTGAACGTGTAGCCCGCGCGCGCGGGCTCGACATCCGCCACCAGTACCTCATCGCGGTCGTATCCGAAATGCTGGGTGCTCATTTTCGCGAGGCTACGGGCGAATGAGCCAGCGGCGGCAAGCACGACGACGGAGAGCGCGACCTGCGTAACAATCAGCGAATTGGCGAGGCCTGAATTGGCAGGGCTTAAGCTTCCCGAGGGCGATTTGATCCGAACGGCGAGAGCTGTGTCCGAACTTCGCAGCGCGGGAAGAAGCCCGAAGGCGATTGCCGCGCCGCAGGAGAGGACCAGAGTGAAGCCGAGCACGCGCCAGTCGGGAGTAGTCCCGATCGGCACGTAACCCTGACCCCGGAACGCGACGGCGACAAGAGCTTTCGTTGCTGCCGGCGCGATGAGAAGCCCCAGCGCGCCTCCGGCGAGGGCCAGCCAAAGACTCTCTGTGAGTGCCTGCCGGATCAGGCGGCGTGGTGTTGCTCCCAGGGCGGCGCGCACCGCGCTTTCACCGCGGCGTGCCGCTCCACGCGCGAGCAGCAGATTGGCGATGTTCGCACAAACGATCAGCAGCACTACCGTCGAGATCCCGAGCAGCAACCGAAGACTGGATGAGTAGTACCGTCGCATGTGCGTGATGCCGCCGCCGCCCGGCGTGAGCTGCACCGAACTGTGCGCGATTGCTGTGCGGATCCGGTCGGGCATCGTCTCGCCGTGCCTCGAAAGAAGCCATGTCTGCAGCGCCGCGGTCAGTTGCGCCTCCGCGGCGGCCCGCGTGACACCCGGCCGCAAACGGCCAAGCGGGTAAAGCCAGTGTTCATCCGGCTGATCGAGGAGGGCGCGCTCCGGCTCGAGCAGCCGGTTGGTTTGCAAAGGCAGCCATACCGCGGGCGGGTCCGCAGTCAGCGTTTCGCCGTAGAATTCCGCGGGCGCGACACCGATCACCTGCGCTGCGACACGATTGATATGAAGCACGGAACCGATTACGGAAGGATCGCCGCGCAGATCTTCCGCCCAGTAGCGGTGGCTCAGCACAGCTACCGGGTTCGAGGACGGCGTATCGTCGGCGGGCGTCAGGGTCCGCCCCAACGCCGCGTTGACACCGAGCACGGAGAAGTAGTTGCCCGAAACGAGCTTCAAATGCACGGAGGGTTCGGTCGATTCGCCTGCGTGGCGCACCACCACCTGCGCGGTGGCGCTCTGGACGGCGCACAGGTCTTCGAAGAGGCGCGTGGCCCGCAGGTGTTGATAAAGATCGAAGGAGAACAGCGAAAACGATTCGCCGAGCGGGGCGCTGCCAACACCTTGTCCCCATCCGTCACCGACGACAACCAAGCCGCCGGGATCGCGCACGGGCAGCGATTTCAGCAGCACCGTGTCGATCAGCGTGAAGATCGCGGTGGTGAGGCCAATCCCGATTGCGAGCGTCAGTACCGCGACCGTGGTAAACAGCGGCGACCGGCGCAGCAGGCGGAGCGCATACCTCGTGTCCTGCGCGATGGAATGGAGGAGCGGAAACCCGCGCGTGTCCCGGCAGGCTTCCTGGAGCGGGGCCATACCCCCGAGAACCAGAAGCGCCTGGCGCCGGGCTTCATCTGCCGGCATACCTGCGCGAATGTTGTCGTCCACCAGCATCTCGAGATGCGCTTCGAGTTCGCGCGCAAGGTCGTCCTCGTGAGCGCCGGCAAGCAGCGGGGCTTTGAGGCGTGCGAAGAACGAGCGAAGCGGACGCATATCTATTCCTGGCGGAGGGCGCGCATCGGATCGATCCGGCTGGCGCGTCGGGCCGGCAGATAGCTGGCGAGAAGCGCTGCCCCCGCGAGAATCGCTACCATGGCCGCGATCGTGAAGGGCTCGGCCCCGCGCATTCCGGCGACAAAGCGCTGCAGGAGCCGCGCGGCGGCGAGCGAGCCCACGATGCCGGCCACAACGCCCCCGGCAATCATCCCGGCGCTCTGGCGCAGCACCGTGCCGAGAACGCTGGCGGCCGAAGCCCCGAGCGCCATCCTTACTCCGACTTCGGGTGTGCGCTGCGTGGTGAGGTAGGCGAGCACGCCATAGATGCCGATGCAGGCGAGAGTGAGGGCGAGAGCCGCGAAGACTCCGAACAAAAGCACGAGGAAGCGCTGGCGCGCCAGACTGCGGCTGGCGAGCTGTTCCATCACCCTCCCGTCATAGAGCACCTGATCGCCTCCCGGACCCGCCGCAGCTTGCTGGAGCGAAGGAAACAGACTCAGAGGCTCGACGCGCGTGCGGACGGCAATCGACATCAGATCCGACCAGCGATGCACGAGCACATCGGGCAGTTGCGCGAACGGGTAGTAAAACTGCGCGCGCACCGAGGCGTCGTCGTCGCCCGCGAGTCCCCAATGGCGAACATGGCCGACGACGCCGACCACGCGGACAGGTCCCGGCGCCATGGCCGGTATCCAAAGCTGGCGCCCAATCGCGGACTGCGGGTCGGAACTATGGAAGGCATGGGCCGCGAAAATGTCGTCGATAGCCACGACCAGTTCGCCGCCAGGGCGATCGCGGGAATCGAAGAATCGGCCCGCGCGCAGCGGAATCTGCATTACGTCGAGATAGTTCGGAGAAACGCTGGTGGCAAGCGCCAGCGGCTGTCTGTCGGGCGGGGGAAGCGCCGCCGTCGTGGAGTAGGAAAGCTCGTTGATGCCTTCGCGCATCGGGACCGTGTCCACCATTGCGACCGACCGCACTCCCGGCGTTTGCGCCACGCTGTCGAGCAAATCCTTCCACGCGGCGCGCGCGCGAGCTGGATTCGCCAGCGTTGCGGGCGCGAGCGCCGCGCGGGCGACAAGCAGGTTGTGGACGTCGATGCCAGGATCGAGCGAGGAAAGGCGCAGGAGCGTGCGGCCGAGCATCCCGGAGGAAACCAGCAGCACGAGCGCAAGCGCGATCTCGGAGACGACGAAAACGGTATGCAAACGGCGCGCGGCTCCGGCGGGGGTGCTGGCGCCGCGAACGGAATGCTCGAAAGCGGCGGAAGGGGCGCGCAGGGCCGGTGCGAGTCCGAAAATAAATCCGCTGAGCAGCGAGGCGGCGAGCGCGAACAGGAGCACGCGCCAGTCGATGTGTATGGCTTCGGCGCGTGGCAGCACGCCGGGCCAGAAGAGCAGGAAAGGCCGCAGGCTCAAGGTGGCGAGCACAACTCCGAGCGCGCCTCCCGCGAGCGCCAGAAGGCCGCTTTCGGTCAGGCACTGCCTTGCCAGGCGGCTGCGATTGGCGCCAATCGCGACCCGCATGGCCACCTCACGCTCGGATGAAACCGCGCGGGCAAGCAGCAGGCTCGCGATGTTTACGCAGGCAATCAGAAGCACCATGCTGACCGCTCCCAGGAGAAGCCAGAGAGTGGACTTCACGTCGCTCGTATCGGTATGCATACGATCCGCGATCATCGTGCGGCCGGTGTTCGTCTGCGGATACTGCCGGGCGAGACGGTGGCCGATCAGATCGAGCTCCTTGCGGGCCTGCTCGAGCGTGTAGCCGGGGCGCAGGCGCGCGATCGCGCGTACCGTATGAACGGCGCGGTTCTGCATCTGCGGCTCGATGTTTTGTCCAAGCGGCAGATAGATGTCGTCGTCCTGGGAAAGACGGAAGCCGGCGGGCGCAACACCGACGATCGTGTAAGGCTTGTCATCGAATGTAATGGTTTTTCCGATGGCGGCAGGGCTGCGCGCGAAGCGGCGTTGCCACAACGCGTAGCTGATCATCATCACCGGCGCCGCGCCCGGCTTGTCGTCGGCCGGACTAAACGCCCGCCCCTGCGCTACGGGAACCCCGAGAACCGGAAAGAGTTCGGCCGAGATTTCCGAGCCGTCCACGTGTTCGGGAACGACTGCGCTCCCGGAGGCGGCGAGGTTCCCTCCTTTGTAAGAGAACCCGGCGATCAGGAGAGACCGGCTGGCGCGGCGGCAGTCGTCGAAGTTGGGATACGTGAACGCCCACAGATTCCCGTAGGCGGTTGCCTTGTCGGTCCATTCATTCAGCGTCAGAATGCGGTCGGGCTGTGGGTAGGGCAGCGGCTTCAGCAGGATGTTGTCGATCAGCGTGAACATCACGGCCGTCGCTCCGATGCCGAGCGCCAGCGTAAGGATTGCAACCGCCGCAAAGCCGGGCTTGTGCCGGACGGTCCGCGAGGCCTGGCGCAGGTCCTGCAGAAAGTCCGCCAGCCACGAAAGGCGGCGCGCGTCACGGCAGTTGTCTTGCAGCAATTCCGTTCCTCCAAGCCGCAGACGCGCCTGCCGGCGTGCTTCCTCCGGGGACATTCCGGCGCGCAGGTTGTCGTCCCGGAGCATCTCGAAATGGACGTTTAGTTCGCGCGCGAGATCGGCGTCGTGGACTCCGGCGAGCAGAGGCTCTTTGAGGCGCGCGAAGAAGGAGCGGAACGGTCGCATCAGGCCTTCTCGGGCGAGAAGAAGCGGTCGATGATCCGCGTGGTTTGCCGCCAGTGCCGGGATTCCGCGTCGAGTTGCTTGCGGCCGGCTTTGGTCAGCTTATAGAATTTTGCCCGGCGGTTGTTGTCGGACGTGCCCCATTCCGACGAAATCGAGCCTTCCTGCTCGAGCTTGATGAGCACAGGGTAAAGCGTCCCCTGGTTTACGGCAAGCAGATCTTCGCTCACCTGCTCGATGCGGCGCGCAATGCCGTAGCCGTGCTGCGGCCCCATGGTATCGAGCGTCTTGAGGACCATCAGCGCGAGCGTCCCCTGCCAAACGTCGGATTTTTCGCCCATTCGTGCGTACTCCTGTTGGATTCCAAAATAAGCATGCCACAGCTCCTTTTGGAAAGCAACAGGAGATTTGTCAAAGGCCGCAGGCCCGGCTGGACGACGTCAGCAGGGCTCCATGCTCAACCCGAGTCGGACAACCGAATCCGTATTTGCGTCACGCTACCATCGAATGAAGCATGATCCAAACGCTATTCGGCTCGGTTGAACAGGAGCCGACGCTACTCGACAAACTGAAAAGCGGCGTCCAAAAAACACGCGAAGGGCTGGTTTCGCGTATCGAGGATGTCATCGGCGGACGCAAGCAAATCGACGCCGATCTGCTCGAAGAGCTGGAATACACCCTCATCAGCGCCGATATCGGCGTCACCACAACCAATGAAATTCTGGAGCGCATCCGCGAGCGCGTTGACCGCAAGCTTGTGGGGGATTCGGGCGAGTTGCGTGGGCTGATCCGTGAATATCTGTTGGAAGTGCTGCAGTCGAATGACCGGCCCCTCGCGTGGGTGGAGGAGCCGCCGGCCGTGATCATGGTTGTTGGCGTGAACGGGGCTGGGAAGACGACGACAATCGGCAAGCTCACGTCTCACCTCAAGTCTGAGGGACATACCGTGCTGCTCTGTGCCGCCGATACGTTCCGCGCCGCGGCGGTGGAGCAGTTGCAGGTATGGGGCGATCGCACGGAAACTCGCGTCGTCAAACAGAACACGGGAGCGGATCCGAGCGCGGTCGTATTCGATGCCATGCAGGCGGCGAAGGCGGCGAAGACGGATTACCTGATCGTCGACACCGCCGGACGCCTGCAGACGAAGGCCAATCTCATGGCGGAGCTCGAGAAGATGCGGCGCACGGCGTCGCGCGTGATTCCCGATGCTCCGCATGAGGTGTTGCTCGTGCTCGACGCCACAACAGGCCAGAACGGGCTCGAGCAGGCGCGGAAATTTACCGAAACCTCGGGGGTCACCGGCATTGTTCTCACCAAACTCGACGGCACTGCGAAAGGCGGCGTTATCGTCGCAATCGCGCGCGAGTTGGCGCTGCCAATCCGCTTTATCGGCGTCGGCGAAAAGGTCGAAGATCTTATGCCCTTCGACCCCGAAGCGTTCATCGATTCGCTATTCGCCCAATGACCTCGGCTGACTACATGCGCGAGGCGTTCGCGCTCGCAAGGAAAGGTGTCGCGCTCGCCTCGCCCAATCCCATGGTCGGCGCACTGATCGTGTCCGGCGGCCAGATTATGGGGCGCGGCTTTCACACCTGGGACGCCGTGAAGCACGCCGAGATTCTCGCGCTCGAAGAGGCGGGCGACGCGGCGCGCGGAGCGACCGTCTATTTGACGCTGGAGCCCTGCTCGCATACGGGCCGCACGGCTCCCTGCGCGGATGCCTTGATCGGCGCCGGCGTCGCGAAGGTCGTGGCCGCGACAGCGGACCCGAACCCTCTCGTCAGTGGTGAGGGCTTCCGGCGGCTCCGTGCGGCCGGCGTCGAAGTAGAGGTCGCCGCGGAGTTTCAAAGCGAGGGCGAGACCCTGAACGAGGCGTTTTTTCACTTCATGCGCACCGGGCGTCCGCTGGTGACGTTGAAGTCCGCTTCGACGCTCGATGGCAAGATCGCGGCCCCGGAAGACAACAGCGGTTGGATTACCAGTGATCGCGCGAGGGCTCATGTGCAGGATTTGCGGCACGCCTCAGATGCCATCGTCACTGGAATTGGGACAGCGTTGGCCGACGATCCGCAGTTAACCGACCGCACCGGACTGCCTCGAGCCCGCCCGCTGATTCGCGTGGTTCTGGATTCCACGCTGCGATTGCCGCTGGAATCGCGGCTTGTACAAACCGCGGCAGGGGATCTGATCGCCGTGGCCACTTCTGCGGCGTCGGCCGATCGCAGGAGAGCGTTGGAGGGCCGCGGGATCGAAGTGCGGATCTTCGATGGCCCGCGAGGCAGGGTAGACGTTCGGGACGTGATCAGTTTGCTCGGCGAGCGGAAGTGCTTGTCGGTGATGATCGAGGCGGGCAGCAAGGTGAACTGGGCAGCCCTGGAGAGCGGAGCGGTCGACAAGGTTTTCCTTTACTACGCGCCCAAGATCCTGGGCGGCCTGCAATCGCTGCCGCTTGCCGGCGGCGTTGGGCGCATGCGTCGAGCCGATGCAATCCTGCTGGAACGAACGAAGATCCACTCGATCCCTCCCGACGAGTTCGCCGTGGAGGCCTGGATCAAAAAGTAACCGATGGTCGCTTACGATGGTGGGACAGGCTTCAGCCTGTCGTCCCCGGCAATGCCAGCCGACTCATGTTTACCGGAATAATCGAGGAACTCGGAACCGTGGAAGCGCTCGCCAGCCACCAGAGCGGCGCGCGTCTTTCTGTTCAATGCGCGCTCGTCCTTTCAGATCTCACCGTTGGGGCGAGCATAGCCGTCAATGGTGTTTGTTTAACAGCCGTGGAAGTGCGCTCCGACGGCTTCGCTGCCGAACTCTCGCCGGAGACGCTCTCGCGCACAAACCTCGAAGATCTCACGGGCGGAGATGCTGTAAACCTGGAGCGGCCGCTCAGCTTGCAGACCCGCCTCAGCGGGCATATCGTGCAGGGGCATGTGGATGCTACCGGAGTGCTCGAGTCCCTGAACGCGCTGGGCGACGGCAACTGGGAACTTGTCGTGCAGCTTCCGCGTGAGCTCGAGCGTTATCTGGCTTACAAGGGCTCAATCACGCTTGACGGGATCAGCCTCACCATCGCAGCAGTCACGGAAGGAACCGTCCGCGTCGCGATCATCCCTCATACCTATGTGGCCACAAATCTCGGCTCGCGGAAATCCGGCGACCGGGTGAATGTGGAGTGCGATGTGCTGGCCAAACATGTGGCGCGGCTGCTCCAAGAGCTGAGTTTGCCCCAATCGAGTTAACCAGGCCCGATATGATGGGCTCATGAGCGCTCTCGCCGCGAAGCAGGAGAACCTCATCGCCTTTCTGCGGACCATGGGCCGCGTCATTGTGGCTTACTCCGGCGGTACGGACTCCGCATTCCTCGCCTGGGCCGCGAAACAGGCCGTGGGAGACGACGCGCTGGCGATCACAGCCGATTCGGCGTCCATCCCCGAATCCCACAAGCGCGATGCCGAGGCGTTCGTGTGCGAATTCGGCATCCGCCACGAGTACGTCGCAACCCACGAGTTCGAAAATCCGGACTACCTCAGGAATGATGCGAACCGGTGTTTTCACTGCAAGGACGAGCTGTTCCGCGTGCTGGGCGAACTTGCGGCAAGGCATGGTTTTTCGACGATCGTTTACGGTGTCAATAAAGACGATTTGGGCGATTACCGTCCCGGCCAGCGAGCCGCGGCTCTGCATGAAGTGAAGGCGCCGCTCGTCGAAGCGGATCTGACGAAAGCCGAGATTCGCGAACTCTCCCGTCTGGCGGGTCTGCCGACGTGGGATCGCCCGGCCGCAGCTTGCCTGAGTTCGCGGATTCCCTATGGGACGCCTGTGACGATCCAAAACATCAGGACCGTCGAGATCGGCGAAGAAGACATCAAAGCGCTGGGGTTTCGCCAGTTCCGCACGCGCTTCCATGGGGAGCTGGTGCGGATTGAAATCGCTCCCGACGAATTGCCCCGCGCCCTCGATGTCGTAATGGCGCGTCGCTTGACGGCCATTTTCAAACGGCTTGGATACAAATACGTCACCCTCGACCTCGAAGGCTACCGGCAAGGTTCATTAAACGAGGTGTTAAAAGTCATCGGTACACCTGCGCGCGTCGCTCGCCCGCCGTTATAGCCCATCACGGCTCACTGCGTGGGGCGGCCAATTGTGCCGGCGTGTTCCGTAATCCGAACCGTGAGCCTCATCAGGAGAGTTCCAGCCGCCCCAGCCATTGTTTCGCGATCGAGAAGTCGGCCGGCGTCAAGTCGTGGCCCGCGTTCTGGACAACGAAATCCACGCGCGCGTTGGCTGCGGAAAGAACCTGCGCCAGCGCTTCCGGGCCGCTCAACGGAATCACCTCATCGCTCTGGCCCGCCGACAACAGCACCGGCGCGCCGGCAAGATCCGGAGAGGCGTGCGGCCTCACGATCGCACGGGCGCGCAGCAGACAAGCCCCGGCGACCGCTCCCGGATACAGCAGCATCAGGGCCGCCGCAATATTCGCTCCGTTCGAGTAGCCGAACGCATAAATCAGCCCGAGTTCATACTGCTTCTTCATGCGCCCGAGCCACTCCGCGAGTTCGCCGGCGCGATCGGCGATTTCGTTCTGATCGAATCCGTCCGGGCCAGGATAGCCGAAGAACCGGCGGGCTCCATGTTGTAGCACCTGCCCGCGCGGACTGAGCAACGCCGCTCCTGGAGCCAGCGCAGACGCGACCGGAATCAAATCGTTCTCATCGCCACCGGACCCGTGCAGCAGAAGAAGCGCCAGCGGCTTTGTTCCCGGCTGAAATTTGTGAACGAAATCCATCTTTGTCCCCCGCGCACAACGCCCATCCGGGCTGTACGCTCCAACCTTCCCCGCGCGCAACGCCCATCCGGGCTGTACGCTCCAACCTTCCCCGCGCACAACGCCCATCCGGGCTGTGCGCTCCAACCTTCCCCGCGCACAACGCCCATCCGGGCTGTGCGCTGCTAGCGATAAAGCCCGCGCAGGCTGTTCATGCGGACCTGCAGCAGTTCCCCAAAAGCCTGAATGCCGTTCATCATATTCACCTTGCTGCCCTCGACATGATTCCATCGCACCGGGACCTCAGCGATCCCAAAACCCTTGCGATAGGCGATGTAGAGAACCTCGGCATCGAAGCCGAAACGCTCGAGCCTCTGGCGCGAAAAGATGAGCTTCGCGACATCCGCCCGGAAGAGCTTGAAGCCGCACTGGGTGTCGGCGATCGGAAGCCCGGTCGCGGCTCGCATGACGCCGTTGAATATGCGGCCCATGGTTTCCCGCATACCCGGCTGATGGACTCCGATCAGCGATCGATCGAGCGCGCGCGATCCGATGGCGACCTCGTCCTTTCCTTCGCTGACGGCCCCGTAGAGCTTTTCAAGCTCTTCAATGGGAGTCGACAGGTCGGCATCGCTGAAAAGCCGCCAGTCGCCCCGTGCTTCGAGCATTCCGTGCCGCACCGAGTATCCTTTGCCGCGATTCCCTGGATTCCGCAGCACGCGAATGTTCGGATTCGCATCGGCAAACTTCATCGCCGCGGCGACGGTGCCATCTGCGGAGCCATCGTCGACGACGATGATTTCGTGGAAATCCCGGTGTGCGTCGTCGAGGTACTGTTCAACACGCGCGAGCGTCGCCGGCAGGCGCGATTCCTCGTTGTACGCCGGAATAATGACTGAGATGGATCGGGGCAAAGTGTGATAATAACGAATTCCCACCGCAGGAAAACAGGAGAGGGCAGAATTGTCGCTGGAAGACGAGTTGTTTGAGCAGCGCGCGGCGCGTGTTCGTGAGATCGAGGCGTTGGGCTACAGTCCCTACGGCAAGCGCTTCGATTTCACCACGACAATCCCGGATGTTCTGAAAGAACAGGGCGAGAAGACCGCCGAGCAACTGCTGCCTGAGATCCGGATGAAACTCGCGGGCCGCATTCAGACGATTCGCCGGATGGGCAAGGCCGGGTTCATGCACATCCAGCAGAATGGCGAGCGTCTCCAGTGCTACGTCCGCAAGGACGCTGTCAGCGAGCAGGATTATCAACTCTTCGGACTGCTCGACATCGGCGACATCGTCGGGGCCGAGGGCTACCTTTTCCGCACGCGCACGGGCGAACTGAGCCTGCATGTCGAGAGGCTGGAGTTCCTTTCGAAAACGCTCCTCGCCATGCCGGAGAAGTGGCACGGCCTCGAAGACGTCGAGATGCGCTATCGGCAGCGCTATCTGGATCTGATCGCGAATCCCGAAAGCCGCAAGGTGTTCGAGACTCGGGCGAAGATTGTTTCGTCCCTGCGGCGCCAACTGGAAGAGCGGGGGTATATCGAAGTCGAAACCCCTATGATGCAGCCGGTCTATGGCGGCGCCGCGGCGAAGCCGTTCGTCACGCATCACAACACGCTCGACATCGATTTGTATTTGCGGATCGCCCCTGAGCTGTATCTGAAGCGGCTCATCGTGGGCGGCCTCGAGCGCGTTTATGAAATCAACCGCAACTTCCGGAATGAAGGGATTTCGACCCGGCATAATCCCGAATTCACGATGATCGAGTTCTATCAGTCATATACCGATTACCGCGGCCTGATGGATCTCAGCGAGGAGTTGCTCCGCCAATTGGCGATCGATGCGACAGGCGGAACCGTGGTGCCGTACGGTGATGTTCAACTTGACTTCGGATCGCTGCGGCGACTGTCGATGCGCGAAGCGGTTGTCGAATATTGGGAAGGCAAAGAAGGCGAAGGCAAGCCATCGCTTGACCAGGTGCGCGATCCCGAATGGCTGAAGCGCGCGACGGGAAAGGCCACGGGCGGGGAAGCACTGGCGCTCCTGTTTGAAGAGCACGCCGAGAAGAAGCTGATCCAGCCGACCCTGATATACGACTTCCCGGTCGAGGTGTCGCCGCTTTCGAAAAACAAGCCGGATGAGCCCGAGCTCGTCGAGCGTTTCGAGATCATCATCGCCGGAATGGAGATCGGCAACGCCTACACCGAGTTGAACGATCCCATGGAGCAGCGCCGCCGCTTCGATGCCCAGTTGGGGATGCGCGAGCGCGGCGACGAAGAGGCCCACCAGATGGACGAGGACTATCTGCGCGCCATGGCCTACGGCATGCCTCCGACGGGCGGGGAAGGGCTCGGCGTCGACCGTCTGACGATGCTCCTGACGAATTCGCAGTCGATCCGCGATGTGGTTCTGTTCCCACTCCTGCGCCCGGAAACGGAGATCGGGATGGCGGAGAAGCTGCGCCAACTGGACAGGTAATCTGGTCCGGCGCCTTGTGGTGCGAAAGTCCGGGGTGGCCGAACGGCGTTCCGCGCCCATGAAGCCATGAGCCGGGGCAGCCCAGGGATCCTGCCGGCGAGTCACGCGTTACACTCTGGAATGCGCAATCCGATGACCCCGCCGTCCACAACCGGGTTAGGCTTTTCAAGAAAAAATCCGTGAGCTCCCGGTTTGAGATATTTGTCGCCGGCCGCTATCTGCGGGCGCGTCGCAAGGAAAAGGTCATTTCCGTTATCACGGTGATCTCGGTGATCGGGGTCGCGGCCGGTGTAATGGCGCTGATCATCGCGCTGTCCGTGAACAACGGCTTCCAGAGCACCATCCAACGCAATATGCTGGCGGCGACTGCCCACGTGAATGTATTGAACAAAGAGCCCGGAGCCGGCCTTGACGACTGGCCTCTGCTGATCGAAAACCTTCGGAAGCTGCCGCATGTTGTCGCTGCCGCACCGGTGCTCTACGATCAGGTGATTCTGAGCGGTCCGCAGGGAACAAAGCTGATCACGCTCAAGGGCGTGGATATCAAGAGCGAGCTCTCGACCAGCGACACGCTCCGGCATCTGAAGGCTGGCTCGCTGGCCCGTCTGCAGGAAGATAACGGATTACCCGGAATGGTAATCGGCATCAAACTCGCGCAGGAAGCAGGTCTTCAGATCAACAGCGTCGTCACATTGATAGACCCGACCGGCATGCTGACGCCGATGGGGCCAACGGCGCATACTCTTCGTTTTCGCGTCACCGGAATCTTCGAGACCGACTTCTTCGACGTCGACGACTCGTGGGCCTATGCATCCATCGGTTCAGTACAAAGGCTGCGTTCCGTCGGCGATGTCGTGAATACTGTCGAACTGCGCCTCGACGATCCGGACCGGGCGCCGGAAGTGGCTGCCGCGGCGGTACGGGTCGGCGGGCAGGGATATAGTGCGATCACCTGGCAGGAGCAGCACGCGGACCTTTTCCGCGCGTTCAAGCTGGAACGCGTGGTCTACGCGGTTACCATCGGCCTGATCGAACTGGTGGGCGCGCTGAATATCCTGATCACGCTGACGATGGTGGTGTTGACGAAATACAAAGACATCGCGGTCCTTATGTCGATGGGCGCGCGGCGGGCGCAGATTCGGCGAATTTTCGTGATGCAGGGCGCGATGATCGGCATTATCGGGACGGTGATCGGCCTCATCGCCGGTTACACGCTTTGTTACTTCGCGGGTGTGTACCGATGGATTCCGCTCGATGAATCGGTTTACGCGCTCAGTTATCTGCCCTTCGAGCCGCGCCTTCTGGATGGACTTTGGATCGGCGCTCTCGCCGTGGGCGTGAGCTTGTGCGCGACGTTGTATCCTGCCAGGAACGCCACGAAGATTACCCCGGTTGAGGTGCTGAGATACGAATGAAAGCGGCGAAGCCGAAAAACCAGGCCGAACGCAGGGAGCGCCTCGCGAAGATACTGGCGCTGCTGGATGAAATGTATCCTGACGCGACCTGCGCGCTGACGCACAAGAATCCCTGGGAACTTTTGGTGGCCACGATCCTCTCGGCCCAGTGCACCGACAGGCGCGTCAATGAAGTGACGCCCGGCTTATTCAGGAAATACCCCACTCCGCAGGATTTCGCGGCAGTGCGGCCGGAAGTGCTCGCGAACGATATCCGCTCGACAGGCTTCTTCAACAACAAAGCGAAGTCGATTGTCGGGGCCGCGAAGAAGATCGTCGGCGACTTTGGCGGAAACGTGCCGCGAACGCTCGCGGAGTTGATTACCGTGCCCGGCGCGGCGCGAAAGACCGCGAACGTCGTGCTGGGCACTGGATATGGAATCGCGTCTGGAGTCGTGGTCGACACGCATATGCTGCGCGTCTCGCGGCGGCTGGACCTCACGAAACACGACGACCCCGTGAATGTCGAGAAGGATTTGATCGGCATCATCCCCAAAGAGAAGTGGATTTTGTTTTCGCATCAGGTGATCAGTCACGGGCGCGCGCTGTGCCTGGCCCGGAAGCCCAGGTGCGCGGAGTGCAAACTGGACCCGCTTTGTTATGCGGCGGATAAGACGGTGTGAGCGTATGAAGATTGTGGAAGCCGGCGGGTTCGCGGTAGTTGGTCGTGCTGCCCGCACAAGCAACGCCAAAGAGATGTCGGGCCAAGGCGCGATTCCAAAGCTTTGGATGTCGATGCCGCCGGACCGCGGTCGCATCGCGTTGTATGCCGAATACGAGAGCGACGAGCACGACGCATATACGTTCGTTCTGGGATCGAAAGCCGGTCAGGGCTTGAGCGCAGGCGCCGGCATGGTGATGAAGAAGGTGCCGCGCGGGCGATATGCCGTGTTTACTTCCGAACAGGGTCCCATCCGGAAAGTCGTCGTCGAGACGTGGATGAAGATTTGGGCCATGACAGAGTACGAGCGCAACTTCGTGGCCGACTATGAAGTGCACGACGAGCGCACGGCCGATCCCGACAACGCCATCGTCGATATTTATGTGGGGGTGAAGTAGATGCGGCTCGGAGTATTTACGGCATTGTTATCGCAGTTGTCGCTCGATGACGTGCTGCGCAAGATGAAAGCTTTGGGCGTCCAGACGGTCGAACTCGGGACCGGGAACTATCCGGGCGACCCTCATTGCAAACTCGCGATGCTGAAGGACCGCGCGGCTCTCAAGGAATTCAAGCAGAAGATCGACGACAATGGTTTCACCATCAGCGCCTTGAGTTGTCACGGCAATCCGCTCCACCCCAATCCGGAAATCGCCAGGGCACACCAGGAGGTCGGGCGGCGCACCATCGAATTGGCGAGCAAGCTGGGTGTTCCGGTCGTGATCGATTTCTCCGGATGTCCTGGCGATCGCGATGGGGCGAAGTATCCCAACTGGGTCACGTGCCCCTGGCCGCCGGACTACCTCGACCTCCTGAAATGGCAATGGGACAAGAAAGTGGCTCCGTATTGGACGAAGCACGGGAAGTTCGCGGCGGATCACGGCGTGAAGATCGCAGTCGAAATGCATCCGGGCTTCGTCGTGTACAACCCGGAGACGATGCTGCGGCTGCGCGAGATCGCCGGCGATTCGATCGGCTGTAACTATGATCCCAGCCACATGTTCTGGCAAGGGATCGATCCGGTGGCTGCGATCCGGGTGCTTGGCGAAGCAATCTTCCACGTTCACGCCAAGGACACGCAGATCTACGACCGCAACCTGCCCGCGATGGGCGTGCTCGATACGAAACCCTATACGGATGAGCGAAAGCGCGCGTGGATTTTCCGCACAGTGGGTTATGGGCATGGTCCGGCGTGGTGGAGCGAATTCGTCTCGACCCTGCGGATGTTCGGGTACGACTATGTGCTCTCCATCGAGCATGAGGACAGCCTGCTCTCAGCCGAGGAAGGGCTCACGAAAGCGGTGCAGTTCCTCGATCGGATCGTGATCAAAGAGAAGCCCGGCGCGGCGTGGTGGGTGTAGCGAGTATTTAGAGACCCTCACTCCGCGCTGTCGATCAGAATCTGCCGGCACGTTTCAAGGCAAGCCTGACAGATATTGGCGCGAGCCGCCCTCAATAACGGGCGGCCAGGCCCGGCCTGCTTCCGGCAAAAGCCGCAGCGCGACCTGGATTCCGCCGGCGCCCATGCCAGCGGACCATCGTTCGGGGCTTGCGCAATGCAGTCGCCACAAATGAATACATCCGGTCCGGCAATCAGGCGGGTCACCTCGATCGCCTTGCGCTCACAGAACGTGCAGGCGAGATCGCTCTTCGCCGTTCGAGAACGCCAGATGCGGCGCCACCACGTTCCGCCGGCCCCCTCCACCATTTGCTGGACCCGCTGATGGCTGAGCCCGAGAGCCTGAGCGATTTCCCGCAGGGAACTTCCCGCGAGGTGGACGCGCCGGACAATCGCATGGTATTCGGCGCGGGCCGCGTCCACCTCGCGTTCAGTTGCGGCAAGGCGGATTGCGGCGGCGCTGGCCTTCTTGAATAGCGCTGGATTGGCAGCCATTCCGCCTCCTCTGTCTATTTACTCCAGACGAAATAGTCTATCGTCGATAGACAGTCAAATGGAATTTCGCGCAAAGGTGGGGCGCCCTCACTGTGGAAAGGCGTTAAGCTGAATATATCGATGGTAAAGAAACTATTGGTAGCGCTCATCGTGCTCGCTTTGGCGACACTCGCATTCGGGCAGAAGAAGAGCAAAGAGCAGACGGAACGGGCGGTCAGCGGGATCGTTACCGACGCCGGCGGCGCCCCGGTTCCGGGCGCGGTCGTACAACTGAAGAACACCAAAACCCTGCAGGTGCGTTCGTTCATCGCCAAAGAAAACGGCGACTACATTTTTCAGGGCCTCTCGAGCGATGTCGACTACGAATTAAAAGCCGACTCCAACGGCCGGACGAGCGGAACGAAAACTCTCAGCTCGTTCGACAGCCATGCCGAGGCTAAGATCAACCTCCAGTTGAAGTAAGCGCCCAAACAGGGCCCGCAGCCTGGTTCAGGCCACCTTGGCCTTGTGCATCACCACGTCGGCCTTCTCTTTGATCTCTTTCGCGACTTCATACGGGTCGCCGTTCACGAGCCTGGCGAGGAACAGCTCGACGGAAAGCGATCCTGAGTAGCCTTTTTCCTGGAGTTTATGCAGGATCTTCGTGAGCGGAGCGATCCCGTCGCCCGGAATCAGTCGTGAATTGTTGTCGTAAAGCTCTTTCGGCACATCCGCCACATCCTGGAAATGCGCGTGATGCAATTCGCCGTGTTCAAGAAGGTCGAGATCCTCGAACTTGCTCAGGCCGGACCAGAAGTGGAAAAAGTCCATCATCGGCTTCACGTTCGGATGATTGGCCTCGCGAATCATCTTGAGCGCTGAGGTCAGCGTCGCCAGGTGTGTCGATGTCCGGGCGAACTCGATCATCGCGGTGATGTTGTGTTCCTTCGCGATATCGCCGGACTCGCGAATGGCGGCCGGAGTTGCCTTGTAATCCTCCGGCATTATCCGGCGATTCGTCACCGAGGGGCAATAGATGCGGGGCACTCCCAGCGACGAGAACTGCTCGCAGCGCTTCTTCCACGTCTCGAGCGATGCGGCGCGCGCGGGCCCGGGGATCCACACATCCGGCAGCACGGCCTGGCTCGAGACCGCGGTCAGGCCGTTGTCCTTGATGATTTGTCCAGCGGCCTGCAGGCTGTCGGTTTTGAGGAAACCGTCGAGCAGCGTGTCCGACAACTCGACGTGCTTGATGCCCGCCTTCGCCCACCCTTCGAGAGACTTGCGATATCCTGCGGCACGCGAAGTGCCCTGGTGCATGCAGAGAGTCATCTTTGTCGTCGCCGCCGGAAGGTTCGCGGCAACCCCCGCAACACCTCCGGCCAGAAGTACCGTTCGTCGGGAAAGCATCAGGATTAGTATATTGCGGTGCTCCGGTGGTTCGCTGAAGTACTCACGACCGCTTCGCGGCCACCTTTCCGCCTGAGACCGTCGCGAACGGGAACAGTCGTTGCGTTCCCTTTCGCTTGCCGCCGAAATTGTCGTCGAAGTCGAAGCTGCCCTGTCGCAGGTCGAGCACGGCGACATCGGCCGGCGCGCCCGGCTTCAACGTGCCCCGATCGTGGAATATCGGAAACAAGCGCGAAGCATTGATCGTGGCGCGCGCGATCACCTGATCGATCGGCATCCCCAGCATCAGGAACTTGGACATTACGTTCGGGAAATCGAAGATCTGCACGGTGCGGCCTGCGTCCGTCCAGTCGGTCGAGAAGGTGTCTGGCAGGAACCCTGCTTTGAGGATGCTGTCCGCCATATCCCAGCGCAGGTGTCCTGTGCGTCCGTTGCCGAGATCGAATTTCACGCCCCGCTTGCGGGCGGCGATCACTTCGGGCAGGATTCTCCCTTTATCGTCGATAATGCTGTTCGGCGGCGGCGCGAACATGTGAGTCACCACGTCGCCGGGCTTCAGCAGTGCGAGAAGCTTCGGCAGCGGAGTCATCGTCTGGCCCATATGGATCATCACCGGCAGCTTGTACGCGGACGCGGCCTCCTGCGCCCGCCGCAGCGCCTCATAGTCGTTCTGCCCGGCGACATCGCGCGAGAGCCGGGCTTTGACGCCCACGATCATGTCGCGATTTCTGCCGATCGCTTCCTTTGCGGCTGCCACATCGGCGCGTGAGAGGTCCATTGTGTCGCCTTCGGGGATGATGCCGGCGCGTCCGATATTGATAAGGACGCGGCAGAGCTGCGGTGCGGCCTTCGCCACGGCAATCGGCTCATTGATCCGATCCGCGCCTTGCGAGCCTGCGTCGATCAGTCCGGTCACGCCATCGGCGAGACAGAGCGACGGTCCATCGGGCTGGCGTGTGGCGTGCGTGTGGATATCGATCAGGCCCGGCACAACGAGTTTGCCGGCCGCATCGAGAATCTGAGCGCCGCCGGCCGCGATGTTGGCTCTGACCGCGGCAATGCGTCCGCCGCCGATCGCCACGTCGCGAATCGCATCCAGCTTGCTTGCGGGATCGATGACACGTCCGCCTTTGATGACAAGATCGTACTGGCCGGATGCGGCGAGCAGGCGCGGAAGGTGTATGAAGGCGGCGGTCCCGGTGCGAATGAATTGGCGGCGGTTCATCGAAGGTCCTTGGGGGAGGTCAATTCCAAGTTGGGGCAGGTCAATTCTAACAAGGTTGCGATCCTGAAATTTTCGGAAGCAGGATCGCTTCGAGTGCGTCTTAACAACGCGGTTGTAGGATCGAGAGGGGAAGTTACACATGTCCAGCAGCCTCCGGTTGTCAATGGCGATTGCGTTCGGAAGTCTGCCGATGCTTGCAGCGTCTGCACAGGCGGAGGTAATGGCTCCTTCGCAACAGACTGCGCTCGTCGTGAAGTACTGCGCCGTCTGTCACACCGATGCGCATCTGAATGGAGGCATCTCCTTCGAGCACTTCGACGCTGCCCATGCCGATCCGGGTGTGGCGGCGATGCTCGTCAGCAAGATCACCAATGGAGCTCCGCTCAATCTCACCATTGCAACCCTGCACGATTCCGAGGCGAACGCCACCGTCGTGAAAATGATGAAGACGGGCGCGATGGGTGCGGCGGGAATTCCGGTTCCGGACCGTGCGACACAGGATTCGCTCGTGAGCGCGCTCTCATCGGAAGCGACTGGCGCGGCCGCGTGGCGGATCGACCGCACCGCGGATGCGCGCGTCGCCGCGAGCATCCTGCAGCAGGTTCCGTCGGCTACCGCCGCGGGTGTGGTCGATTCGTATCGCTTGATCGTGACCTGCAATCCGGAGACCCACCAGGGTGACATGGAACTCACGTGGGCGCCGGGCAGTTCCAAACAAGGCTCGCCGATGACTATCGCGGTTGACGGAAAGACGCCGTTTCCTTACAAAGCCGAAGGGACCGAAAAGGAAATGTTCTCCGGCGCTTACGGCACGATGGGAACCGGGGCCGCGCTTCTTTATACAACGAGCTCAAATCCGGCCGTCCCGAAGGCGCCGATCCGGCTGCCCGCGAAGGAGCTGACGGTGAGCGATCTTTTCCCGAACGAAACCGTCTCGTTCTCATTCGACGAACTGGATCGCAAGGACCGTCGCGCCCTCGCTGCCTGCTTCCCGAAATAATTCTGCGGGCGGGGTGATACGATTCCCGAATGAAAATCGTCTGGCTCGCGCTTGCTTGTGCGGGCGTGGCCTGCGCCCAGACGCCCCGTTATGAGGACCGCTTCATCGAGGTCAATGGGATCCGGCTTCACTACCTCGACTGGGGATCGCCCGACAAGCCGCCTTTCATCATGCTGCACGGCATCGGCCGTGTCGCCCACCAGTTCGACCACCTGGCTCCTGCGTTTGCGCCCGGCTATCACGTCATCGCCATCGACATGCGCGGGCACGGAGACTCGGGCTGGTCGCCCGAAGGCGCCTATGTGGTCGAGGACTACGTCAAAGATCTCGAAGCGTTCGTCGACAAGCTGAATTTGCGTAGCCTGACGCTGCTGGGAAATTCGACCGGCGGCCGCGTTGTGCAGGTATACGCGGGTCTGCATCCCGAACGGATGTCGCGGCTGATCGTTGAGGATGTCGGGCCTGAGCGCACGAACGAAATCGCGTCCGCGTTTACGCGGCAGGTTCAGGCGGAGGCGAACGGGTGGGCTTCGGAAGACGAACTGGTGGCTTCACTCCTGAAAAGTAACGCCAGAACACCGGAGCCGATCCTGCGCGCCTATGCGCATTTCGGCAGCAAACGCCGCGAGGATGGACGGATTGTCTGGAAGCGCGATCCGAATCTGGCCAAAGGTTTTGTGCCCACGGAACTTTGGCGCTTCGTCAGTCAGATCAAATGTCCGGCGATTTACATCATCGGGGGAGCGAGCCGGATCGTGCCTCCGGCGACTCAGCAAAAGCTCAAGGACACTCTTCCCGATGTCCAAATTGTCGTTATGCCTGGGCTGGGTCACTATCCAGATCAGGAGGCCACGGCAGACTTCATTCCAATCGTGCGGCGTTTCCTGGGCGCTGACAAATGAGGACCGGTTACTTGCCCGCGTGCATATGCTGCGCCCGATAGGCGTGTTCCGCTTCACGTGACGCGAGGAACTTGAGGAGCGCTTTGGCGAATGCCGGGTCTTTCGCGTGTGTGGAGACGAATCCCACGAGTGTTGTGGGCGGCAAGATCGACGCGGGCAGGGGTCCAACGATATCGAGGCCGGGCTCCTGCATTTCGCTGACAAATGTGACGCCGATTTCCGCCTCGCCTTTGGCAGCTATTTCCATGGCCGCGCCTCCCCCTCTGGCGCGTATCAATTTCGATTCGACCTGCGCTGCGATCCCGAGCCGGCGGAGCATTTGATCGAAGCTGACGCCCGCCGCCGCTCCGCCCGCGGGATCGGGATAGGCAATAGATTTCGCCGTCAGCAGCGCCCGCCGCACGGAATCCGGCGATGAAATATCCGGCCGGGGAGCACCCTTGCGAACGGCTACGCCGACCTCGACCCTCGCAAGCGTCTTCGCGCTGGCGGCAACGAGATTGCCGGACGCGAGCACCTCCTGGTAAGGCGGCTGCAGGATCGGCACATCGAATGCCTCTCCAAGCGCTACTTGCTGTTTGGTGCCGAGGCCCGATCCGAAGGTGGGTTTTACCGTGATCCCGGTCTTCCGCTCAAATTCGGGCACCAGTTGCTCGATCGCGGCGCGGATTCCGCCGGGAGCGATCAATGTGACTTCGCGCGCCTGAGCGAATGCGGTGGCGGTCGTTCCCGCCAACGCCAGCAGGAGCATTGACAGGGCGGCAAGTCGCATCAGCGCGATTATACGCCGAGCGCGCCGAATCCGATCCGAAGGCGCCGCGCCGCCCGGCGCCGTCTACCGCCCCCGATGCAACACCCTTCCCCCGCGAACCGTATACACCACCTGCGCAAACGCGCCCGCATCAACCGCCGGGTCCGCCCGCAGCACCGTCAGATCCCCGAGCATCCCGGCCGCTACACGCCCGACCTCTTTCTCCACCCCAAACCGCCGCGCCGGTGCCTCGGTCAGCATCTCCACAATGTCCGCCGTCGTCAGCCCCGCCAGCCGGAGTTGCCGGTACTCCTCCGCCACATCATAGTCGGGCAGATATCCCGTGTCGGTTCCAAAGAGCAGCGGACCGCCCAGTTCATGGAACCGCCGCACGACGGCGCGAATACTCGCGATATCGTCATCTCCGCTGAACAGCTTGAGCGTCGGAATCATCCACATGTGCGCCGCCACCGCGCGCCGCAGCACCGCATCGTCGACCCCCAGCGTCACCTCCGGGGCATGCGCCAGCACATCGACGCCGCTCGCAATAGCGACCTCGACGCCCGCGAGATTTGAGGGATGCGTGAACACGAGCCTCTGTTCCCGGTGCGCAGCCGCCACCACCGCCGTCGCAATCTCCGGCGGCATCGGCAGGACCTTGCCACGCGCCACCCACGATCCCGTGAACACTTTGACGATGTCGGCGCCGTTTTGGAGATTGGCCTGCGCCGCGGCGACCGCTGCTTTCGCGTCGGCCGGCGGCGCCAATTGGGACAGCAACGATGCTGGCATGTTCTCGCGGACATAGAAAGGAATGCCGTTCGGCGGAAAGATCGGCATCCCCGCGGTATAGATTCGCGGACCCGCAATCTCCCCGGATTCCACCCGCCGCCTCAGGGCAGTGGTGTCTGCGAGCGTCGACCCGGTGTCGACCACCGTCGTGAACCCCGATGCAAGTACCATCGCTTCGAGCTGCGCAGCCAGCTTCGACGCCGGCTGACTGGCCGCGGACTCCCACTTGGGCTCGGTAAAGTGGACATGCGAATTCCAGAATCCGGCCAGCACCGTGCAACCGCCGCACCGGATAATTTCGCTCTCCCGCGGAATCTTTACCTTCGGCCCGACGGCCACAATCCGTCCATCGGTGACGACAACCGATGCCCGGGCCAGCGCCGGCGCGCTTGCGGACGTGTAGACCCGCGCGTCGACGATCACCAGACTTGCAGCCGAAGCGGCCGTGGCGCACGTCAAGAGGACGCCAATGCGGTATACGGTTCTCATTCGTCTTTCCTCCGGCTCTCTGCTTAACAGTCTCAGGCGCCTCGTTTCATCCCCGTCGTGGGGCGGTTTACGCCATCAACAGAAATATTCTCACCTGAAAACAAACCGGCCTGCCACCTTCAGCGAATCATCGCAGATCGCCAATATGGCGTCGGTCCGCTGGCGGCAAGCTATTCGCATTTCCCACGCCGAAACCACCCATCGCCGCCTAACCCAGGGCTTTACCTGCGCTTATCTCCGTTCATCAGGTTAAAATCCGTCATGCGTTTGTCGCGCGAGCCGAGTGTCGCGTGGACTTCGCCGATCGCCGCCGCCAGAGTGCGCCAGACGATCGTCAACACTCTCCCTACGTGCTGACCGCTGTCTTTATGACTCGTTTCTACCACCTGGGCAAGACGAATTGAGGCCAAATATAATGGTTCCCAAGTCTCGAAACAATCTGTGTCGCTCGTGGCGCGGGCACTTGTGCCTGCAGCGTCGGCACTCATGCCGACGGATTTCCGGGCAACCGAAAAATTCGTGCAGAAACGGAACTTGTGATCAGCAGGTAATACAACAGAGGTTCTAAATGAAAAATCTCCTGTATCTCGCCCTAATCGCCGCTACCGCCACCTTCGCCCAAGCCCAGACCGCCGCATCCATCTCCGGCAAAATCTCCGACCCCAGCGGCGCCGGACTCAGTGCCGCCACCATCACCGTCACCAGCGTCGAAACCGGAGCCACCCGCACCGCTACCTCCGGCGATGACGGCAATTACAAAGTCCTCTCGCTACCGGTAGGCGCGCAGGAAATCAAAGCGGAAAAACAAGGTTTCAAAACACAGCTCCGCAAAGGCATCAACCTCGAAGTCGGTCAGCAGGCCGTCGTAAACCTCCGTCTGGAAGTCGGCGAACTCAGCCAGCAGATCACCGTCTCTGAAGAAGTTCCGGTCGTCAATACCACCACGTCCCAAACCGCCGGTGTTGTCGGCGAGCGCGAAGTGAAAGATCTCCCCCTCAACGGACGCAGCTTCGACAACCTCATCACCCTCAACCCCGGCGCTGTCAACTTCGGTCTCAAAAGCGCCAACACCAGCACCAGCAACGGCAACACCTTTACTGTCGCCGGACGCCGCCCCTCCGACAACATCGTCCTCCTCAACGGAATCGAATATACCGGTACGAGCCAGCTCTCCATCACTCCCGGCGGCGTCTCCGGGCAACTCCTCGGTATCGATGCCGTCCGCGAATTCAACGTCCAGACGGACACCTACTCGGCCGAATATGGCAAGCGCTCGGGCGCGCAGGTTAACGTCGTCACACAGTCCGGCACCAACTCCGTTCACGGATCCGTTTTCGAATTCCTCCGCAACAGCGCTCTCGATGCCCGCAACTTCTTCGATCAGGGCAGTGTTCCCCCGTTCCGCCGCAACCAGTTCGGCGGCTCTCTTGGCGGCCCTCTGAAGAAGGACAAGCTCTTCGCTTTCGGCAACTATGAAGGTTTCCGCCAGTCGCTCGCCCTGAGCAACGTGACTGTCGTGCCGGACGCGCAGGTTCGCCAGGGCCTCCTCCCCAATGCGACTACCGGCGTCTATTCCGCGCCTGCCAACCTCAACCCCGCCATGTTGAAGTACACCAGCCTCTGGCCTGTTGCCAACGGCCCGGAACTCCTCGTCAACGGTGTCGCCAGCGGCGCAGCGCTTTCCTTCAACAACCCGAACTCACACATTCACGAGGATTTCGGCACCACCCGCATGGACTACGTCCTCAGCAACCGGGATACGCTCTCTGGCTCCTATACGATCGACGACGGAAACAGCCGGATTCCGGTTGCGGATCCGCTCTTTGCCTCGAACTCGCGCTTGCGCATGCAGGTCCTGAGCCTGCAGGAAACCCACGTGTTTTCGCCGTCGATGGTGAACACCTTCCGTGCCGGCTTCTCGCGCGCGGCTTATAACCTCGACCCCGTCTCGCTGGGCAACTTCGATCCGAGCCTCTCCTTCGTCACTGGCCAGGGACCCGGTGGCATCACCATCGGCGGCGGCAACACCACCACCGGATCGGCCGCCCTCACGGCCGCAGGACCCAACAACGCCGCCAACGTCTGGAATCGCCGCAACCTGTTCACCTTCTCCGACGGCGTACAGATGACCCACGGCCGCCATCAGATCAGCTACGGCCTTTGGTATCAGCGCGTGCAGGACAACGAGAACGGCGCCTCGCGCACCACTGGTGTCGCCGCTTTCGCCTCGCTCGCGACTTTCCTTGCGGGCACCACGACCACCTTCCAGGTTGTGCCCAACCCGAACGAACTCGGCTGGCGGAGTTGGTTCGGCGCGGCCTATGTGGATGACACGATCCGCCTGCGCTCGAACCTCACCGTCGACCTCGGCCTCCGCTACGAATACACCACCGGCTGGAACGAAGTTTCGAATCGCGCCGCCAACTACATCACCGACAGCACTGGCGTGCTCCAGACCGACCCGATCGTCGGCGAATCGATCTACACAAAAAACAACGCACGCCGGCTTTTCGCCCCGCGCGTTGGCTTGGCCTGGGATCCGTATGGCAACGGCAAGACCTCCATTCGCGCCGGCTTCGGAACCTATTACTCCCTCATCGACGACCTCAGCTTCCTGATGAACTCCCTGCCGCCAGCCAACGGCTCGGCCTCTTATGCGGGTGCGCTGCTACCGCATATTCCGGTGACCCCGGGGGTTGCGCCCCTGCCGGCGTGCGGACCTGGAATTCCGACGACGCAATGCACCACGTTCGCGCCGCAAGGCGTTCAGCCGGATGCGAAGACGCCGACGGTCCAGGAGTGGAACTTCCGTGTGGAGCAGCAGCTTGATCAGAACACCGTCCTGCGGGTCGCTTATGTCGGCTCGCACGGCTACCACGGCTTCGTCAGCGTCGACCCCAACACCGTTCCCGCGCAGATTTGCAGCGCGGCGGCCGGGTGCACCTCCGGCGGCACTGGCACGGCGCGCGGTACAGTCCCGCAGGGAGCCCAGTACATTCCTGTGCAGGCCACGCGCCCCAACCCATACCTCGGCGCCGGCTTCTTCTGGTACACCGAAGGCAACACCAGCTACAACGCGCTCCAGATCGATGTCAGCCGCCGCATGGCGCGAGGCCTGCAGATCCGCGGTAACTTCACCTGGGCCCGGAACCTCGATATGAACTCCGCCTTTACCGGCGCGCAGGCCAACAACCAGGCTCAGATGATCATGGATCCTCGCGACCCCCGGCGCGACTGGGGCCCGTCGGCCCTCGACGTCAACAAACAGGGCAGCATCTCGGCCACATACCAGCTCCCGTTCGCGAAAGGAAACCGCGGCTTTGTTGGATATGTGGCCGGCGGCTGGCAAATCAACGGCATTGCCACGATGCTGACGGGGTTCCCGCTGACCCCGCAGGATGGCTCCAATCGCTCCGGCGACGGCGACACCCGCAACCCGGACCGCCCTGACATCAACCCCGCATTCACCGGACGCATTATTCAAGGCACGCCGAACCAATGGTTCAACCCGAACGCCTTCGTCCTGTCGCAACCCGGCACCTGGGGTACCCTCGGACGCGGCGTTTTCCGCGGCCCGGGCCTCGGCGACGTTGACATCTCGCTCTTCAAGAACACGTCGCTCACCGAGCGCCTGAACCTCCAGTTCCGCGCCGAATGCTTTAATATTCAAAATCGCGCAAATTTCGGAACCCCGAACGCAATCGTATTCTCAAATGGAGCAGTCAGCCCGTCGGCAGGATTGATCACGAGCACCGTGACCGCATCCCGCCAAATCCAATTCGGGCTTAAGCTTCTCTTTTAGGTGTCAGTATTAATCGTCGATAATTACGACTCGTTCACCTTCAATCTGGTTCACCTCGTGGCGGAGATCACGGGCGAGATGCCCGTGGTCATCCGCAACGACGAACTGAGTTGGGATGAAATCGAGCGGCGTAACTTCGATCGCATCATCATCTCTCCGGGCCCTGGACGGCCCGACAACGAACGCGACTTCGGCGTCTCCAGCGAAGTCATCCGGAAGGCTCACGTTCCCGTGTTGGGCGTGTGTCTGGGGCATCAAGGCATCGCCGCGGTTTATGGCGGCCAAGTCAAACAGATCGCACCGGTTCACGGCCGCGCCAGCGAGATCATCCACGCTGCTGATCCGCTTTTCGCAGGCATCCCGGAGCGCTTCCAGGCAATCCGCTATCATTCGCTGGCCGCGATGGAGCCGTTGCCGTCCGAGCTGCGGAAAATAGCATGGACCGAAGACGGAGCAGTCATGGCGCTCCGTCATGTCAGCCGTCCACTCTGGGGCGTGCAATTCCACCCGGAGTCGATTTGCAGCGAAAACGGCCGCGAGCTCTTACAAAATTTCCTGAGCGAGCCTCGTGGCGCGGGCACTCGTGCCTGCAGCGCCGGCACTCGTGCCGGCGGTGACCCTGCCGCGGTTGAATGGCCCTGCGAGCCGCTACCCTGGCCCCCGGAAGCCATCTTCCGGAAGCTGTTCGCAAACGAGAAGTACGCCTTCTGGCTCGATGGCCGCATATCCTACATGGGCGCGTCGAGTGTTGTCATGCGCGATGCCTTCGATCGCGTAGACGAGCTATTAAAAGAAGAAGGCGTCGCATCCAGTAATCAACCGTTCGCCTTCACCGGCGGCTACGTAGGTTACTTCGGCTACGAATGCGGCCTGCATCACAAGCACCGATCGCCGCTGCCGAACTCGCTGTTGCTGCGAGTCGAAAACTTCGTCGTGATCGATTATTCGGCGAACACGATGTATTTAGTCGGCCCGGAAGACTGGCGGTCGGAAATGCGGCGCCGCCTCGCCTTGCCGCTCGAACCAACCCCGCGCTGGAACCGGGGGCGTCCCGATGCCCACTACAGCATCACACGATGCGAGTACCTCGATCGCGTGCGCCGCTGCGTAGACCTGATCGAGAAAGGAGAGAGCTATGAGCTGTGCCTGACCAACAAAGTTCACTTCGACACCGACGTTCCGGCGCTCGATTATTACGAGACGCTCCGCCGCGTCAACCCGGCGCCGTACTCCGGGTTTCTCCAACTGGACGACATCCAGGTAGCCTCCTCATCGCCGGAGTGCTTCCTGAAAATTGGCTATAACAAGATCGACCGCAACCGCGTTGCACAATCGCGCCCGATCAAGGGGACAATACGGCGCGGAGCGACCCCGGAAGAAGACAGGCGACTCAAGGCGCTCCTCGCGAACGATCCACATTTTCGCGCCGAGAATCTTATGATCGTGGATCTCGTCCGGCACGATCTTTCGCGCGTCTGCGAGGTGGGCACCGTGCGAGTGCCGCGGCTGATGGAAGTCGAAACATACAAGACAGTCCACCAGTTGGTCAGTACAATCGAAGGCCGCCTTCGCCCCGAAGCCACAACCGGGGACGCACTGAAAGCGCTGTTCCCCGGGGGGTCGATGACTGGCGCGCCCAAGCTCCGCAGCATCGAGCTCCTGGACGAGCTCGAACCCGGCGCGCGCGGCATCTACTCGGGCGCGATCGGCTATGTCGGCTTCAACGGCACAGCAGACCTGAGCATGGTCATCCGCACTGCGGTTTTCCAGAACGGTCACGTGACTCTGGGTGTGGGCGGCGCAATCGTAGCCGAATCCGACCCCCAGGCCGAATGGGACGAAATGGAGTTGAAGGCGCAAGCCCTCCTCCGCGCCTTCGAATTGGCCTAACGCTGGCTCAACCCACCGTCCACGGCAACCACCTGCCCGGTGATAAACCGGGTGCTCTTCAAAAAAAACAGCACCGCCTCAGCGACCTCTTCTCCGGACCCGGCCCGTCCGGCCGGAGTCGCCGCAATAAACCGCTCGATGCGCTCATCGACCTTGTCGAACGGAATCACGCCGGGCGCAACGGAATTGACCGCGATCTTCGGGGCCCATGCGCGCGACAACGCGCGCGTCAGCATCACGACTCCGGCCTTGGACGCGCAGTAATGCGCGTGATTCGGCCAGGGCCGCAGCGCGCCGAGCGAACTGAGATTGACGATGTGTCCGCCATCGCCCGCCAGCATGATCTTCGCCGCGGCCTGGCAGCAAAAGAATACGGATTTGAGGTTGACGGAATGAATGAAGTCCCAATCCGCCTCTTCGATCGCCAGCGGATCGAATTGAGTGAACCGCCCCGCGTTGTTGACGAGGGCGTCCAGACGTCCGAAGTGTCCAGCCACTTCCTCGAACATGCGCCGGATATCGGCCACACTCTCGAGGTTCGCGCGGAACACCGGCGCACCGTTGCACTCACGGGCTGTAGCACGCGCCTCGGCTTCCGACCGGTTGTAATGAATGGCCACCCGCGCGCCCTCCGCAGCAGCAGCAAGCGCAATCGAGCGCCCAATCCGTTTCGCGGCCCCGGTAACGAGCAGTACCTTATCTTTCATGACCCCTCGTGGCATCACCCCTGTGGCGCGGGCACTTGTGCCCGCAGCGCCGTCAATGGTGCCGGCGATTTATCTGCGACAACTCCAGCCACACTTCACGACGCAACCTGCGGCTCCGGATGGAGCTCTTCCTCTTCAACGGCCGATACCAGCTGCCGGGACGGCTCCGGCAAGCGCCCCGTCAGATTGGCCCAGGTCCAGAAGACAGCGGTCAGCGAAGTAATGCCGCCAGCCCAGGCTCCGATCGTTCGCGGCGAGTACGCGGTCGAAGCCGCCCCGGCGCCCATCATCGAGATCATCATCATCGACCACTGTAGCGACTCCAGCGTCGCGAACACGCGTCCGCGATACCGGTCCTCGACATGCCGCAGCAGCTGCGAAAAGTTGAGCACGGAACTGACCGCAATCGCCGCGCGCGACAGCGTAATGAACACGCAGGCCAAGGCAATCGTCGGCATTTGGCTGAACAGAATGTACGCGCCGCCATGGATCACATACGCGATCGCGATCGTCCTCTTGTACTGGACGAACGTAATCCGCTTGCCCAGCCAATAGGCGATCGAGCCGCCAATGAGCAGACCCACGCCGGCGAATCCCCAGATCACGCCGATGCCCCACGCGCCGGCGTTGAACACCTTTTCGCCGAACAGGCTGAAGAGGATCTGGGCCGCGCCGCCGCCGCTCGCCCATCCCATGCTCAGCATGGCGATCCCGAAGACCAGTGGAGTGGCGCGCATGTAGCGCAGCCCCTCGCGGTACTGCATGAGTCCGCTCTCGTCTTTTCTGCGAGCGGGTTCAGCGGACCGGAAGCCCTCCGGCCGCCGCAGCCGCGAGATGCAGAGGGCGGAGATAACGAACGAGAGCGCGTTGAATGCGAACGCGACGACGAACCCATAGCCTGCACCCACAGCGCCAAGAAACGCGCCGATAGTGAGGCTGGCCCAGGACGTCGTTTGGGTCATGGTGTTGGCGGTGTGCAGTTCCTCCGGCGTGGCAATCGCCGGGAGGATGGAATTGCGCCCGGCCGTAAAGAATGGCGACGCGAACATCAGCGCCGCACTGAGCAGATACAGGAGAACAGGGCTACTTCGATGAATACAAAGAATGAAACCCAGCGCGATCACCATGCGCGTCAGGTCGCTCGCGATCATGACGCGCTTGCGGTCCAGCCGATCGAGCAGGACGCCCGCGATCGGCCCCGCGCCCAGCATCGGGATCGCGCGGGCCAGAAACACGCCGGTCACCACGAGCCCCGCGTTGGCGTGCTGCATCGCGAGGCTCATGACCGCGATGTTGTTAAAGTGGTCGCCCACTTCACTGACCACCTGCCCGGCCCACGTGAACCGGTAATTCCGGTTGCGCCGCAGCAGGGAAGTAAACGCGCTCACGTCAAGCCCCGGGTTGACTCGGCGAGGCGGACTCCTCGCGGACGGTCACATGCCGCATAAAGTCCCTGTCGATGTCGTAGCCGAAGCCCGGTTCGTCGCGGATTGCAATCGTCCCGGACGGCGTGATCTCGACCGGAGGCACGATGATGTCGCGCTTCCAGTAGCGATTGCTTGCGGAGACGTCACCCGGCAGCGTGAAATTCGGCAGGGTCGACAGCGCGATATTGTGAGCGCGCCCGATGCCGGCCTCGAGCATGCCGCCGCACCACACCGGAATCCCGGCCGCCTGGCAGACATCATGCAGCCGCTTCGCCTCCGCGAACCCGCCGACCCGCCCCAGCTTGACGTTGATGATGCCGCAAGCCTTCATCCGGATGGCCTGTTCGGCGTGGTGCGCCGAGCGGATACACTCGTCGAGACACAGCGGTGTGGTCAGCTTCTGCTGCAGCGTCGCATGGTCGATGATATCGTCGTGCGCCAGCGGCTGCTCGATCATCATCAGGTAGAAGTCGTCAAGCTGCTTGAGAAGCGCGGTGTCCGCGAGCGCGTAGGCCGAGTTCGCATCGGCCATCAGCTTGATCGCGGGAAAGCGCTCGCGGACGCGCCGGACGACGTCCACGTCCCAGCCCGGCTTGATCTTCATCTTGATCCGCTGATACCCGGCCGCGAGCTCTTTGTCGATCTTCTCGATGAGCTGCTCGACGGAGTCCTGAATGCCGATCGAGACACCGCAAGGGATTTCGTCACGAGCCCCGCCACCTACCTCTCTCCACAGAGGGTTGCCGTTGCGCCGAGCCTGGAGGTCCCAGACGGCAGCCTCCACCCCGCCGCGTGCCATATTGTGGCCGCGGATGTGCCGGGTCAACGGATCGACATCGCTCGCCGTCGTGATTTCCTTGCCGATGATGCGGGGAGCGACGTAATCGCGGGCAATCATCCACGCCGCCGCGGTCCACTCCTCGTTATAGAAAGGGTGCTCGCCGGCGGTGATCTCACCCCAGCCCGACAGCCCCTCCGAGACAACTTCGACGACGATGATGTCGCGCTCGCAGGTGCGGCTGAAGCTGGTCTCGAAGAAGTGCACGAGCGGAAGCTTGAGATGGCGAAGAACGATGCGGTCGATCTTCATGGCGCCAGCCCCAGGAGGTACGCGTTGTGATCCATTCCCACCACGGCCAGTCCACCTTCGAACCCGCTCTCGAACTCATCGGCGATGCGGGCCTGCTCAGCGCGCGCGGCGTTGATGTCTGTGGGGACCTCAACGCGCCTCACGATCTCGGCCTTGCGGCGCGGTTCACGGATCCACCACTCCGCCACGAAGCGGTCCGTCGGTACGCCCCCGTGGAGGGCGCTCGTCGAAATACCGTACTGATTCCGAACGTAGTGCCGCACAATCGCCCCGAGCCGCTCGATGTTGAAGTACGCGTTCTTGAGTTCCAGCGGATCGAACGTCCACTCGATCAGATCGATCCCGCGAGCCAGCGCGTCGCCTTTCTGCCGGAGCTTCAACCGGCGCCCGAGGCCGGCATTGCGGAATTCCGGCAGCACGCCCAGCATGTGGCTATGCAGATAAACCCGGCCGTCCCGCTTCAATCCCGGAATCGCCAAACAGAATGCGACAAGCCGCCCCGCATCGAACGCGCCCAGCAACTGGCCGCCGATTCTGGTGGCGACGACGAACATCCGGAAGGGCAGCAGATCGGCATCGTCCCACTGCCAGATCGTCTTCTGCAGAGCGACGGTTTCGCGGAGCTCCGGTTCGGAGGAAAGCTCGCGAATGTCGATCACCCTTTGGCCTCTTGCCACAACGCTTCCAATTCGTCGATCGGCGTACCCGGCACCGCTCTCCCTTGCGCCGCGAGCCGCCGTTCGACATGGCCGAAGCGCTGGCGGAACTTCTGGTTAGTACGCCGGAGCGCCTGCTCCGGATCGACCTTTACGAACCGCGCCAGGTTGACGATCACGAACAACAGGTCCCCGAGCTCATCTTCGATCTGGTCGTGCGTGCCGCGCTCACGCGCTTCCGCAAACTCGGTGAGCTCTTCGTCCAGCTTTTCGAGGACCTGAGCCGCGTTGGACCAGTCGAATCCGGCGCGGGCGGCGCGGGAAGTAATCTGCTGCGCTTCGACGAGCGCCGGCAGAGCGCGCGGCACAGGCGACAGAAGATCCTGGGGCGCGTCCTTCTTGTTCTTGCGCTCTTCGGCCTTGATTTCGTCCCAGCGCTTCAGAACTTCCGAACCCGTCGAGGCCGACTCTTCCGCGAACACATGCGGATGGCGCCGCACCAGCTTCTCGTTGATCGCATCGAGGCAGTCGCCGATGTCGAACCGCTTCTCCTCAGCCGCCATCTGGGCGAAGAAGACAGCCTGCAGCATGAAATCGCCGAGTTCGGCGCGCAATTCATCCCAGTCGCGCCTGTCGATGGCGTCGAGGACCTCGTACGTCTCCTCAAGCGTGTATGGCTTAATGGAGTCGAATGTCTGCTCGCGGTCCCACGGGCAGCCGCCGGGGGCGCGCAACCGGGCCATGATCTCGACCAGCCGCTGGAATCGGGAGCCTGCGTTATCCTGCTGCATTTTCTGTAATTTGGGGGGACAAGTCCAATGTAGCATCAGGTCCGCCGCGGGCCCGCCGAAACCTGTGATAATGTATGAATAGCCACAAAAATAGTTCCAAGCATAAATACGTGGTACCGAAGGAGGATTGAACGTGACATCTCTGGATCGCGCGAAGCGATTTCTCGCCCAAAAGACTCGTGTTATTGCCGCCGGCATAGTCCCGCTCGCGGGATTGGTGGTTAGCCAGACTCCGGCTCAGGCCGTCCAACCCACATTCAACACCGGCTCGTGCAGTTGGACCACGACCGGTCAGGCAAGCTTCGCCAGCGGCGGATGCGTCTCCGAACAGGCAGGCTCGGTCGACCCGACCAGCGGGATTCTCGGGATGAAGCTCCTGACGACCAATGATCTGGAACCGTTTGCGTTTACCCAGTCGCCGTCCGGAGGAACATTCGGGATCAACCTCTCCGGAAGCGGCAGGCAGACGGGTGTGTCACCTTTCACGGGCACGATCCCGGTCCTCTGGGATTTCACTGCAACGGCTTCGGATGGCGGCTCCATGGCTTACACCCTGACCTATACCCTCACCAATCCGCCCGCCCAGCAACCGATAGGCGGGGATATTTTGGTTGCGCCGGCCCTTACGGAGACCGGCACGGCGCAGTCCGGCGTAGCGGTGACCGGCAGTGATGCCTTCGCGAATTTGAATGGCCAGAATATATTCGGGTACTCCATCTCGCTATCAATTTCGGAGGTGAGGAATACGTCGATCGGACAGTCGATCACGCTGAATATTCCGGAAAATTCTCTGGACCTTGCGGCTACCGCAACCGCGCCCGCGCCTGAGCCGGGAACAATCGCCCTGCTGGGTGGAGGCCTGATCGGTCTGGGCTTCCTGCGCCGGCACAAGAAAGTCCGCTGATCGAATACTATCGCTGTTTCGGGTGAGGTCTATCGTAGACTGAACCCATGAGCCTGCGGGAGCGGAGCGGCTGCCGATGAAAATCACGGTGCTCGGTTCGGGCACCAGCTCCGGCGTTCCCACCATCGGCTGTTCCTGTGCGGTGTGCCACTCGACGGACCCGCGTGACACGCGTCTGCGTCCGTCGATCCTGATCCGAAACGGGGAACGCAATATCGTCATCGACACGACACCGGACTTTCGAGCCCAGGTGTTGCGGGCCGGCATCAAGCGCCTCGATGCGATTGTCTACACGCATGGGCACGCCGACCATATCTTTGGCCTGGACGATGTGCGTCCGTTCAACTTTCACCAGGGCGAGAAGATCCCGATTTATGCGTCGAGGCCGACCTTCGCGATTATCGAACGGGTATTTGCGTATGTCTTCGACGAACGCGATCGCAAAACGCACGTTCCGAAACTCGAGGTGCATCTGATCGACGAAGCGCCGTTCGATGTGGCTGGACTGCAGTTCACGCCGATCCCTCTGATGCACGGGAAGGACTCGATCTTCGGATTTCGTTTTGCCAACGTGGCGTACCTGACGGACCACAGCGAGATCCCGCAGTCCTCCCTGGACAAGCTGGGCGGGCTGGACGTGCTCTTCCTGGATGCGCTGCGCAACCGCCCGCATCCGACACATTCGACGCTTGAGAAGTCGATCGAGACGTCGCGCCGGCTGCAACCCCGCCGCACCTTCTTTACGCACATGTGCCACGATCTCGGCCACGCGGCGACGGAGGCGATGCTGCCAGAAGGTATCCATCTGGCCTACGACGCGCTCGAGATCGACGTAACGGAATGAGAATCTTTCGCGCGGTGGGCGAGGTGCCCGCGGATTTTGGTCCTTCCGCCTTGACGATCGGAAACTTCGACGGTGTGCATGCGGGGCACCGGCAGATCATGCGAAGGGTTGCCGCGCTCGCGCGAGAGCGCGAACTGACACCGGCGGTGCTCACCTTCGATCCGCACCCGGCGCGCGTGCTGGCGCCGGATCGGGCGCCACGGCTTCTCATGACGATCGATCAGCGGTTGCGGGGTATGGAGAAGGAAGGGATCGACTCGGTCCTGCTGATTCCATTTTCGTTTGAGTTCGCGAAGCTGACGCCGGCCGAGTTCGTCGAGCAGGTGCTGGTGGATCGCCTGAAGGCTCGCGTCTTGCTGGTCGGTGAAGATTTCCGCTTTGGCTACAAGCAGGGTGGAAACATCGAAACGCTGCGTGACATGGGCGCGCGCTTCGGCTTCGAACTGGAGCCGGTCGCGGGAATTTTTCGGCGAGGGGAACGCATCAGCAGCACGCGGATTCGTTCGCTGGTGATTACGGGAGCAGTGTCGCGCGCCTGCCGGCTGCTGGGTGCGCCGTTCGCTTTGGAAGGTCCGGTGGTGAAGGGGCAGGGGATCGGGTCAAAGCAGACCGTCCCGACGCTGAATTTACAGCCGCTCAACGAGACCTTGCCGAAGACCGGCGTGTATGTGACACGCACACGGGATCCGGGTTCCGGGCGCGAGTGGAATTCGATCACGAATGTGGGCTTCCGGCCGACCTTTGGCGGGGACGCGTTAACGGTCGAGACGTTCCTGCTGGGTCCCATGGGCGAGGCGCATCCAGAGCGGATCGAAGTGGAGTTTCTGTTGTTCGTGCGGGAGGAGCGGAAGTTCGCAAGCCCCGAGGAATTGAAGGCGCAGATCTTGCGGGATGTGGCGGTGGCGAACCGGTTGCATCGGCGGCTGCTTACGTATCGAGTGGGATAATTCGGGATTGAAAAGGAGCCCTTACAAGTGAGTCTCTCGGCCGGTAAAGTTCAGCACATGAATGCGTTATCCAACAGGGACGGCGTCATCGCTGCGGCGGCGATGGACCAGCGCGGCAGTCTGGCGAAATCGCTGGCGACAGCCAAAGGCGTTGCTCGAAAGGAAATCACCGATGAAATGATGCAGGAGTTCAAGACCGCGGTCACACGCATCCTGACTCCTCATGCGAGCGCCATCCTGCTCGATCCGGAATGGGGGCTCCCGGCGTCGAAGGCGCGGGCGAAGAATGCGGGACTGCTGCTTGCTTACGAGCACAGCGGCTATGACAATACGCAGCCAGGGCGGTTGCCCGATCTTCTGCCGCACGTTTCGGTGAAGCGGCTCAAGCAGGAGATGGGGGCGGACGCGGTCAAGATCCTGATTTACTACACGCCGTTCGACGATCCGAAGATCAACGACATTAAGCATGCCTTTGTCGAACGGATCGGCGCCGAGTGCGAGGCGTACGAGATTCCGTTCTTTCTCGAGTTTGTCGGCTACGATCCGCAGGGTGGTGACGAGAAAGGGATCGAGTACGCCCGCAGAAAGCCGGAGATCGTCACCAGGAGCATGGAAGAGTTCTCGAAACCGCAATACAAGGTTGACGTGCTCAAGGTGGAAATTCCGGTGAACGCGAATTACGTGGAAGGCAGCAGCGTGTTCAAAGGTCAGGCGGCGTACACGCGGGCCGAAGCGCTGGATCACTTCCGCCAGGCCGCCTCCGTCGCGAAGAAACCCTTCATTTATCTGAGCGCCGGGGTCAGTAATCGGCAGTTCATCGAGTCGCTGGCGATGGCGGCGGAGAGCGGGACGGATTATTCCGGCGTGCTTTGCGGGCGCGCCACGTGGAAAGACGGTATGCCGATCTATGCCACGAAAGGGCTCCACGCCCTCGAAGATTTCCTTTCGACTGAAGGTGTTAAGAACATCGAGGCGGTCAACCAGGCGATCACGTCCGCCAGGTCGTGGAAGCTCAAGTCTTCATAGGCACAAGTCCGCTCGTTCGCTTTGCGACCCGCTTGGTATTGTGAAAATTACAGCCGCGTCGCATATGTCAACTACCACAATTAAACTCAAGCGCGACCCTTCCGCGCCTCTCAGCACCAACGAACATCTTCAGAAGTGGGTCGAGAAGATGGCGGAGATCACCGAGCCGGCGGCAATCCACTGGGTCGACGGGTCCGAGGAAGAGAACCAGGCCCTCTGCGATGAGATGGTGGCCGGGGGCACCCTCATCAAGCTGAATGAGAAGCTCTGGCCGGGATGTTACTACGCTCGCTCGGACGCCAATGATGTCGCGCGCGTGGAAGACCGCACGTTCATTTGCTCACTGTCGAAGGACGCGGCCGGCCCAACGAACAACTGGGAAAACCCGTTCGACATGCGGCGCAAGCTCAAGGGCCTGTTCAGCGGCGCGATGCGCGGACGCACCATGTATGTGCTGCCGTTCAGCATGGGTCCCGTGGGCTCGCCGATGTCGCAGTTGGGCGTGCAGTTGACGGATTCGGCTTATGTGGTCGTGAGTATGCGCATCATGGCGCGCATCGGGCAGGCGGTCTTCAACGAGATCGACAAAGACTTCAAGCGCGTAGTTCCGTGTATGCATTCGGTCGGCGCGCCGCTGTCCCCGGGTCAGAAGGACGTGCCGTGGCCCTGCAACAAAGAAAAGTACATCGTGCACTTCCCGGAAACGCGTGAGATCTGGTCGTACGGATCGGGGTACGGTGGAAACGCGCTGCTTGGCAAGAAATGCTTCGCGTTGCGCATCGCGAGCAACATCGCGCGCGACGAAGGCTGGATGGCCGAGCACATGCTGATCCTCGGCGTTGAGAATCCGCAGGGCGAGAAGACGTATGTAGGGGCGGCCTTTCCAAGCGCCTGCGGCAAGACGAATTTCGCGATGCTGATCCCGCCTGAGGGTTTCGAGGGCTGGAAGGTTTGGACCGTCGGCGACGATATCGCGTGGATCAAGCCCAATGCGCAGGGGCGGCTGTATGCGATCAATCCGGAAGCAGGTTTCTTCGGCGTCGCGCCGGGCACGTCGGTCAAAACGAATCCGAACGCCATGGCGACGCTGGCGAAAAATGCCATCTTCACGAACGTGGCCCTGACGCCTGAGGGCGGCGTGTGGTGGGAAGGCATGACGGACGAGCCGCCCGCGAAGTGTCTCGATTGGCAGGGCAACGAGTGGACCCCCGAGATCGCGGCGAAGACAGGCGCGAAGGCGGCGCATCCGAACGCACGGTTTACCGCGCCCGCGTCGCAGTGCCCCACGATCGATCCGGCATGGGAAAACCCGAACGGCGTGCCGATCAGCGCGTTCATCTTCGGCGGACGGCGCGCGACCACGATGCCGCTGGTTTACCAGGCATTCAACTGGACTGCTGGTGTTTATGTCGCGGCCACAATGGGCTCGGAGACTACCGCCGCGATGGCCGGAGCAACCGGCAAAGTTCGCCGCGACCCCATGGCGATGCTGCCGTTTTGCGGGTATCACATGGGCGACTATTTCCGGCACTGGATCAAGATGCGCCGCTTGCTGAGCGAGACCCCGAGGATCTTCCACGTGAACTGGTTCCGCAAGGATGCGGACGGGAAGTTCCTGTGGCCGGGCTTTAGCGAGAACATGCGAGTGCTCAAGTGGATCGTCGATCGTGCGCATGGCCGCGCGGTGGGACAGGAGACGCCGATCGGCTGGATGCCGCACTACGAGGACATGAACTGGGAGGGCCTCGACTATCCGCGCGAAAAGTTCGATGAAATCCAGGCGTTCGACGCGAAATCGTGGAAGGAAGAAGTCATGGGCCACGAAGAGTTGTTCATCAAGCTGCACGACCATCTGCCGCCCGAGGTGATTTACGAGCGGGAACTGTTGATCTGCAGAATCTAAGAGTTTAAATAAGCTCAGTCAAAAACGCGAAGCCGCCCGGCATTCCTGGCAGCTTCGCGGTTCTGTTTTAGGGCAACTGGATGCCATCACCGTAGTTGGCGAAACCCGGAATCGTCACGGGCAGCTTGCCCGTGATTGGGATTTCTCCGAACAACGCTTTGACCAGCGAGATTTCGGCTGGAGGGACCGTCGTGAACGTCGTCAGGTAGGCCGCGACGTCCGGGAAGTTCCGCAGGAGATACGGGTTGCCCATGGCGAGCAGAGCGACGGGCTTTTTCGTCGCGATCAGATCGTCGATAAGGGCGGGGAAGCCGCCGCCCAGCGCCACTGACCCTCGATAGGCCGCGACGGACGCGAACGCCACAACGACGTAGCGCGTCGCGTCCGGCGACAGGCGGCTCGCGGCCTGCAAATCGGCGTCCGGCATGTTCGCGCTCAGCGTGACAACGTTGGCGGCGGGCGATCGCTGTTTCAATTCGGTCATGAACGCTTGCCCTTCCATCGAATTGGCCGATTCGGTCAAGAGGAACCAGGCGGTCGCCGGGTCGGGCTTCAGCGGGACGAAGGCGTTCTGATTGCGCACCAGCGTGACGGCGTGGTCCGCGATCGATTGCGCGGTGCTGTTGCTTTCGGGCGTGTTCACCACCGCCGCAATCGCGTTCAGGTTCACAAGCTTCTTTGTCGCGAGCCCGACGCGGGCCTTGGCCAAAAGAAGGCGCATGACACTCTCGTCGATGCGCTTGCCGGTAATCTGACCGGACTTCACGGCCGCCACGACGGCGTCAATTGCGGCGATGGCATCCTTCGGCTCCAGGAGCACGTCGGCGCCGGCGAGAAGGGAGCGCACGGCGGCTTCCCCCGCCGGATAACTTTTCACGATGCCGCCCATTTCAAGGGCGTCCGTCACGACGATGCCCTTGAAGTCCAGTTCGTCTCGAAGAATGCCTGTCAGAATCTTCGGCGAGAGCGTGGCGGGAATTCCGGCGTCGTCGAGGGCGGGGACCGAAATATGCGCAGTCATGATGGCGTCGGTTCCGGCGTTGATCGCGGCGCGAAAAGGCGCCCATTCGAGTTGCTCAAGGCGCGGCTTGTCGGCTGTGATGGTGGCGAGATCCATGTGTGTGTCTGTGGCGGTGTCCCCATGCCCGGGGAAGTGCTTCGCGGTGGTCAGTACGGGAGAGTCCGGGAGGGAGTGGGCGCCTTCGATGAATGCCGAAGCGAAGGCCGAGACGTCATCGGGATTTTCGCCATAGGAACGGATGTTGATGATCGGATTATCCGGGTTATTGTTGACGTCGGCGTCGGGGAAGAAAAGCCAATGGACGCCGAGAGCACGAGCCTCCTTCGCGGTTATCGCGCCTTCGAGGCGGGCTTCGTTTGGATCACGCGAGGCGGTGAAAGACATGGCGTGAGGAAAGACCGTGGTTGCATCGACGCGCATCGAGGCGCCACGTTCGAAATCGGCGGAGACGAGAAGCGGGATGCGGGCGAGCCGCTGCATGCGGTTTATGAAGTCTGCGACTTCGAGCGGGCCGGGTTTCGCGACTGTGCGTCCGTTGTTGGTGTTGACGAGGATGAGGCCGCCTACGTGCTCCTGTGCGACGAGGCGGATGAAGGTCCGGTACGCGCGAGTGCGGGTGTTCATCGGGTGGCCGTTGAATCCGATCACGATGAGCTGGGCGATCTTTTCGCGGAGGGTCAGGGATCGCATCCAGCGCGCGGCGATCGCTTCGGGTGAGAGGCCGGCGAAGTTTGGCTGGGCGGGCGCCGGTGTGGCCTTCTTCGTGGCGCGGGCTGGCGTGTGTTTTGCGGGGGGAGCCGAAACGAGAGCGAGCGGGAGAAGAATGAGTACGAGAACGGCGGCTAGCCGGCTTGTGTGGCTCTCGCGTTGGGACCGCTTTGCGAGGCCGGCGGTTTGCGGCGGCGTGGGCGCACGGCCAGCCTGCGGATCGCGCGCAGAAGATCCTGAATTTCCTTGTTGCTCTTGTTGATCAATTCGTCCGCGCCCGCAGTCTTCGCGTTCAATCCGAGGCAATCGATGAAGCCCGAGAGGAGAATCACCCCTGTCGCGGGGCTGGCGCCGCGCACGCGCCGAATCAGCTCGACGCCATCGATGCCGCCCATCTTGAAATCCGTCACGACGACGTCGAAATGGTGCTTTTGAAAAAGTTCCCAGGCTTCCTCCCCACTGGGCGCCGTGTCGACGCCGTAACCATGATCCGTCAGAATCATCTTCCGGGCAGCTAACCCGCGGGCGTTATCGTCGACAAGGAGAATACGAGCGGCAGGAGCATCAGGCTTTCTCATCGCGGGAACGGAGTCAAATTAACAGAGCCGTCACGCGAGTGTCAACGAATTTGCATCCGTATGAAAGAACGGCGAATCGAGTCCTTGACTTTCCGTCGCCGCACGACGGACTGGCTGCGCTCCTGTGCGCTCAGGATCTGCTACTCCACTGGGAGCGGCGCTTTGTAGCCGGCCTTCGCCAGAACCGTATACTTGATCGGCTTGCCGGTTTTCTGGTCGGTGATGCGAAGAGGTTCGTTCGTCGCCGGATTCACGAGCTGAATCGTGAGCTTGCGGAACTTGCCATCTTTCGCCTGATTGTTCGACGAGAAACCAAGCGTGTATTGGTTGCGCAACGACTGAGACAGCGACTGATACACGCCGGGCAGCTCCGCGACGAAGCGCGGGAAGTACGCCTGGCCACCAGTCTCCTTCGCAAACGTTTTGAGCTCGTTGTCTGCCTGCAGGAAGTCGAGATTCTGGATCGGACCCATCGCGCCTTCCGCAATGATCCGTTCCGCCTGCAGCAGCGAAATCGAATAAACTGGCACGCCGGATTCCTGCAGACTCTTGCGAGCCTTGTCGTATGTCAACTTGCTGAAGGTATCGATGCCCGAGGCGATCAGCAGGATGGCTTTGCGTCCTTCAATCTTCGACATGCGATCCGCGGTATCGGTGAGGGCGTCAAACATATTGCTCTCCGAAAAACCAGGAATACGGAGGCGCGAGAGAGCCTCCATCGTCTTGCTCCGGTCGTTGGAGAAATCGCTCAGGATCGTCGACTTCAGGTCATACGCGATCACCGCGACGTAGTCGTCGGGGCGCAGCGTGCCGACGAATCCGTATGAGGCGTTAAGTGTCTGGGCCCAGCCGCTGCTGTAGAAAGCCTGGAAACGCGCACTGAACTCGACCACCATCGCCACAGTCATGGGCGCTTCACCGGTCGAGAATGAACTCAGGGTCTGCGGAACATTGTCTTCGAGGATCCGGAAGTTGCCGCGCGGAATACCCGGGATCGGGTTCCCGTGGTTGTCGAGCACCTGGGCGTCGACAGTGACGAGATTGGTCTCCGACTTGAACGTAGCGTCGGCTTGCTCCTCATGATCCTTTGTGGCTTTGGGACTGAGCTTGGAGGGGATTTTTGACAAGTCGGATCCGCCATCAGCGTTGGCTGGCGTGCCGGGCTCGTCGGCAGGAGCTTTCTTGCGAGGCCGCGCGACGGTCTGGCTGCTCGGGGTGTCTTGCGCCCAAATTCCGCCAAGGAGGCTGAGGGCTCCAGCGATGCCAAGGATCCAGATTCGCTTACGGGTATTCATGGCGCGTACTTTCAGTTTCAATGATACGAAAAAGCGCAAAGGGCAGAAGTCATGCGCGCGTCAGACACACCTGAAGAACGCCGGACTAGTGAGTAGACGGGGTGAATCCGAAGGAGGTTTCCCGCCGGGCATGTGGCGCTGGCGGTTTGGACCAGAAGCGCAGTCGACTGGGCAGACTTCTCGCTGAGACCCCCATAAAGGGGGCCGGTCAGCCTGAATAACCTGAGCAGCCGTCTGCGCCTCTGGCCAAGCCAGGGCAGGCCTTTGTTTTCCAACAGCAGCAACGCCGGCGACGAAGATCGCCATCGCCACATTTCACCCGATAGCAAGAGAGTGCGCGCGCGGCTTAGTTCACCCAGGGGTCACCGTCGGACCCATGCTTTTTCATGTACACCTTGAACTTCCGGCGGGCGCGCTGCATTTTGTATTCATTCCAGCGTTGCGCGAGATTGAGTTGAACGCCGGGTCCGGTCCGGCTTCGAACGGCGCGTGTGAACTGGGTCTTCATGTAGATGAAGCCGAAGATCATGCCCCCAAGGTGTGCGAGATTGCTGACGGTGCTGCCGCCCTGAAACGAGCTCAGAAAAGCGATTACCCCGAAGATCATCACCATGTACTTGGCTTTGATCGGAAACAGGAAGCTCATCAGCACGGTTTGATTGGGGAAGAGCATGCCGAACGCGAGCAGCAGTCCGTAGATCGCGCCAGATGCGCCAATCGTCGCCTGATATTGATTCCCGGTGAGCATGTCGACGACGACCACGCAGATGCCCGCGCCGATGCCGCAGATGAAGTAATACTGCAGGAAGCGCTTCGTGCCCCAGGTTTCCTCAATGGGGGCTCCGAACATCCACAGCGTGAGCATGTTGAAGAGGATATGCGAAAAGCTGCTCAGGCTGTGCAGAAACAGATAAGTAACAAGCTGCCAGATGGCGAGATGCATCACCATCGCCGGAATCAGCTTGAGAGGTATAAACGGTCCGTCGCCGACCGTGCGCGCCCCGAAGAAGTAGATCAGATAGACGACGACGTTCGAAATGACGAGCCATTTTACGCCGGTTGGAAACGACCAGTTGAAGAGAGAGGCGCTGGTGCGGAACCTCGTGTCGTATCGCATGAAAAAAGCCCGGCTCTTATCGACAGGATAACAGGCGGTCGTGAATTCGCTGCCGCGCGGCGGACGCGCGGGTACACGCAACTTCAGACACTGGCCGTGACGCGGTTCGGGCGCGGCGTTTCGGCCAGGTTCCCATCCGGCTGAGGCGGCGGCGCGGATTTCTTCGCATAACGGTTCAGGCGCCACGCGAGATATTGAACCGCGATGGCGAACCCCGTCCAGACCTGCCAGTGCGAGAAAAGTCCGGAGGGAAAGACGAAGTCGCCCGCGACGAATCCGAGATCGTTGCCGACGCGCCAAAAAGCGAATGCGCCGCAACTCAGGGAAATGAGAGTCAGGAAACTGGCAGTGAGCGTCGCGATCCGTTTGTTTCTCGCGGCGCGGCCCGATACGGCGGGCCCACGCCCGAAGCGGATTCTTACGACCATAAATGCTGTGTCAGAGACCACTATAAACCTTCGCAGTCTTATAGACGCTGGCGGCGCGCCGGTGCTTCAAATCCATGGAATTTTTAATGCGCGGCTGCGTCAGGGAATTTTTAATGCGCGGCCGCGTCACTAATGCCCTTTCAACACGCGCCGCGATAGATTGGTTGTGCTGATCCTGGGCAGTAATTGAGAGTTTCCATACATCACAAAAACAGCGCGGCTCCGCGGAAAAGGTTTCATGAAAAAGAAGATAAAGGCAGCGATTTTCGGAACTGGATTTATGGGGCGCGTCCACACAGAGGGTGTTCGAAGGCTGGGGAATGTCGAAGTGGCGGGTATTGCGGCCCGGACCGCGGAGCAGGCGCGCCGGTTCGCCGATGACGTTTCGGTCGAACGTTCGACGGGCGATTACAAGGAATTCCTGGCGGACCCCGAGATTCACGCGGTGCACATTTGTACACCAAATTCACTTCATTTCGAAATGGCCGCGGCCGCGTTGCGGGCAGGGAAGCATGTACTCTGCGAAAAACCGCTCGCGACTTCGGTAGCGGAAGCGGGGGAAATGGTCCGGCTGGCCGAGGAGAAAAATCTGGCCAACTGCACGTTTCATAATCTCCGCTATTACCCGCAGGTACAGAACATGCGGCGAATGTGCGAGGCTGGCGAATTAGGCGAAATTCTGATCGCGCAGGGAACTTACTCGCAGGACTGGCTGCTGTTCGATACCGACTGGAACTGGCGGGTCGAGGTGGGTCCATCGCGCGCTTTCGCCGATATCGGAACGCACTGGTGCGACATGGTCGAGCACATCACGGGATTGCGGACCGGTTCGGTCTGCGCCGACCTCGAGACCTTTTTCAAGACGCGGCGGAAACCGCGCGGGTCTGTGGAAACGTTCACGGGAAAGACATCGGCTCCCGGGGAGTTCACGGAGACAACTGTTACAACAGAGGATTTCGGCTCGATGATTTTCAGACTCGGCGACCGGGCACGCGGAGCGATGACGGTGAGTCAGGTCTCAGCGGGGCGGAAGAACCGCTTCGTCGTCGAAATCTACGGAACCAAACGTTCCGTCGCGTGGAATCAGGAAGCTCCGGATGAACTTTGGATCGGGCAGCGGAACGAGCCGAATCAGCTGGTGGTCAAGGATCCAGCGCTGTTACCGGAGAAGGCGCGCGCTTATGCCGATCTGCCCGGCGGACACAGCGAGGGCTACGACGATACGTTCAAGCAGGTTTTCCGGCGGTTCTACAGGACTGTGGAGAATCGCAGCGCGACGGTGGAATATCCGACGTTCGCGGATGGGTTGCGGCAGCTAACGATTCTGGATGCGGTTATGGAGAGCTCGCGCCGGCGTGCCTGGGTGAATGTGGGGTGAAAAGAGAATAAAAAGGCCCGGCGAAACTGATGTCCGCCGGGCTCAGCTCAGAATCCAAAAAACGTCAGATGTTCTCGTCGAGCATCTTCTGCACGTCGCTCTTGCCGGTTGCGCCCACGCGTGTGGCCACTAACTGGCCGCCCTTGAAAAGCAGCAGCGTCGGAATACCACGCACCTGGTAGCGCATGGCCGTTTGTCCCTGCTCGTCAACGTTCAGCTTGCCGATCTTGGCTTTGCCCTGATATTCATCGGCCAACTGGTCGATGATCGGGGTCATCTGGCGACATGGACCGCACCATGTTGCCCAGAAATCCACCAGCACCGGTTCAGTCGACTTGAGGACTTCGGTGTCCCAGCCCGCGTCGGTAAAGTTAAGCGTGTTTGCTCCTGCCATTTATTTCCTCGTCCTGAAAATTAGAGTGTTCTGCCATCCCAAAGGATGCAACGTTCCGGTACAAACGCGAATACTCGGCCGCCGATGCCGCCCACGAAAAGTCCCGCTGCATTCCGCGAACCATCATCGCCGTCCAGTCCTGCGACCGCGTCCAGGCGCTGCAAGCCCGACGGACCGCTTTGAGCAACGCCTTTCCATTGTAATCATGGAATTTGAATCCCGTGGCGTCAGAGGCAGGCTCTGCCGTGATGGTGTCTTCCAGTCCACCGGTGGCGCGGACCACCGGCACGGTTCCGTAGCGCAGGCTGTAGATTTGGTTCAGTCCGCAGGGTTCGTAGCGGCTGGGCATGAGGAACATGTCTGCGCCGGCCTCTATGCGATGGGCGAGCGGGTCGTCGTATCCGAATTTGACGGCAACGCGGCCCGGATTGCGGGCCTGGAGGGATCGGAACAGAGTTTCCATCTGTTCTTCGCCATTGCCGAGGGCAGCGAGATACACATCCTCAGCGAGGATCTGATCGGCAGTCTCGCCAATCAAATCGAAGCCTTTCTGGGAGGCAAACCGGGAGACGATGCCAATGAGTGGGCGCTTCATGGCGGCATCCGGAAGGCCCATCTCGGTGAGGAGTGCACGCTTGCAAGCCTGCTTGCCGGAGAGGTCCGCGGCGGAATAGCGGGAGGGAATCAGCGGGTCGGTTCCGGGGTTCCAGCGCTTGTAGTCGACGCCATTCAGGATTCCGTGCAGGACGTGCCCGCGCTCGCGCAGGAGGCCGTCGAGGCCGAAGCCGTATTCCGGCGTCTGGATTTCTTTGGCGTAGGTGCGGCTGACGGTATTCAAAGCGTCAGCGAAGACGATTCCGGCTTTGAGGAAGTTGATCTGCCCCCAGTATTCGACGCCGTCCGGATTATCGAATTGGGGAGGAAGCCCGACCTCGCGGAGGGCACGGCGATCGAAGAGCCCCTGATACCCGAGGTTGTGGATCGTGAGCAAGGTGCGGATTCCGAAGAGGGCGGGATCAGAGGCGCGCGGATCGCGGAGGTATGCGGGGACGAGGCCGGCCTGCCAGTCGTGGCAGTGGATGATGGTGGGCGGAAAAAGGCGCCGGGAGATTTCCAGCGCGGCCCGTGAGAGCAAAGCGAAGCGGATATGGTTATCCGGGAAATCGCCCGTATGGTCGCCGTAAAGACCGGGACGATCGAAGAGCTCCGGCTGGTCCACGAAGAAAACGCGAGGGCTGCCGGCCGCTGCTTCCAACTCCCAGACCGACACCGGCCAGATCCGATTGGCCAAAAAGATAGGCACGCTCCGGAGGACCTTCCGGGCCGGGGCGGTTTTTGCCTCCAGATAGCGCGGGATCACCGTAGCGACCTCGTGCCCGAGTTGCGCAAGGGCGGCCGGTAGCGCGCCGAGGACGTCGGCGAGTCCGCCGCTTTTCGCCCACGGGCTGGCTTCTGAAGAAACCATCAGGATTCGGGTTGACGAGGCAGAGTCCGGAGCCACGACTGCAATGGTAAACTAGCGCAGAATCAACAGGTGAGCGATGATTGTGAGGGAGTGCGCGACACGCGACTTATAATGAAGTTTTGAAGCCGATTCTTTGGGCTGGAATGCGCGCACAACGGACTTGGCCTCTACGCTTTGCCGCCGCCGCAGTCTGTCTGTTGAGCCTGAACGGGCTTAAGGGCGCCGAAAACCTTCAACTCGGGTCCAACCAGAACCTCTTCGCGGTTCTGGCCGCCATCAACGCCGCCGGATACGACGAGGGCGCGGCGCTTCCCGATAACAATCCCCTGCGCGGCCAGTTGCGCGAATACCTGGCGAAACAGAATATCCAGATCCTGCCAGAGCTCAAGGCATACTACCGCAAGCACATGCAGCGAAACGGGGTGCAGGATTTGTCGCAGTACATTTCCTATGCGCTGTCGGTGGCGGGCCCCCCGGATTTTGCGTGGAAAACGCGGGATGTCGACGTTCCGCCGGATGCGAAGGCGCTGGAGGGGTTCACTCCGCTGCTGATCGACTTCTATCGCCAGGCCAGGGTCGAAGAGCTGTGGGAGAAGTCGCAGCCGGCCTACGAGAAGGAGATGGAGAAATATCACTCCTCGCTCGTCGCGACCACGAACGCGGTGGACTCCTATCTGCGGGTCCCGACGGGCGGTTATCTGGGTCGGAGCTTTCAGGTTTTCGTCGATCTTCTTGCTGCCCCGGAGCAGGTGCAGACGCGGAATTACGGGGTGGATGCCTTCGTGATTGTGACCGCGTCGGAGAAGCCGCGGGTCTTCGACATTCGGCACGCCTATCTGCATTTTGAGATCGATCCGATTGTGATCAAGTTCGGGCTGGCGCTGGATCAAAAGCGGTCGCTGATCGATTTTGCGGGTCAGGCACCCCTGGAACCCGCCTACAAGAGCGATTTTGTCCTGCTTTCGAATGAGAGCCTGATCAAGGCCGTCGAGAGCCGTCTGGACAAAAACAAGGGCGAAGCCGATCAGGCGGCCAGACAAGGTTACATTCTGACTCCGTATTTCGCCGAACAGCTTCCTGTGTTCGAAAAACAAGAGCAGGGCATGGGGTACTACTTCGAAGACATGGTGGCGGGAATCGATTTGAGGCATGAGAGCAATCGCATTGCGGGGATCAAATTCGACGCCGCGCCGCTGGTCCGGGCGGGCAAGCAGGTGCAGGTGGCGGCCCCGCAGCCGAAGCTCTCGGAATCCGGGCAGACATTGGAGCAAGCCGAGGATCTCTACGTCAAACGCACGCTCGACCCGGCGAAGGACCTCTATTTGAAATCGCTGCAGCAGAATGGCAGCCCAGGGGAGCATGCGCAGGCGTGGTACGGGCTGGCGCGGATCGCGGTGTTGCAAAAAGATCCGGAAGCGGCCGTGAAGCTGTTCGAGAAAACGCTGGGCGCATCGCCTGACGATCCGACCAAAGCATGGACATTGGTCTACCTTGCCCGTCTTTCGACCGCGGGCGGCGATCCCGCGAGAGCGGCGAAGTTCTACGAGGAGGCGCTCGCAGTCAAGGGCGCTTCAGAAGCGGCGCACAAAGCCGCTGAGTCTGAATCGAAAAACATTCCCAAATAACTGAGGAGATTTATACATGAGACGCACATCCGTCAAGATCGCGCACAATGGCCCGCGGGCTGTGCGCTTCGCCCAACTCACGATCTGTCTGCTTGCCGGGACGGCCGGCGCGGGCATCCTGCTTGCGCAGGCGCCTCCTGCCGCGGGCGGTCCGACGCAGGTGAAGAAGACTTCCGGGAACCAGTTCGGTCCGAAATCGAAAGGCGAGGCTGAAGCCGTGAACGAAGTAATTCAGTCGCAGGCAAAGTCGCCGGACGACATCATCAAGGCGGTCGATAACCTCACTGGCAAGTACGCGGACACCGTGTACAAGAGCTTCGCACTCGAATTGGCGGCCGAGGCGTATCAGCAGAAGGGCGACAATGCAAAATCGATCGTTTATGCGGAACAGGCGCTTGCGGCCGATCCGAAGAATTTCGAAGCGGACAACCTGCTGGCAAATGTGACGGCGGCCACCACGCGCGATACCGATCTCGACAAAGAAGAGAAACTGACCAAGGCCGATAAATACGCCCACGATGCCCTGGATGTTCTCGAAAATGGCGGCAAGCCACAGCTCTACGCGAATGCGACCGACGAGCAGTGGGACAAGCGCAAGAAACAATCCGAAGCATTGTCGTGGCAGGCGCTGGGCACTGTGGCGCTCACACGAAAGAAAAACGACGAAGCGATCGCCGATTTCGAGAAGGGCGTGGCTCTGAATCCCGATCCCGTGTTGCTGATCCGCACCGGCCGTGCGCAGATTGCCGCGAAGAAGTACGACGATGCTATCGCCAATTTCGAGAAGGTGATGAACGATGCGGCCGCGCCTGCGCAGATCAAAAGCATCGCGCAGGCGGATCGTGTTCGCGCAGTACAGGCGAAGGGTCCGTCAACAAAGTAAGCCATGACGTCGCGAATGTAAGCTACAGTCGCGAATGCAATCGAATCTGGACGACCTCGAGCGGGCTCTGGGCTATTGCTTTGTGAATCGCCCACTGCTCGCCCGGGCCGTTACGCACAGCTCCAGCGCGAACGAACTGCAGCCGCCAGGTGCGGTGGATGTGCCGGCCGACAACGAGCGGCTGGAATTCCTCGGCGATGCCGTGCTGGGCTTCCTCGTCAGCGAGACAATCTTCCAGCGTTTTTCGCGCTTCAGCGAGGGTCAGCTTTCGCTCCTCAAAAATCATCTCGTCAGCGCCACACATCTTCTCGCCGTCGCGCATAAGCTCGATCTGGGGCGTTATCTGCAACTCGGGCGCGGTGAAGAGACGGCGGGCGGGCGCACCAAGCAGCGACTTCTCGTCAACGCTTTCGAGGCGGTGCTGGCGGCCGTTTATCTCGATGGCGGCGTCGCCGCCGCTCGCGAGTTGCTCGCGCGGCACGCGTTGCCTCCGGATGAGGAACTGGAGGGGCTGGCTGGAAGCGGTCCGCCACATGATTACCGGGCGGAGCTGGAGCGGCTGAGCCGGGAGCGGAAGCTGCCTCGTCCGCTGTATTTCCTGACAGGCGAGAACGGGCCGGGGCACGCGCGGACCTTTACGGTTGAGGTGAAGGTCGGCAAGGAATATTCGGCGTCGGCTGAAGGGTCGTCGAAGAAGGCGGCTTCGCACAATGCGGCGCGTCGGGTTTGCGAGATGTTTCGAGGCCAGCCTGTCGTAGACTAGGCCAGTGGCGTCTTCACAACCGGCCTCACAACCGGCGCCGGCGGCGCCTCGTAAGCTGCCCGATCTGCATCGCAGCGCGTTCTGGCTCTACGGAGCGACCGCGACGGTTATGCGCGAGCCGATTGGCGTTGTTCTCCGGCACGCGTTCGAGGCGGGATTTCATGACTGGCAGGTGCGGCTGGAGGTGCTCCGGCTGGCGATCGTGATTCTGGTGCTGTCCCGGTTGTTCCTCGTCATCGGACTCTACTTCGAGATGGTCTTCATGCAGCCGGACGCGGCGGTGCGGTATCCGCGGCGGAGCTATCCGGTGGATTTCCTGACGGGGCTGTTGCACTTCATGACGGGCGCCGCGCTGACGACGGTCATGAGTAATCATCTGCGCATGGCGGGCGGCATGTCGATGTTTTCCTGGATTCTGGTCGCGTTCCTGTCAATCGACATTTTGTGGCTCGGGGTGGCAGGGGCGCGCGGGTTTTCGGCGAAACCGGTGATCGCGGGGCACGCGAAGGTGAACGCCGGGATGCTCGGGATCTGCGCGGTGGTGTGGGTTGCGGTGAGGATGTTGGGGCAAGATACGGTGTTCGCGGACCAGTCCGCGCTGTTTGTGCTCGCGGGGATTACGGTGGTGGGGATTTTGCGGGAGATCCGGGTTTACGAGGGGCTGGACAGGCCGCAGGAATAAAGGCATTTCTCGCAAATTCGCAAAGGCCGCGAAGTTGAGATCTTTTCAGCTTGCGCTCTTTGCGCCTTTGCGAGAAAGTTGTTCCTAGCGTTCGTGCGGGTCTTCGAGATACGTGTACCCGTGCAGGCCGTCTTCGTAGAAGCGCAGCAGGCGCCCTGATTCCTCATAGCCGAGCCTGCCTTCGCGGACGGCTTCCTCAACGCTGCGGCGCAGGCGCGTGACCAGGTTTTCGGCTTTGAACTGCACGTAATCGAGGACCTCGCGCACCGTGTCGCCTTTGATGACCTCGTCCAGAATGACCTCTCCAGCGGGGCTCAGGCGCACATGGACGGCGTTCGTATCGCCGAAGAGGTTGTGGAGATCGCCCAGGATTTCCTGATACGCACCGACCAGGAACGCACCGATGTAGTAATCCTCGCCGCTGTAGTCATGGAGCGCCAGGGTGCGCTTGACGTCGCGGCGATCGATGAACTGGTCGACCTTGCCGTCCGAATCGCAGGTGATGTCGCCCAGGACCGCGTGATGCGTCGGCTTTTCGTTGAGCCGGTGGATCGGCATTACGGGAAAGAGCTGCTTGATCGCCCAACTGTCCGGCATGCTTTGGAAAAGCGAGAAATTGCAGAAGTATGTATCCGAGAGCATGGCGTCGAGGCCTTCGAGCTCTTCGGGGAAGAACTCGAGCTCGCGGGACATTTTCTGAATCTTGCGACCGATCGCCCAGAAAAGGTTTTCCGCGATGCACCGCTGGTCGAGCGGAAGATAACCGAGGCTGAAGAGATTGAGCGCGGAGTCCAGAGCCTGCTGAGCGTCGTGATATGCCTCGAGCAGATTGCGGGAATTCACCGAGCGGTATGTTTCCTGCAGATCGATAAGGGGCTGCTCGGGGTCGCCGGGTAATTCCTGCGGCACTTCGGTTTCACCGAGGCCGGAGACGCCAAGCACGTTGAAGACGAGAACGCTATGGTAAGCGGCGATGGCGCGTCCGCTTTCCGTGATGATCGTCGGGTGCGGGACATTCGACTCGTCGCAGACATTCTGGATATGGTAGACGACGTCGTTCGCGTATTCCTGCAGGGTATAGTTGACGCTCGATTCGAAATCGGTCTGGGAGCCGTCGTAGTCGACGCCGAGCCCGCCGCCGACGTCCATGTAAGTGAGGCCGGTGGCGCCGGCGCGCCAAAGCTCCGCGAAAATGCGGCCGGCTTCGGTGACCGCGCCTTTGACCTGGCGGATGTTGGTTATCTGGCTGCCGAGGTGGAAGTGGAGGAGCTTGAGGCAGTCGCCCATCCCCCAGGTCCGCAACTCTTCGAGAGCGCGCATGACTTCGGTGATGCTCAGGCCGAACTTCGAGCGATAGCCGCCGGAGGATTTCCATCTTCCGGAGCCGCGGCTGGCGAGTTTCGCGCGAATCCCGATCGTCGGGCGGACGCCGACTTTCTCGGCGTACTTCTGGATGAGCCCGAGCTCCGTATACTTTTCGACGACGGGGATGATGGTGCGGCCGATCTTCTGGGCCAGCATCGCCATCTCGATATATTCGTCGTCTTTGAAACCGTTGCAGATGATCGGGGTTTCGTTGTCGCACAGGGCCATGACGGCGAGGAGTTCAGGCTTGGAGCCGGCTTCCATGCCGAACCTGTACGGTTTGCCGAATTCGAGGACTTCTTCGACGACCTGGCGCTGCTGATTCACCTTGATCGGGTAGACGCAGCAATATCCGCCATTGTATTTGTGCTCCCGGATGGCGACTTCAAACGCGTCGTGCAGCTCGCCGAGACGGTGTTTGAGAATCTCAGCGAACCGAATCAGAATGGGCAGAGAGATGCCGCGCAGGACGAGCGTGTCGATGAGCTTCTTGAGGTCGATCGCGCGGGCCGGGTCTTTTTCCGGATGCACGAGAACGTGGCCTTCGTTGTTGACTGAAAAATAGCCTTTACCCCAGCTCGCGACGTCGAAGAGTTCGCTGGCGTCGAGTGACGACCAGCGATCGGTCGGCTCCAGAACCAGACTGCCTTTGCGGCCGTTTTTATCCAACTTTCGCTTTCCTCGTTTTGCAGAATGCGGGCCATCCGAACGGCCACACGAAATTTCAGTGTCCTTCGGAATGACGGCGGGGGCAAGGAAAAGTTTCGGGCCGGCGCGTGCGCGGGATTGTAACGGTCCGGTCGATATCATCAGGTTTGATGCACACGGACTCTCAGGCCCCGGAATCACTTGCTGGCCGCATTGCACTCGTCCGTGAGCGTATCGAGAATGCCTGTGCACGGGCGCGCAGGCATTCCGATTCGGTGAAGCTGCTCGCAGTCACCAAAGTCTTCGGCGCCGAAACGATTGTGGAAGCCTGGGAGCACGGGCTGCGAGAATTCGGCGAGAACTACGTGCAGGAGATGGAGCGCAAGGAGGGGGCTGTATCGGGTCTCGCCGGCGCGCGCTTTCACCTGATCGGACACCTGCAGTCCAACAAAACAAAAAAGGCGGCGCAATTGTTCGCGGCGATCGATTCGCTCGATTCGGTAAAGCTGGCGCAGAGACTCGACAGTGAAGGCGCGCCGCTCGACGTGATGATCGAGGTGAAGCTCTCGGATGAGGAGTCGAAGTCGGGCGCGAATCCGTCGGATCTTTCGGCGATTGTCGAAACCGTGCGGTCATCGCGAAATTTGAAATTGAGGGGACTGATGACCGTACCGCCGTGGTCGGAAGACGCCGGGCTATCGCGGCCGTTTTTCGCGAGACTGCGGGAACTGGCGGAAAAGCACGCGATCCCGGAGCTTTCCATGGGCATGTCGAACGATATGGAGGTCGCGATCGAGGAAGGCGCGACCTGGGTTCGCGTCGGAACGGCGTTGTTCGGCCGGCGCAAGAGGCCGTGAGAGTCGGTTATCACGCGCCGCCCCCAGGATCGCACAGCGGCGTTGCCGATTACGCCGAGGCGCTTCGAATCGGGTTAAGCCGGCTTGAATCCGTGAAACCGGGACCGGCGGCAGCGGATGTTCATCTGTACCATCTCGGCAATAATCGGCTGCACGCGGATATTTACAGGCGAGCGCTCGGGGCGCCCGGTGTGGTCGTGCTGCACGACGCAGTGCTGCAGCATTTTTTCCTCGGTACGCTTTCGCGTGATGAATACCTCGCCGAATGGGTCTACAACCACGGAGAATGGAGCCGGAAACTCGGGGAGGAACTCTGGCACGAGAGAGGGCGGGCGTCGGTTGATCCGCGCTACTTCCGATACCCGATGCTGAGGCGGGTGGTGGAGCGGTCCCGGCGCATCATCGTGCATAACTCCGGGGCGGCGGCCATCGTGAGCGACCAGGGCGCGCGGAATGTCGATGTTATCCCGCATTTCTGCGAACCCGATGAAGATTCCTTCACAATCGAGGCCGCGCAGTTACGCGACCGGCTGGGCATCGGGCAGGGAGTAACGCTCTTCGGGATTTTCGGCTATTTGCGCGAGCCAAAACGCGTCGTGCAATGTATTCAGGCGTTTACGCGGTTGCATACGCTTGGTCGCCGAACGGCGCTGCTGATCGCGGGCGAATGCGGATCGAGCGATCTGGCGCGGCTGCTCGAAACCGAAGGCCGGCATTCGGCCATCAAACGTGTTGGACATCTGAGCGAGCGGGAACTGAAGATCGCCGGGGCCGCAGTGGATTGTTGTTTGAATCTGCGGTACCCCGGGGCGGGGGAGACGTCGGGGATTGCGATCCGGCTGATGGGTCAGGGGAAGCCGGTAATCCTGACCGACAGTGCGGAAAATGCGGATTTTCCGCCGGCAGCGGCGCTGCGCGTCACGCCCGGCATTGCCGAAGCCGATGAATTGTTCGAACATATGTTATTAGTGACCGAATATCCGGGGATCGCGCGCGACATCGGGCGCGAGGCCCGGAATCACATCCGGAGGCGGCATGGGCTGGATACCGTCGCTAAAAAGTATTGGGAAGTTCTGTGCGCCACGGTTTCATCGCAGTCCTGATCGCGCTGCCGGTCGTCGTTGCTGGTATAAGTGCGCCTGCTCGCGGCGCGGTGAAGACTCCACCTCAAGTTAATCAGTACAACATCACCGTTCCGATGCGCGACGGTGTGAAGTTGAGCGCGAATTTGTTCCGGCCGGGCGCGGCGCGCCGTTATCCGGCGGTGCTGTTGCGAACGCCTTACGGCAAAGGCGATGCGATTACAGCTTCGTATCAAGCGTTCGTTAATCACGGGTATGCGGTGGTTGTGCAGGATGTGCGCGGACGCTACAAGTCGGGAGGCGTCTTCGAGCCGATCAATCAGGAGATCGCGGACGGAGACGACACGCTGAACTGGATCGCGCGGCAGGCATGGTCCGACGGCAGTGTCGGGATGTACGGCGGGTCGTATCTGGGGATCGCGCAGTGGAAGGCGGCGATGACGGGGAATCCGCACCTGAAGGCGATTTTCCCTTATGTCTCCGGCGACGACGACTACCGCGACCGCTACTATTCGGCTGGTGGCGCGATGAAGATTGGGCATCGGCTCTTATGGTTCGCGGATAACATGCGGGCGCCGCGGTTCACGCCGCCGGCTTTCGGAAAGTATGTGCAAGCGCTGCCGGTGCGCGATGCTGATGTTGCGGCGACGGGACACAAGCTGAACGCGTGGCGCACGGTGGCCAACAACCCGGCTTACGATCAGTTCTGGAAGGCGAACAGCGTCCGCGAGCATTTAAAAGATATTCACGTGCCGGTCTACGCGGTCGGCGGGTGGTACGACAATTTTGTCGAGAGCGATCTGGATGCGTTCACGATTCTGCACAAGCATAATCCCCAGGACAAGATCATGATTGGTCCGTGGGCGCATGTCTTCAGCGCGACTTTCGCGAATGCCGATTTCGGAAAAGACTCGCTCGTGCCGCTCCGCCAGTATCAGATGCAGTGGTTCGACCGATGGGTGAAACGCGAGCCCGAGAAGCCTGCGCCCGCGGTGCGCGAGCATCCGGTGCGCATCTTCGTGATGGGCGTCAATCAATGGCGCGATGAAGACGAGTGGCCGCTCGAGCGCGCGCGGACCGTCAAATTTTATCTCGACGTCGGCGGGCAATTGGGTAACAGGCCGGAGGTGCACTCCGCGCCCGACAGGTTCGAATACGATCCGCTCAACCCGGTACCGACAAAGGGCGGAGCAGTGTGCTGCGACCCGAAGAGGTTCCCGTGGGGGCCTATGGATCAACGGGAACTCGAAAAGCGGCACGATGTGCTGCTGTATTCGACCGATCCGCTGATGATGCCGATGGAGGTAACCGGACCGATCAAAGTTGTGCTGCACGTGGCATCATCGGCGCCCGATACGGACTTCACGGCGAAGCTCGTCGATGTCTTCCCCGATGGGACAGCGCGGAATCTGACCGACGGCATTTTGCGGATGCGCTACCGCGACTCGCTGGAGAGCCCGAAGCTGATGACGCCGGGTGAAGTCTACAAGGTCACGATTGATGCAGGCGTGACCAGTAACGTGTTCCTGCCGGGGCATCGGATTCGTCTCGAAATTTCGAGCAGTAACTTCCCGCGGTTCGATCGGAATCCGAACACCGGGGGACCGGTCGCCGATGCGAAGGAAATGCGGCGCGCGGAACAGACCGTGTACCATGAGAGTCAGCGGTATTCTTACGTGCTGCTGCCGGTGGTCCGGTCCATGCCAGTGGAATTGACTTCGAGCAGGCAGGCGCGTTATGTTCCGAAGAGAAATCCGGGGTTGCACTAAGCCCGGATTATTCAAAGGCGCGGTAGCCAAGTGGTAAGGCCAGGGTCTGCAAAACCCTTATTCGTCGGTTCGATTCCGACCCGCGCCTCCAGAATTTCCACATAGACTGGAAACTGACGTGGACGATCAAAACTTACCCGCGACCCGGGGGGATCTGGCGACTGCCGTCGAGCAGCTCAGATCAGGGACGGAGCAGCTTGGCTCCGAGCTTCGCACTGAAATGGGGCAGCTTGGCTCCGAAATTCGTACTGAGATGGAGCAGCTTCGCTCCGAGATGAATCACCAATACCGGGACCTGGTGGAACGAATCCACGACGGACAAACGGAATTATTGAAGGCATTCTACAGTTACGCGCAGGGCAACAACAAGCGTGTTGCGGAACTCGAAGGCAACGAAGGCGCGTTTCGCAGCCGCCTGTCGACGATCGAAGACCGGCTCCTCGAAGTGGAGCGGCGGCTCAATTTTCCTCCTGCAGCGTAGGGTCGAACAAAATCATGCGGCTCGCACGAATTCTCCCGGTGATGCCGGCCGGGTAGTTCTGGCTTACGACCGCGAGTGAGTCAGGGGTCGATGATCTCCAACGTTGTTCGTTCACGTCTGGCGCGCGGTCGCATGCTCAGATTGATCCAGCGTCCTGACCACGCGCTGAAGAGATCCAACCCTCGAGTTATCGCCCCCAGGGCAGCCGCGCAGCCGCGCACTCCTCAGCGACCTTCAGGAAATTCAGCGCCTTCTGATTGCCGACGACATACGGATTCGCCGTGCCAGGCGTGCGCTTTGCAAGCAGCGGCAGGTTTATCTTCGAGCGGTCCCAGTCAGTGTGATTGGCGAGGATGATATCCGCATTCGCCTGCTTCACCAGAGTGCTGAAGCGCTTCGCGGAATCGATGTACTGCTGCAACGATGCCTTGTCCTGATTCAAACCGGCGCCGCCCCAGAGGGCCGCGGTATGCGTGACGCCGCTGTCCTTCACCTGGAAGATGCTGGAAATTGTGCCCGGCGTATGTCCGGGTGTGATGTAGATGGTTACGGTGGTGTCGCCGAGCGTGACCTTCTGCCCGTCGGTGGCTTCGATGTCCCGCTTCGGCTTTGTGCCATTGATGCGTTTGTCGAGGACGTCCCAATCGCCCGGTGACATGATGACACGCGTGTTGTAGTGTTCCTGCAAATAGCGCGCGCCGCCATCGTGGTCCGGATGCGCGTGGCTGACGATCGCGTACTTGATGTTCGCCGGGTCGAGACCGAGCTTCTTCATTCCATCCACGACTTCATCCTCGACAGAGTAGTCGAAGATCGTGTCGAGAACGATGATGCCCTGCGAAGTCGTGATGGCCCAGACTGCGTACTCCGTCTGTCCGAAGAAGTAGAGGTTATCGAAAACCTTCACCGGCTCCACATGCCACGTCGAGCGGTCGGGCGGACCGGCCTGCCGTCCGGGGCCGCCGCGGCCAGCTCCCCGTCCGGGCGCGGGCGTTGCGTTGGCGGGATGCGGGGCGGTCGGACCCGGTCCTTCGCACTGGAACGTGTAGAGGTTCTGGAAATCTTCGCCTGCCGCGGCCTTCGCGGCGGCGAAATGCCCGGCCGAATTATCGTCGACATTCTGGGCCGCCAGCGTGATGGCGGAGAGCATAACCAACGCAGGTGTGATTCTCATAGAAGCGCCTAAAATGGTTGTATAAACCCGTGAATACACGAGCTTACATGATATGATCCGTTTTCGGATCATGAGGAGCTTTTCGATGGTCAAAACTGTTCCTGGCATAGGCGGGATGACGCTTGGAATCGGGCTGATGCTGGGTGGCATGGCATTGGCGCAGCAACCGTCCACCGCACAGCCCAAGGCGGTGCAGCCGAAGGCCGCATCCGGGGCGAAAACGACGACAGCGGGTAAGGCCGCGACCGGCAAGTACGTCCCGCCCAAGACGCCGTGGGGCGAGCCCGATCTGCAGGGTATCTGGCCGCTCAATCACCTGATTGCGACACCCTTCCAGCGCAATGAAAAGTATGGTGACCGCGCCTTCATGAGTGAGGACGAATATGCGGCGGCAGTGAAGGCCGCCGACAGCCGCAACAAGCGATTCGAATCGGGTGCGATCCCGCAGGCGGATTCGGGCAGCGCCGTGCTCCGGCAGACCTCTCTGCTGGTCGAACCGGCGAATGGCCGCTTCCCGGCGCTCACCGACAAGGGCAAGGCGATGTACGCGGCCATGCATGGCAGCTACAAACCCGGCCAGACGGTTTTCGACAGCCCCAATGATTTCGATGAGTGGGACCGCTGCATCACGCGCGGCATGCCGGTTTCGATGCTGCCGCGAAATTACAACAACGGTCTGCGCATTATGCAGTCGCCGGGTTACGTCATGATTGTGCTCGAAATGGCGCATGAAGTTCGCGTCATTCCGACCAACGGCAGCCACCCGCCCATCGATCCTGCCATCCGTGAATACCTCGGGGAATCGAGAGGTCACTGGGAAGGGAACACGCTTGTGGTGGAGACGACCAACTTCACGAACAAAGGCGACATGACGAACTCCGGCGTACCGGGTTCACCCCCGTTGACCCCGCAGGACGAGAACATGAAGATCACCGAGCGCTTCACGCGCACCGACCCCGACACAATCGACTATCGCCTGCACGTCGAGGATCCGACAGTGATCACCGAGCCGTGGACCGTCGCATATCCCATGAAGCGGGACAACAAATATCAGATTTACGAGTACGCCTGCCACGAAGGAAACATGGCGATTCGGGGCTATATCGAAAATTCCCGCTATGAGCGCGCGCATCCGAAGCCGGCAGGTCAGGCGGGTCCGGGACGTGGGCGAGGCGGCGCCGGTCGCGGGGGTGGCGCGACGGGAGCCGGCGGCACCCGGTAACGAACGCTGTAAATCGGAGACATCCGGCACTGCCAAAAGCGGCGCCTCTTTTTTGGCTTGAATACCATCGCGCGCAAACGCAGTGACCTTGCGATGCGCGCTTGTCTTTTGAGGAACGGGCTATTTCTCGGGGGCTTCTGTGTTCGAAGATCCGCCGAGATTCATTTTGCGGCCGTCCGGAAACTCGATATCCCGCGAACTGGCACGGAACTTTCCGTCCTTGGCTTGGAAAGCGACAACTTTGATACGAGTTCCGGCCGGCAGGGAATTCCGGTTCCAACCGAGACGCAGCAATACGGAAGGCGAGCCGCCTTCCACCTGCCAGCGTTCGGTGGTGCCATCCGGCTTTGGAACGTCAATTGTCAGCCAGGAGTGGGGATTTACCCATTCCATCTTCACAACCTTGCCTTCGAGGACGACCTGCTTGGTCGCGTCAAACTCCGCCGAAAAGGAATGATGCGCCGCCATGGGGAGCGCCGCCGCCAGCAAAAGGCCGGCGCCTGAGAAAACCTTCAGCAATCTGCTCTGCATTCGCCTGACTCCTTTTCTATCTTATAAGACTCCGGTCCGCGCCCGCTGCCTACTTCGACTGCAGCAGGTCTTTGTAGAGCACCGGGTCGGCGAAAGGAACGCACTTGTGCTCGAGGAGCTGCGCATTATTGTCGATGAGGCGGTAGAGCGGCATCTCGATCGTCCAGGGCGCGGAAAACGTTTGGGGATCCTCAAGCGTCGCCTCGTACCACATGTGATTGCCGTCGAGCAGACGGAAGCGCTCAGTGACTTTCAGCGTGTTACTCGCGAAGTTGCCGGCGCGGTCAAGCCAGGACATCCCGTTCTGCGAGGTTGTCGTGACGACCAGCGTGTTACCCTGCCAGGTTCCATCCGACTTGCCCATCCAGGAGTCGACCGGCGCTTCGCCATGGTCTTTCATGTGGATGATGCGGTGCGTGGCCGCGAAGGGGTAAATCATCAGAAGATCGCCATCGCCCTGAGAAATTTGAAATGGAAAATTCTGATACGTGACGCGCGGCACCCCGAGCATATAGCACTTGGCTTCGGGATCTGCCTCCGGCCATTTCGAACGGTTCTCGTCTCGCTGCTTCATGGCATCCGGCAGGTAAGGAATCTTACCGCCTCCTTTGAGCATGCTTGGACCTGCGGGAATCACGCCGATTGCGCCGAGTTGGCCGAACTCTTTCGGGAACGCTTCGATGGGATGTGCTTCCAGATTCCAGTAGGCGTCGTTAATTGCTTGCCAAATGCCGTTGAAGTTCGGACGGCCGGCAATGGTTGGCGCATGGTCCAGCTTCTGAGCGCGCGCGGGAGCGCACGCCAGTACGGCCGCGACCGCCACGACCGAGTATGCAATCCGGCCGGCGCGCAATCGAGACGCTGAAGAAATCGCACGAATGACTTGGTTCTGTATTTTGTGGCCCACGGTTATGAGATTTTAACGCATCTTATCAGCCGGTGAAGCGCGGGCCGGCGCGGTTGCGGAATTAGCCACCTGATACGGTGCTGCGCATTCATTCGGGGCACGCGTTTTCCGTCGCGCGGGCCGGCAGTGATAACTAACACGGAATGAAGCCGCGATACGGAAGAATTTCCTGCCGCTGCCCGCAAAAGATTCGTGCGCGAGGCAGCAAAACGCACGGCGCTTGACCGCACTCACCCGCGTGTTCCCTGGCGACCGACCTGCCCGCCTGACGGGCGACGGCACAGACATTTGTGGTTGTAATCGCGCTAACCACTGGCCTCTCATTAACGTAAGGAGAATCACAATTACCACGGTTGTACCAGAAGATTTGATACTAAACAGCACACTGGATTGACGGGTGCGGAATATAGGCTCGTATTGTAAGTGCCCTGCAGGATGTTCCTGGGGAATCAAAAAACACACCGGCCGGCCGCAAAATGCGCCGACAGGGCGAAGCATGGCCCATTTCGCTTGTTAGTCCAAAAGCCACGCGCCGGTTAGTAACTGCTTACTTATTCGGACCTTATTCTGCCTCTTATGCGCGCCGATAAGCGTACTAATATGCCCGGCACGTGTTTGACAAGACAAACTCACGAGTTCAACATGGACCATATCGGAGTTACGAGCCCGTCCTTTAAGTATACGGAACGGGGTCTAATTGTCCTCGACGGGGACGAAGTCCGCCTCCTTCCCCTCCCGCAGAGTTTCATATCGGACAGAAGCAGCTCTCAGCTGGCGTTTTTCAGCAGGCTGCAGAGTTTGTCAGAGATTCCAGCAAAGGAGCGTCTGTCGAAGTGAATCATCCGGTCGAAGGGCGTGGCATTGCGCAAAGCGATCCCGGCAAACAGTGGCATGTTATTCGGGTGCGAGCCAACGCCGAGCGCCAGGTTAGCCGCAGCTTATCCAGCAAGGACGTGGAAGTATTTCTGCCGGTCCAGAAGCGCGCGCCGGTGCGCAGAAGAACGAGCGGAGAATCGCCGCTATTCCCCGGCTATGTGTTCGCCAGTTTTGACAGCCGCTTCACGTTGCCGGTAGTGGCCTGCCCGGGCGTGGTCCACATTTTGTGCCGCGGCAACATACCGGAAGTCGTGGATCCGGCTGAAATCCACGCGCTGCAGACGGTCGCAATGAAGGCGCGTACCCTGGTGCCCCATCCGATGCTGGAGTGGGGCGAGAAGATCAGGATCCGCGAAGGCCCCCTGGCCGACGTGGAAGGTATTGTGCTGCGCGATGAAGGCGGCCCTCGTCTGGTTGTTTCCATTTCGCTCTTGCAGCGATCGGTGGTGGCGGAGGTCGACCGCGACTGGCTGGAAAGAACGACGGCCGGGTGCGCTGGCCGATATGACTGAACGATTGGCGCGGCGCTGATTCGCGTGGTTTGACTGCTCGGCCCGGCGTCCGCGTGCTCGCGAAGTGTTTCGAGGAGCAAAGCATGAGCCTATCCTGTTTTCGTGTTAGTACGATCACAATTCTGGTGGCCTCGACATGCGTTTTCACGGCATGGGCGGCGGAAACAAATAGCCCCACCGCCGACACGACCCCGCCGGTTCGTGAATTGATTCCGCGCGGCGGTCATTCGATATATCGTCTCGGGCCCGGAGACGAGATCAAGGTATTTCAGGCAAACGCTCCGGAACTTGACGGCAAGGCTGTGCGCCTCGACGATCTGGGCTTTGTCAGCTTGCCACTTATCGGCCGGGTGAAGTTAGGGGGGCTCACTCTCGAAGAAAGTGAACAGGCTCTAACCGAACCGCTCGGTAAATATCTTGTAAGTCCGAGGCCTGTGGTTTCCATCACAGAGTATAAGAGTCAGCCGGTCTCTGTGCTGGGCGCCGTTAACACCCCGGGCGTGCTGCAGTTGCAGGGGCGCAAGACGCTGATCGAAATGATCTCGATGGCCGGCGGTCCCCGCCCGGATGCGGGCACCGAAATCGAAGTTACACGCAATCTGTCGTATGGGACGCTTCCTTTGGCGAACGCGAAGACGGATTCGAGCGGAGACTTCAGCACTGCAAAAATCAATCTCGTCACACTCATGAAAGGGGTGCCCGAATCGAACATAGCGATTCTGCCGCATGACGTAATTTCGGTTCCGCGGGCAGAACTCATCTATGTGACGGGCAGCGTGAAGAAGCCCGGTGGATTCCCGGTCAGCACGAACGGGTCGATCTCCGTCCTGCAGGCGCTTTCTCTCGCGGAGGGCGTGGCTCCGGATGCTTCGACGCATAACGCTCGCATCGTTCGCTCGCTCAACGGAGACGGCAACGACCGTCAGGAAATCCACGTGGACGTGGGCAACATTTTGCGCGGCAAGGCGACTGACTTCGATTTGCAACCGCGCGATATTCTTTTCATCCCCGACAACACCGGCAAGAAAATCGGCATGCGTTTTGCCGAAATCGCCCTGCAGTCGGTGGTGGGCGTCGCGATCTGGCACGCCTGGTAGTTCGGATCTGTATGGGCTGCGGCGGGGGCCCCCAGCCGCACTTGTTGTGTGCGGAGCATGTTCGACAGCTCGAAGGTGAAAGTCCTTTTGACAACCAGATGGAGATGAAGTCATAGCGAAGCGCAAGGGCGTCGTCGCGAGGCGGGGTCTGAAAGAAGCGGGGAGCAAACGTGCGAGCCGATGTAGAAGAACCGGATCGGAGGCATACGGTGCCGGACGAG
>Ga0134125_10000204_pt1 | contig 89136 bp, 41 predicted proteins | sample KB31751_FD_96464 | JGI IMG/M metagenome (GOLD analysis project Ga0134125, IMG submission 96464) | Terrestrial soil microbial communities with excess Nitrogen fertilizer from Kellogg Biological Station, Michigan, USA - KB3-175-1 | ecosystem: Environmental > Terrestrial > Soil > Unclassified ... | reverse complement strand
CACGGACAGGCCGGTGCCGCGCGCTGTTTGTTGAAGTGTCGGCGCACTGCCTCAGAGCAGCGAAAAAGAGGAGCTTCGCTCTTTCGCACAAGTTCTACCCTGTATGACTACCGATCAAGTCTGTGGTCAGTGGCCCGTGTCTTGGTAAGAGAAAGTAACTTGGCCATCATGGAGGTTGCTGAGGCGCTTGTTACTGAGGGCTACGCGAAAGATGTCGGGGCGAGATACTGGAAGGCTTGCTGGCCTGAGCCTCGCCAAATAGCCTGGTTATCCCAACAAACGCATGCACTTCGCTCATTACAGTTTTTGCTGCATTCACCCATCGATTCAATATTCTCTTGCTGTCGGAAGCTGCCAATACTTAGCGAATTGCTAGATCTGGCTTGCAGCTGGTTGAAACTTCAATGGTGTTTGATGATGCTCTTGCGGCGCTTCGTCAGAGGCGTTCTACTGGTTAGTAGATTCTTATGCCGATTATCGAGCATGTTCCGAAGGGCTTGATGTGAGACACCTAAGAGGCTGGCAGCCTTTGTTATCCGACCTTCTGCTTTAGTCAATGCTTCTTCGATGAATTTACCTTCTAAGAAGTGCATGGCGGACTTGAGCGTGAAATTCTTATCTAGCTGTGGGCCGCCGAGTTGATTGATAGCTAACCGGGCACAGCCGCGCAACCGTGACATCACTTCTTCATCCTGCGTTTTGGAAAGACACTCATCGGCGGTTCGATAGACCCGAAACAAAGCCCGACTGGTAAGCTTGAGTTCTTCGATCATTGAGATCGCAGCCAGGCCTACGTTGAACCGTGCGCCGGAGTCCTCACCAAGCTTTATTGCTTCTTTGTAAGTTTGAGAGGAAAGAACATGATTTCCCAGTCGCGCATGAATGATGGCTTTGTTCGTGAGTGCGTCAACCAACAATGCCGATTCGCCACCTCTTTCCAATATCTCAACAACGCCTTTAATCACGCGCAAAGCATCAACATACTCTCCTTCAGCAATGAAGGCGCGGGCACGGGTTTCCTCCACTTGGGCGATGTGACCTTCATCTCTTAGACGAGAGAAGATTAAATGCGCTCGGTCGAGTTGTTCGTGAGCGTCAGCATAACGTCCTAACTTATAGAGAAGGAACGCGAGATTGTTGAGATTATCTCCGCAGTAGCGAACGTGTCCAGCCAACTCGTAGTGATAGATTGCTGCGGTGTACTCAATAATCGCTCGGTCAAAATACTCAGTTCGGTTGCGCGACATTCTTCGTAGAATTACTCCCATGTGGGCGTGCCAGCGACCCTTTAGTGCATCTGACGCGGTATCAAAGAAAGACCGTTCCTTGACCAAAATGTCCCGTGCTTCTTCGCAATGGCCGGTGGCGATTTCGATGATTGCGTTCCCAATTACGATCTTTCCGAGCAACTCATTAGTCGCACCGCCGAGAGCTTCGGCCAACACTACCCGTGCTTCTTCATAAGCACCCTTTCGGTAATATGCAATCCCTAGCTCATAGTTAGTTTCGGACACCTTGGCCGTGTTCTTCTGTTCTTGAAATATCTGTCGAGCCTCACTCAAGAGGTCTTTGGCGCGCTCTTCTAAGTCTACAGCTTGAGCGTCAGCCAGAAAGCCCGATAAGCAACCACATTGCAGCAGAGCCTCAGCTGCGATCTCCGGCGGGTAAGCATCCACCGGTGGACGCTCGCCCACACCACGCCACAGGTCGCCCATAACTTCTTTCGCCTGCTCGTATTGCCCTGAATAGATCAACGCCGAGGCGTTGACGCATCGTTTCAGCGGCTCGGTGATCGCAAGGTCTGCTAAACTCATGTGAGGACACCCTTTCTCAGACTTCAAACATTTGTTTCAAGGAGAATCCTAATGAAAGCATTGAAGAGTCTCATGCTCCTTCTAGCTCTTACTGGCGCAACTTATGCCGGTGAGATTTTGCAACCGGGACCGCCACCGCCATCGGCACCCGCTGCAATTACAAAACCAACGATGGCAGACAAAGCAGCAGATATTCTGGTAGCTATTTTCCAAAATCTCCTGTCGTTGCGCTGAAATGTAAATTGACTGCCGAGTAATGCCCTTGCCGTCGCCCTTAGCACGGTAGAGGTTTAGTGTGCCTACGCATCATAGCAAGAAGCCCTGCAAGGCGGCGATAAAACTCGCAACATTTGTTGCGATCCTGGCGGGTGCAGTTTGCAAAAGGCCCCAGAAAAAGATTGAGTTGGAAGCTTGCCACAGCACCATGGACGCGGGAAGGAGAATCGTACGCGAGAGCGTGAAGTCTTTGGTTCAGTAAAGTACCAGCCGCCGCGAGTAAGTGAGAGAAGCTTTGCAGAATATGACGCTCTGCTAAGACGTTACGTGCGCGAGCCGCTAGGGAAAGACTAGGACACGCGAGCATTACTCCAACCTTGGATGTGTACCGTCACGTCTTACCGAATACGCAGAAAGCCGCCACGGACAAGATTGAAAAGATTCTTTTTAGACGCAGCGCCAGACATCAGAGAAAAGGGCAGCTAACTTGCTGCCGTAACTATTTGATCTGATTGGTGCCCCCGCAGGGATTCGAACCCCGAACCAACAGATTATGAGTCTGCTGCTCTAACCGTTGAGCTACAGGGGCACACGTGCTGAGTTAGTGAGACTCGTTGTCTAACCGACCTCATTGCGATAGCGAGTGTGGTTCATGAGCGAGATGCGCGAGTCACACAAATCACGGGCGAGACGCCCGTGCCACATCGCGAGTGCCGCGTCGATGCAGGAGGGAGTTTAGCTGCACAGGTTTGAAAGCTGCAAACGGCTGGCCTACCAGAACGAAATCAGCCTTATCCACAGATTACGCAGATTCCACGGATTGAAAGGAACGCTGAAACTCCCTATTTCTCCTCATCGGCGGAATCTGCGTAATCTGCGGATGAAGGATTTGAAACGACTTGTACTGTACTTCAGCAGCAGTCAGCTATTCAGCAGCAACTCAACGATTCAGTGGCAAATCGGCGATGATGGGGCTGTGGTCGGAGATGCGATCTTTCAAGCTGTAGTTCAAAGCCTTCAAGGTGCGGCCGAATTGGGGGGCAAAGTTATAAGGCTGTTTGGTATCTTCGGGATCAGTCAGGCCGACGGGCTTCACGAAGATCCAATCGAGCTTGAGCTGGATGTCGATCTTACTCTTCAACTCAAGCGTGCTCGCAAATCCTTTGTTCGCGCGTTCGTTCGAGTCAGAAAGAGTATTATTGTGGCCGCCAATCGAATACTCTCGGGCGCCGCGGAAATCGAACGCGCCGCCATCATCGAAACGAAAGTCCTTCAACGTCGTGAAGAACTTTTCTTCGGGATTCTCGGAAACGAACTTGACGTTCTTCACGGTCGGATCACTTCTGGTGCGCCAGAACTTAACGAGTCCCAACGTTACGTCGTAAACAAGGCCCACACCGGTCGCGTACTTGATTCCTTTGGTTACCCAAAAAGATTTGCTGCCCATGCGCTTCTTGAACTCGCGCTGAAACGAAGTAGGTGTCGAGTCAGAGCCAGACGTGTTCATGTCGCCGGCAACGATGACGGGATTGTTAACGCTCTTGATTGTGGCTAGCAATTCCTGAAGCTGCTTCACCCGTTCACTCGGTTTGGCTTTGGCTTCAAGATGCGTGGCCAGGATAGTCGCAACGCCACCGGGAATGCCTGCGTCTTCGATGTCAGCCAGCAGCATCATTCTGCCGCCGCGGCGAACTTCACGTTGGATCTTTTCGCCAAAGATCGTTTCGGCTGACTTCTGTTTGCCCTTCTCGAGTACCGAGATTCCCTTCTTCTCGTCGGCATACCAATCGTGCCCCTGGTTGACGAACCGCACGATGCGCACGTTTTTCAAGGGGAAGCGGCTGAGAATTGCCGTGCCGTGCAGACCCAGTGTCCGCGTCTTATCGACAGAGATGTTCTCAAGCATCTCAGCTTTGTCAGCGCCAGTCTCGTCGTCCAGCGTTTCGGTCCCGATTGTTAACGGATCGACTTCGACGAACTCAACAGCGTAGGCGTAGTTCATCTGCATCGCGGTAGCAAGCTCGCGCCCGACATTGTGGTAGTCAGTGCGACGCAGACCCCAATCAACTTCATTGAGGACAACTACATCAGCGCGGCGCAGCTCATCTGACTGTCTCAGAATTGCCGGCAGATCAAAATTGGAAGACCGCTGGGCCGCGGGTAATCGCTGAAAGAACCTTTGATCGCGAGTAAGCGCTGCTTTGACGGCGTCGAATTCGAGGCCTCGCTCGATGTTCCAGGCTGCGACGCGAATGAATTTGTTGCTGCCGGCTCGAGCTGTCACCGGTTGCGAGGCAGTGCGGTTGGCTACGAGAGGAGTAGCCAGCAGCCTGGCCAACTTATCTTCCAGCCCGGCGGATGGAGTTGGGTTTTCGTAAAGCTCGACCAATTCGGCATAGGTAAGCAGAGGAATATTATTTACGCTTTGTTGGGCCCGCAGTGTGGACTCCGAGCAGATCAATACGATCAAAAGAGCGATTACAAGTGAAAGACGACGCTCTTTCGGAAAGTGCAGGATGGACCTTCGGCTCATTTGCGCTCCTTGAATGTTGTCGACGAACCACGTCAAGTCTAATTGGGCCAACAGGGGAACGGCTATTGTGGCCGATGAGTTGGATTTAGTAAATGTTGAATGTGGAAGTTGGTCCAACTGAGAAGCGTCGCCTTCTGAAAGTTCTGATTAAGTGGCTTCGACGCGCCTCTTCGTTGCGAGCTTTGCGTCTTGGCGGAAATTTACCACGATCCAAATCCTTTCCCGCAAGACGCAAAGCTCGCAAAGCCAATCCTGGTTCTCCAGTTTGCATGTCGTTGAAGCCGAGAAGATTGAGTTAAGTCTACCAGTGCGCAGACTGAAGTCTACGCTACATCGGAAGTAGATCATCGAGGCGGGAGCCGGGGAGGACTTCGAGGGGCTCTTTGTTCTTGATGAAGATGCGCGCGCCGGTAGTGCCTTTCAAATACATCGAGCCATTCTCCACACGAATCATCGCGCCTTCCCGGAGGCCAGCGACGGTGGTGTCATTCTCTTCGAGGAACTGGCGAATTCGCTCTTCTCGAGTTTCGCCCATGTGAGTTGAATTCGGATCGGGATCCAGGAAATGCGGATTTATTTGAAATGAGACCAATCCAAGGGCATCGAATGAAGGCGGCTGCACGATAGGCATGTCATTGGTGGTTCTGATGGTTGGTCCAGCCACGTTTGAACCAGCGCTGGATCCTATGTAAGGCAGGTTGTCCGCCACTCGCTCGCGGATGGTATCGAGCAGATCATTGTCGTAGAGAGTTTTCAACAAGCGAAAGGTGTTGCCACCGCCGATGAAGATCGCTTCGGTGTCCCTCACCGCTTGTTTGGGATCTGAAGCGGTGTGCACCGACGTCATTTCATAGCCCATCTTTTCGAATCGCGCCCGGGCTGACTCTGCATACTGATCGCGATCGTAAAGCGCGTACGGGACGAACAGGACGCGCTTCACAGTTCCAAGAAAGTCTCGAATCTCCGCCTCGGCGTGATCGAGATAGCCACTGCCATGCAGCGTAGAGTTGCTTATGAGAAGAAGCCGCTTCATGTACCCTCCAAAACCTTTAGCCACAGATTTCGCAGATTACACGGATTCAAAGAGAAGGGCTATTCTTTTCGTGAAATGACTCAAGGTTGATCAGCTCGAGGTGAGGAAGGGTGGTTTACCCCCGCTCAAGTTGCGCAGCTATCAAGCGACCAGGAATCAGAATGGTTAGAACTCAAAATCACTTGCGCGGCAGGGTATCGTTCACGAGCGGGACGCTCGTGCCACGTTTAGTTTTGAATGCCGATGAAGTTGAGGCGGGCGCAAGCGACCCTTCCAGACCTCGAGCTGATCGATCTTGATTGCTGACTAGAAACCAGCTATTCGCGGTTGAGCATGAACATGAGGGACTGGCCGTTGGCGGTCCAGCCGGCTTTTGAGGAAGTGATGGGCAGGTCGACAAAGTTCACCGAGGCTTCTTCTTCATTCCAGGTGCTCCAGGAAACTTCCTGACATCGGAGCAGGTAATGCTCGACTCCGGTGAAGACGCTGCGCCAGTAAAGCCCGCAGAGTGTCTTGTAAACAATACCGCCCACCTGGATGTAGACACTGCTGCCTTTCAAAATTCTGTAATTTATCCGGCCGAGTAGATCGAGCAAACGGCTTTGGTCCCGCGCATCACGATGAAGGGCTTCGTACTTGTGCATCGGTGGATACATACAAGCGTCACGAAGCAAAGCATTCTCGTCACCCCGCCAGCCTCCAAACTCGTATTTGGGCGCCCTCGGACGAACCATTTGGATTTGCTGTCTCATGAAGTTAGTACTCTTTCGCTCGACCCTGTGAACGAGGGCCCTCAGCCTGGGCTGCAAATGCGAGAGTAGTACCATTTTACCTTGAGAGCAATACTAAATTTGATCCGGGATTCTGACAGAATCCACAGGATTTACAAGAACTATTAGACGCTTAATCACGGCGCGACTCCTCTTTCTGTAAATCCTGAGAATCCCGTCAAACTTTTTTCACAACGGCAGCCTGAGAACTGCTTCGCAGCCGCGGACGCGGTTACGATTCTCCAGCGAAAGCGTGCCGCCGTGGGCCTCAGCTATCTGCCGCGAAAGTACGAGCCCGATACCGGATCCATTAGCCTTAGTCGTAAAGAACGGCACGAACAAGTTAGCAGTATTGGCCAATCCCAGGCCTTCGTCACGTATCCAAACTTCGATGTGTCCGTTGTTCTGCGACCAGCCCATCTCAACCTTGCCATTCGTTTCCATCGATGCGTCAACTGCGTTCCGCAGAAGATTGATCAGCATCTGTTCGAGCTGAACTTCATCGCCTTGAATAACGATTTCAGGTCCGCCCTCAACTCTTACCGGCAGTCTCGTTTCGAGACTCGCCACGCGCTTGACTAGCAAAGCTATGCTCAACGGTTCAAAGCGCGGCTGAGGCAAACGCGCCAGCTTTGAATAGGACTCAACGAACCGAGCGAGCGAATCAGCTCGCGACGAGATCACTTCGAGACCTCGCTGCATGTCTTCGCTCAAGTCAGGCGGCGTTGGTTCGCGACTAACTAAATCTGCGAGGCTTCCTGCAACCGACTTGATTGGGGCCAGCGAGTTATTCAATTCATGCCCCAGGACACGCAGCAATCGCTGCCACGCTCGCCGTTCTTCCTCGCGCAGCGTCCGGCTAAGATCTGTTAGCACCAATAGCTGATGCTGCGCGCCGCCCTCGCGAAAGACGCTGCGACGCACGTCCCAACGTCCCACACCGCCGGGAAAAACCATTTGCATCGTGTGCGGTTCATCACCGGCGCCACGGTCCAAACACGCGGCCAGGCCAAGTTCCTCGCTGGTCCGATCCAGCAGCCTTGTCGACGGCTGGGCGAGTAATCTTTCTCCCGCGCGATTCACGAGACGCAAACGATGCTCACCATCAAAAGCAAAGACCGCAACATCGATCTCCGCCATCACGGTCCGCAGCAACGCCGTTGCTTCCAGAGCACCCAGTCGCTGGTTACGAAGCGTTTGCCCGAGGTCATTAACTTCGAGCATCACCTCGCCAAGCGCGTCCCCCATTTCGGCGCGCCGGCCTCGAATCGAATAATCGCCTTCGCGAATAGCGGCCAGAATATTCGAGAGCGTTTGCAGCGGCCGGACAATGCGTTGCTTCAAGCTAAAAGAAACGCCGAGCCAAAGCAGCACCAGGAAAAGATCAACGGTCCACTGCACGCGACCTGAGTAGTTGTCGTACCACAGCAGCCACGCGCAGAGCCCGACGGCGGGAAACCCGGCTGCCAACGCCAGGAACGAAACTCTATGTTCGAACGTCAGGCGACCGCCGCCGCGCTTTAGCGCAGGATCTAGGTGCGGAAAGCTACTGACGGTCTTCGGCGCTTTGACGGGCGTACTCACAGTGTCAATGATAACCCGTATTACCTGTAGGGGCGGACCTGCGTGTCCGCCCTCGCCCGGTCGACTTAGCACAGGGCGGGTCCGCGCCTACATAAACGAACTTATTCGGACACTACGACAGCCCGTATTTCTGCAAGCGACGGTACAACGCGCTGCGACTTAACCCAAGCGCTTCTGCAGCTCGATTGGCGTTGCCTTCGAATCGAGCCAGCGCCTTCTTAATCAACAACCGCTCAGCCTCTTCCAAACTCATTTCCTCCAGACGTGCTGAAAGTCGCGCGTCGGGAGTAGTCTGCAAGGCAAGATCAAATGCGGTAACTACGCTACTCGAGCTCATCAACACGGCGCGCTCGACAACGTGGTCCAGCTCGCGCACATTTCCTGGCCAGGCATGTTGTCGCAAAGCATCGGTTGCCTGCGGAGTAAAGGCCATGACACCGCGCCGGTATCGCTCGCTGTGCTGTCTGAGGAAATGTTCAGCGAGTGGGGCTATATCTTCGCGGCGCTCGCGCAAAGGCGGAATGAGAATTTCGACGGTGTTCAGACGAAACAACAAGTCTTGTCGAAATCTTCCCTGCGTTACTTCACCGTTCACGTCGGCGTTCGTCGCTGATAAGACACGCACATTAACTTTGCGGGTTTTCGACGAACCGACTCGTTCGAACTCGCCCGTCTCAAGCACGCGCAAAAGCTTTGGCTGTAGATTGAGCGGCACATTCGCTATCTCATCAAGAAAGAGCGTGCCGCCGTCAGCCAGTTCAAAACGTCCCACCCGATCGGTCTTGGCGTCCGTGAAAGCCCCGCGCACGTGGCCAAATAATTCACTCTCAAAGACGCCTTCGGCGAGCGCGCCGGCGTTCACGGAAACAAGCGGCTTGCCCGAGCGAGCTGAGCTGGCGTGTAAAGCTCGCGCGATGACTTCCTTGCCGGCGCCGTTCTCGCCAGTGATCAGGACGTTGGCATCCGCGGGGCCGATGCGTTCGACGATTTTCAGGATCGACTTCATCGGCTGGGACTCAGCTATGATGCGAGGCGTTCGCGCCGCGGGATCGCTGTCTCGCAAGGTCAGGTTCTCGGCTTCGAGACGCTGACCTCGTCGAAGAGCAGTGGCCAGCTCAACCTGCGTGCGAAGTACTGCCAGCAGGCGCGCGTTGTCCCACGGCTTCTGAATAAAGTCGCGCGCGCCTCGGCGCATGGCTTCGACGGCAAGATCGACGCTGCCCCAGGCGGTCATCACCACGACCGGCAGAGTCGGATCGATTGCCTGGATCCTGGTTAAGAGATCGAGGCCTTCGCTACCCGACGTCGTGTCGCGAGCGTAATTCAGGTCGATGAGCACAACGTCCAGCTCATGCGAGTCAACGACTTGAATGACACCTTCCGGCGAAGACGCCGTCTCGATCTCAAAGCGATCTCCTTTGAGAAGTAGACGCAGCGCCGCCAGGACGTCTGCTTGATCGTCAGCGATTAATATCCGAGCCATTTGAGCAACGCTTCCAAAACCAGTCCCGTGAGGCTACCACAAGCGATCAGTAATCAGTAATCAGTAACATTCGCCAGCCTTTCCAGTGCGCCAAGAAAAAGTAGGTAAAGCATAAATGGTGAACTGAAGCCTTAGCCGATACCACAGGCTGGCCCTGTGGTGTTTCATGCTCACAGCTACAAAAACAGGCTGATCCATCGGTTCGCAAAATGCCACGGGCTGGCCCCGTGGCATCATCAAAAATCTCGGCCCGCCTCTGTTAGCGACCAACGTGAGTGACCACGGCGCCAGGCCGTGGCATCACAAAAAATCTCGGCCCGCCTCTGTTAGCGACCAACGTGAGTGACCACGGCGCCAGGCCGTGGCATCACAAAAAATCTCGGCCCGCCTCAGTTAGCGACCAACGTGAGTTGACCACGGCGCCAGGCCGTGGCATCACAAAAAATCTCGGTCCGTCTCAGTTAGCGACCAACGTGAGTGACACGGCGCCAGGCCGTGGCATCACAAAAAATCTCGGCCCGCCTCTGTTAGCGACCAACGTGAGTTGACCACGGCGCCAGGCCGTGGCATCACAAAAAATCTCGGTCCGCCTCAGTTAGCGACCAACGTGAGTTGACCACGGCGCCAGGCCGTGGCATCACAAAAAATCTCGGTCCGTCTCAGTTAGCGACCAACGTGAGTGACCACGGCGCCAGGCCGTGGCCTCCGCATTCCGCAATCGGTTCTATTCATAACGCAGCGCTACGAGCGGGTCGACTTTCATGGCTCTGCGCGCCGGGATGTAAGTTGCCAGCACGGCCACGCCGGTTAACAACACGGACACTATCACGAAAGTCACCGGGTCTGTGGCGCTCACTCCAAACAGCAACGTAGTCAGCAGGCGTGTGAGCGCGAACGAGCCTACTAATCCAAGCACCACGCCATTAACAGTCAGCACCAGACCCTTTCTCAACACCAGACTCAAAACATTTGAACCGGTAGCTCCCAACGCCATGCGGATACCAATCTCATTCGCGCGCTGCGTTACTGAATAAGACATGACGCCGTAGATACCAACTGAAGATAACAGGAAGGCTACGCCAGCGAAGACGCTCAGCAACAAAGTCGCAAACCTGGTTCGCGAGATCGAGTCCGCCATCAAACTTTCCATCGAGCGAACTTCGGAAATGGGCTGGTCCTTATCCACGGCAAGCACCTCGCGCTGCAAGGCAGCCGCCAGATCAGTTGGTTCGGACTTCGTCTTCACGACAACCATCATCGGAAAATCAGGTAATTCTCCTTGAGGCCAATACACCATCGGCCCGGGTGTTACATCCAGCGCTTTCCATTTCACGTCGCCAACCACGCCGACGATTTCACAAGGTTGGTTCTCGTTCTTCATCTGAATCGTCAAACGGTGGCCCAGCGGGTTCTCGTTCGCAAAGTGAGTTCGAGCCATCGCCTCGTTGATGATAACGACATGGGTCTCTTTCTCCACTTCACGGTCGGTAAAGTTTCGTCCTTTCGTTAGCGGAATGCCCAGCGTCTTAAAGTACTCCTGATCGACCATGCGCACGTCCGTTACCGGTTCGTCGGACGCAGCTACTGCCGGCCGGCCTTCAATGGTGAATCTTGTCCCAGCAGGAATTCCCGCGAATGGCGGACCGCTGCCAATGCCGGCGGAAGATACACCGGGAAGTTGCCGGACATTCGTTAGCAATCGTTTGAAGAAGTCTATCTTCTGTTGCGATTCGGGATATTTTGCGCGTGGCAACGAGACAGCTACGGTAACCACATTCGCGCGATCAAAGCCGGGATCCACCGACTGCAGTCGAATCAAACTCTTGATCATCAAGCCTGAGCCGACCAACAGCATCAACGACAACGCGACTTGCGCTACGACAAACCAATTCAGCGCGCGTTGGCTGCGGCCGCCGGTGTTGCCGCGTCCACCTTCCTTCAGCGATTCGCTGGTTTGCTGGCGCGACGATTCAAGCGCGGGCAACAGTCCGAAAATCAAACTCGTCAGCACTGAAACCAAAACCGCAAAGCCAAGCACGCGTTTGTCCATCGTCACACTTGTAAGCGACAGCAGATCAGGCGGGCTCAGCGCCAGCAACACTTCAATTCCCCAACGAGCGAGAGCCAACCCTGCCACACATCCCGCCACCGCCAGCAACAAACTCTCAGTCAGCAACTGCCGGATGATGCGCAAGCGTCCGGCTCCAAGCGCAGCTCGAATGGCAAACTCTCGTTGCCGCGCGACCGCGCGTGCCAGCAAAAGATTCGCCACATTCGCGCAAGCGATCAGCAGCACGAACGCCACCGCTCCCAATAAAATCATCAGCGCTGGTTTGAGATTTCCAGCAAACTGTTCGTGCAGCGGAACCAGGTTAATGCCCCAGCCTTTGTTAAAGTCCGGATACTGCTCTTCAAGCCGAACCCCGAGAGCATTCATGTCGGCGCGCGCCTGCGTGATAGTTACGCCAGGCTTAAGTACGCCGATGGCACTCATGAATCTTCCGCTTCGCACGCGCGCATTCGGACCAAACGCGACTGGAAGCCAAAACTCCGGCGCCTTCTTCACGAAAGCATTTTCCTGAACAAAGAAATCAAAGCCTGGCGGCATCACGCCTATGACTGCTTGAGGCACACCATCAAGTGCGAAAGTCTTGCCAACCACATTCGGATCGCCACCGAAGTGCTTCTGCCAAAATCCGTAGCTGAGCACAGCCACGTCGTCTTTACCTCTAACTCCATCTTCCTGAGTGAACGTGCGACCCAACAAAGGCCTGTTGCCGAGCAAGGCAAAGAACGACGGAGTCGCAGCCATACCGGTGACCTCTTCGGGATTACCGAGACCGGTCAGGTTATAACGCCCGGCGTAGAAAGCCGACATGTCTTCAAACACATGATTCTGTTCGCGCCAGTCGAAGAAGTTCGCAGCCGAAATGACATTCCGCTCCCTCGAGCGCACCCGGTTGTTCTCCCAAATCATTACCAGGCGTGGGCCATTGGGATAAGGCAGCGCTTGTAAAAGCACCGTGTTGACCACGCTGAAGATTGCTGTGCTGGCTCCGATGCCAAGCGCAAGGGCGATTACGGCGATTACAGTAATGGCCGGCTTGTTCGCCAGCATGCGAATCCCAAAGCGAATGTCTTTGATAAGTGTTTCCATGTTCTCCTGTACAGTCTTTGATCTCGCGTTTCAGGTTTCAGGTTTCAGGTTTCAAGTTTCTCATTCTCACCCGGTTTCAACCGGGTGCGAGGCATAGGGATCGGAGATTCAACCGTTTCAACGGTTTCCCCCTGCACTTCAAATCAGCTACAAACAGAACCGTTGAAACGGTTACGAATCAAACTACCTTGCTCAACACCCGGTTGAAACCGGGTGTGAATTAGAGAAGACCGAAACCGAGATGCTCGGAGTGGGACGCCACCAGCGAAAGTGTTTCTTTGTGAACAAACATGCTTTTCTCGGTTCCCGGTTTCCGGTTCTCGACTCCCGTTCTTACTTTTCCTTTTTACTTGTCCCACTCGTAACGTAACGCGACCACTCTGTGTTCTCCTTTGATCAGCACTTCTTTGGTCGTCAGCTACTCAGTGTTGAGCTCCTTCAATCCGGTAGCTTCAACTGGTTCGTCAAACACAGACTGAAGTCTGTGCTACTCGTAACGTAACGCGACCATCGGATCTACCTTCGTAGCTCGACGGGCCGGCAGGTAGCACGCCAGCAGCGCAACTATGATCAGAACCAGCGAGACCGCAGCAAAGGTCAGCTTGTCCGTCGGCGTTACGCCGAAAAGCAGCGTTGACATCACACGTGTGAGCGCAAACGCGCCGGCCACTCCAATCACGACTCCGATCAAGGTCATGGTCATGCCGGTCCTGAGAATCAACCGCAGCACGTCCGGCGAGCGCGCTCCCAAGGCCATCCTGATGCCGATTTCCTGCGTGCGCTGAGTCACGGCGTAAGACATCACCCCGTAGATGCCCACGGCCGCAAGCACAAGAGCTAGACCGGCGAAGATGGCGAGCAACAACATATTGAAGCTGCGCGCAGCAAAGGAACTGGCCGCCACTTCATTCATCGTCTGTGCTTTCGTTACTGGAAGTTGCGGATCTACTTTCCAGATTTGCTGTTTGATTGCCTGGCCCATGGTGTTTGGATCGGCTTGAGTGCGAGCCACAAACGTCATCCAGCGCTTCCAGGGATTGATTTGAGTGTAGGGCATGTAAAGTCCGGGCGCGTCCGGTAAGTCCAAACCAAAGTGCTTCACGTCACCAACTACACCCACGATCGTGATCCAATGGACTTGAGGATCGCGCGCCCAACCAACTCGTTTGCCGATCGGATCTTCATCTTTGAAGTAGGTCCGCACCATTGACTCGTTCGCAATTCCTACGAGCGGCGCGTGATCAGTGTAGTCCTGAGGTCCAAAATTTCGGCCCGCTTTCAAGGGAATCTGCATCGTGTGGAAGTATTCGCCCATGATGCTGCGCGCTTGCAGACTGGGTTCATCACCCGGCGCGATCGGCGGCCGGTTCTCGATCAGAAAATCATGATCGAGTGAGTCACCACTCAGCGGCAACTCACTCACCATCGCTGCTTCAACTCCGGGCAATGAATTCATCGAAGCGAGTGCTTGAGTACGAAAGCGCGTCTGTTGACTAATCTCCTTGTATCGAGCCTCGGGCAGTTCCACGCGCATAGTCATCAAGTGATCGGGATTGAAGCCCGACTCGACCGAGCGCAGGTTCCAGAACGTTTTGATAAGCAATCCGGCTCCCACCAGCAGGATGAGAGCGATTGCCAACTCGCCTACTACAAACGCGCTTCGCAATCGCTGTCTGGCAACGCCTGCCGTGCCGCTGCGGCCACCTTCTTTTAATGCCTCGTTGACGCCGCTGCGCGATGCGGTCCATGCAGGCAACAAGCCGAAGATCACGCCGGTGAGTAACGAGAGGCCAAAGGTAAAGCCAAGCACGCGCATGTCAACGCCAATCTCCTCAAGTCGCGGGAGGTTTTCCGGCTTCAGCCAGACGAGCAGATTCGTTCCCCAGACTGCCAATAACACGGCAATGGCGCCGCCGGTTAGCGCGACGAGCACGCTCTCGGTCAATAACTGACGAATCAGCCGCCAGCGCCCGGCTCCCAGTGCTGCTCGAATCACAAACTCACGCTCTCGTTCAGCAGAGCGCGCTAACAAGAGGTTGGCGAAGTTTGCGCACGCGATCAGCAACACGAGGCTGACGGAAGCGAACAGAACCAGTAATGATTCACGCGATTGACCAACGATGCGCTCCTGCAAAGGCAGCAACACGGAAGCTCGGTTCTTGTTGTCCGCGGGATATTGGGTGGCGAGATTTTTATCGACGACCTGAGTTTCAGCTCGAGCCTGTTCTAGTGTGACGCCGTCGGCAAGGCGAATGTACGTGCGCAGGAAATGCACCCCACGGAAGTTCGCAGCGAGCGGATTCGAAACGTGAACTGGTGTCCACGCTTCAGCGTTATCTCGCGGCGAAGCGAAGTCAGCCGGCATCACTCCAATGATTGTGTAGACATTCCCGCTCAGCGGAATCGTCTTGCCGAGGATCTGCGGATCGCTGTTGAACTGTTGTCGCCAAAGCTTGTTGCTCAGGACCACGACATAAGGCGCTCCAACCTTATCATCGCCAGCCGTGATGAAGCGCCCGCGCTCGGCGTTGATGCCGAGTGCTTCGAAGTAGCCTCCGGTCACCTGTCCGGTCTGAATTTGGAGCGGTTCGCGACCGGCTGTGTAATCGAGGGCCTGGCGGACCTCGCCGCCAATCTTAGCGAAGCTGCGTGTTTGTGCTTCGACATCTGCGAGATCGGGCCCCGATTGATTTGAACGGAACGTGATCAGGTTAGCTGGATCTCGATAGGCTAGGGGGCGTAGCAGGACCGCGTTAATGACGCTGAAGATTGCGGTATTGAGACCAATGCCAAGGGCGAGCGTAAGCACCGCGATGGCAGTGAACGCGGGCCGCTTTAGCAGGCTCCGCAGGCTATAGCGAAGGTCTTTTAATAAGGTATCCATTGTGTCTCCAATCAGCAATCAGCAATCAGCAATCGGTTCTATTCGTATCGCAGCGCTTCCATGGGATCGACTTTCGCTGCCCGCCGCGCCGGGATGTAGCAAGCCAGCACAGCCACTAACAAGATCAAAATCGAAACGACAACGAATGTCGTCACGTCAGTAGCAGTAACGCCGAACAGCAAACTCTTCATCAGTCGCGTTGCGGCAAACGCGCCTGCCAATCCCAAAACAATTCCGACGAGAGCCAGTGAAGCGCCGTTCCGAATAACAAGCCGCAGCACATCGATCGCGCGCGCTCCGAGGGCCATGCGAATCCCCATCTCGTGACGGCGCTGCGTAACCGAGTAAGCCATCACGCCATACAAACCAATCGCCGCTAACAACAAAGCCAGGCCGCCAAAGAAGCTGACCAGCCCCGCAAACGTGCGTTCTTCCGTCAATGTCTCGCGAGTCTGTTGAATCTGAGTCGAGACTCTTGTCACAGGCAGATTCACGTCTGCAGTTCGCACAACTTCGCGCACGGCCGGCACGAGCGAGAGCGGATCGCCGCCGACGCGTACTGAGAAGTACATCTCACCAACGTTCTCGAGCTCCTGCCGCCAGGGTGTGTAGAAGAGCGGCTCAGTGTCATCGCGCTGGCTGTTGTACTTGGTGTCGCGGACGATACCGACTATTTCGATACTCTTCTTTGTCCTGTCCATGGTGACCCGTTTGCCAATCGCGTCGTCGTTCGGAAAGAATTTTTTGGCGAGCGTCTCGCTGACGATGGCCACGAGCGGAGCTTTCTCGTTGTCCTGGGGACTGAAACCGCGTCCTCGAATGAACGGAATCTCCATCGTCGCAAAGTAGTTTTCCCGTACGACCTGAATGTTCGTTGAATGTTCCGCTGCTGACTCAGGTGTTTCTCCCGGCAGAATCAAGTTAGTGTTGTTCATGTAATGCGCGATCAACGGCACACTGCCAAAGGTGGCCAGATGCGCGCCGGGAATAGCATCAATGCGCGGCAGGAGCTGCTCGTAAAACTGCGCCAGCTTTTGATCTTTATATCCGACGATGGACGGGTTGAGAGTGAAGAGCAGCAGGTTCTGTTGATTGAAGCCGACATCGACGTGTTCGAGATTTCTGAGCGTGCGCACGAACAAACCTGCGCCAACGAGAAGCACGAGCGACATCGCCACCTGGATCACGACCAGACCTTTTATCAAGCGAGACCGCGTGATAGCGCTCGAGCCGCGAGTGCTGGTTTTCAAGGCGCTGGTCAAGTCAGCGCGAGTTGCTCGCCAGGCCGGCGCCAAACCAAACACAATGCCTGTAATTAATGAGACGCCCACAGTGAAACCGAGCACTCTCCAATTCAAGCTGTATTCATCGCCGGGCGGTAGAAATGAACCACGTGTCGAGCCCAACATGGACAAAGCTTCTTTTCCCCAAAAAGCGAAAAGGACACCAACTGCTCCGCCTAACGCGGAGAGCAATAGACTTTCAGTCAATAACTGACGCACGAGCCGCCTTCGTCCTGCTCCCACAGCCAGCCGGATAGTGATTTCACCGCCGCGTGAAGCCGAGCGTGCCAGCAGCAGGTTTGCGACATTCGCGCAGGCAATCAATAGAACCAGGCCCACGACGCCGAACAAGAGATAGATCGTGCGCGAGTAGATCTTGCGCATCTCCCACATGCCTCGAGCGCCGGGAAGCGCGACCAGCACCGGATAATCCTTCGTTTCGATTTGAGCTTTTTCATTTTGCTTTCGCGGCGGTGGCATCATTTCGAGGGCAAGCGCCTGGAACGAGCCATTTAGACTGTCGCGCGCTTGCTCCAGCGTTGCACCGGGTTTCATGCGCCCCATTACGTGCAACCACCACGAACCTGGTTTGCCATCACGCCTAACCACCGCACTATTTTCGCCGAGCAGCATCGGCTCAAACGCGATTGGGATCGTGATTGCAGGACGATCATCGACTTGCAGCGTGCCGTTGAAGCCCGCCGGAGTCACACCGACAATAGTGAAGGTGTTTTGATTGAGCTTGATCTGTTTACCGACCACGGAGGGATCGGCGCCAAACCGCTCCTGCCAGTAGGCGTGACTAATCATGGCCGCCGGTGGGGCGCTCACGTTGTCGTCTTCATCAGTGAGCGTTCGACCGAGCCGCGCGGGTACACCAACTCCGGCGAAATAGCCGCCGGACACACCGCAGATCTTGGTCAGCTCAGCCTGACCGTCAATCAAGGCGTTCTGTTCCCAGAAGTTCGCGAATGCGAACAAGTCAGTCAGAGGCGTCTGGCCGGCTTTCACTTCGTCGCGCATCTTTTCATAGAGACGGCCTTGAAAAGAGGAGCTACCGCGGCGATCAGGAGGCAAGCCGCCGACGAAGATGCCGCGAGTTCCAGTGAGGCGAAAAGGTTTTCCAGCCTGCCAATTGAACAAGACCAGGCGCTCAGGATCTTTGACAGGCAAGGTCTTGAGCAACACCGCGTCAACGGAGCTGAACAGTGCGGTGTTGGCGCCAATGCCTAACGCCAAAGAGAGTATGGCGATGCCGGCGAAGCCCGGTGACTTTCTGAGCATTCGCAATCCATAACGCAAGTCCTGAAGAAGTGTGTACATCGCTTCGCGTCCTTTGTTCTTTGTCCTTAGTTCTTTGTTCTTTGCAATCAGCAATCAGCAATCAGTTCTATTCGTAACGCAATGCCACCAACGGATCGACTTTCGTGGCGCGGCGAGCGGGAATGTAACAAGCCAGCAACGCGACGAGGAGCAGCAACACTGAAACGCCAACGAAAGACGTCACGTCAGTGGCGCTAACGCCGAACAACAAACTCGCCATCAATCGTGTTAACAGCAGCGCGGCAGCGAGTCCGACCGCCAACCCTGCCAGCGCCAGTTTCATTCCACGACCCACCACCAGCTTCAACACATCGATCTGGCGCGCGCCCAAAGCAACTCGCACGCCAATCTCAGGAGTCGATTGTGTGACGAAATAAGAAAGGACGCCGTAGATTCCGATTGAAGCCAAGACGAGGGCGAGGCCGGCAAACGTCATCAACAAAGTCATGGCTATACGACGCGGCGCGATCTCTTTGCTGAGCACGTCATCAAGGGTGCGCACATTCGACACCGGCTGATCCACATCGACCGCCTTAATCTCCCGCCGTACTGCAGCAGCAATGCTCAGCGGATCGGTCGTCGTGCGAATCACTAGATCACGAGGCGCGTAAAAATGAACGATCTCCTGCCGGTAAGGGAAATACATTTCAGCCTTGACCGGAAGGTCCGGGCCCATCTGGTGGACGTCAGCCGCGACGCCTACGATCGTGACCCACGGCAACGGCTTGTCGGGATCGCCAAGAGTGAAACGCTTGCCTAGAACTTCCTCGCCGGGCCAATACTGGCGGGCCATAGTTTCATTTACGATCGCTACGGGTTGCGCTTGTTCATTGTCAGCTTCCGCGAATGACCTGCCGCGCAAGATCCCAATACCCATCGTCTTCAGATAGCCGGCGCTGATTTGTCGATGATTTGAGTCGAACGACAATCCGCTGGCCACTGCTTCAGCATAGCTCCGACCTTCAGGAAAGAATCCACTCGTGCCGCCTTTCCAGACGAGGGGAATCGTCGTCGTATATCCGGCAGATATAACGCCAGGAAGCGTTTGCACCCGATCGAGGACCTGACTGTAGAAGGCCGCGCGTTGTGAAACGTCAGCGTATTTAGTTCGCGGCAGTTGGGTGCGTAGTGTCAGCACATTTGCTCCGGCGAGCGCTGAATATTGATGGCGCAAACTGAAAAATGTTTTGAGCAGAAGTGAAGCGCCGATCAATAGAACCAACGCCAGCGCGACCTCTGACGAAACCAGGACATTGCGCAGACGGTTGCTCCCCGGTCCAATGCCGCTGCGGCCACTTCCCTGCTTCAAAGCTTCATTGAGATTGAGTCGGGAGGCTTGCAGGGCGGGAACCAATCCAAAGAAAATTCCAGTCGCAAAAGAAATTACGAGAGTAAATGCGAGCACCTGCCAATCAAGAGTCAGCTCCGTTCCGAGGGCCATGCTCTCCGGAATCAGTTGGCGTAGAAAAGCAAAACTCCAAAACGCGCAAAACATCCCGAGGATGCCGCCGGCGCCAGCCAACACCACACTCTCAGTTAGTAATTGACGAATGATGCGAGCTCTGCCTGCTCCCAAAGCTGCGCGCAAAGCGATCTCTTTGCGACGAGCCGCGGTGCGCGATAACAACAGGCTGGCGATGTTGGCGCAGGCGATCAGCAAAACAAAACCAACCGCGCCCAGCAAGATGATCAGAGGACGGCGTACATCGCCGGCTAGTTCATCGCGAATTGGCACCACGCTTGAGCCCAGTCTCTCGGCCTGGCCGGGGTGATCGTGAGCAATGCGTTGCATGATCCCGCGAATGTCAGCCCGAGCCTGACTCAGAGTGACGCCCGGTTTCAGTCGCGCGAACACAGTCAGATAGTGACCGCCGCGATTGCTTAGCTCTTCGGCATCAAAGGCTGCCGGAACCCACAAATTCACTTCCTGATCGAGGAATTGAAATCCCGCCGGTGTAACTCCGATCACGGTGTACTTCTCGCCATTGAGCAGAATGTCTTTGCCGATGATGCTGGCTTCGCCGCCCAGCACTCTCTGCCACAGCTCGTAACTTACGACTGCAACTCGGTTGCCCGGTGGATTGTCATCTTCAGGAACAAAGCCACGGCCCAGCATTGGCTGCACGCCGAGCAGTGAAAAGAAATTCGCAGTTGCGGTATTGGCTTCGAGCTTCTCCGGCTCTCCCTGCCCGGTGAGGTTGAAGCTCTTCGTAGTTATCGCGGCCATGCCTTCGAATGATTGGTTTTGGGATCGCCAGTCCGCGAAGTTAGCCGGAGCGGGTGTGTTCTTGGGAAAGCCTGCAAATGATGCGTCTTCCCAAACCATCACCAATCGATCGGCATCGTGGTATGGCAGCGCTCGCAGTAGCACTGCATTAACGAGCGAAAAGATTGCTGTGTTGGCGCCGATTCCCAACGCGAGCGTGATAATTGCGATTGCAGTGAATGCCGGCCGCTTCAACAGCCCCCGGACGCCATAGCGAATGTCGTTAATTAATGACTCCATTTTAGCTTCCCCGATCTACATATTCTTTCGCGGAGTTAGTGTCCTGATTTCCTTTGCTGCTTTGCGCCTTTGCGGGCAAAATCAATCGTTTCCCGCAAAGCCGCCAGGAACGCAAAGGAACACCGGAATCTCACCCCTTCACTAGCTCGTTGAGCACGCGCGAGATCTTTGAATGCAGATCCGCAGGCGCTCCATAAAAGACCGCCGCCGTCTTCCCCGTTTTATCGAACACGAACATCTTCGGAACGCTGCTCAACGAACCAAACTGTTCAATCACAGCTTCAGAACCAAGCGCGAACTGAACCGGGAGATTCATTGACAACGTCAACTTCCGCACCTCATCTTCCGGCGACTCGACGGCAATCGCGACGATGGCGAGATTGTCGCCGTACTCCTTCTTGATCTTTCCCAACCATTCAAGCGTCGAGAGACAGGGCGGACACCACGTGGCCCAAAATTCAACTACTACGATCCGGCCTGTCAGATCAGACGCCGACAGCGGCTGACCCTTCAGGTCTGTAATGCTGAGGACGGGTAGCGTCGCGAGTTCCTTCTCGTCCAACGCGCGGGCGCCGGCTTTTGCTACTCCAGCGCTCGGATCAGTCAGCACGATGTCGATCATCCGCGAGAGGTCGCTCTTGAAGCGATCGTGATTCACGGCTTCGCGCCACGGAGTGTATTTGCCCTTCGCTCCGAACCAGCCGAAGTCGGTGGGCTGAGCAAACAAGACTTCGTTGACAAAGACCACCGGATACTTCTTGACGCCATAGCGCTCGGCGAGTTTTGAAGTGCCCCAATTCTCACTCACGAACCGCGCGCGGCCTTGATAAGTTCCAACCACATCCTGAATCAGCAAACTTGCTGGATCAGAAAGCGTTCACGTGTAGGGCCAACGAACGAGAGTGATGGTGACGAGTCGATCTGAATTCGATTTCGCTTTTTGGCCTTTGGTCTGCGCGCCGGCAACATCGGCCATGATGATGATCGCTATGACCAGGGCAAAAAACTTTAGCCACAGATTACGCGGATTACACTGATGTAAAAAAAGGCCTTGGATCTTTGGTTTTTGGTCTTTGAGTTGTTCTTGGTGCTTTGGTCTTAGTTCTTTGTGCTTGAGTATTTGCTCGGTTGCTTTATTTCGTCGTAAAGGACCAGGAACAAAGATCAAATCAACGACCAAAGTCCAAAAACCAAAGACCTTTTTGTCCGCGGAATCTGTGGCTAAAGCTTTTCGCGTTTTCAAATTATTCATTTCGTGTTTCCGATTGAACTTTCATGTAACCGGGGAGAACCTTGTCGACAATCACTGCTGCGCGCTTAAGCGCTGCCTCGCTTTGCGCAGCCAAAGCCATCTCGAGAAAAGTCAGACCAATAGTTTCATCACTGTTCGCGGCAGTCAGCTTCGATCGCATTGCTTCCGCCTGACTCTTGATCGCGACGGCGCCCTGCGCATCCGGAGTGGCGGCGTCAACGAGGCCATACTCCATCAACGCGTCCAGGTAACACTTCAACGACCCGGCATACCGCTTCTCAGCATCAAGCTCGCGCGCCATTTTTAGCGCTGAGTTGATGAGGATGAAGGAACGCTGTTTCGACGCGTTGTTAGGATCCTGAAATGCCTTGATGGCCGTCTGTTCCAGCGCTTCGATCTGAACGCTGATCGATTTTAGTTTTGGCGAAGTCTTTGGCAGATCGAATTTGAGTTGCTGGCAGAAGACAGCGAAGTCCAGATTCGCCGGCGCCAGGCCGATGTAATAAAGCCCGGCGTTGATTGTGGTGTTCTGTCCGTAAAGACGTCCGGATTGATAGTAGGGTTGGACCTGAGTTAGCGAAGCTTCAACCAGCGCTCGCACGGCTGCCGGCAGTTGCGGATTTCTTTTTGCGGCTAATGACTTTTCCCTGGCAGCAAGTTCCTTACCAACTCGAGACCATTCGCTCTCGAAGGCGGTCAAGCCTTGCTTTTCGATGTCCGCGTGAGCTTTCAAATACTCGTGGGTCATCAGCTCGACGCGAGTCCGTTGCAGGTAGTTCATTGCCTGGTACAAGTTCCGGGAGCCTACGGCACTGTCGATGAGATTTATTGAGGTGGTGTAGGCGGATACCTGGTCATCGGAGAGTTTCAGAGTTGGGAGTAGTTGCCGCAGACGAGCGCTCTCTGCCCCGATCTGCTCCGCCGCCGTTTGCGCGCGAACAACCGATGCACTAATCACCAAAGCTGCCAACAGAAATGCTTTGCCGAGTCTCATGATTTTTGGTTGCGGCTCCACTCACTCACACTCAAGTACAAAGAACCAGGCACAAAGAACTAAGAACCCATTCCGCGATCAGCAATCGACGGCACTTTTTACTTGTTACTTATTCATTCCGCAGCGCCACGACCGGATCAAGCTTCATCGCGCGCCGCGCCGGCAGATAGCACGCCAGAACTGCGACGATAACGAGCAACAACGGCACGCTCGCGAAGATGATTGGATCAGTTGCCGTCACGCCAAACAGCAAACTCGCGAGCAGTCGCGTCAAACCAAATGCCCCCACGATGCCAATCACGACGCCGGCGATGGTCAACATCAGGCCATGGCCAATAACCAGCTTGAGTACTTCGGCCGAACGTGCTCCCAGGGCCATGCGAATCCCAATCTCGCGTGTACTTTGCGTCACCGTGTAAGACATGACGCTGTAGATCCCAATGCTTGCCAGGATCAAAGCCAACGCCGCGAACGTGCTCAACAACGACATATTCAGACGCTGATTCGACACGGACTCGTCAATGACCGTACTCATCGTCTTCACGTTGTAAACCGGTTGGTTCGGATCGAGGCCGCGAAGCTCACCGCGAATCGCGGCGATCAGGTTAGTAGGATCCCCGCTCGAACGAACTACCAGGCTAACGGTCCGCGTAAAATTGTCTCCAACTTGTTGATTGAAGTAATAAACCTCGGGCCGTGCGGCTTGAGTCAGACCCGACTGCTTCACATCACCCACGACACCAACGATCGTGATCGTCGGCTTTCCATTCTCCAACAGATGCACACCGAGCGGGTTTCTACCTTCCAGATATTGTTTAGCGAACGCCTGATTGATGATCAGCACCGTCGGCGACTTAGGCTGATCGTGATTGTCGAAGAATCTTCCCGAGATCAAAGGAATCTCGAGCGCCTGGAAATAGTCTCCACTAACCGAGCGAAATTCAGCGATCGGTTCATGTCCGGGCACGTAAGGAGCATCGCCTTCAATGGCAACGTCGCCGTTGAAGCCCCACTGTTGTAGCGGCAGCAGATTGATCATTCCGGTGGCCTGGACTCCAGGCAGGGTTTCAACCCTCTTCAGTAGTTGCTGCTGAAATCCAACAATAGCTTCGGACGTGCCGTATCTCGCCTGAGGCAGCGAGATACTCATCGTCACCACACTATCCGGTTTCAAGCCGGCATCCATCCGTTGCAACTGCCAAAAGCTCTTCAACAACAAACCCGCGCTTATTAAGAGGACCAGAGCGGCAGAAATTTCAGCCACGACAAGAAAGCCGCGTAATCGATTCCGCTGCGGGCTACTTCCCGCGTTACCCGTATCCTTCAGCGCGGTTTGGACATCGCTCTTCGAACTTTGCAAAGCAGGAGCGAGGCCAAAGGTGATCCCCGTCAGGACCGAAAGTCCGAAAGTGAATATCATCACGCGATTGTCTAATCCGATTTCGTTAGAGCGCGGCAATACTCCGGTCGCCAAAGCGACCAGCAGCGAGACACCCCACTTCGCAAGTATTAGTCCCGCGATTCCACCAGCGAGAGATAGCAGCAGACTTTCGGTTAGAAACTGTCTTATCAAGCGCGCGCGTCCGGCGCCGAGCGCAACACGAATTGCGATCTCACGTCTTCGCCCGGCGGCCCGCGCCAATAACAGGTTGGCTACATTGACGCAGGAAATCAGCAGCACCAGACCAACAGCACCAAACAACACCAGCAGAGCAGGTCGCACGTTCTGCACGACTTCTTCCTGCAGTGGAATTAGTCGTACGCCGCGACTGGCCTGAAAATCTTTGTATTGATCTCGCAGCCTCCCGGCAATTGTCGTCATTTGATCGCGAGCTTGTTCGAGAGTAACACCCGGCTTTAACCTGCCCAGACAGAGCAGAAAATGATTACCGCGATTGGCATTGAGCTCCGGGGAAATATCTAAAGGAACTAAGATCTCTGTTAACCGTGAGGGAAAGCGAAACTCGGGCTGCATCACGCCGACGACGTCGTAGTTCTCGCCGCCCAACATTATTTTCTTGCCGACGATGGTCGGATCCTGGTTGAACCGTCGCCGCCAAAGCTCATGACTAAGAATGGCGACTCGATTGTTACCCTGCTGATCTTCACCGGCTTGAAAGCCACGACCGAGCCGCGGCTGCACGCCAAGAACATCAAGAAAGTTAGCTGAGACAGTGGCTGCAGGAATGCGCTCGGAGTAATCGCCGCCCTGCAAGGAGTAACCGGCAGTTTGATAAGCGGCGATTCCCGTAAAGACCGTGTTCTGCTCACGCCAACCTTTGAGATTTGGAACTGACGCCGTACCGAACCCACCGCGATCAAAACTTTCCCAAAGCTTGATTAATTGGTCGGGCTCATTGAACGGAAGAGGTCGCAGCAGAACTGCATTAACCACGCTGAAGATAGCGGTGTTGGCTCCGATTCCCAGCGCGAGCGTGAAGATTGCCACGACGGCAAAGCCTGGTCTCTTGACCAGCATCCGCAGCGCATATCGCAAATCCTGCAGCAGGGTTCGCATAACTATTTCCTCTTATTCTCACCCGGTTTCAACCGGGTGAAGTAAAAAGCAGAAATTGAGCAGAACCGTTTCAACGGTTTACCTACCATTCAGAGCAACTAAAACCGTTGAAACGGTTCAGTATTTTGATTAGCCTCTTCGTTCACCGGGCTGAAGCCGCGGTGTGAATGAGATAGCCAATCGAATAGGGACCGCTACTTGCCACTTAGGTCCGCCCCTACAATCAACAAACCAATTCCATCTCCTCGACCACCGGCGCACTGTCGAGATTGAGCGTCACGCTTTCGTCCAGCGGCACTTTCATAATCACGAAAGTCAAATCGTCGTACTGCGGCGCTCCCCTGGACCACTCTTTGACTCGACGCACCAGCTCGTCACGAATCTCATAAACGGAAAGACGCGAATGAGACTTCAACGTTTCCTTGATACGGTGTTCTCCAAACTCTTCGCCGTGGCGATCCAGCGCTTCAGTGAGACCATCCGTATAAGCAAACATGAGATCACCGGGCTTAGTTTCAATCAGAGCCTGTTCATAAACACAATCTCGAAAAGCTCCGACGATCAAGCCGCCGCAATTCAAAGGTGTGAAATCGTTGAGCGAGTCGGCGCTCATATAAAGCGGCGGATTGTGTCCGGCGTTGACGTAGACCAGTTGCTTAGTGCTCGGATCGAACTGCGCGTAAAAGAACGTCACGTAGTTGGCGCCGCCGGTCGAGTCGCAGAGGAGACGATTCAAAGTGCCTACCGTTTCGGCGAGCGAAATGTGACCGTTCGCGGTGTTGACATGCTTCGCCGCGAGACTGCGGAGCGTCGCTTGCACGGTGGACATCAGCAGTGCCGCCGGCAGCCCCTTGCCCGAAACATCGGCGATGGCAATTCCCAGTTGGCTATCATCGCGGACGATGAAGTCGTAATAGTCGCCGCCAACGCCTCGGGCCGGCTCACAAAAACCAGCCAGCTCGAGGGCGGTGCTGTCAGGCGATCGAGCAGGCAAAAGACGGCGTTGCACCTCCACCGCCATCGCCAGCTCGCGAGTGAGCTTTTCCTGAACCACCATGCGCTCAGCCAGACGCGAGTTTTCAACTACGAGCGCCAGCTGACCTGCAACCGAGGTCAGCACTTCTCTGTCCGAAGTTGAGTAACGAAAGTGCCCGCGCCTGAGACCGAGCGAAAGAATGCCTACCAGTTGATCTTTGGAACGGACCTGGACCAACAAATGAGACTTCAACTGCCTGAGGACATCTCGTTCGGAGACGCGCGCGCTCCGGGTCAACGACGTTCCGGTATCGAGCGCTCTATTCCAGATTTCGAAGTCGGTAGACTCGATCACAAGCGGTGTCGAAAGGCCCTGGAGACGCTTTACTACGAAGGCATCCCGAGACAATTTTGCTTGTCCCGAATCATCGCTCGTTGAAGTTGAGGAGGACACCTGGGCTTCGAAATCTCCGGTGACATCGCTGCGCACGAGGATGGACACGTTGTCGGCTTCGAAAGCGGAAGCGATGCGTCTGGCGATCGCTTCGTAGAGCTCCTGTATGTTGGTTGCTGAGCGCGCTTCCTGTCCGAGGCTGAAGAGCACTTGACGTTCCTGATAAGCGGCCGGCGAGATGTAGCGCGCGATTCTGGGCAGCAGGTAATGCTTCGCGAGCTGGTGCAACGCGACCATCACGCCGGTGAGGAGAAATATGGCTACCAGATCCGCGCGGCGGCCCCAACTATCAAGAACGGCTGCTCGCTTCCCGGTGAAGATTATCGTCAACCCCAAAACAAAGATTAGGGCTTCAACCCCCAGGGCGATGCTCTCGACCGACAGATCCTTCCACCATCGCCGCCACTTTCGGAGATGACGTTTCAGTTTTGGCTTCTTGATGCGCGGCAAGATTCTCATTAATAGGCGTTTTTGGTGCTTTGTTCTTTGTTCTTTGTTCTTGGTTCTTTGTAGTTGGTCTTTGGTCTTAGTATTTCGGTCTTTGGTCTTTGGTCTTTGGTCTTTGGTTTTTGAAAATCTGCAATCAGCAATCAGCAATCCTCATTCGGGTCACTCGTAGTGCAGCGCTTCGATCGGATCGACGCGAGAAGCGCGTCGAGCGGGGAGATAGCAAGCGAGGAGAGCTACGAGCGATAACAAGACGGCCACGGCACCGAAGGTCCACGGATCTTTAGTGGTCACACCAAACAGCAGACTCTCAATTACTTTTGTCGCTGCAAACGCCCCTATCAATCCCAGCCCCAGCCCCAGCAACACCAGCTTGAAGCCTTGCGACACAATCAACTTCAGCACATCGCGTGTCTGCGCTCCTAACGCCATGCGAATGCCAATTTCATTCGTGCGTTGAGCGACCGAGTAACTCATCACGCCGTACAACCCGACAATTGTCAGGATCAAAGCCACCGCCGCAAAGATTGCCAACAAGGTGGTGTTGAAGCGTGGCGTTGCTACCGTCGCCGAAATGTATTCTTCCATCGTCTTGATGCTGTAGACGGGAATTTCAGGATCCATTTGACTAACTTCGCGCTGCACGGCCGTAGCCAGGCTGTGCGGATCACCGGAAGTTCTAACTATGAGAGTCATTTGATCGAATGGCAGCTGAGCTTCCGTGATGAAGTAACCGGGCCGGAAGTCTGTGCTCAAGTTACGATTCTTAACATCCGCGACCACGCCGATGATTTCGCGCATGGGCGCTTCCTCATCATCAGTCGAGATGCCGGGCTTGATGTGTTTGCCGATGACGTCCTCGCCCGGAAAATGCTTTTTCGCAAAAGCCTGATTCACGATGACCACGGGCACGCCTTTTTTGTCGTCTCGCTCCGTGAAATCACGACCCTTCAGGAGTTGAATCCCCATCGTGTTGAAGTAATTCGGATCGACTACAAAAATATCAGCAGAGGGCTCATCGCCTTTGGCCACCGGTCGTCCTTCGATCTCAAACGAGATGCCGAAACGATCTCCACTGAGTGGCAGCGGTATGACCGCGCTGGCTGTAGTGACGCCGGGCAACACTTGCAGCCGCTTCACCAGGTCGCTGTAAAATTGCGACTGTTTAGCGCCCGTCGGATACTTGACTTCGGGAATCCCAACTACGAAAGTCAAAACGTTTTGAGGATTGAAGCCGGGGCTGACCTGGCGCAGTCGCCACAAGCTCTGAATCAACAAGCCCGCGCCAACCAACAACACCACGGCGATTGCCAATTCGGTAACCACCAGGAAATTGCGAATTCGACTGCGACCGCCTTCAGTCGAGCCGCGGCCGCCTTCCTTCAGCGATTCCGTCAATTCAGTTCTGGACGAATGAAGCGCCGGAAACAAACCGAAAACAATTCCCGTCAACATTGAAACGGCCAGCGTAAAACCGAGGACGCGCCAGTCGATTCCGATCTGAAGGGCTCGCGGAATATCCTCTTTGCCGAGCGCAATCAACAGGTCGGACCACCACACCGCCAGTACAAGGCCCAGCGCGCCGCCTATGAGCGATAGCAAAATGCTTTCGGTGAGCAATTGCCGCACGACTCTCAGTCGACTCGCGCCGAGCGCTGATCGAATAGCCATCTCTTTGTGACGAGTCATCGCGCGCGCCAACAGCAGATTGGCGACATTGGCGCAGGCAATCAAAAGTACACAACCAACTGCCCCCAGCAGGATGAGCAGGGCCGGCCGAATATCACCAACCAGCGCCTCAAGCGCAGGTTCCAGATAAACACTGCGGCGCAGATTGCTGTCCGGATACTGCTGCTCGAGCCGAGCACCGATCGCGGCCATCTCAGCCCTGGCTTGTTCTTTTGAAACACCCGCTTTTAGCCGGCCAATCACGTTCAGGAAATGAGCCCCACGTTGGGACGAGATTGGTTCTTTTCCCTCACGATACCCGGCCGTCGTGGCCCAGAGCTCGATCGGATCGTTTTGTATCGGATACTGAAACGAGCGCGGCATGACACCGACGATGGTGTATTGCTTCCCGTTTAGAGTTACTGACTGACCCACTACCTTTGGATCGGCATTGAAGCGCTTATTAAAGAGATCCTGGCTGAGGACTACGACGCGACCTCCGTCTCCGGGCTTATCTTCATCGGGAACGAAAGTTCGCCCGAGCATTGGCGTCGCTCCAAGAATGGCGAACAGATCCGCACTAACCACGGCGGTCTGCAGGCGCGTAGAGTCGCCCCGACCGGTCATGGTGAAATCAGAGGTGTTAACCGCGGCCATGCGCTCAAAGGCCTGGTTTTGATCGCGCCAATCGGCAAAGTTCGGGTATGAAACGGAGCCGCGCTGTTGACCGCGAGTGGAATCAGTCTCCCAAAGCATCATCAACTGTTCGGGATTGTGAAATGGTAACGGGCGCAGCAACACTCCGTTGACCACACTGAAGATGGCGGTATTTGCGCCAATGCCGAGCGCCAGCGCGATGATGGCGACAATGGTGAAGCTCGGCGATTTGATAAGCATGCGAGCACCGTAGCGCACATCCTGCCATAGTGTATTCATGACTTTCTCCGCAATCAGCATTCAGCAATCAGCAATCAGCAATCCAAAATCGGTTCTATTCGTAGCGCAGCGCTACGAGCGGATCGACCTTCGTTGCTCGCCGTGCCGGGATATAACAGGCTAAGAGCGACACCACGAACAGCGCGCCGGCCACGAGACCAAACGTGATCGGATCGTTAGCACTAACTTCGAAAAGCAAACTGCGCAGCAGCCGCGTCAAACCAAACGCAGCCACGACACCGGCGCCGACTCCAATCAAAGTCAGCAACAATCCCTGACTTAGAACCATCTTCAAGATGTCGGTGGCCTGTGCTCCCAGCGCCATCCGCACTCCAATTTGGTGAGTCTGCTGGCTAACCGAGTAAGAGACCACGCCGTAAATGCCGATTGATGCCAGCAACAACGCCACACCGGCAAAAACTCCAATCACCACTGCTGGAAAGCGCCGCATGAATGACGCCGGCGACGTCGAAACCAACTGCTCCATGGTGTTGACGTTGAAGAGCGCCACGTCAGGCTCGAGGTTGCGGATCTCATTTCGCACTGAGGCAGCCAGTGTGGCCGGATCGACATTAGTCCGGACCACCAGGCCCGCCGCTAAACCTGCGCTTTGACGAAACGGATAGTAGAGAACCGGCTTGAGCGCGTCGTCGAGTGCGGTGACCTTCACATCGCCCACCACGCCAACGATAGTGTCAGGCTGAGATCCCTTGATACCGGCATAGTTGATCTTCCTGCCCACCGGATCGCGACCACCAAAAATCTTGTCCGAAAGGCTCTTGCCGATGATCACGACTCCCGGACCGTCCGGTTTGTCTCGATCATCGAACATTCGTCCGGCAACCAGAGGAACACCCAACGTTTGAAAGTAGGTGTCGTTAACAGTGCGGATGTTGCACTCAGTTTCCTGCCCGGGCGGTGGAATCGGATCGCCTTCGACATAAAAGCGGGTGGTGTTGCCCGGAACCAGCGGCAGAATATTCACCGTGCCCGCGCCGGCAACTCCGGGAAGTGACTGCACTCGCTGCTGCAGTTGTTCGACGAAGCTCACTCGTTTGGGTACATCGTTGCCGTATTTCGAGGCCGGCAACAGCACTGTCATCGTCAACAGGTTTTGCGTTTTGAAGCCGACATTCGCCTGCAGCAAGCGCGCGAGACTCTTCATCATCAGCCCCGCGCCGACCAGCAACACCACTGCCAGCGCAATCTCAGACATCACCAGCGCGCTGCGCAGACGATGGGTGGCTCCGCCGGTGGAGCTGCGTCCGCCCTCTTTGAGAACCTCATTTAGATCGAGCCGTGAAGATTGCAGCGCGGGAGCCAATCCAAACACGAGACCGGTAAGAAATGAGAGGCCGACTGAAAAGGCGAGGATGCTGGTATCAATTCTCAGCGTCTTGAGAAATGGAAGAGCCGCAACCTGATTAGCCGGCAATGCTGCGACGAGCGCGCCGACGCCCCAGTACGCGATGACCAAGCCGAAGGCGCCACCCAGCAAGGCTAAGATCAATGATTCGGTAAGCAACTGCCGGATGACTCGCCAGCGAGTCGCGCCGAGCGCTGCGCGAATAGCAACTTCTTTCTGCCGCGCCAGCGATCTCGTGAGCAGCAAGCTCGCCACGTTCGCACAGGCAATCAATAAAACGAAGCCAACCGCTCCTAACAGGATCAATAGAATTGGTTTGACTGTGCCTACCACAGCTTCCTGCAAAGGAACGACCGTCATGCCGGTGTTCGCGTGCGACTCGTTATGCTCCTTTTCGATTCTTCCGGCGATTAGTCCCAACTCGGCTTGGGCCTGCCGCTGGCTAACTCCCGGTTTGAGCCGTCCTATGAGATTGGTCCCATGCATGAACCGCCGCGAGAGTTGCGCCTCAGTCGGCTGATAGGGCAGCCACAGGTCGTTTGGTCGAAACGCAAACTGAAAAGTCGGAGGCAGTACGCCGATCACAGAGTAGCTGACGCCGTTGATCGTGAGCGCTTTGCCAATGATCCCTGGATCGGCGCCAAATGATCGCTGCCACATTCCGTACGTGAGCACCGTGACCTTGGGGCCGCCGGGTTTGTCTTCACCCGGTTGAAAGGTGCGGCCAAGGATCGGCTCGACACCAAGCACGGAAAAGAAATTTGCGCTGGCTGAAGGTGCGTTGATTCGCTCGGGCTCGCCACTTCCGGTCAGGATGGCGCCGCCGCCGGTGTAGGCAACAACTCCATCAAGCACCTGGTTCTGCTGATAGTCCTGATAGTCAGGATAAGAAAACTCTCGCTGCGAATATTCCTGTTGAGGCGTCTTCTCGAAGAGGTGAACGAGATTCTGCGGTGACTGATAAGGAAGGCCGCGCAACAGTGCGGTGTTAACCACGGTGAATATGGCTGTGCTGGCGCCAATTCCGAGCGCCAGCGTCATCACTGCAATGATGGTAAAGCCAAAGTGCTTTACCAAAGCTCGTATCCCGAAACGAATGTCTTTGATTAAGGAATCCATAGTCACCTCAGCAATCAGCACTCAGCAATCAGCGTTCGGTACAGGCGTTAAGAGTTCAAACTTCAGTTTGTGGTTTTGAGCGGTCGCAATCTAAAGATTGAACTCTAAACGCCCGAAATCAGCAGTCCGCAATTTGTTTTTACTCATTCGTAGCGCAGCGCGACGAGCGGATCGACTTTGGTGGCGCGGCGAGCGGGAACTAAACAAGCCCCGAGCGCCACCATCGCCAACACGATCGAGACGACCGTAAATGTCGTTGCGTCAGTCGCCTTTACGCCGAACAACAAACTCACCAGGAATCGAGTCAATCCAAACGCGCCCACGAGCCCGATCCCAACGCCAATCGCAGTGAGTACCAGCGCCTGTCCAAAAATCATCTTCAAGACATCGCGTGTTTGCGCGCCCAAAGCGATGCGCACGCCAATCTCGCGCGTGCGTGCCGCGACCGAATAACTCATCACTCCGTAGATACCGATACTCGCCAGTACTACCGCGAGCAGCGCAAATCCGCCGAGCAGGATCATGTTGAAGCGCCGCTGGGCTATTGAGTCAGCAACCAACTGGGTCATCGGCTTCACGTTGTAGACCGGCTGGTCTTTGTCCATGGCGCGGATCACGCCGCGCAAGGGTTGGGCAAAGTTCGACGGCGATCCGTTTGTGCGTGCCACGACCGTTAAGTCATCGACGTAGGTTTGCCCGTAAGGCACGTAGTATTCGGGACCTGAATCGGCATCGAGTCCGGCATGGCGCACGTCGCCGACTACGCCCACGATTTCACGCGCGAATGGTTTTGGTCCTTCACCGGGAATGATCCGTTTTCCGATCGGATCCTCACCCGGAAAATAAAGTCGAGCGAACGTTTCGTTGATGATGGCTACCTGAGTCGCTTTCGCCTGGTCCTGATTACCGAACGGTCTTCCTTTTTTCAGCGGCGTGCCCATGGTGCGGAAGTAGTCAGGACTGATTACTCGGCGATCGGCGGCTGGTTGTTGGCCGGGCTGAAAGGGCGGTCTGCCGTCGATATCGAATGTGTATGACTCGAAACTTCCACCCAGCGGCAGCGGATAAACGACGGCCACACTCTGCACACCCGGCAAAGCCGCCATGCGCTCGAGTGCTTCGTGATAGAACGCGACCCGCTGTGCGTCTTCTTTATATTTGTCCGGACTCACTGACACATCGGCAGTGATGACATTGGTCGGATCGAAGCCAGGTGGCACTTCAAGCAAGCGCCGCAAGCTTTGGAACAGCAGCGTGGCTCCAACGAGCAGAATCAACGACAAGGCAATTTCGGAAACAACCAGGGCACTGCGAATGCGATTGTTTCGGATCCCGCCGCTGCTCTCGCGAGTAGCGTCTTTTAGAGTTCCATTTAGATCGGTGCGGGCAGCCTGTAACGCCGGGGCCAATCCAAAGAACAGACCAGTCACAGTCGTCAGTCCCAGCGTGAAAAGAAGCACCCGACGGTCCAATCCGATTTCGGCGACTCGAGGGAGACTTATTGGATTCGCAGCGATCAATAGATCGATCGCCCAGTACGCGAGCAGCACACCGGCAATTCCGCCAATGATCGAAAGCAGCAAACTCTCCGTAAGCAATTGACGAATTACTCGCCAACGGGTCGCGCCGATCGCGGCGCGGATGGCGATTTCTTTTTGACGAGTAGCTGCCCTTGCGAGCAGGAGATTCGCGACGTTCGCGCAGGCAATCAACAAGACCAGCCCCACGGCGCCCAACAAGACGAACAGCGAAGGACGTATTTGTCCGACCAGCCGTTCTTGAGTCGCCACCAGCGTGACATTGAGGCCCGTATTAACAGCCGGGTATTGAGCTGCAAGTCTGGCGGTAATCGCGTCAATTTCACTCTGCGCCTGAGTCAGGCTGACATTAGGTTTGCGACGCGCAAAGATGGCCATGTACACCGCGCCGCGCGCGGTTCGACCCCGCGGCGAGATGCTTGAGATTAAAGGCATCCAAAAATCCAGTTGCCTGCTCAGGGGAAATTTGAATCCCGCAGGCATCACACCCAGGACTGTCGTTTGCCGATTGTTGAGAAGTAGTGACTGGTTAATGATTTTCGGATCGCCATTGAATCGTTTTTGCCAAAGCTCGTAGCTGATAACCATGAAGTTCTGATCCGAGCGTTCTTCAGCAGGAGTGAAGACGCGGCCTATGACTGGATTCTTGCCCAGCATCGGGAACAGCTCTGACGACACGTAGGCCCCACGTAAACGTTCGGGTTCATCGCCGCTGCGAAGAAACTGCGTTGTCATGTAGAGCGCCGCAGTCTGATCGAAAACGTGATTCTGGTCCCTGATGTCTTCAAAGTTCGGGAACGAATGCGAAGAAAAGAGAACTCCGGACGAGTCTTTTACGAGCACTGACGTGAGTTGATCGGAATCAGGAAACGGGAGCGGCCGCAGCAGGACTGCGTTCACCACACTGAAGATGAACGTATTCGCCCCGATGCCCAGCGCCAGGGCGACGACCGCCACGAAAGTAAATCCCGGGCTCTTCCACAACTTGTGAAAGCCATATCGAATGTCCTGGACTAGAGTTTCCATAATCCCGTAGCACAGACTTCAGTCTGTGTTCTCCTTTCCGTTGACGCTTCGGTCGTCGTGGCTAAGAACGTTGACTCGCTTCAACCCGATAGACGCAACTCACAATGAACACAGACTGAAGTCTGTGCTACTCGTAGCGCAGGGCTACAAGCGGATCGACTTTCGTGGCGCGGCGCGCAGGTAAATAACATGCGAGCAGCGCGGTAACGAGCAAACAAAGGGCAACCGCGCTGAACGTCAGCAGATCCGTGGGCTTCACTCCAAACAACAAGCTGCTCATCAGTCGAGTCAACGCGAACGATCCAACGAGGCCAACAACAATGCCGATTGCCGCCAGCACCATTCCGCTTTTCAATACCAGCTTCAACACGTCACTCATCTGCGCGCCCAGAGCCATGCGTATGCCTATTTCCTGCGTGCGCTGCGTAACGTAATAGGAAGTCACGCCGTAGATCCCGATCATTGCCAATAGCAGCGCTACGCCGGCGAAGGCGCTGAGCAGCAACATTGGTGTGCGCCGCGGTGCTACTGAAGTTGCGAGCACGTCGTTAACTGTTCTGACGTTGAAAGTAGGAATGCTTTTATCGAGCGAGCGAATCTCGTTGCGTGCAGCCGCGGCGAGACTCATCGGATCTTTATTGGTACGGATTACAAACGACAGTCCTTGCCACGTCGCATCCTGTGCATACGGCACGTACATCTGCGGTTCGGCAGGTTCGTCCAGCGAGACTTTGACATCGCCGACCACGCCGACAATTTCGCGTGAAAATTTTTCGTCTCGCCAGATGTGCAGGCGTCGACCGACTGGACTCTCGCCGGGCCAAAGCTGTTTCGCCATCGTTTCATTGACTACCAGCACCTTCGCCGTTTCATTCGTGTCCTGATCGGTAAGCGGCCGACCGGAAAGCAAAGGTATCTGCATCGCGCGAAAGTAATCAGGCGTGACCACCAGGTAAGCTGCGCTACGCGCTTCTTCAGGAGTTTCAGGCCGGCCCTCGCAAATGTACCCGCGTCCAACGTCGAAGGTGTCACCACCCAGCGGCAGGGTCAGCACCGCGCCAACCGATTGAACGCCGGGCAGCGACTTCAACCGGTCGACAGCCTGTCGGTAAAACTGCGCCCGAGGCTCGCCTGGTTTGTACTTCCCGCCTACGCCGGAAACGCGCAGCGTAAGTAAGTTATCCGGATTGAAACCTGGGCTGACGTCACGCAAGCGCATGAAACTCTTAATCAACAAGCCGGCGCCAACCAACAACATGAACGAGAGCGCTATTTCAGACACCATCATTAAGCTGCGCACGCGGTTGTGACCGGATGTAGACCCGCGGCCGCTTTCTTTCAACCGTTCATTGAGATCGATTTTGGACGATTGCAACGCTGGAACCAGGCCAAAAACGATCCCCGTCAGCAGCGTGAGCCCGACAGTGAATAGAATCACCCGCAAGTCAGGCCTGACCTCATCGAAGCGAGGGCTGTTGGCTGGACTGATAGCAATGAGGAGCTTAGTCAACCATAGGCCCAGCATTAGTCCAGTGGCTCCGCCTGCGATTGAAAGGATCAGACTTTCAGTTAGCATTTGTCGTACAAGTCGCCCTCGGCTTGCACCCAGTGCGGCACGCAGCGCCATTTCTTTCGCGCGTACAGTTGCTCGCGCGAGCAGGAGGTTGGCGACGTTGGCACAAGCTATCAGCAGTACAAAAGCTACCGCTCCGAGCAACACCAACAGCGAGGGCCGCACAGAACCAACCAGCCGTTGGTGAAGGTTAATTACCTTTACAGTCCAGCCGCTGTTGGTGACGGGATAAGTCTCCACCAAACGTTTATTGATGGTATTCAAGTCCGCCTCAGCCTGGGCCGGGCTTACCCCAGGCTTGAGTCTTGCTACTACGCTTAAGAAGCGGTTGTCTCGTTGCTCCTCGGCTGGGTCGAGAGGAAAGGGAAACCACGCTTCGGTCCGAGCTGGGTAGTCGAACCCGGGCGGCATCACACCGACAATTGTTGTAGGCTCGCCGCCAAACTGTAACTTAGTACCGATGATGTTTGGGTCGGCGCCGAAACGCCGTTGCCATAGACCGAAGCTTAGGACAGCCACCGAGTCTCGACCTTTTTGCGAATCGTCGGCAATTAACGCTCGTCCTTTAAAAGCGCTCGTGCGGAAGAGTGGGAAGAAATCGGCTGTAACTGAGGTTCCGCGAACTCGTTCAGTTTCGTCCCCGCTGGTTAATAATGCTCCGCCAGTAACAAACGCGGTTAATTGCTCGAAAACATGATTCTGACTATGCCAGTCCACAAAGTCAGGCACGGACATGCTGCCTTGCGTGACTCCAAGAGCGGGATTGACGCCTTCAAGGACCGCAATCTGCTCTGATTGCGGAAATGGCAGCGGGCGCAGCAGCACCGCGTTAACGACTGTCAAGATGGCGCTGTTCGCGCCAATGCCGAGCGCTAAAGTTATTGCCGCAACGATCGTGAAGCCCGGCCGTTTTAGAAGGCTTCGAATGGCATAGCGGATATCTTTACCCATCTTCAAGTAGCACAGACTTCAGTCTGTGTTCTCCTTTCCGGTAACGGTTCGGTCGTCGTGGCCATGAACGCTGACTGGCTGCAAATCGATAAACTCAACTCAGTGTGAAAGCAGTGACGCTTCGATCGTCGTGGCGACCAACGTTGACTTGCCTCAACGCGACAGTCTCACTTCACAACGAACACAGACTGAAGTCTGTGCTACTCGTATCTCAAGGCTACGAGCGGGTCGACTTTCGTGGCTCGGCGGGCGGGCAAGTAGCACGCAAACAAAGCGATCACTCCGAGACCCGCCGAGACAACCAGGAAAGTCATTAAGTTGGTCGGCGTGATGCCGAACAAAAGACTCGCGATGAATCTCGATAATGCGAACGACGCTCCGAGCCCGAGCACAACTCCTGCTGAGACCAACAACATTCCCTGTCCGATGATGAGCTTGAAAACATCACGCGACTGCGCCCCCAACGCCACGCGAATGCCAATCTCACGCGTGCGTTGCGCGACTGAGAAGGCGAGCGTGCCGTAAAGACCAAGCGCAGTCAGAAGAGTCGCCAACGCGCCGAACGCCGTGCACAACCATGTCATCAAGCGTTCCTGAATGAGCGAGTCGTCAATCTGCGAATCAAGCGTCTTGACGTCGTACAAAGGGATATGCGAGTCGAGACTCGCCAGCCGGCTGCGAACCTGATCGACAATCGCGAGCGGCTCGTTCCTGGTCTTGAGGTGCATAGTCATCTCGAACAGTCGCTGTTCTTGCGCGATGGGCGTGTAGAAATGGCGCAGAGCTGGCTCTCTCAAGTTGAGGTATTGCGCGTCTTTGACCACGCCCACGATCAAAGTGTCGGGTTGATCTTCAGTGCCGATCTTCCTGCCGATTGGGTTCGTCTCGCCAAAGTACTTGTGGGCCAACTTTTCATTGATGATGGTTACCTTGGGTGAGCCTTCGGTGTCCTGATCGGCAAAATCACGTCCCGCTATCAACTGAATACCGAGCGAGCGGAAGTAGTCGGTTGAGACTAATGAGCTCTGCGCGTTGACTCGTTCGCCCTGGCTCGGCTGGTAACCTTCAACTACCAAACCCATTCGATCCCAACTGCCCGAGATTGGTGAATCAGTTGCCAGACTCGCAGCTTCGACGCCGGGAATGCTGCGCAGCCCGGACAGCAAATCGCGATAAAAGGTTTTCGTCTTTTCCTGCGTGTAACCGTTCAGCGTGGGATTAATCGATCCAACCAGCACGTTGCTCTTGCCGAAGCCGGTATCAACTCCGCGCAGATTGCGCAGGCTGTTGAGAAAAAGCACTGAGACGATAAGCAACGGCAACGATAAGGCGACTTGCAGCAGGATGAGACCGCTGCGCAAGCTGAACAGACCTCCGCCCGAAACAAATGTCCGAGAATCGCCGCGCAACGCAAACGCTGACTTGGAGCGCGCTGCTCGCAATGCTGGCGCCAGGCCGAGGGCAACGCCCACAATCACCGACATCAGAAATGTGAAACCGAAGAAGCGCCAACCGAGTGGCTGATCGAGATTCAAACGGACGTCCTGAGGGACATACGAGACCAGCGCCGACTTAATCCACGAGCCCACTAAAACGCCGGCGGTAGCTCCGAGAACTGCGAGCAGGATCGCTTCCGTTAACCACTGGCGCAGCAAGCGCAGTCGCCCCGCGCCCAGTGCCAGTCGTACCGCGATTTCCTGATCACGCACCGCATCTCGTGCCAACATCAGATTCGTCAGGTTGGCGCAAAGAATCAGCAAGACAATGCAGGTAGCGGCAAAGAGAAAGACGAGCGGCGTCTTCATCTCTTTCTGCAAATCCTGAAAACCCTGGCTGCCTTCCAACAGCCGCATCTTGACGCCGAGGAACTCTTCACGATCGGCCGCCGTGTAGTCCTGCGACAGTTGTTGCGCTTCACCGTTGCGAATCTGTTGGAAGAGAATCCCGATCGATGCCTGGGCCTGCGGTAGCGAGACACCATCCCTGCGTCGCGCCATTAGTGTCAGCCACTGATGTCTGCGGCTCGTGAGGCGAGTCTTGGGAAGCGGGTTGTAAACCGTCGTCATCATTAACGGAACCCGAACGTCGGCGTTATTCGACATCTCTATTCCGTAAAAGCCCGGCGGTGAGACCCCAATGACCGTGAGTGGATGTTCATTTACGAGGATGGTCTTGCCGATTAGGTTTTGGTCTTTACCAAAGCGCCGCTCCCAAAAGCCATAACTGAGAACAGCGACTGGATGCGCGCCGGGTGTGCGATCGTCTTCCTGATTGAAAAGACGACCAGCCCACGGCCGCACGCCCAGCACATCAAAATAATTCCCACTTACCATCTCGCCGCGCACGCGATCGTTGCGCCCTTCATAGCTGATGCTCATTTGTGCGCCGCCGCGCGCAATGACCCCTGAAAAGACTTCGTTCTTGTCTCTCAGATCCTGATACATCGGATATGAGAACGAATTATTGGAATCTGCTTTTTGATCGATAGTCGTGATGGCGACGAGCTGTTGCGGCTGTTTGACGGGAAGGCTTTGCAACAACACCTGGTCGGTGAGCGAGAAGATGGCCGCATTCGCACCGATCCCGAGAGCGAGCGTAAGTACGGCGACCAGCGTAAATCCCGGCCGTTTGCGCAACATGCGCACCCCGTAACGCAAATCATAAAAAGTATCCGCGACCATAATTGTCTCCGTTAGCGGTGTGGCACGGGCGTCCCGCCCGTGGGCTTTGTGAGCCACCACGCGATCCACGGGCGGGACGCCCGTGCCACACCTCTTCTATTCGTACCTTAATGACACCACCGGATCGACTTTCGTGGCGCGTCTTCCGGGTATGTAGCAGGCGACGAGCGCCACCATCGTCAACAGCAACGAGATGCTGGCAAAGGTCAATGGATCAGTTGCCTCAACGCCGAAAAGCATGCTCGCCATCAATCGCGTGAGAGCGAAGGCTCCCAGCAGCCCACAGACAACACCGATGACTGCCAATAACATGCCCTGACCGAGGATCATCTTGAACACATCGCGCGGCCGAGCGCCGATTGCCATGCGAATACCGATCTCGTGCGTCCGCTGCGTAACCGAATAAGACATCACGCCATAAATGCCGACAATCGCGAGCACGAGCGCGATTCCGGCAAATAAGCTCAGCAAAGTCAGGTTCAGTCGTTCGCCTGACACAGACTCCGAGCGAATCTGGTCCATCGTTCGCACGCTGTAGATTGGTTGGTCGGGATCGATTTGTTTGACCTGCTGGCGTATGGCGCTGACCAGCTGATTCGGATCGGTAGAGCCTTTGACGACCACAGTCATGTCGCTGCTCGGTATCTGCAAAAATGGAAAATATCCCTGAACTCGGTTCGAGTCCTGGTTTAAGCCTTCCATCTTTACGCGGCCGACCACGCCCTGAACGGTTAGGAAACGCGGTTTTTCTTCAGATCCCATCTTGACTCGTTTGCCGACCGGGTCTTCGTTGGGCCAATACCGGCGCGCAAACTCCTCGTCAATGATGATGGCATTGAGCCCGGCTATCTCTTTTTCATCATCGTCGAGTTTGCTGAGATCCTTGCCGGCGAGATGCGCCCGATCATCCTGGTCCGTGAAGAAGCGCCCGCGCTTGAGCGGAATGTTCATCGCTTTGAAGTAGTCCGGTGTGACCAGACAAGCTTCCATCAACGGCGTTTGGTTGCGTGGAGGCGCTGGACGCCCGTCGATCCTGAAGGAAGTTTGCCAGCCGTTGTTCCCCAGCGGCAGACCTGATGCGGCGGCACTGACTTCAACTCCTGGCAGGCCACGCAGGTTCTCCAGCAGCCGCTTGTAAAAGCTCTCCTGCTCAACACTCGTCTTATATTTCTTTTCAGGTAGCGACACACTGAAGCTGGTCAGGTGTTCGTACGAGAATCCGGGATTCACTCTCTGCAGCCGATAGAAGCTGCGAATCATCAGTCCAGCTCCGATCAGCAAAATCAGCGTGGTGGCAACTTCCACAACGACGAGTGAGCTGCGCAGCCAATGCTTTCGCGAAGTGCCTCTTCCGGTTTCTTTCAAAGTCTCGTGCACGTCAACGACGCCTGCCTGCAGAGCCGGCACGATGCCGAACAAGAGCCCCGTGACGAAAGCAATGCCAATCGTGAACGCCATTACTCGCCAATCGAGACCAATCTCGTTCGCCCGAGGGATCGCGTCCGGACTTATGTAAAGGATCAGCGCGACGCCCCAGCGAGCCAATAACAATCCAAGTGCGCCGCCAATCAAACCGAGCAAAACACTTTCGGTGAGTAATTGGCGCACGATACGAAAACGGCCTGCGCCCATAGCCGCGCGAATTGCCATCTCTTTTTGTCGAGCCGTCGCGCGCGCGAGCAAAAGATTCGCGATGTTGGCGCACGCAATGAGCAAGACAAAACCCACCGCGGCAAACAGCACCCAAAGCGGGCGCCGAACGTCACTGATGTAAATCTCAACTAGTGGTCGCACACCGACGCCGTTGCCGGCATTCGAATCGTAGTACTGCTTCTCAAGATTCGCGCCGATCATGTCCATCTCGGCGCGCGCTTGTGCGAGCGTGACGCCGGGTTTAAGACGAGCCACACCGTAAAGACCCGGGTGATTGCCGCGCTCCAGCCATGACGTCTGGCCGGAGAGCTGGCCCACGGGAACCCACATTTCGACTCGCGTCGGCATTTGAAATCCCTGCGGCATGATCCCGATGACGGTGTAACTCTTATTGTTGAGAGTGATGGCTTGATTGAGGATGCTCGACTGGCCGCCAAAGCGGCGCTGCCATAACGCGTAACTGAGCACGACGACTGGATCGCTGCCGGGCTTGTCTTCATCGTTGGTGTATAACCGACCCCAGCCTGGCTTTACGCGCAGCGCGTCGAACATATCCGCCGACATTTGGGCGGTGACGATGCGCTCGGCTTCCCCCGCGCCCGTAAGGTTGTAGCTGCCTCGGTTGTAGACTCCGATCTTCTCAAAGACCTTGTTTTGATTTCTCCAGTCCGTGAAGTTGGGATACGAGACAGAGATCTCGTCCATGGTCTTGGCGGTCTCGTTCAGGAAGACGAGTCGATCGGCCTCTTCGAAAGGCAATGGCCGAAGTAAGACTGCGTTGACGACACTGAAGATTGCGGTATTCGCGCCGATACCCAGCGCGAGCGCCAGGATCACCACGAGCGTGATCCCCGGATTCTTCAGCAACATGCGAACGCCGTATTTCAGATCTTTAATTAAATTTGTCATGGCTTTGGTCTCAGCAATCAGCGTTTGGTACAGGCGTTTAGAGTTCAAACTTCAGTTTGCGGTTTGGGCGGGCGCAATCTAAAGATTGAACTCTAAACACCTGTAATCAGCACTCCGAAATCTGCATTCCGCAATCGGTTCTATTCGTAGCGCAGCGCTACGAGGGGATCGACTTTCGTGGCGCGGCGAGCGGGGATGTAGCAAGCCAACATCGCCACGATCACCAAGCCTCCACAAACGACCGCGAAAGTCATCGAATCGGTTGGCGTCACCCCGAAGAGCATCGTTGTCATCAACCTCGTCAAAGCCCAGGCGCCAATGACTCCAGCGACCACGCCAATCAAGGTCAGCGTGAGCCCCTTCATCACCACCAGCTTCAGCACATGGCCGCGATTTGCTCCCAACGCCATTCTTATTCCAATCTCATGTGTCCGCTGGCGCACTAAAAATGACATCAATCCGTAAATGCCCACGGCCGCGAGCAACAATGACAGTCCGCTGAACACCGCCAGCAGGATGGTCTGAAAGCGTTGCTGGCCTGAGGCAGTGGCTACGAACTCGTCCATAGTCCTGATATTGAAGACGGGCAGCTCGGCGTCGAGCGAAGCCACGTTTGCTCGCATGGTCGCGGCTAAAGAGGCTGGCGGCACGCTCGTCCGCACCACCAAAGCAAGGTTAGGCATACCGATGTGGCCGTAGGAAAAGTAGAAGGCCGGCCGGCCCTCGTCTTCGAGCCTGAGATTTCGGACGTTACCGACGACGCCGATCACTTCTCCGTACGGATTGTTAGTCCCGGGTTTGAACCGCTTGCCGACTGGGTTTTCATTCGGCCAGCAGCGCTGCGCGAGCTTCTCGCTGACGATCAGCGTGAGTGGAGAATCACCGCGGTCCATTTCACTAAAGTCACGCCCTTGCAGCAACGGAATACCCATCGCGCGAAAGTAACCAGGTGTGATGGCGCGGACGTCCGCCGAGAGCGGCGCATTGCTGGTGTCACCTTCCGGTTTTACTTCCATGGCCCAGTTGCCACTAGTCAGCGGAGGCTGAGTGATACCCGCTGCATCGACGACTCCCGGAACTGTTTTGAGTTGCGCCACCAAGCGATCGAAAAAATTGACGCGCGGATCGCCGCCAGCGTATTTCGCGGGCGGAAGGTTGATCTGCATTGTCAGCAACTTCTCTGGCGCAAAACCAAGCTGGACTTTTTGTAACTGAGCGAAGCTGCGGATCATCAGCCCGGCGCCAACGAGCAGAATCAGGGCCAGCGCGATCTCGGCAGCAACGAGAGCGCTGCGCAAACGATTGCGTCCTTCAGTTCCGCCTTTCATGCCCCCGTCTTTGAGTGATTCAGTGAGATTGAGCCTGGTCGCGCGCCAAGCCGGCGCCAATCCAAAAATGAGTCCGGTAAGTAGAGAGATGCCAAGCGTAAAGCCGAGGACGCGTCCATCGACACGCGCTTCGTCCAGGCGTGGGATGTTGAGAACTGTTGCGCGCGCTACGGTCGACACGCCCCAAAGCGCCAGCAAGACTCCAACGCCGCCGCCTAAAGAAGCCAGCATTAGACTTTCCGTCACGAGCTGTCTGACCAGACGGGTGCGGCTACCGCCGAGTGCTACTCGAATCGCCATCTCGCGCCGGCGCGTTCCTGCCAAAACCAGCAACAGGTTTGCGACATTCGCACACGCGATCAGCAGCACGAAACCAACCGCGGCCAGCAACACCATCATGGATAGTCGTAGTTCTCGCGGGACAATCCAGTCATAGAAGGAGCGCATGCGAATGCCCCAGCCGGTATTCTGCTTTGCATATTGCTGCTCGAGCCGACCAGCGATGGCTGTCATGTCGGCGTTCGCCTGGTCCAAAGTTATTCCGGGCTTCAAACGTCCGAAGATTGCCAACGTGTGATTGGTTCGATCGGAGCGCCACGGTTGTTTCTCGGGCTCGAGATTCAGTGGGGTCCAGATTTGACGTTCGCCGATGAACTCAAACTCTGCCGGCAAAACACCGACGACGGTGTAAGGCTCACCGTTCAGGCGTATCGGCTTGCCGATCAGGTTTCGATCGCCGCCAAAACGTCGCTGCCACAGTCCGTGGCTAAGGACAACAACCTGATTGTGTCCAGGCTGTTCTTCTTCCTGCAAAAAAGTTCTTCCCAAGGCTGCAGTGGCGCCGAGCATTGGAAACAGATTCGCGGTCACCGCTCCCGCTGGAATTCGTTCCGGCTCGCCGTTGCCGGAAATGTTGAAGGTGCTGAACTCCATCGCGGCAAGGTGTTCGAACGTTGTCTGCTGACTCGCCCAGTCCCGATAATTTGGAGCCGAGGCTGAGAACTCAGGCCAGTTGCGTTCGGGATTGCTCTCAAAAATTCGAACCAGGCGGTCAGAGTCTTTGAAGGGCAGCGGTCGCAGTAGCACTGCATTGACAACGCTGAATATGGTCGTGTTAGCGCCGATCCCGAGCGCGAGCGTGATCACCACGACTGCAGTGAATCCCGGCCGCTTGAGCAATCCGCGCACTCCATAACGAAGGTCTTGTAGTAGGGTTTGCATTGGTAGCACAGACTTCAGTCTGTGTTCTCCTCTCGTTGTCTCTGCCGTCTACCGCGGAAATTAGGTATCACTCGCCACTCAAGTCGAAAGCTCAGTCTGTGTTCTCTTCTCGTTGTCTCTGCCGTCTACCGCGGAAATTAGGTATTACTCGCCACTCAAGTCGGAAGCTGGGCTGCTCGTACACAGACTGAAGTCTGCGCTACCTATTCGTAGCGCAGCGCTACGAGTCCCGGCCGCTTGAGCAATCCGCGCACTCCATAACGAAGGTCTTGTAGTAGGGTTTGCATTGGTAGCACAGACTTCAGTCTGTGTTCTCTTCTCGTTGTCTCTGCCGTCTACCGCGGAAATTAAGTATCACTCGCCACGCGAGTCGAAAGCTCAGTCTGTGTTCTCTTCTCGTTGTCTCTGCCGTCTACCGCGGAAATCAGGTATCACTCGCCACGCAAGTCGAAAGCTCAGTCTGTGTTCTCCTCTCGTTGTCTCTGCCGTCTACCGCGGAAATTAGGTATCACTCGCCATTCAAGTCGAAAGCTCAGTCTGTGTTCTCTTCTCGTTGTCTCTGCCGTCTACCGCGGAAATTAGGTATCACTCGCCACTCAAGTCGAAAGCTGGGCTGCTCGTACACAGACTGAAGTCTGCGCTACCTATTCGTAGCGCAGCGCTACGAGTGGATCGACTTTCGTGGCGCGGCGCGCGGGCAGGTAACAGGCCAGCAACGCCACCAGTGTCAGCAGCACTGCGATGACTGAGAATGTCAGCGGATCGGTGGCGCTGACTCCAAACAACAAACTCGAGATCAATCGAGTCAGCGCGAATGCACCCACCAGACCGATAGCGACGCCAATCACCGCGAGCGTCAGCCCTTGCCTGACAACCATTTGCAAAACATCGCGAGCCTGCGCTCCGAGCGCCAAACGAATTCCGATCTCGTGTGTTCGTTGCGTGACTGCGTAAGACATCACGCCGTAAATACCCACGCCGGCCAGCAGCAGGGCCACGGTTCCAAACAGACCAATCATCTGTACGGCAAAGCGCCGATTCGCGAGCGACGTAGCCACAACGTCTTCAAGCTTTTGAATACCGAACACTGGCAGCTCGTGATCGACGGCTTGAACCTGCTCGCGCAGTGGCTGAGCAAATGTTTCCGGATTAGGTTCAGTGCGAATGTAGACGGCCATCGCGTATCCCGCGTTCTGGAACATCGGGATATACAGGTGTGGCTGATCTCGCGCTTCGAAACTTTCCGTCTTGATGTCGCCCACGACGCCAACGATAGTCATCCAGGGCGCCTGGGAAGTGCGTGGTCCGAACTTCAAGCGTTTGCCAACCGGATCTGCATTGGGCCAGAAGCGAGCCGCCATCGTTTGATCTACCAGCACCACACGCTGCGTTTGGTTGTCATCGCTGTCGGCGAAGAAGCGGCCTCGAATCAAGGGCGTCCCCAACACGCGGAAATAATCCGGACTGACATTGTTCGTTTCAGCCAACAGCAGATTCGAGCCCTCGTCAGCCCGTTCTTCAATCGTGAAAGTTCCGTTGTTATGAGGACCAATTAGCGGCACTCCGTTTCCACCGCTCATGGCCGCATATTGAACTCCCGGCAAGGCGCTCACTTTTCGCAAGACTTCACGCGCGAAACCAATGCGCTTGGCAGGAGGCCGATAAGGATCGAGATCGGGATTGTTGGGAACAGGCAGCCAGATTCGCGCAACTAACGTGTGGTGAGCATCGAAACCTGGATTGACGTTCAGCAAGCGCCAGAAGCTGCGCAACAATAATCCCGCGCCGATCAGCAGCACGAGCGAGAGCGCAAACTCTGAAACTACCAGCGCGTTGCGAAAGCGAACTTGTCGCGCGCCGGAGCCTGCACCCTTACTTCCATCTTTGAGACCGACAAGAATGTCGGGTCGTGAAGCTTGCAGCGCCGGGAACAAACCAAAAAGCAATCCCGTGACAATCGAAATCGCGAAAGCAAAGACAAGCATGCCCACGTCAAACTTTACTTCGTTCAAGCGTGGGATATTCGTGGGAACAAGCTTGAGCAAAAGTTGAACAAGCCAGGTCACCGACAACAACGCCAAGACTCCACCACAGAGTGACAACAACAAACTTTCTGTGAGGAGTTGTATGACCAGGTGCCGGCGAGTCGCGCCCAGCGCCACACGAATGCCCATCTCTCGCTGTCTTGCTGAAGATTTAGCCAACAGCAAGTTGGCGATGTTGACGCAGCCGATCAACAAGACACAGCCGACTGCCGCGAGTAGAAACACGAGCGTGGTCCGAACGCTTCCCACCAGGTTCTCCTGCGGAACCAGCAGCCGAATTTTCCAGCCGGCGGCTCGCTGATAATCATTCGGATACTCGCCATGCAATCGCTCGACAAAAGCGTCGAGTTGAGCCTGAGCTTGTTGAAGGTTTAGTCCGGGCTTAAGTCGTCCAATTCCTCCCGGCAAGAAGCGACGCGCTCGCAACGGCTCCGGAAATGGATTTGAGCTGAAGCCGGCAGTGCCCCACATGTCAATGTCATCGCGCAGCGTTTTGCCCGGATGTCGAAATCCCGGCGGCATCACCCCAACGATCGTGTAGAGATCGTTATCAGCGCGCACCTTACGACCCAATATGTTCGGATCGGCGCCGAAGAGCCGGTGCCACAAGCCATCGCTGATGACCACTCCTTCGGCAAAGCCCGTGGCCTGATCTTCCGGACCAAAGACGCGACCGAGCTGCGCGCTCGCGCCTAACAACGAAAAGTAGTTCGGACTGACGGCAAGCAGTTCAATTCGCTCCGGTCGATCGGAGCCGGTGAGATTGGCGTCCACCGGCCAAACCGCCGAGACTTGATCAAAGACACCGGAGCTCTTCTGCAGATCCCACAGCTCGTTGACCGACATGCCGACATTCTCGATCTGTTGGCCCGTCAGATCGTCACGCACGAGTACGAGTTGTTCCGGATGCGGAAATGGCAGCGGCCGCAACAGGACGGCATTAACGACGCTGAAGATGGCCGTGTTGGCTCCGATCCCGAGCGCGAGCGTCAGGATGGCTACGGCAGTGAACGCCGGTTGGCGCATCAGGCTACGCATTCCGTAGCGAATGTTTTTGATTAATGTGTCCATGGTGGTTCTCTCGGCGGGGCTTCCGCTTTTGTGTCCTTCTCATTCACACCCGGTTTCAACCGGGTGACCTGCGTAACGACATTTAGAATCCAACCGTTTCAACGGTTTCCCCTTTTCCATCGAGCGCGAGAAACCGTTAAAACGGTTCAGAGCCATTATCTCGCTCCCCATCACCCGGTTAAGACCGGGTGTGAATAAGAGAAGTCCAAAAGGAAATGCAATTGTTCCTACTCATATCGAAGAGCAATTAATGGATCTACTTTCGTTGCTCGCCGCGCGGGAATGTAGGCCGCGGCCAACGCTGCAAGCGCCAACAACAACGCCACCGCCACGAAAGTAAACGGGTCAGTTGCGCTAACGCCAAACAACAAACTTCTCATCAGTCGCATCAGCAGCAGCGCTGCCGCAACACCAATCGCAAGGCCGACAATCGCAACCCGCATTCCCTGCCCCACTACGAGCTGCAATACATTGCGCGGTTGCGCTCCAAGCGCCAGACGAATTCCGAATTCGTTGATCCTGTTCGTGACGCTCAACGAGATCACGCCGTAGATACCAATCACTGCCAACAGCAATGCGGTTACCGCAAACGCGACCAACAACAGGCTGGACAAGCGACGCGAGCTGACTGAACGAGCTACGGAATCATCGATGGTGGTGACGTCGAAGAGAGGCAGATCCGGATCAAGTGACGCGACCTGACTGCGCAACCCGGCAATCAACGAGGTCGGGTCAACCGACGAGCGGAGCACAATCGAATTCTCTCGACGCACCCACTGATTGAAGGGCTGGTAGATGTAGTACCTCGCATCTTCATCCAGTTGACGGTTCTTCACACTCCGAACGACGCCGACGACTGTCAGCCAGGGTGCTTTGTCTCCGCCCAGCCTTACTCGTTTTCCTAACGGGTCTCCATTCGGAAAGAACTTGCGAGCCAGCTTTTCATCAACAATCGCGACCAGTGGCGTCTTCTCCTGATCGGAGTTTTCAAACGCTCGCCCCTGCAGAACATTGATGCCCATCGTCTTGAAGTAATCGGGCGAAACACTGCGTCGCCAGGTGACCGGCAAGGGCTCATTCGGCGAGAGTTGATAACCTTCGGCGCTGAACGGATAGCCTCCGCCGCCGCCGCTGAAGGGAACGATTTGACACAAGCCAGCCGAAGTCACCCCCGGCATTCGTTGCACCCGCGCGAGTAACTCGTCATAAAAAGTTCGTACGCGAGTGTCGTCGCCGTAACGTTGCTCGGGAGGGCTCAGACTCGCTGATAGCACGTTGTGCGCACTAAAGCCTGGATCGACTGAGATGAGGTTGCGAAAACTCCGAACCAGCAGCATCGCTCCGACCAACAATACGAGTGACAACGCGATCTGTGAGACGACAAAGGCGTCATTCAATCTTCGACTCGATCTCGAGGCCGAACCGCGCGCGCCTTCTTTGATTGCCTCCTGGAGATTCAGACGCGAGCTTCGCAAAGCAGGAGCTAACCCGAAGAGCACGCCAGTGAGCAGAGATATTCCGACCGCAAACAGCAGCACTCCGGAGTTCAGACTGACTACTTCAACGAGTGGAACTTCATTAGCCAGGAACCTTCGCAGCAGAATGACGCCCCAGGTCGCGAACAATATGCCGAGCCCTCCGCCGACGATTGCGAGTAAAAGACTCTCAGTCAGCAGTTGTCTGGCGACTCGGAACGGACTGGCGCCGAGACAGCGACGCAACGCCAGCTCGCGATGTCGCATTGCCGCGCGAGCCAGCAGCAGGTTGGCGATGTTCGCGCACGCTATCAAAAGCACGAGACCCACGCCGACGAGCAGGACCAACAGCGGAGTGCGCACGTTGCCGACAATTCGCTCTTTCAAGGGAATCATCACGATTGAAGTGTTTGGACCCAGCGATCCGGCGCCCAGCAAGGCGTCGTTCTGTCGAACAAACTCTTCCCACAACGACTGCATTTCTCGCTGCGCATCTTCCTGACGCAGACCCGGCTTCAACCTTCCGACGGTTTGATAATTGAAGTAAGTAAGGTTCTCTCGATTGATGGCGAGCGGAACCCAAACGTCAACGCGCCTGGGAAACCCGGCGCCCTCGGCCCGGTTTGGAAAATTAGTAGCGGGCGGCATGATGCCGACGACTACTGTCGGCACGCCTTCAAGATTAATTGACTGCCCAACGATCGGACTTCCAGCAAAACGCCGCTGCCATAATTCATGACTGAGGACGGCAAAACCACTTTTCCCGGGAACATCTTCACCAGGAAGAAAGCTGCGGCCTTGAGTCGCATCCACTCCGATGGCGCGAAAGTAGTCCGAAGTCACAGCGGCGGCATCCAGCACTTCAGGCTCACCGCGACCGGTCAGACTTACGGCGCCCGTTTCATAAGCAGAAAGATGCTCGAGAGTTTGAGTGCGATCGCGCATCAGCGCGAACAGTCCGGGCGTTATGTTGGCTTCTTTGATCTGTTTGACTGGCGCGGTGATCCAGAACGTCATCAGTCGATCGGGATCACGCAACGGGAGTGGATTGAGGAGCACCGTTTGAACGACACTGAAAATTGCCGTGTTGGCGCCTATGCCAAGCGCGAGCGTCAGCAGTACCACGGCTGCAAAGACGGGCCGCTTGAGCATGCTGCGCAAACCGTAACGTATGTCTTGTATTAGTGAATTCATGGTTCTTGAAATCAACGTTCGGTACAGGCGTTCAGAGTTCAAACTTCAGTTTGTGATCTTGAGCGAGCGCAATCTAAAGATTGAACTCCAAACACCCGTAATTCCTTTGGTTCGAACTTTTTCCTTTTTACTTACTCGTAGCGCAGCGCTACGAGTGGATCGATTTTCGTTGCTTTGCGGGCGGGCAGATAACAAGCAAGCAAAGCCACGCCCGCCAGAATCACCACTGTCACCGCAAAGCTGATTGGATCCGTTGCACTCACACCAAACAAAAGACTCGCCATCAACTTTGTCAGCCCGAATGCGGCGCCCAGTCCAATAACAATGCCGAGTAAAGTCAGCGCCATCCCTTTCCTGAGCACGAGAGCGTAGATGTCCTTTATCTGCGCGCCCAACGCGATTCGCACTCCAAGCTCGCGCGTTTGTTGTGCGACAAAAAAAGAAAGCACGCCGTAGATACCCAACGACGCCAGCAACAAAGCGAGCCCGGCAAACGCCGCCAGCAGAAACGTCCCGAGTTGCCTCGAGCTCGTCTCGTCATTCAACAATTCACTCATGGTGGCGATATTCGAGACTGGTTGATCGGGATCGATGGCATGTATCTCGCGGCTGACAGGCGCCACCAGTGCGAGCGGATCGCCCGAAGTGCGAACGATCAAATCGCGCGGCGCATAACCCCGGTGAGATGTGATTTGGCGATAGGGGAAGTAGAGCTCGGCCTTGACTGGCTGATCCATTCCCATTTGGCGCACATCGCCGACCACGCCGACAATCGTCACCCATGGCGCGTTCAATGTGCCCAGGCGAAAACGTTTACCCAGCGGATCCTGACTGCCAAGGTACTGGCGCGCGAGCGTTTCGTTGATGATTGCAACTGGCGTCGATTCCGGTTTATCGCCTTCATCAAAATAACGCCCTTGCTTGAGCGACATACCGAGGCTCTGCAAACAGCTTAGGCTCACCTGACGATGGATGGCGTTTGGCTCCAATCCCGGATCGTTCTCATGCCCTTCGAAACTAAATCCATTTGAGCCACCCTTCCATTGCAAAGGCACAGAGGTGGTGTAACCGGCCGAGACGACTCCGGGTAAGCTGCTGACGCGCTCGAGCACCTGGTCATAAAAGCCGACTCGCTTCGCATGCTCGCGATATTTGTACGCTGGAAGCACGGTGCGCAGAGTCAACAATTGTTGCGGCTCAAAGCCCGAGTACTGTTGGCGCAGGCGAAACAGCGTCTGCATCAACAGCGCCGCGCCAGCGAGCAACACTACCGCCAGCGAAACTTCCGCAACCACGAAAGCGCCGCGCAGTCTGGTTCCGGAGGAGCCCGCACGACTTCCTCCCTGTTTCAATGCTTCATTCAAATCGATCCGGGAGGCTTGCAGGGCGGGCGCCAGACCGAAGACGATCCCGGTGAACAACGAGATTAGTAGCGCAAACACCAGCACAGGAAAATCTATCTTGAGGTTTGTGGAGAGCGACATCGCCGGCGGAACAAGGCGCTTCAACAAAGTAAAGCTCCAGACTGCGACAGCTAAGCCAAGCACGCCACCCGCTCCTGACAACAAAACACTTTCCACCAGCAACTGCCTGATGAGGCGGGTGCGGCTGGCGCCGAGCGCGGCCCGCACGGCGATCTCGCGGCTGCGCGCGGAAGCACGCGAGAGCAGCAACCCGGCAACGTTCGCGCATGCAATCAGTAATACGAGCGCGGCCGCGGCCAACAACAGGAGTAGTTGCCGACGGCTGCCGGCGGCGAATTGTTCGCGCAGCGCCACTACCGACGAGCTGACTCCAAACATTTCATTCGGATGATCTGACGCGATGCGTTGTGTAATTGTTTTGAGCTCTGCATTTGCTTGTTCGACCGGCACACCATGCTTCAAGCGGGCTACGACATTCACATAATGACTATCGCGCTCAGCCAGCCTTTCAGCGCTGAAAGCTGCGGGCACCCAGATACCGACGTAAGCTTGTTGAAACTGAAACCCTTTCGGCATCACACCGACTACCGTGTATTTTTCTCCATTGAGAATCAGGTTCCGCCCCAACACGCCCGGTTCGCCTGCGTAACGCCGTTGCCAAAGTGCGTGACTGATGATGGCTACCTTGTTTCCACCCTGCTTGTCTTCATCAGCCGTGAAGTTGCGGCCGAGCGCGGGCTTAATCCCGAGTAGTGGAAAGAAGTTCGCGGTCACTTCGTATGAGGTAATTTTTTCCGGCTCGCCGTCGCCCGTAAGGTTCAGCGGACGGAAGCTCAGCATGGCCATGTCGTCAAACACCGTGTTCTGTGTTTTCCAATCGACATAACTGGCGGGCGCGGCGTCGCTCGGCTTAAAGTCTGAAGCCGGCATTTGCTCCCAGACCATGACCAGCCGATCCGCCTCCGGAAACGGCAGCGGCTTGAACAGAACCGCGTTCACCAGACTGAAGATGGCCGTGTTGGCCCCGATGCCGAGCGCCAGCGTAATGAGCGTGATCGCGGCGAAGCCCGGCTGCTTCGCCAAACCCCGAATCCCATAACGAAGATCTTGAAAGAGTGTGGTCATTCTTTTTGTTCAGCAATCAACATTCGGTACAGGCGTTAAGAGTTCAAACTTCAGTTTGTGGGTTTGAGCGGACGCAATCTGAAGATTGAACTCTAAACACCCGTAATCAGCAGTCCGCAGTTTACTTACTCGTAGCGCAGCGCTATGAGCGGATCGACTTTCGTGGCGCGGCGAGCGGGGATATAGCCCGCGATTACCGCTACGATGAACAACGACAGCCCAGCCAAACCGAGCGAAATTGGATCGGTTGGTTTCAAACCAAACAGCATCGACGAGGCAAAGCGCGTCACGCCATAAACGATTGGCAATCCGACAGCGACGCCAATAACGACGAGCAACACCGCTTCGCGCAGAATCAAAGTCAGCACTTCACGTCGCTGAGCTCCTAACGCCATTCGAATTCCGATTTCTTTGGTGCGGCTGACGACGCCGTAGGAAAGAATCCCGTACAGTCCGATGGCGGCCAACAGCAGCGCCAACACCCCAAAGAACCCGGACAACGTGGCCATCAGACGATCGCGCAGCAGCGACTCTTCGATCATCTTCTGGTAGCCGTAGAACGTGATGCTGATGCCGGGATTGATTTCGGCCAGCGCGCTTTTCACAGCCGCAGAAATCTCAGCTTGAGGCAGGCTCGAACGGACCAGGATTCTGGCACTGGTTCCGGGAGCGGTGTCCTGCGCGAGAGAACGAAAGGCGAGTGGGCCGGACTCTTCGCGGAGATCACCGTACTTCGTGTTTTTCACTACGCCCACAATCTCGTAAGCAGTCTCCTTCTCATAAGGAGTGGTTTCGATTCGAAATCTGCGGCCCACAGGATTTGGCCCTGCGCCTAGTTTTGCCGCAAAGGCTTCATTGACGATCGCGACCCTGGGAGAATTGGCTGCATCGCGTTCGTCAAACTCCCGGCCGGCGACGAGCGGCGTGCGCATGGTCTTGAAGTATTCGGGGCTTACTGAACTATGGGAGACAACGAATGCCTGCTGCTGCGTCCCACCGTCGAGCCACATATTGTTTGAAGTCGAGCCACCGCTAAGGGGAACAAGATTGGTGTCTGCCGCTGCTTCAACGCCAGGAATAACTCGAATGCGTTCGAGTATCTTGCGCTTTAACTCGGATCGACGTTCGGGCTCGATATTCAATCGACCAAAGCCGGCGCTCGTAATCAGGATCCCCTCCTGGCGAAAGCCAGCATCGACGTTGAGTAATTTGTTAAGGCTGCGAGTAAAGAGCAGCGCGCCTGCCACTAACACAAGTGACAGCGCGACCTGCGTAACGACCAGGGCTCGTCTCAAGCTGAACCGTTCACGCCCGGCGGTTAGTCCACGGCCGGCAGCTTTCATCGCGGCGCCGGGCTCAATGCGAGTCGCCCTTAGTGCCGGAGCCAGTCCAAACAATATGCACGTCAGCGCCGCTACGAGTGCGGCAAAGCCGAGCACTCTCCAATCGGAAGCCAGATCGAGAAACACCTGGTCCGACGAGGTGCTGATGAAGGCAACGAGAAACTTACTGAGGCCTTGCGCGAGCAATGCTCCCAGCGCGGCGCCAGTGGCGGCAAGCAACAAACTCTCCACCATTAGTTGACGAATCAATCGCCAACGCGATGCGCCGACAGCTTGTCTTACCGCCATTTCGCGTTCCCGCGAGCTCGCGCGGGCAAGCAGTAGATTGGCCAGGTTCGCGCAGGCAATAAGCAGGACGAGAGCGGCTATCGCCAACAAGATCCAGAGAGAGCTTTCATAACTTTCGCGTAATTGAGAGTAACCACTGCTGCCGGGGACGGCCTGAAGCTTGAAGTTCTTGTAATAGTCGATGCTGACGGCGGGATAATTCGACGGCAAGGTCGTTTCGAAAATGCCGGCTGATATCGCGCGCAACTCGCTGCTCGCCTGCTCGAAACTCACACCCGGTTTTAGGCGTCCGAACGGCAGCAACCACCAGGTGGTGCCCGAGTCTAAGTCACTACTACTCTTTCCCGAGACGATGGCTTCGGAACATACCGGCAACGCGAAATCAAACGTCTGACCAACTTCAAGACCGTAAAAGTTCGCGGGAGTGACGCCAATAATTTCAAAAGGATGTTTCGCGAGAGTGAGCTTGCGACCAATGACATCCGGCGCGCTACCATATTCTCGCTGCCAGAATGAATCGCTGATGACCACTCCTGGATTTCCACAGCCGCGCACATCGTCGGCGGCGGTAAAAACGCGGCCCTTCACTGGCGCCACCCCCAGCACGTTAAAGAATTCGCCGCTTACCCACAGCCCTTTGCCAAGGCGGACCTCGCCCCCTTGAGAAAGATTGAAACTTTGGAGCCCCCATGCCGCGATTCCGGAGAACGATGTTTGACGATCGCGTATCTGTTCCCAAATGGGATTCGTGAGAGCGTCGTAGGCGGTCAGGTGGTTTCCACGCGCGCCTTTTGTGTCCTCAAGGCGGATCTCAGCGAGTTCATGGGGCGCCTTGACCGGTAAAGCTTTGAGGCGCACCGCATCGAGCAATTGAAAGATGGCTGTATTCGCGCCGATACCAAGCGCGAGGGAAAGCACCGCCACGACGGTGAATCCCGGATTCTTAATCAGCACGCGAGCGCCGTAACGCAAGTCTTGCCAAATTTTGTTCATAACACCCCCAGTCGGATTGCGGATTCGGTACCGGCGTTTAGAGTTCAAACTTCAGTTTGTGGTTCTTAACGGGCGCAATCTAAAGATTGAACTCTAAACACCTGTTGGATTTGCTGAATGGCTGACTTCTCCCGTTGATTAATATTCCGCAATCAGCATTCAGCAATCAGCTACAACGTTCTGTACCGGCGTTTAGAGTTCAAACTTCAGTTTGTGGTTCTTAACGGGCGCAATCTAAAGATTGAACTCTAAACACCTGTTGGCAATGAACACAGACTGAAGTCTGTGCTACTCCGTTCTCAGCGCCACCATCGGATCAACTTTCGTAGCCCGTCGTGCCGGGATGTAGCACGCCAGCAGCGCCACGGTGGCCAGCACAACTGCGACTGCAGCAAAAGTCGTCGTATCAGTGGGCGTTACTCCGAACAGCAAACTGCCGATGACGCGCGTTAGCGCAAATGAGCCAATCAATCCCAATACTTCGCCGGCTACAACCAGCAGCAATCCCTGTTTCATAATCAATCCGAGCACATCGGTGACCTGCGCGCCGAGGGCGATGCGAATGCCCATCTCCTGCGTGCGCTGCGCGACTGCGTAAGACAGCAAGCCATAAATCCCGACCGCCGCCAGCACGAGAGCCAAACCGCCAAACAATCCCATCAAGGTCATGCTCAGTCGCGGTTGCGCGATACTGTCGTCGACTATCTTTTCCATCGTCGCGATGTTCGCAATAGGTTGATCAGAATCGAGAGACCAGACCGTCCGTCGCAACGCCGGTAACATTGCCGTGGGGTCATCTTTCGCGCGGATGAGCACCGTCATGTCTACGACCGGTCCCTGCACGGCGGGCACGTAGTACGCAGGCTCAGCGGCTGCGCTCAGCCCGGCGGATTTCACGTCACGGACAATACCGACAATTTCGAATGACGTAAGTTTTTGATTGTTCCAAAGACGCGCCGGCGCGTTGAGCTGGAGTTTTTTCCCGAGCGGCTTTTCATGCGGGAAATGCCGGCGCACAAAAGCTTCGTTGACCACCGTGACGCCGGGATGATCCGGATCATCCTGAGGAGTAAACAGGCGCCCGCTAATTAACGAAACGCCGACAGTGCGAAAGTAGTCAATGCTTACCGGACTGAAATTCGCCGACAATGATTCGCCAGGCACCGGTGGACGGCCTTCGATCGAAAAACTATCGATCCAATTCGATTGGAGCGGATGGTCATAAGCGATCGACGCGGCCTCGACTCCTGGCAACGTCGCAAGGCGCTCTACCAAATCGTTGTAGAAAGTATTGATCTTCTGCTGACTGTCGTACTTTGAACGAGGCAGCGTCACGCTCAGGGACAAAACGTTTGCCGCTTTGAATCCGGGATCGACGCTGCGCAGCCGCCAGAAGCTTTTCATCAGAAGCCCGGCGCCAATCACCAGCATCACTGCCACGCAAATCTGAAAGACAACCAGCGCTTGTCGAAAGCGTTGTTTGGCGGGCGCCATTCCGGATACACGACGACCTTGCTCGAGCGTCGCTTGTAAATCGGGCTTCGAAGCCTGCCACGCCGGCAACAAGCCAAACAGCAGGCAAGTCACGAATGAAAGGCCGATCGTGAAACTCAAGACTCGCCAGTTAAGTTGAGTCTGGCTGAATCGCGGCAACTCATCGGGCACCAGCTTGAGAATCAGAGTGATGCCGACTCGCGCAAGCACAAGTCCGGCCGCCGTTCCGATTGCTGACAACAACAGACTCTCGCTCACGAACTGTCGCATGAGCGTTGACCTGGCAGCGCCCAGCGCCGAACGGATCGCGACTTCCCTGCTTCGCGTCGCGTGTTGGGCCAACAGCAGGCCGGCGATGTTTGCGCACGCGATCAAAAGCACCAGTCCAACTGCGCCCAGCAAAGTCATCAATACTGGTTTGACGTTGCCGACCATTTCATTCATGAAGTCATTGACGATGATTCCCTCGCCTTTGTTGGCGGCGTATTCGCGTTCAAGCCGGACACCGATTGCATTCATGTCGGCTTGCGCCTGTTCGATCGTGACGCCAGGTTTCATTCGTCCAAGCACGCCGAGCACATGAGCTGTGCGCAGCGCCGCTACCTGCGCGTTGAATGACATCGGAATCCAGAATTGCTGTTGAGTCTGATCGAACGAATACTTTCCTGCGGCGTTTGGCCAGCTCGGATAGATCGCCTGCGGCATGACGCCAACTACAATGAAGGTGGCGCCATCGAGCGTGATCGATTGATTGACGATGTTCGGATTGCCGCCGAATCGTCGTTGCCAGAAGTTATGGCTGAGAATCGCAACCCGCCCTTTGCCCGGCTCGTATTCTTCGGCGGTGAACGCGCGGCCAAGCACGGGTTCGACTCCGATCACATTGAAATAACCGGCGCTGGCTCGCGTGCCGAGGAGTTGTTCAGGCTCGCCGCCTCCGGTCAGGGTCATCGAGCCGGCGCCAAACGCGGCCATGTCTGCGAACGTGGTGTTCTGCTTCTTCCAGTCAAGATAATTTGCGGGTGTGACGCGCCATCGACCGCGGACAGGCACGTTCTCCCAAAGTGAAACGAGGCGATCGGGATTCTTGTAAGGCAGCGGCCGCAGGATCACCGCGTTCACCACCGAGAAGATTGCTGTGTTAGCGCCAATGCCGAGCGCCAGTGTGATTACTGCGACGGCAGTAACGCCCGGCTGCTTGCACAGCATGCGAAATCCGTATCTCAGATCTTGAAGGAGCGTTGTGAACATAAAAACCTCAATTCAGCCATCAGCCGTAGCCCGGACTTCAGTCTGTGTTCCGCTAGCCAACGTATTCCGTCGTGGTGGCGAAAGACGTTGAGCTGTTTCAACTCGATAGACGCAACGCACATTGAACACAGACTGAAGTCCGTGCTACTTACTCGTAACGCAGCGCTACGAGGGGATCGACTTTGGTGGCGCGACGAGCGGGGATGTAGCAAGCCACTAACGCCACGCCAAACAATCCAATCGCAGCCAACGCAAACGTCGCCGCATCCGTCGCCGTAACTCCGAACAATAAACTCTGAATCAGTCGAGTAAGAGCAAAGGCGCCCGCCAATCCAATCACCAGTCCGAGCAGCACCAGTCTTAATCCGTCTTGCAGGAAAAGCCGCAGCACGTCCCGCTTCTGCGCGCCGATTGCCATGCGAATGCCGACCTCGTGCGTGCGTTGGGCGACTGTGTAAGAAGTCACGCCATAAACACCGATAGCTGCGAGCGTCAAGGCCAGCGCCGCGAACAACGACAGCAGCCCGGCATTGAATCGCTTCGGCGAAGCTTCACGAGCCAGGATCTGATCCAACGTCGTTATCTCAACCACCGGGATGTCTTTATCGATCTCATGAATCGACCGAGTCATGGTCGTGACCAGGCCCTGCGGGTTCCCACCTTTGGTCCGCAGCGACAGCGTTGGATTCTGAATCGCCGCTCGTCCCATTGGCGTGTAAATCTTGATCAAAGGCTTGGCCTCGGAGCCGTAGCGTTTTACTTCTTTGACTACGCCAATGACCTCATGCGGGGTAGGACTGTCGTATCCGATATGTTTGCCGATCGCGTCTTCATTCGGCCAAAACCGGCGCGCCAGGTTCTCGTCAACAAGAACGACAGGTTTGCCATGCGAGTCCTCATCCACAGTGAACGTGCGGCCCTTCAAGATTGGGATTCGCATCGTCTTGAAGTAATCAGCACTGACGATGTCCCAATCGACGTTAATCAGCTCGTCTTTTTTCGGACGTTCATAACCTTCGACGGCGATGTCGTTGGTCCAGCTTTCAAAGCCCGGCAAACTCGCGGTGAGGCAGGCGGCTTCAACTCCCGGTTGCGCTTGCGCGCGCTCAATTATTTGCTGCAGGACCCGCGCTCGCTCGCCCTGGCCGGTGTAACGGTTCCGCGGAATTTTCAGATCCATCGTCACCACATCTCGCGCCTCAAATCCGGCGTCGCCATTCGCGAGCCGCAGCATGCTCTTGATCAGCAAGCCGGCGCCGACCAGCAAGGCGACAGACAAAGCAACTTCGGCAACGACAAGCGCGCCGCGCAACCGCTTCCCTTCACTCTCACTTGACGTAGAGCTGCTGGCCTTCAGCGTCTCTTGCAACTCGGTTTTTGAAAATCGCCAGGCGGGAGCAAGACCAAAGATGACGCCGCTAAGAACTGATACCAGCAGATTAAATCCAAGCACGCGATAACTAAGCCGCGCATTTTCGAGTCGCGGCACAATTTCATTCGCCACGCGAGCGAGCAAGGTTGTTCCCCAGGAAGCGAGCAACAGTCCCAACACGCCGCCCGTGAGCGAGAGCAGTAAGCTTTCGACAAGCAGTTGTCGAACAATGCGCGCGCGGGTGGCGCCGAGCGCTGCCCGCACCGCGAATTCCTTGCGGCGAGTTGCTGCTCGAGCCAGCAGAAGGTTTGCGACATTCGCGCAGCCGATGAGCAAAACCAAACCCACCGCGCCAAAAAGAACATACAGCGACGGAGCGACACGCCCCGTAACACTTTCTTGTAATGAAAGGACGTTGACTCGATCTGCGCCACCGTTATGGATTGGGTATTCACGCAACAACTGTTGGGCTATTGCGTTCATCTCGGCGCGTGCTTGTTGTATGGTGACGCCCGGCTTCAAGCGGGCAATGACGTTGCCGCCGATGCGCACGTCTCTGGAGTTCCAATTCCGTGGACCGATGGGCAGCCACAAAGGCGGCGGACCCTGATGCGTAAAGTCTTCCGGCATCACGCCAATAACAGTGAAGGCGTGATCGTCAAGGATGATCGACTTGCCAACAATGTCTTTGTCGCCGGCGAACTGCTTCTGCCAAAAAGGGTAGCTGAGGATCAGCACCGGCGGCGCGCCCGGCTGGTCGTCTTCAGCCGTGAATGATCGGCCCAGCATCGGCGCGACCCTCATTACCTTGAAGTAATCGGCGCCCACCATGCGCGCGCTTAAGTCCTGCGCATGATCTGTCCCCATAAGCGTTACCGACCAACCGCGAAACGTGGACATTGCTTCAAAGCTGGTGCTGCGCGCTTGCCAATCTTTGAAGTTTGGATAAGAGACCCAGCGGTCGGCGACTTCGGGACCGGTTTCATTCATCCAGACGAGGCGATCTGGCTCTGCGAACGGCAGCGGCCTGAGCAGGACCGCATTGATGACGCTGAACATGGCTGTGTTCGCGCCAATACCGAGCGCGAGCGTCGCGATCGCAAGCAAGGTAAGACTGGGCCGCTTAAGTAAGCTCCGCCATCCGTAGCGAATGTCCTTTATTAATGTGTCCATCTGGTAGCACAGACTTCAGTCTGTGTTTCCTTTCGAGAATTGCGTTCTGAACTGGAACCGAGAACGCTAATTTGTTTCAAGCCGGTAGACTCAACTCGTCTTGGTTTCCCTACGCGTTGCCTTGTTTCAACACACTAGACTCCCCATCACGCTGAACATAGACTGAAGTCTGTGCTACTACTCGTACCTCAGTGCCTTTAACGGATCGATCTTCGTGGCGCGGCGAGCTGGGACGAGACACGCCACTAGTGCCACCAACCCGAGCAAAAGCGGCACGGCCAGGAAAATCGAAATGTCATAGGCGCTGACGCCGATGAGCACTGAAGACAACACCCGTGAAAGCGCCAGCGACAGGACAAAGCCCAGCACAATTCCAACCAGCGCCAGCTTCATTCCCTGACTCGTGATTAAGCGCAGCACGTCAACACGTCTCGCACCCAGCGCCATCCGAATGCCGACCTCGCGCGTGCGCTGTGAAACGATGTAAGCCATCACGCTGTAGAGTCCGACTGCCGCCAACAACACCGCGACGAACGCGAACGCAAGCGCGAGCGTTGCCGCCATGTTCGGCGCCCACAGTGGCCATTGCATGTGCTCGTCCATCGTCTTGATCGCGAACAAAGGAATGCGACGGTCGAGCGCCTCAACTTCTTTGCGAATCGGGACAACGAGATCTCGAGGCTCGCCGTTGGTGCGCACCATTAACGTCATGCCGCCGGGCCCACGCTGATCCATCGCCCAGTAAAAATAAGGCCGCGGATTCTCAGCGAGCGCGCGATACTTGCCGGTCTTCACGACGCCAATGACTTCAAGCGGATTGGCGCCGGCGGCGCCGACGAAAAGCCGTTTGCCGATGGCGCTTTCGCCCGGCCAAAGCATCTGCGCCATCTTCTCGTTCACGATCACGACTCGCTGAGCGCCTTTGCGATCGCGTTCGTCGAAATCGCGTCCGGCCAGGATGGGTATTTGTAGTGTTTTGAAATGTCCCGGGCTGACTACGTTGTTGGCAATGTTTCGTCCGGCCGTTCCGGGAGGCAGGGTCTCGCCTTCTTTTAAGATTGGGCCGTTGGAGTTTGAGCTGTCACCGAGTGGCGTCAAGCGGCCAACGCTCGCAGCCTGCACGCCAGGTAAGTTACTCGCGCGCGTCACGATCTCACGAAAGAAGTTTTTCGTTTGCTCTTCGTTGTACCCAATCAGCTCGGGATTCAGCGTCACCAGCAAGATCCCGCGGGTCTCAAAGCCCGGGTCCATCTTTTGAGCGTTGCGAAAACTCTTGATGAAAAGTCCGCCGCAAACCAGGACAACCAGCGATAGCGTCACTTGCGCGACTACCAGCGAGTTGCGCAGCGTGAAGCGGGCCTTCTTTTGGACCTGCGTGGCATCGCCTTTCAACACTGGCACAATGTCAGCATTCGATGCGTGCCATGCCGGGGCCAGGCCAAATACAAATCCCGTCAGCACCGCAACGATGAGCGTGAACACCAGGGCGCGCCGATCCAACGCGAAGAAATCCGTAGCCATGTTGTAGGGCAAAGCCGGAATAAAGCCCTGCATTAATCCGGTTATCCAATAACCCAACAACAAGCCGAGGCCGCCTCCGAGGATCGCGAGTAAAAAACTCTCGGTGAGCAACTGCCGAATCAAGCGAACGCGACTGGCGCCCAACGCTAACCGCACTCCAATTTCTTTTCGGCGAGCGGCCGCGCGCGCGAGCAGAAGATTGGCCACATTGGCGCACGCAATTAAGAGAATGAGACCGACGACTGCCATCGCGATCGCTGACCCGCTCTTCATGACCGCGGTCGCATCGCCCCAGCGGCCTTCGACTTCGCTCTTTGCCATCGCTCGAGTCGAAGCGGCGCGATTGTCCGGGTAGGCTTGATTCAAACGCTGCGCGATCGTCGACAATTCCGCGGAGGCCTGCGCAATGGTGACGCCGGGCTTTAAGCGCCCGAACATGCTCATCCAGTGACTGCCGCGTTCTTTCAAGAGTCCGGGGTCTCGGCGAAGTTCTTCGGCCATCGCCATCGGCGCCCAGAAATCCATCACCAGACCAAACTTCGTGCCTTTGAAGAATTCCGGAGCGATCCCGATTACGGTGTAGGCCCGGTTGTTGAGATCGATGGTCTTGCCGATGATGTTTGGATCGGAGCCGAGCCGGCGCTGCCAAAGACTGTGACTGACTACGACGACTGGCTTGGCGCTGGTGACCTGATCTTCATCGGGGGTGAATGAACGTCCCTGTGCCGGCTTTACACGAAGGACGTCGAAGTAGTTACCGCTGACTACCTGGCCCCAGATGACATCGTTCTGGTTTTGCGCACTGATTGCTGCTTGCGCCATGTCTTCCGCGACCAGGCCTTCGAACAACGTGCTTTGATCGCGATAGTCGAGGAAGTCGGGATAAGCGAAATTATCAGCCTCGCCACGATCGTCGGTGACCTCAAAAGGTCGAACTATCTGCGCCGGCTCCGGCACCGGGAGAGGCCGAAAGAGAAAGGCGCTGACGCCGCTAAAAATTGCCGCATTGGCGCCAATGCCAAGTGCGAGCGCGAGCACCGCAACCGCGCTTGTGCCCGGCGTCTTTGCCAACATGCGCACGCCGTATTTGAGGTCTTGAAGAATTGTGGTCATTCGATGTAGCACAGACTTCAGCCTGTGTTTTCCTTTCCTCGACTGGCTCTCGTCTTGCACCTAATCATGTTGATTTGATTCAAGTCCGGTTACTCAATTCCCACTAAACAACTCAGACTCAGTAACGCTATCGACTTGTCAGTCGGTGGCGTTGCCTTACTTCGACTCGCTTGACTCAACTCACGCTGCACACAGACTGAAGTCTGTGCTGCTACTCATAACGTAGAGCAATTAGCGGATCGACTTTGGTCGCGCGTTGAGCCGGAACAAAACACGCGAACAATGCGACCGCGGCTAACAAGATCGACACGCCGACAAAAGTAACCATGTCCGTGGCGCTGACGCCGTAGAGCACCGTCGCCAAGACTCTCGTCAGCGCGAACGCTGCCAGCAACCCGAGCGCAATCCCGCAAAAAGCGAGCTTCATCCCGTGTCCAATAATCAATTTGCGCACGCCACCGGGTTGCGCCCCGAGCGCCATGCGAATTCCGATTTCATGGGTGCGGCTATTAACCAGGAAGGCCATCACGCCATATAACCCGGTCGCGGCCAGCACGAGCGTGAGCACCGCAAACGCACTCGATAGCGAAGCGAGTAACTTCGCCGGCGCCAGCGGTAAGCGCATGTGTTCCTGCATCGTCTTCACATCGGTCAAAGGTAAATTGGGATCGAGCGCCTTCACTTCCGAACGCAGCTGACTAATCGCGGCTACCGGACTACCAACGGTTGAAACGTGAACCGTCAACGCCGAATTGAACCGCTGGCTCAACGGCCTGTACGCAAAGAACAACGGCTTCTCTGCCAGTTGCTCGTACTTGATGTCACGAGCTACGCCGACGACTTCGATGTAGTCACCTTTCGAATCCATCTTGAAACGCTTCCCAATGGCGTTGCCTCGGGCATCGAGACGGCGCGCTAACGTTTCATTGACTACCGCCACTCCCGGGCTCGTGGCCGTGTCGCGGTTATCAAAGTCACGACCCTGGAGGAGCGCAATGCCCATGGTTCTGAAGTAATCAGTGCTTACCGCGGTGTGCTGCAGTAACGAGCTCTCATCGATTTGTTCATAGTTCGCAGCCTCGCCTTCCACATAAAGCGGCGAGGTGCTACCGCCGCCGCGGAGCGGAACCGACTCTGCCAGGGCCGCCGAGCGAACTGGCGCGGATGCTCGCAGCCGATCGAGTAACTGCTGCTCGAATAGCTTCGACTTCGTCCGGTCATATCCCGCCAGATCGAGATCGAACGAAGCCATTAAGCCGTTCTCGATTGCGAAGCCGGGATCGGCGTGCTGCGTGTTACGCAGGTTTCGAATGAAGAGACCTGCTGCTACCAGGAGGAGTACTGAAACCGAAATCTGAGCGACTACGAGAAGGTTGCGCAGGCTTAATCGACGTCCGGCGCGGAATATGACCTTCTCGTCCTTTAGCGCGGCGACGACGTTTGGCCTTGAACTTTGCAGCGCCGGCAATAGTCCGAAGATAACTCCGGTTGCGAGCGATAAGATCAAGGTGTAGCCGAACACTCGGACATCAGGAGTGACATCGGGCGCTATTGAGTTTTCACCTAAGACTCCCGACAAAAGCGCAACCGACAAATCTGTGCCCCAAAACGCGAGCAACAAACCTGCAAGCCCACCAAGGACGGAAAGCAACAAACTTTCGGTCAGCATCTGCTGAGTGATGCGCCAGCGGCCGGCGCCGAGCGCGAGTCTTACCGCGATCTCTTTGCGACGATTCACGGCTCGCGCCAACAACATGTTGGCGACGTTCGCACACGCGACCAGCAGGACCAGGCTGACTACCGTCATCAATGCGACTGCGATCGTGATCGTTGGGGCGCGGCCTTGTGGAGGCGCCATCAATCCGCGAGCCTCGACCACTGCGACTGCTCGACCACCTGGTTCCTCCGGTCCGGAATGGCGCTCTTTGCGTTCCTGATGAAGTGTCGCCGCTAACATTGCCACGGCTGCTTGCGCGCCACTTAACTGCGCGTCCGATCGCAACCGTCCCATCATCATTAGCCAACCGCTGTCCGGCTGGCTGAGAGCCTGTGAGCCGGAATTCGCGATTGGTTCCATCGTCAATGGCACCCACATATCCGGAGGCGAGATGACGGTAGCGCCTGCGAATTTCTCAGGCATGACGCCGATGATTGTGAAAGGCTGTTGGTTGAGATTGACGCTCTTGCCAATTGCAGAGGGATCAGAATTGAAGCTGCGCCGCCAGAGATTGTGGCTGATTACAACTACGGGCCTGGTTCCAATTGAACGATCTTCTTCAGCGCTGAAGCTGCGGCCCAACACCGGATTCGCTTTCAAGACCTCAAAATAATTCCCGCTAACAAACTCTCCGTAGACTCGTTCTGATTGTCCATTTATGACGAGGCTCAGCGGGCGCTGCGCGTAAGCTGCGAGGCCCGCAAACTCGGTGACCCGATCGCGGTAACGAACGTAGTCCGGATAAGAGATGGATTGACCATCCCAAACGCGCGCCAGTTGGTTGGGCTCGGGAAAAGGAAGTGGACGGAAAAGCGCCGCATTAACGAAGCTGAAGAGCGTCGTATTGATGCCGATCCCCAGGGCTATTGAAACTACCGAAACGGCCGTGAATCCAGGATTCTTAGCGAGCATGCGCATCGCATAGCGAAGGTCTTGAAGAAGTGTGGCCATTTGTACTTTGTTCGTGGTCCTTTGTTCTTTGTTCTTTGTGTTTGAATCTTTGGGTTGTTGTCGCTTGCTCTTTAGTCGAAATAAGACAACTGAACAGAGACTCAACCACAAAGAACTAAGTACCAAGAACAAAGAACCGAAATTGGCAATTCTCTACTTTTGCCTTTTTACTTTTTCCTTTTTGCTTACTCGTAGCGCAGCGCTACGAGCGGATCCACCTTCGTGGCGCGGCGCGCGGGGATGTAGCACGCCAGCAAAGCAACCAAAGCCAAGACGCCAACCACGCTCATGTAGGTCAGCGGATCGGTGGCTGTAACCTCGAACAACAAACTCTTCATCAGGCGCGTCAGAGCAAAGGCGCCGCCTAGTCCCACCACGACTCCAATTCCGAGCAACAGGAATCCCTGGCTGAAGATAAGCCGCAGCACATGAATCCGTTGCGCTCCCAACGCCATGCGAACGCCAATCTCCTGAGTCCGTTGGGCAACCGCGTAGGCCATCACGCCGTAGATACCGATCGCCGCCAGAAACAATGCGATCGATGCGAACGTGGCCAGCAGGATAGAAAGAAAGCGCGGCTGGACCATTGAGCGTTCAACCACTTCAGTCATTGGCCTGAGGCCGTAGACCGGCAGGCTGGGATCGACTTCGCGCACCGTATTGCGGATGCCCGCTATCAGCGCTTCCGGATCGCCCTGACCGCGGACCACAAAGTTTTGAGTGGTGAGACCGAACTGCTGCTGCGTCACCGGAAAATACAATTCAGGCCCCGCGGGCTTATCCATCCCCGCATTCTTCGTGTCTTCGACGACGCCAATAATCGTCAACCAAACTTTTGGATCCTGGAACGAAGCGTTCACGCGCCGTCCGAGCGGGCTTCCTTTCCAAAAACGTTTCGCGAGCGATTCGTTCACGACTACGACTTTCAGAGCTTTGTCACCTTCATCGAGTCGTTCAAAGGTTCGTCCTTCAAGCGTGCGAATCTTCATCGTCTTGAAGTAATCGGTGCCGACGAAATTCCAGTAATCGATGTTTTGCGGCAAGGCATCAGGCCCCGCTTGATAGCCTTCGACCTCCGTATCGTTTGCATTGATACGGCGCAGGGGTGGCAGGCCGCCGGCCATTGACGCAGCCTCCACTCCCGGCAAAGCTGCGAGACGTTGAGTAATATTGGTAGAAAACTGGATGCGTTTGGGATTGTCGTAAACAGTGCCCGGCAACTGGACACTGAAACTCATCACCTTTGCAGGCTCGAAACCGACTTTGACTTGTTGCAGTTTCCAGAACGCGCGGATCATCAAGCCCGAACCAATCACCAGGATGACGGCGAGCGCAATCTCGGTAATGACAAGCCCTTTCCGCAAAGCTTGTCCGCCCACTGCGATGGCTCGCTGTCCGGCGCCACGAATCCAATTGGCGAGATTGCGTTCGCGAATCTGTGCCAGCGGAGCGAGCGCAAAGAGAAACACGGCGACGAAGGAGAGTCCCAGCGTAAAACCAAGCACACGCAGATCGACGTGAATCTCGCCAGTGCGAGGCACGCTGTCAGGCGCGAAGAGCAGCAGCAGTTGTAAACCAACGACAGCAAGCACGGTTCCGAGTACGGCTGCGAAGAGAACCAGCACCAAACCTTCCGCGATGAATTGTCTGACCATGCGCTTCATACCGGCCCCAAGCGCGAGCCGTACAGCAAACTCGCGATGACGAGCTTCGGCACGCGCCAGCAGCAAGTTGGCAACGTTGACGCAGGCGATCAGGAGCACAAAGCCGACCGCACCCATCAGCATGAGAACTGCCAAACGCGCTGACCCGACGACATCCTCGTGAAGAGGCAGCATGATTACCGGATGATTAGGATTATTCAACAAATGCTGCGCGCGGTTTTCAGCCTTCCATCCAGTCATCAGGCTGACCATTTCCGATCGCGCTTGATCGATGGAGACACCAGGCTTCAATCGCCCAATCACAGAAAGAAAATGAGAGCCTCGGCTGCCGGGATTGGCAGGATCGAATTGGAAAGGAAGCAGCACTTCGACCTGGTCGTTGCTGCCCGGAGGAAAACCAAAGGTCGGCGGCATCACTCCGATGACAGTGGTCGCTTGGGAATTGACCTGGATCTGTTTGCCGATAATTCCAGGCTCGCTGCCAAACGCGCGTTGCCAAAGTCCGTGTGAGATGAGCGCAACACGCGGACCGCCATTGAGATCTTCTTCCGGCGAGAAATTACGGCCAAGCTCGGGCTGCACTCCGAGAACGTCAATCAAACCGCGAGTGACCGCTGCCGACGTTACTCGCAACGGCTCGGTGCCGGTGCCAACATTCTGACTACCGGGGGCCCAGGCGCCAATCGCTTCCCAGGACTTCGCTTCCTTTTGAATGTCGAACATCTCTGGCGGCGAAATCCAGAACTTATTGAGCTTCATGCCCGGGAACTCGCTGTAGACGCGCACGAGTTGCTGTGGCTGGCGGAAGGCCAGCGGCCGTAACAAGACTGAGTTGACGACGCTGAAGATAGCGGTGTTCGCGCCGATGCCGAGCGCGAGCGTGATTATCGCCACCGAAGTGAAGCCTAAATTCTTGCGCAGCATGCGCAGCGCGTATCGCAAGTCTTGTAAGAAGATTTCCATTTTCACTCCCTCACCGAAATCTGTGATCTGTGATCTGAGATCTGAGATCTGAGATCTGCGATCTGCGATCTGTGATCTCAGATCCCAAATCTTAGATCCCAGATCCAAAGACCTAAAACAAATTCGAAATCCGAAATCCCTATTCGTAATGCAGCGCCACCAGCGGATCGACTTTCGTCGCGCGCCGGGCCGGCAGATAACACGCAAGCAACGCCACCACGACCAGCAACACTGAAATTCCTACAAACGTCACGGGATCGGTCGCGCTTACCTGGAAGAGCAACCGCGCAATCAAACGTGTCATTAGCCACGCCGCCGCCAACCCAATTCCCACGCCGAGCAACACCAGCAACATGCCCTGCTTCAGCACCATGCGCAGGATGTCTCCCATCTGCGCGCCGAGCGCCATACGAATCCCAATCTCCTGCGTCCGTTGATTCACCAGATAACTGATGACGCCGTACAGCCCAATCACCGTCAGCACGAGCGCGAGTGACGCGAAGATTCCCATCAGCGCCAGCAGGAACTTTCGATCAGCAACGCTGCGGTTAACGAGAAACTCGACCGTGCGAATTTTCCACATCGGCTGATCCGAATCGATCTTCCAAACAGCCTGACGCACCGGCTCGGCCAGCGACATCGGTTCGACAGTGGTACGAATCACAGCGGTGGCAAAAATTCCCGGATCCTGGCTGTAAGCTCCGTAGACCTGGGATCGCTGCGACTCTTCGAGCCAGTAATGTTTCGCATCGCCGACCACGCCAACGATCGTTCCGAGCGAGCCGTCCTGGAATTTGATCTGCTTGCCGAGCGGATCCTGGTTGGGCCAGTACCGCTGCGCCATGAATTGATTGACGATCACAACGGCCGGAGAATTGAGCTGATCCTCGTTACCAAAAGTGCGCCCTTTGAGAAGCGGGATGCCGATAGTCTCGAAGTAATTCGGCATCGCGGTGTTGTACATCACTTCGGGTTCCTGGCCTTTGGGTGGGGCTTCTCGATCTGGCAACGTGATTGCAGTCGTGCCGCCGTTGCCGCTGAAAGGCAGACCACGCACCAGCGAAGCTGATTCAACGCCGGGCACCTCTTTGATCTTTTCTATCACCTGACGATGAAAGTTCCATTGCGCCGCCGGCTCTTTATATTTGTTTCGAGGCAGCCGGTATTCGAGACTCAAAAGTCTTTCAGGTTTGAAACCGACATTAACTTTCAGGAGCTTGTCAAAACTACGAATCAACAACCCTGCATTCACGAGCAGAAGCAGCGACAACGCTACCTGCGCGACGACGAAACCACCGCGCACGCGATTCCAGCGAGCGCCTTCACCGCTACCGCGGCCACCTTCCTTGAGAAACGATTGCAATTGCGGGCGCGCCAGCTGCAGCGCCGGAACGAGTCCGAAAAGCCATCCCGTGATCAACGAGACGCCAATCGCGAACAGCAGAACTCTCGTTTCGAGTTTTGCCTCCGCAACTTGAACAAAGTTCTGCGGTATTTTGAGGAGTGCATAAAGACCCCAATGGGCCAGCAGTAAGCCACCGATGCCGCCGCACAGACTGAGCAAAGTCGTTTCAGTTAGTAACTGGCGAATCAAACGCCAACGACTGGCGCCCAAAGCTGCACGCACAGCAATTTCTCGTTGTCGCGCGAGACCACGAGCAAGCAACAGATTTGCGAGGTTGGCGCAGGCGATCAGAAGAATCACGGCCACCGCTGCGAACAAGAGCCAAAGCATCGGCCGCACGTCTCTGATCATCAACTCGCGAAAGAACTCGACTCTTGAGCCACGGCCGGCGTTCTCTTTCGGATAGGCTTGCGCCTGCTGGCTGGCAATCGATCTCATTTCAGCGGCTGCCTGATCGAGCGTGACGCCGGGCTTCAGATGGCCCATCACGAACATGAAGCGCGCATCACGCTGCGCCGGATTTGCAGGAAAGCCGGGGAAGGAAGACAGCGGCATCCAGGCTTCCACTTCCGGATCCATCGGCTGCTTGAAGCTTTCAGCGATGACGCCAATGACGCTGTAAGGCTCGCCGTTGAGGATCAACTTCTTGTTGCTCAGGTTGGTGTCGCTCCCCAGACGCTCGCGCCACATCTTTTCATTGACGACGACAAGCTTTTCCGCGCCCTTTCGATCTTCGCCGGGAGCGAGCGTTCGTCCAACGATCGGATTCAGGTTGAAGAACTGGAAAAAGCTTGCGGACACAAAAGCGCCGCGAATTCGATCGGGTCGATCGTTGCCGGTGACGTTGACGCTCTGGCTTTGAAATCCCGCGCCGTCTTCGAGCGACTTCATCTGGGCGAGATAGTCTTCACGCTCGGCAGCTGACATGCCATCAAGGTCTCCACCGGGACTAATGGTGGAAAGGACTACGAGACGATCCGAGTTGTGATATGGCAACGCTCGCAGCAAAACTGCGTTGACTACGCTGAAGATGGCAGTGTTGGCGCCGATGCCAAGCGCCAGCGTGATGACAGCCACGATCGAAAACAACGGCTTCTTTGTCAGCATGCGCGCGCCGTAGCGAAGATCTTGATTAAGGATGCTCATATCAATCTCGTTTCTTGAAAGCTTTCGACTTAACTAATCTTTTCTGTTCTTGGTTCTTTGTTCTTGGTTCTTTGTCCTTTGTGCGCTCCTCTAAACCGGACAGTCGCTTACCAACTGAGGCGGAGTCTTCGATGTACTCGTCAATCCCAACACACGAACAAAGAACTAAGGACAAAGAACTTTTTTACTCATGGTCTTTGGTTTCAAATCAGCATTCCGCAATCACCAATCGGTTCTATTCGTAGCGCAGCGCTACGAGTGGGTCGACTTTCGTGGCGCGGCGCGCGGGGACGTAGCTCGCCAGGAGCGCAGCCCCGAACAGCACGCCAGTCGCAATGCCGAACGTGGTCAGATCAGTCGGCGTAATCGCGAACAGCAAACTGACAATCACTCGGGTTAACGCAAATGAAACTGCCAACCCAACAACCGCGCCGATGACTGACAAGACCAACCCCTGCATGAGCACGAGTCGCACGACATTTTGCCGAGTGGCGCCGAGCGCCATGCGAATTCCAATCTCCTGCGTGCGTTGCGAAACGGTGTAGGAAATAACGCCGTACACTCCAGTCATCGTCAGCAGCAATCCCAGCGCGCCGAACAATCCGAACAAAAAGGTGTAGAAGCGCGACTGCGTGACCGTGTCCGATATCGCCGCCGTCAGTGGTTTCACGTTCGTAATCGGAACTGTTTTATCGACCGCGCGAATTTCGCGACGAAAACTGTCAGCCAGCACCGACGGATCGCCTTTGGTCCGAATCAGAAAATTCCCCCAACCCCACGCGTTTTGGCGATAGGGCAAATAAATTTCAGGCGTCGCCGCTTTCGTGAGGCTGCTGTGATGAACGTCGCCGACTACACCGACGATTTCCCAGATCTCCGGATCGCCATCATTCTGGTTCGCGCCGATTCCCGAGATGCGTTTTCCGATTGGCTCTTCATTGGCAAAGTAACGATCCGCCAGCGCCTGGTTGACTATCGCTGCGCCGACGCCGCCGCGCTTGTCCTGCGAGTTGAAGTACCGGCCTTTCAAGAGCGCTATCTTCATTGACTGGAAATATTCTTCAGACACACTGCGGTTGTTCGCAGTCGGCGCTTTACCCGGATCCGGTTGCGGACGTCCGGCGACGACAAAATCTGAGCCGACATTGCCGCCGCTGAACGGCATGGGCGCTACGAAGGCAACGCTTTCGACGCCGGGCAAGGCTCGCAATCTCGCCAGGATTTCGTCGGTATAGCGAACGCATTCGTCGGGGTTGTTGTAGATCTCGCGGGTGAGACTGATGCGGCCCGTGAGCACGTTGTTCGGATCAAATCCCGGAGGCACGCTTACCAGCTGGGCAAAGCTGCGAATCATCAAGCCGGCGCCAACGAGCAGGATTAGACTCAACGCAATTTCTGCAACTACGAGCGCGTCGCGCCAGAAACGCAGACTGCGACCGCTGGTGGCGGTCCTGGTCCCGGACTTCAACACTTCGTTGACGTCAGCGTTTGAAGCTTTCAACGTTGGAATCAGGCTGAAGAGCAGGCCGGTAAGAATCGAAACGGCGAAAGTGAACAGCAACACGCGCCCGCTGATTTGCACTTCATCGAGACGCGGAAGTTGGTTGGCGCCGTAAAGGCGAATTGCTCCGAGCCCCCAACCGGCAATCAAGACACCGGTAGCGCCCGCGAGCAGCGACAACATCACACTTTCAACAATCATTTGCCGAGCGAGGTGCCAGCGGCCCGCGCCGAGGGCGGCTCGAATCGCGATCTCTTTTTGCCGAGCGCTCGCGCGCACGAGCAGCAAGTTCGCCGCGTTCGTGCACGCAATCAGAAGAATGAACCCGACAGAACCCAACAGCAGCCAAAGGGCGCGGCGCACATCACGGCCGACGATCTGCTCATGCGCACTGACGAGATAGACCGTCGTGTCCTTGTTCGTCTTGGGATATTCCGCGGCCATGTTGGCAGCGACTGTGGCCATCTCGGACTCGGCCTGATTAATACTGATGCCGGACTTCAATCGTCCGACCGCGAGCAAAACGTGCGCGCCCCGCTCCGGCAGGTTGCCGCCTTCGCCGGAAACCGTGGTCCAAATCTCCGCGTCTTTCACAGACAATGGAAATTGAAACTTGGGAGGTAGAATCCCGATGATCACGTGTGGTTTGCCATTCAAAGTAACCAGCTGATTCAGGATTGCTTCGTTGCCTCCGAACCTGCTTTGCCATGATTCGTAACTGAGGATGGCGACCGGCTGACTTTCGCGACGATCCTCTTCGGGCGTGAAGTTGCGGCCGCGAAATAATCCGACTCGCATCAGCGGAAAGAAATTTGTGGTCACGCGCATTCCCTGGATGCGCTCGGCTTCGCCGTTGTTGATGAGATTGAAGCCGTTCTGTTTGAAGCCGGCGATGTCTTCAAAGCTGTGGTTGCGTGCTCGCCAGTCCTGCAGATCGAGGTACGAAGCAAAGCCTTCTATTCGCTTATTTGTCGGCGTGGCCCAGACTGCAACCACACTCTCCGGGTCCTTAATTAATGGCGGGCTGAGGACAAGCGCGTTGATCAGGCTGAAGATGGCAGTGTTGGCGCCGATGCCGAGCCCAAGCGTCAACACAGCGATGGCAGTGAAACCAGGTCGCTTGGCCAGGCTTCGCGCGGCATAGCGAATGTCTTTAAAGATTGTTTCCATGATCATCCTCATGAGATCTGCTTATTCTTGAGCAGGGCCGATAACACGCGGCCGCGCTCATACTCAGACCCAATCGTTTCGACCGCTTTCAAGAACAAGTCGCGCAGTCGCGCATCACCCGTGTACGCATTCGAAGCCTCAAGCAGAAACGTCGCTTTCTCGTAATCAGACGAGATGCGACTCGCCGATTCGAGCATCCTTGCCAGCACCTCTGCGCTCAGCTTGCTGCTCTTCAAAAGCGCCGAGAGCACCCCTCGATGTTCGTAGTCAGACTTGATCGACTCGACAGTCTGAAAGTAAACCGTCCGCAGATTCGGATCGTCGAGGTACATGCCGGACACTTCCTTGAGCACGCTCGCTTTTTCGTAATCAGAATCGATAGCCGCAGCAGATTTCGCCACCAGCAACAGCACTTCGCGGTCCCGATTTCCCTGTTTCAGCACCGTCGTGAGAACCCGTTTGCGCTCGTAGTCTGATTTGATCGTGGCGGTAGCTTCGAAGAACGCAGCTGAGGCCGACTCTTTTCCAACGAGGCGATTGGCGACACCAATTAGAAGTTGCGCCTGTTCGTAATCAGACGAGATCTGCTGCGCGGCCAGCTTCAGCACGCTCTGCAAGTCCGCCTGGTTGAGATTGCCCACGTTGATGAGGGCTTCGAAATAGTGACGTTGCGCATAGTCGCTGTTGATGAGCGCGATCTCGTCGAGCACGCCGCGAACGCCGCTCTTGCTCAGAATTCTCTGCACTCTCTTCTCGGCATCGATCCCACTTTGACGGACGGCGTCGAGGATGATCTTTCCGACCCAGGCACGGCCGGCGTCATCAATTGGCCGGTTCTCACCATTGACGGAGTAATAACGTTGCAACTGGCCTGACGAATCGCGACGAATTTCCAGGCGCCGCGACGTTCCCTTGCGGTCCTCTTCAATGCGCACGTAACCGCGTTCGGAAATGTCTTTAACGTCTGTGTAGTCTTCCGTGAACTCGGCTTTGCCACGGATTTCCATTCGGAATCGTTCGCCGTTGTCACTGTGTTCCCAATGCATCGTGGTGTGCGATTCGTCTTTAGGAATGTTGACCTTCTGGCCTTGCGAGCGAATCGCCTTAGTCGCCAGCACGCCGATAGCGGCAAATAATAGAAAGGTAAGGATGGCTTTCAATATTGATGACTTATTCATAATGTCTCCGTTCGAAGTAGCACAGACTTCAGTCTGTGTTCATGTCTCCGGGCATTTTTCTGCATTCTTACCAGCGCCACGCCGGCTTCATTCAAGTCCATAGGCTCAACCATGATCGGCAGCGCATGATCAGTAGCAATTGCGACGCTCGGTTCCTGGAAACTCCGTCTCGTCGTCGTCACTCTGCTTACGCTCGAGCTTTTTCAATTCAATAGAATCTTCTCCAGGTTGAAACACAGACTGAAGTCCGTGCTACCTACTCGTAACGCAGCGCCACCATGGGATCGACCTTCGTGGCACGACGCGCAGGTAGGAAGCACGCAACCAAACCCACCACGGTCAGCAACACCGCGGCAGTGGTGTAGGTCCACGGATCACGAGCTTCAACTCCAAACAACATCGAGGTCAGGCTCTCGAGATACTTAGTCAACACGTAAGCTCCACCCACACCCAGTACGACTCCAATCAGGGTCAAGCTCATGCCCTGCTTCATAATCATCTGCAGCACTTTGCGCCGATCGGCGCCGATAGCCATGCGAATCCCAATCTCATGCGTGCGCTGCGATACTGAATAAGCGAGCACGCCATAAAGGCCAATGGACGCGAGTTGTTGTGCGAGCAATCCAAACAAAGTGAGCAGCTTTGCGAACAGACGTTCCATCACCAGAGTTTCCTCAGCCTGCTCGATCTGACTCTTGATGTTGCTCACCGGCAGGTTAGGTTCGACTTCACCAACGGCCTGGCGGATCCCGCTGATTACGGTTCCGGGATCAGCAACCGTGCGCACTTCAAAAGTGACGCTTCCCATGGAAGAAATTTCCTGACGCCAGGAAAGGTATGTTGTTGGCGGCGTGTCATCCCTTTGCCGCGTGTACTTCGTATCTTTCGCCAGGCCTACAACCTCGATGTTGGCAGGCGTGTCCGGGTCAAAACTAAAGCGCTTGCCAATTGGGTTTTCGTTGGGAAAGTACTTCTGAGCAAAAGTCTGGTTAACCACCGCGACTCGCGGAGCTTTCGCATCGTCCTTAGCAGTCAAGGTGCGGCCCATCAGCAAAGGGATTTCCATTGCTTCCAGAAAGTTCTCGCGCACCTGATGAATGTAGGCGCTGCCGGTTGGCTTGGTGGCGCCGTCTGGTCCAACAGTCGCTGAAGGCAGATAGAAGGACCGGTCGCTCGAGCCTTGCGAAAGCAAAGTCATGCGCGAAAATGTGACCGTGCGAGCGCCGGGAACCGCTTCGAGCCGCTCGAACATCTGTTGGTACAGGCTGTCGAGGCGATCTTCTTTGTAGCCAATCAAACCGGGGTTAACGGTGAACAGCAAAAGCTTCTCGGCATTAAAGCCAGTGTCGACGCGTTGTAAGTTGATGAGCGAACGAACCAGTAATCCGGCTCCAATCAATAGCAATAACGACACGGACACTTGAGCTACGACCAGTGACTTGCTGAGGAAGGATCGTGACGCAGTGCTCGAGGAGCGGCCGCTGTCTTTCAAAGTTGGCGTCAGGTCAAGCCGCGTCGCTCGAAGGGCCGGAACTAATCCAAAGATAATTCCCGTCAAGAGCGCCAGACCGAAGGTGAATCCGAGCACGCGCAGATTCAGGCGCGGATCCATCACGGTATCGCGGCCGCCCCAATCATTTACCGCCAGCAGGCCATCCTTGATCCAGAGAGCGAACAAGACCCCAAGCGCGCCGCTGATAAGGGACAGCAACACGCTTTCAGTCAGCAACTGGCGAATCAAGCGCGCTCGACTCGCGCCGAGCGCCAGTCGCACCGCAATCTCTTTTTGTCGAGATGACGCGCGCACCAACAAAAGGTTGGCAACGTTTGCGCACGCTATCAGCAGCACGAGGCCTACAACTCCAAATAAAAGACGCAGGGGCTTCACAAAGAAGCGCCGGGTATTCATCTCGCCCTGGCTACCTGATTCGACTATGAGCCGCGGGTAGTCTTTTGGTTCGAGTTGTTTGAACGCCGTAGTTGCGCCTTTTGCCTTTGCCAAATCGTAACGGGCCTGACGATGATCAAAAACCGACTGCAGGAAGGCGCCGTCCATGGCAGCCTTCGCCTGGTCCAGCCTGGCGCCCGGCTTAAGTCGGCCCATTATTCGTACCCACCATGTTCCTGCGCCCTTCATGCGTGAGCGTTCGCCACTCGCTTGGGGCTCCCAGGCAATTGGAATGGTGATGTCCTGCGAACTCCCTACCTGACCGGCGCCGACGAACTGTGGCGGAGTTACTCCGGCAATCGTGAACGCAACTCCATTGAGATTGATTTGCTTTCCGACAATGTTGGGGTCGCTGCCAAAGTTTCTTTGCCAAAAGCGATGGCTGAGCACAGCTACGGCCGGCGCGTTCGTCTGATCGTCGCTCTCGTTAATCGTTCGGCCCCGGTACGCCGGCACGCCAAGTACATCGTAGTAGTTTCCCGAAACAGCTTGACCTTCGGCTACCTCAGCGCGTCCGTCAGATTTGATATTGAAAGAGATCTGGCCAAACGCCAGCACATCAGAAAGGGGCGACTCCTTTTGACTGCGCAGGCGTTGGTAGGTGGAATAAGCAAATGAAGTGCGAACTGTTAAGCCCGTCGCCGGATCGCGGCTGCCGCTGCCGGTGTAATTGCCGGGGCTGAAATCCTTACTCGACGTCCAGGTGAAGAGCGCGAGGCTGTCTGGATCTTTTACTGCCAATTTTTTCAGCAGCACCTCATCGACAACGCTGAACAGAGCCGTGTTCGCCCCAACTCCGAGGGCCAAGGTCAGCACAGCAACCAGGGTGAAGCCCGGGTTCTTGGCCATCATCTTCAGCCCGTAACGAATGTCTTGTAGTAGTGTGTTCATGGCAGTAATCAGTAATCAGCAATCAGCAATCAGCAATCAGCATTCCGCAATCAGCAATCAGCAATCAGCAATCAGCAATCAGTAAGTTACCGGCCCGGTGGTATTTGGTTTCAAATCAGCATTCCGCAATCAGCAATCAGCAATCGGTAATCGGTTCTACTCGTAGCGCAGCGCTACGAGGGGATCGACTTTGGTGGCGCGGCGGGCCGGCAGGTAGCAAGCCAGCAGCGCCACTGCGATCAAAACTACGGACACGGACGCGAAGGTCACCGCGTCCGTCGGCGTGACGCCAAACAACAACGACGTCATCAACCTTGTCAGCGCAAACGCGCCCGCCAAACCGATCGCGACGCCAAGAAGCGCCAATCTCATTCCCTTGCCGAGCACGAGCCTGAGCACGTCAATCGCCCTCGCGCCCAACGCCATGCGAATGCCTATTTCCTGAGTACGCTGCGTAACCACGTACGACATCACTCCGTAAATGCCCGCCGAAGCTAACGACAACGCAATCATTGCGAAGACGCTCAGCAGAAGTAGCGTGAACCGTTGTGGAGCGACGGATAGATCAACTTTGCTTTCAAGCGTCGCCACTTGCGCGATCGGCTGGTCCTTGTCGATTGCCTGGATTTCTCGCTTGATGCCTTCGATAAGAGTGGTTGGTTCGACTGAGCTCTTCACCAACATGTCATGGGCGCGCCTGAGATTCGCTTTCCACTTGGGCGTAATCTGCTCAGCCGGGCGATAGACCTGCGCGAGGCCTTCTTCATCGAAGCCGTTTTGTTTGACGTGTTTGACTACCCCGACAATCTCGCGCCAGCGGGCGTCGTCACCGCTAAGTTTTACGCGCTTGCCGAGGACTTCGGATAACGGCCGATTCGGAAAGGCCTGGGCCGCAAACTGATCGTCAACAATCACCACGAGCGGCGCTGATTCCGTGTCATGAGAATTGAACAAGCGGCCTTCACGAAGCGGGATGCCCAGAACCTGGTGATAAGCTTCGGTGACATCTTGTTGAATTGCCGGTGGCTCGCGTCCCGGTGGAGGTTCGGGTTGGCCTTCGACTGCGTAACTGATATCGCCGGTGCGACCGAGTGGAAAACCGCTGGCCATCGCAACTCGCTCAACACCCGGAAGAGCTGCGACGCGGGCGATCGCTTCGTTACTAAAGGCGCTGGTTTTTGCTCCATCAGGATACTTCGGGTCCGGCAAACGCAATCTCATCGTCAGGACGTTGTGCGCGTCATAACCGGGATCGACGGAAAGCAAGCGACCAAAGCTCTTCAAAGTGAGCCCGGCTCCAATCAAAAGCATTAGCGCCAGCGCCACTTCAGCCGCTACTAACATTCCGCGCAGTCTTCCCGAGGCACCGGCAGTGGCTGAGCGACCGCCTTCCTTCAACGCTTCGCTGAGCTGCGTACGAGTGCCTTGAAGCGCCGGGGCCAAACCGAACAGCACCGCCACAATCAAAGTGATCAGAAAAGTAAAACCGAGCGCCTGGAAATCGACGCTGACGTCTTCGATACGATTCAAGCCGTCGGGCTCGAGCTTGATAAGAAGATTCACGCCCCACGTCGCCAGCAAAACTCCGAGTGCGCCTCCGGCAACCGCGAGCAACACACTTTCTGTCAGTAGGTGACGCGCCACTCGCCATCGCGATGCGCCCAAAGCCAGACGTAAAGCGATCTCACGACGTCGTGCTGTCGCGCGCGCCAACATCAGATTCGCGACGTTCGCACATGCAGTCAGCAACATGAAGGCTACGGCAGCAAACACGACCAGCAGTGCGCGTCGCGAATTACCCACATATTCGTCGAGCAAAGACACGACCGTCGCGCCGGTGCCGGTATTCGAATCCGGGTGTTCCGCTGCTTGACGCGCCGCGAGCGAGCTCATCACCGCGCGCGCCTGTTCAAGAGTCACGCCTGCTTTCAATCGTCCCAGGACTCGGACAGTGTGCGAGCGCCGTTGGTGCATGTATTCTTCCGCACTGATTTGACCAAGCGGCATGAAGAAGTCGTTATTGACGTTAATGCGTCCGTAGAAATCGAATCGGGCCGGCATTACTCCGACAATCGTCCAGGGTTCGTTGTTGTAAATGATTGGCTTGTTGATAACGTCGGGGTTACCACCGAAACGTCGCTGCCAAAGCTCGTAGCTGATAACGATGGCGCGGGTACCGGGTTGATCTTCAGCATCAGTAAAGGCGCGTCCCAGCGCGGGCTGAACACCGAGCGTTGAGAAGAAGCTGGCCGTGACCAGACGACCAATTACCCGTTCCGGTTCGCCGCCGCCCGTGATAATTCCTCCGGCAGGCATGCGCGCTGACAGGTCTTCGAAGATAGTCTGTTGCGAGCGCCACTCGAGATAGTCGGGGAAAGAAACGGACATATCCGGCCGCTCAATTGAATTCTGCGAGAGGCTCACGAGGCGATCGCTGTTTGGGTACGGCAGAGCTTTGAACAAGACCCCATTGACCACACTGAAGATAGTCGTGTTCGCGCCAATACCGAGCGCTAGAGTCAAGATCGCAATGACCGTAAACACCGGCTGCTTCACCAAACTTCTGATTGCGTAACGGAAGTCCTTGATCATGAAAGGCTCTTGATTCCTCTTTTGTGTCTGCTTTCGTGTTCTTGGTTCTTTGTCCTTTGTTCTTTGTTCTTTGTGGTTGACCTTAGTCACTGTTGAATGCTCACGGTGAAGAAACGTCGTTGCTAAAAAAGCTCCGTTCCTACACGCAAGCACAAAAAACAAAGAACCAAGTACAAAGAACAGCTTTTACTCATATCGCAGCGCTACGAGTGGATCGACCTTGGTTGCTCGGCGTGCCGGTATCAGACATGCTGCGATCGCAACGAGCGCGAGCAATCCAGCAACCACGACGTAGGTCAACGGATCTGTCGCCTTCACTTCGAACAACAACCCGGTCAGAAACCGAGTCAGTGCCAGGGCCCCAACCACTCCAATCACCAAGCCGCCAAACGTCAGCACCAAGCCCTGTTTCAGTATCAGCCGCACCACGTCCGCAGATTGCGCGCCCAGAGCCATGCGCACACCAATCTCGCCCGTTCGTTGCGTCACGTCGTAGTTGATAACGCCGTAAATTCCGATCGCCGAAAGAATGAAAGCGAGGGCTGCGAACAATCCGATTAAGAAAGTATTGAAGCGAGGCTGCGCCACTGACTCGGACAGCAATTGCGTCATCGTCGCGAATCGCGTGGGGCCTTCTTCCGGGTCCACTGATTGAATTTGCGAGCGCACCGCCGCTATCAAACTGGTTGGATCGCTCGACGCGCGCACGACGATGCGCATGCCGGGAAATGGACTCTGCGCATGAGGAACATATGTTTGCGGTCCAGCTTCGACACCGAGCCCCTGATACTTAGCATCGCCAACGACTCCTACAATTGTGCGCAGCACGCCGTTCACCGTGATGCGGCGGCCGACCGGATCTTCGTTGGCAAAGAAATGATTCGCGAGAGTTTGATTGATAACTACGATCCCTGGAGCCTGGGCGGTGTCCGCTTCGGCAATCGTGCGGCCACGCACCAGTGGAAGGCCGAGCGCCTCGACAAACCCGGGCGTCGCCGGAATGTAGATCGCGGACGGCAGTTGCTTTCCGGGTTCAACGGGTCTTCCCTCGATGGTGAAACCTGAGCCTTGCTGAATATACGTTGGCGGCAGACTGGTGGCGGCCCCTGCGGCAATCACTCCGGGCAGCGCTCGGACGCGTTGCAGCGCCTGCTCAAAGAAAGCGACCTGACGCGCGTCTTCCTGATAGCGCACGAACTGAAGACCCAGAGACATCGTCAGCAGATTGTCGGGATTGAAGCCCGGGCTGATATCAGTAAGTCGCTGAAAACTCTTGAGCATCAAACCCGCGCCCACCAGCAGCATCACTGCAAGCGCAATTTCGCTCATGACCAGCAGGCCGCGAACGCGCTTGACCCGGGCCATGCCGGCAATGCCGCGGCCGCCTTCACGTAACGATTCGTTCAAACTCAAACGCCGCGCATGCCAGGCTGGAGCCAGTCCGAAAAGCACGCCAGTGCCGATCGAAACAGCAAAGGTGAACATCAACGTCCAGCGATCGACGCTGACGCCTTCGAGCCGCGGAATCTCCTTCGGCGTAAGTCCCAACAACAACTGCACGCCCCAGGTGGCCAGCAACAATCCGATTCCGCCGCCGAGGGTCGCGAGCAAAATGCTTTCGGTTAGCATTTGGCGAATCAGCCGCACCTGACCCGCGCCCATCGCTCGACGAATTGCGATTTCCCGATCGCGAGCAGCGGTTCGCGCCATCATCAGGTTGGCTACATTGGCGCAGGCGATCAGCAGTATGAATCCCACCGCAACCAGCAAGACCACCAAAGGTTTTTGATAGTTGCCAACGATCTGAGTGCGCAAGGGCACCAGCACCACTCCCGTGCCGCCATTTGAATCCGGATAGGTTTGGGCCAATCGTTCCGCTAGTGCGCTCATCTCCGCCTGCGCCTGCTCGACCGGGACGCCATTCTGGAGCCGGCCCACCACGCGATAGCCGCGCAGGGATCTTCCATTAATCCAATCCGGACCGTTCGGCTTGGCGTTGCGCTGGTTGTAAATGGAGGCCATGGTTGCCCAAAGCTCGATGTCAGGAGTGGGAAAACGAAACGACGGGGCCATCACGCCAACGACCGTGAAGGTCTCAGCGTTGAGATTGATCGTCTTACCAATGACATTGCGATCGGAGTTGAAGCGGCGACGCCAAAGCTCATCCGATAAGACAACGACACTTTCGCGCTCGTCGGCCGGCTGCAAGGAGCGGCCCAGTGCGGGCGCCATACCCATTACGTCGAAAAAGTTCGTGGTGGCGAACACGCCGCGGGTATCGTCCGGGCCTTCCTTGCCTGACACGTGAAAACGATTGAAAGCGTAAGCAGCGAGACCGGTGAGTGAACGCGTCTGCTGTTGCCAGTCACGAAACGTCGGCAGCGAGACGGGATATTGAGAATCGGGACGCTGCAGGTCTGTGGTCCACACGCCGACGAGTTGTTGCGGAGCAGAAAACGGGAGGGGCTTGAAAACGATTGCGTTCACCACGGTGAAGATGGCAGTATTCGCGCCAATGCCCAACGCGAGCGTCAGCAAGGCGACAAGAGTGAACCCGCGATTCTTGGTCAGTACGCGAATCCCAAAGCGAATGTCTTGTAAGAATGTTTCCATCTTGGTAGCACAGACTTCAGTCTGTGTTTTGTCCGATCGGCTCTTCCTCGGTCGTTAGCCCTTCAATCTTGACTTCATTCAAGTCCATGCACTCAATTTGCCAGTCGAACACAGACTGAAGTCTGTGCTACTACTCCTCACGTAGCGCTACCAACGGATCGATCTTCGCAGCGCGGCGGGCGGGGATATAGCAAGCCAACATCGCCACCAGCAGCACAAACGCAGCCACAATCACGAACGTGGCCGTATCAGTCGGCGTCACTCCAAACAACAAGCTCGTCATCAGCCGGCTCAATGCCAGCGCGAGGCCTAATCCCAAAGCGAGGCCGATGATCGCGATCGTCATTCCCTTTCCGATAATCAAGCGCAGTACTTCACTGGTCTGCGCACCGAGCGCGCGACGAATTCCGACTTCATGCGTTCGCTGAGTGACCGAGTAAGTCATCACGCCGTAAATGCCGAGCGCCGCCAGTACCACTGCGAGGGCGGCAAACAACGCAAACAACATCATGTTGAATTTGCGCGGAGCGATAGTTGACGCCACCACGTTATCGAGAGTTTTCACGCTCGCAACCGGTTGGCTGCGATCGATTGCCGCGACCGCGTTGCGAACTGGGGCAGCCAGCTCTTCAGGCTTGCCCACGGTGCGCGCGAAAAGAATTTGATTGCGTTGTGGACCAAGCGGGCGTGAGAGATACCAGTCCGGAGCCGGCGCAGAATCGATGCCTCGATGAGGCAGATCTTTGGAAATGCCGATAATCGTGACCCAGGGATTGTCAGGTCGTGGCAAGCCCAGCGTGATGCGGCGGCCGATCGCGTTCTCACCCGGCCAATAACGACGCGCCATGCTTTCATTGATGACGGCAACGACTGGAGCCTGCTGGTCCATGTCCTGCGAAGTCAGGTCGCGTCCCTGGACTACCGGGATATTGAGAGTGCTGAAATAGTTCGCGCCCACCATTTGCCAGCCGGCGAAACTGATGTTCGCCGGATCAAGCGATCTTCCTTCGATCGCAAATGGATCGTTGCGCGCGACGCCGCTCAACGGTCTGGAGGTGCTGACCGTCGCGGCTTCGACTCCCGGCAAGGCTTCAACGCGATTAACCAGGTCCTGGAAAAAGGCGGAAGCTTGAGCAGCCTCTCGATACCGCGATTCAGGAAGATTGATTTCGACAGTCAACACTTTACTGGTTGCAATCGCGGGACGCTGTCGCTGCAAACGCAGAAAGCTGTTGACCAGAAGGCCTGCTCCGATGAGCACCACAAATGCTAATGCCACCTCGTTAACCAGCAACAGGTTGCGCCAGAAGTGATGCCGCCATTCGCCAATTGCTGCCGCCTGCTTCTCTTTCAGGGCTCGCTGCAGATCGAATTTGGCTGCTTGCCAGGCCGGCATCAATCCAAAAACCAGCGCCGTCACCATTGTCAGCACGACGGTGAACGCGAGCACCCGTGCATCCACATGGATCTCATGCAAGCGCGGCAAATTTGCCGACTGGAGTTTGCTAAGTGAATCAACACCCCACAACGCGATCAAAAGTCCAAGACTCCCGCCAAACAAAGCGAGCAACAAACACTCAATCAACAACTGCCGAGCAATTCGCCAGCGACTCGCCCCGAGCGCAGCCCGCATCGCCAGTTCTCTTCTTCTCATTGCGGCGCGCGCGAGCATCAAGTTCGCGACATTCGCGCAGGCAATCAGCAACACCAACGCTACCGCGCCGAACAACAGCAGCAGAGCTCGCTTGCTGTTGCCGACTACTTCTTCCTGCATTGGGACAATCGTGATGCGCCAGCCGCCATCTTCACCTTGCGGCCCTCGATAACCTTTATAAGAAGTCTCAAAACGTTGGCCGAGCGCTGTCATCTCAGATTGCGCCGTCGTTAACGACACGCCTGATTTCAGCAAGCCAATAACATTCAGCCGGTAAGGCCCGCGCCGTTGCGCCACTTGCTCAGTGGTGTAGCTCAGCGGCAACCAAAGATCTGCAGGTTGAGCAAACGAAAAGCTCGCGTGTGGAAATTCAAAGCCGGCGGGCATCACACCGATGATCGTGAAATCTTCATCGTCGAGCCGCAGTGTCTGGCCAACCGCGCTGGCTTGTCCTCCAAAATGGCGTTGCCAGAAGCTGTGGCTGATCACGACAACTTTGTTCCTGCCGCTTTTGTTTTCATCAGTTGCGATAAGGCGGCCTTGAGCCGGCTGAGCGCCAACCATTGCGAACAGGTTCGCAGTTACTCTCGCGCCACTGACGCGTTCGGCTTGTTCAATCCCGGTGAGGTTCAGGTTCTGATTTTCGAACGCTGCGACTTGCTCAAAGACTCGATCCTGAGAGCGATAGTCTTCATACTCGGCAACTTTTGCTGATAGATGATCGATGCCGAGTTTATTGAAGTTTCCCCAGACCATTACGAGTCGATCGGAATTCTGGAACGGCAGCGGGCGAAGCAGGACGCTGTTAACGACACTGAAGATCGCCGTGTTGGCGCCAATGCCAAGCGCCAGCGTCAGCACTGCAATTGCGGTGAACGCCGGGCGCTTCATCAAGCTGCGCCAGCTGTAGCGAATGTCTTTGATAAGTCCGTCCATGTAGCACCCCGCTAAGTAGCACAGACTTCAGTCTGTGTTTTTCTCCACTGGCACTTCCCTGGTCTTGAATCTTTCAACGTCGACTTCTTTCAAGTCCATGCACTCAATTTGCCGGTCGAACACAGACTCAAGTCTGTGCTACTACTCGTAACGTAAGACTACGAGGGGATCGACTCGCGTAGCTCGTCGCGCCGGAACATAACTGGCAAACAAAGCCACCAACGCCAACAACAGCGAAAGTCCTATGAATGTCATCGGGTCGGTCGGCGTGACTTGGAACAGCAAACTCCTCAACACTCGTGTCGCCGCAAAGGCGCCTACTAATCCCAAGCCCACGCCAATCGCGGCGAGCCTGAGTCCTTCGCCTAACACCAATCTCAAGACATCGCTTCGGTTGGCTCCCAAAGCGAGACGAATACCAATCTCGCGCGTACGCTGCGAGACCGAATAGGAAACGATTCCGTAAATGCCAACCGACGCGAGGATGAAGGCGACGCCGGCAAAGATTCCCAGCAGCTGCATGTAGAAGCGCCGCGCCGCTATCGACTGGCTGACAACCGCGGACATCGTCGTTACCTTATCGATTGGTTGATCCTTGTCGATGCTTTGAACCTGCTGACGGATTGATTCGATCAAATTCGTGGGCTCGGAATTTGTTCGGACGACCACGCGCATGAAAGGAAATGGGCGTTGGGCAAACGGTGCATACATTTCGGGCTTTGACTCCTGATCGAGCCCGCCATACTTAATGTCATCCACAACTCCCACTACTTCCGCTAACTGATTCTTGAAGCCATGCTTGATCCGCTTGCCCAGCGGCTCCTCAGATGACCAGAGCTGGCGGGCCATCGTCTTATTGATGAGCACAACCGATTGGCTCGTGGCGTTATCGCGATCGTCGAACGCTCGGCCCTTCAGCACAGGAATTCGCATCGCGCGGAAGTAATCCGACGTAACAGCCCTGAACCCAGCGGGAAGCGAACTGCCGGCTCGGCCCTCGACCGCCGCCATAAAGACCATGTTCGTTCCACTCAGCGGAAGATTGCTGGTGCCTCCGGCTGTTTCCACGCCGGGCAGTGCTTTCACTCGTTCGAGTAGCTGCTGGAAGAAGGCGCTACGCCTCGCGTCATCGGGGTACTTAGAATTTGGCAGGACTAACTCCGTAACCAGGACTCGCGACGGATCGAAGCCCGGATCTACAGCATTCAATTTTGAGAGTGTCTTTATCAGCAAGCCCGCGCCGCACAACAGCACCAACGCCATCGTGATCTCGGTGACGACGAGGGCCTTGCGAAGAGATTGTCGCGGAGTCGTAGCGCTGCGCGTTTCACCTTCCTTGAGTGCCGAAGACAAGTTTGACGAGGAAATTCGCCACGCGGGTATCAAGCCCAGCAACGTGCCACAGATCAGAAATGAGACGACTGCAAAGAACAGAACGGAGCTGTCGATACGCGCAGCTTGTAAGCGAGGAATATCACTGGAGGCGCCAATGGCGATGAGCAGATCGATCCCCCAGGCTGCGAACAGAACGCCGGCGGCGCTGCCCATTAATGAAAGCAGCAAACTCTCAGTGAGGAAATGCCGTAATTGCCGAGCTCGATTGGCGCCAAGAACCGTTCGTAAAGCAAGCTCCTTCTGCCGCTCAGCCGCGCGCGCTAACATCAAACTCATCACATTCGCCGCAGCTATTAGAAAAACCAGCACGACCGCGCCGCCCAGCATAAAAAGATAAGGCCGAACTTTGCCCACGATGTCCTGCTTCAAGGGAATGACGGTGGTCTGTCCCGAGACCAGTCCGGGGAATTGAGCAGCGATACGTTTCGCGATAGCGGCGACGTCGGCTTGAGCCTGGGTTACCGAAACGTTCTGCTTCGTTCGTCCCACCACATCGAGGTAGTGAGCGCCTCGTAAACCACTCATGTCTTCCGGCAAAGTTAGCGGCACCCACACTTCGACCCGTTCGGGTTGAATCGGAAACTCGAACTCGGCGGGCATCACGCCCACCACCGTATAGCTCTTATTGTCTAAAGTGATTTGTTGGCCGCTTACATTTTGCCGACCGCCAAAGTTTCGCTGCCACAGGGAATATCCGATGAGTGCTACCTGGCTCTGACCAGGTCTTTCTTCGTCGGCTGAAAAGCTTCGGCCGAGGAGTGGGTTGACGCCGAGTACGGCCAGCAGATTGTGAGAGACGCTGAGGCTTGGTATCCGTTGTGGATTTCCCGAGCCACTGAGAATGAAGCTGCCGCCGGTGTAGCCGGCGATATTTTCAAACGCGTGGTTCTGCGATTGAAAATCCAGAAGGTTAGGAGGAGATACTCCCATTCCTCCCTTACCTTCAGTTTCATCAATTCGGACGATCCGCTCCTCATTGGCATAGGGCAAGGGACGAAGCAGTACAGCATTAATGACACTGAAGATTGCGGTATTCGCGCCGATGCCAAGCGCAAGCGTAATCAACGCCACAGCGGTGAACGCCGGTCGCTTCATCAAGCCGCGCATCGCATAACGGATGTCTTTAATTATGCCGTCCATCTAAGTAGCACCTTCCAAGTAGCACAGACTTCAGTCTGTGTTTTTCTTCTCAAGGCACGTCTTTGGTCTTGCACCTTTCAACGTCGACTTCTTTCAAGTCCATGCACTCAATTTGTCGATCGAACACAGACTCAAGTCTGTGCTACTCATCGCGCAAGACAGTCTGTGTTTTTCTTCTCAAGGCACGTCTTTGGT
>Ga0134125_10000203_pt1 | contig 89161 bp, 89 predicted proteins | sample KB31751_FD_96464 | JGI IMG/M metagenome (GOLD analysis project Ga0134125, IMG submission 96464) | Terrestrial soil microbial communities with excess Nitrogen fertilizer from Kellogg Biological Station, Michigan, USA - KB3-175-1 | ecosystem: Environmental > Terrestrial > Soil > Unclassified ... | reverse complement strand
CTCCTCGCGTTTCGCGTTGATCGCCATGCGCAGGAAGTTCGCGACCGACACGCCCGGGATCGAGACGGGGTACTGGAAGGCTAGGAACAGTCCCGCCTTGGCCCGCTCGTGAGGCTCGGCCTCGGTGATGTCCTCGCCTTTGAAGGTGATCGACCCCTGCGTGATCTCATAGGAGGGGTGGCCGAGCAGCGTGTTCGCCATCGTCGACTTCCCGGAGCCGTTGGGCCCCATCAGGGCGTGGATCTCGCCCCGGCTGATGTCCAGGTCCACTCCGCGGAGGATCTCGCGCTCCTCGATGCGCACGTGCAGGTCTCTGATCTCTAGGTCGGCCATGTCGGTCGGTCAGGCTCCGGTCGTTAGGGGTTCGATTTGCAGGCCGGCGTCCGCTGCCATCGGCGGCGTCACCAGCAGGTCGGCGAGGGTCGTCTCGCGCAAGGTGTGGACGATCGAGAAGCGCACCTTGGTCCACAGCAGCTTCGTCGGGCAGACGTGGTCGCGCTCGGACTCCCGGGCGCAGACGATCGAGCCGTCGGGGTCCTGAGAGATGCACTCGATCGGCGCGATCGACCCCTCGAGGGCCTCGACGACCTCGGCCATCGTGATCTGCGCGGCGGGCCGGGCGAGCAGGTAGCCGCCGCGGGATCCCCGCCGCGAGTCCACCAGGCCCGCCTTGCGCAGGCGCGCCACCAGGTGCTCCAGGTAGGCGAGGGGAAGTCCGTCGTTGGCGGCGATCTCCGCGAGCGGGATCGGCTCACCGCCGCTCCGCCGAGCGAGCTCCACCATCACGCGAACGCCGTACTCGGCCTTTGTCGAGAACATCATCTTGATTTCCTACCTGCGAGCTAGGGTATCAAGGGCGAGCGGGCGCTCACTGGAGCTTTCGGACGTCGTGGGCGAGCGCGTCGGGGGTCAGCTGTTCGGCGCCGTAGATGACGCGTTCGCGGCCCGCGGAGTCGAGCAGCCGCACGGTCGCGTACTTCGCGAACGCCGCCCTCCCGTCCGCGGCGGGGTGGACGCCGTAGGCCTTCCAGACCGCGGCGAGCCGCGTCTCGGTGCCCGTCAGGTAATGAACCCGGCCGCTGAGCGAGACCTGGGCGAGGAACGCGCGGACCGCCGGAGCGGTGTCTCCGGCGGGGTCGGCGCTGACGATCAGGACCCTGGCCGGCTTCGCCCCGAGTTCGTCGAGGGCGCCGCGGATCTGCTGGGCGAGCAGAACGCACGGGCCGCCGCAGCGCGCGTACAGGAACGCCAGCACGACGGGCTCGCCGCGCAGGGAGGCCAGCGACATCGTCAAGCCGTACTGGTCGGTCAGCGTGAAGCCCGGCGCCGGCCTGGCGCCGGGGAGGGCGGCCCCCTCGAAGCCGCCTCGCACGGGGCTGCTCTGAGTTTCGCCGGGGACGCTGACGACCGGCGAGGTGGTCGAGTGTGTGCCTTCTCTGCTCGCGACGATCGCGAAGACGAGGGCGGCTACGAGCAGCACGCCGAGGGCGGCGGACAGCAGCGGTCTGGGCCGTCGCATCGCCGAGAGGCTAGATGGTCCGGCCAGCTCGCCCGCGCGGTCCGCTCTTTGGCCCGGCGCCGGCGATGTCCCGATGGTCCGAACGCGGACGACATGCGGGCGCAGGAGATCGACGCACGGCGCCGTAATGGATGGGGTGAGAGCGAGCCGGTCATCTCGACGCGCCGCTCTCGTCTCGTCGCTCGCGGCGCTGCTCGCGGCCGGGGCCTGCACCGCGACCGCCGCCGAAGCCCCGCCGGCGAACGACACCCTCGCCGGTGCTCAGGTCGTCCGCGCGCTGCCGGCCACGCTGTCGGGGACGGTCGTCGGGTCCACCGTCGAACCGCTCGAAGCGTCCTCGGGCTGTGGGAGCGGCAGCGAACACACCGTCTGGTACGCGTTCCGTGCGCCGGCCGAGCAGCGCGTCGCGGTCAACCTCGCCGCGGCGGGGGCGCTCGACGCGACGATCGACGTCTACCACGCGATCCGCTCCGAACTCCGGCAGGTGGGCTGCGACCGGACCGACAGCCACGGCGGCGCCTCGCTCACCTTCAAGGCATCGAAGAACGGGCTCTACTACATCCGCGTCGCGGCTCTTCCCGCCTCCCAGCTGGCGGGCTTCACGCTCGAGGTCTTCCTCCCGACCCCGGCCGTCAACCCCCCGGGGCCGCGCCTGCCCGCCGGCGGGGCGGCCGGCCGGGTCGACCGCATCCAGAACATCAACGCGGCCTACTCCGTCGTGATGCGCGCCGGGGTCGGCTACATAGTCAGCCTCGCAACCAAGACGCCGGGAGCCTGCGTGAGCGCGGGGCTCTACCCGCCCGGCACCAGCTCCTTCGAAGAAGGCGCGCCGGTGATGCACCTGCGCTGCGGCGGCTTCGGCCTGTACACGCCGGGGCCCGCGCAGGGCGGCGTCTACAGCATCCAGCTGACCCCCCGCAGCGGCTTCAGGGGGGTCCAGCGCTTCCGCGTGGACGCCGCCCCGGCCACGCCCGGCGAGACCGCGCCGGGCATCCCGCTCGGCAACTACGGCCGCGCCCGCGGCCACCTCGACGGCAACGGCATCCAGGTGCTGCGGCTGTACCGGATCGACATCCACAGCCACTCGAACCTGACGCTGCGGCTGCTCGCCCCGGCTTCGGCGAGCTTCAACCTCCAGCTCCGCAACGTCAACGGCCGCGTGGTCGAATGCGAGTGCGGCGGGAGCGGGCCCGAGACGCTGACCCACCAGCTCGCCCCGGGCCGCTACTACGCGGTCGTCTCGACGAGGGGCGCCGCGGTCGGCAGCTTCACGTTGACCCGGCAGTCGCGGACGATCACGACCACGCGGATCTCCTTCGCGACCGCCAAGGCCGCCCCCGGCCAGTCGACCCCCGTCCAGGTCAAGGTCACGCCCGCCGTGTCCGGTCCCGTCACGGTCGACATCGAGCGCTTCGACCCGGTGTTCGGCTGGCAGTTCTACCGCCGCGAGAGCGGCTTCGCGAACGCCGGATCGGCCTCGCTCCCGTTCACCCCTCCGGCCGTCGGCCGCTGGCGCGCCCGGGTCCGCTACTCCGGCTCGCGAACCGCGAGCCCGAGCGCGGCGGGGTTCGCCTACCTGCTCGTCTCCTAGGCTTCCCCGACCGCCGGGAACAGGCCCTCGACGCGGGCCTTGGAAGCCCGTCGCGTGGCGCTATACTTTCTGAAGTCTATGAATCCCGACCTTCGTTTAGGAGTTTCAGGATGAGCACGTCCAGCGCGGAGCTGCTGCGTCAGATCAAGAGCAAGATTAAGGAGGTCGACCCCTCCGAGGTCAAGGAACTCACCCACGAGGGCGTGACGATCGTCGACGTCCGGGGCAGCGAAGAGTTCGCGACCGGCCACCTGCCGGGAGCCAAGAGCGTCCCCCGGGGCCACCTCGAGTCGCGCATCGAGGGCGTCGTGCCGGACCGCTCCAGCCACGTGATCCTCTACTGCGCCTCGGGTCAGCGCTCGGCCTACGCGGCGCGGACGATGATCGAGGACCTCGGCTACGAGAACGTCAGCTCGATGACGGGCGGGATCGCGCTCTGGAAGGACCGCGGCTACGAGGTCGAGGTGCCGCGGACGATGAGCGCGGAGCAGCGCGACCGCTACTCGCGCCACCTGCTGATCCCCGAGATCGGCATCGAGGGCCAGCAGAAGCTGCTCGACGCGAAGGTGCTGCTGCTCGGCGCCGGCGGGCTCGGCTCGCCGACCGCCCTGTATCTCGCGGCGGCCGGCGTCGGGACGCTCGGGATCGTCGACGACGACGAGGTCGACCTGTCCAACCTGCAGCGCCAGGTGATCCACTCCACGCAGCGGGTCGGCATCCCCAAGGTCGACTCGGCCGAGGAGTCGATCCACGCGCTGAACCCCGACGTGAACGTCGTCATGTACAAGACGCGGATCGGCGCCTCGAACATCATGGAGATCATCGAGGGCTACGACGTGATCGTCGACGGGGTCGACAACTTCCCGACCCGCTACCTGCTCAACGACGCGACCGTGCGCCTGAAGATCCCCGTCGTCTCGGCGTCGATCCTCGGCTTCGACGGCCAGCTCTCGGTCTTCAAACCGTACGACGGCCCGTGCTACCGCTGCCTGTTCCGCGAGCCGCCGCCGGCCGAGCTCGCGCCCTCCTGCGGCGCCAACGGCGTGCTCGGCGTGCTGCCCGGGACGATGGGACTGCTGCAGGCGACGGAGGTCGTCAAGCTGATCCTCAACATCGGCGAACCCGCGATCGGGAGGCTGCTGCTCTACGACGCCCTCGGCGCGACGCTGACGGAGGTCAAAGTGCACCGCGACCCCGACTGCCCGATCTGCTCCCGTGAGCCGGACGAGATCTCCGACGAGGAGATGGGGGTCTTCCCGGATTACGAGGCCTTCTGCGCGGCGGCCGGTTAGCGGCCCGCCCCGGACCACGCTAACCTGCCGCGAGTCATGGCGACTGTGAAGATCCCACCCGTGCTGCGCGCCTCCGTCGGGGGCGAGAGAGAGGTCGGCGCGTCCGGCTCGAACGTCGGCGAGGTGCTGCGGGACCTGGCGGCGAGCCATCCCGCCACCGAGAGCCAGCTGTTCGGTCCCGACGGGGCGCTGAACCGCTACGTCAACGTGTATCTGAACGACGAGGACGTGCGCGTGCTCGACGGCCTCGAGACCGCCGTCGGCGAGGGCGACACGCTGCAGATCCTGCCGGCGATGGCCGGCGGCTCCCTCTAGCGCGCACCAGGTGCGCGATCGCCCGGCGTTGGTGGGCCGATGTGCCTGACGAGGGCGAGTCGGATGCCGACGATCGATTGCACATAGGTCGAAAGCGGTCATATGCCATCGATCGATGGCATATGCCGGGGAGCCTCCGCCTTGCGTCCAGTTTCGCGGTGAGAGCGTGGAGACGTCTCGCCGAACTCCGATCAGTGGCTATGGCCTCGACGCGACTCGTGCAGGCGATCTCCGTGGCGCGTGCCACGACGCTCCTGATCGCGCTCGTCCTGCTCGCCCTCGCGGCGGACGCGGGCGCGATGGCCGATCACACCGGCTGGCCCCGCATCGGCCGCCACGTGGGGCATCCGAACAACGAAAGCGGCGTCGAGCGGGGCCGCGACGGGGTTCACAACATGCTGCTCGGAGGCGACGGCAACGACACGATCTGGGCGGGGAACATCGGCGACGTGATGTGGGGCGACTCCCATCCGAACGATCCCCCCGGCCAGTCGGACACCCTGCACGGCGGCGCGGGACCAGACTGGATCTACGCGAGCATGGGCCACAACGTGATCTGGACGGGCGCCGGCAACGACCACCTCGCGCTCGTCTACGGCTACGGGACCGTGTTCTGCGACGGGCCCGGGCTGAAGACGCTCGTGGTGCGCTACCTGCCTCAGAACCGCCACTACAAGCTCGTCGGCTGCGACCACACGGTGCTCGTGCGCTACCGCGCGTGAGCGGCGGCGACGTCCGCGGCGCCGCCTAGCCTTCCCGTCCAATCGAGCGCTAGCCGCTCAAGCCGGCCGGGGCCGGATGCGATCGGTCCCCGTCCTGACGATCAGAAGAAGGAGCTTGCCGATGGGGGTTTCGCGGCTCACCGCGAGATGGGGCTTGGTCGTGGCGGCAGCAGCCGCGATCTTCGCGAGTGCGATGGGGCTGCCCGCGACGGCGGGCGCGAGCTCGCACGGGCCGCGCTACGAACTGAAGATCATCGAGGGGGCGACCGTCTTTCCCGAATGGCACCCCGTCGTCAGCACTAGCGCGACCGCGAGCGGCGGCGCCGAAGTCGTCATCACGATCGTCAGGCACGGCCTCACGATCGAACGATCTTCCGGTCACGGCTACACCTACTCCTCCCAGCAACCCGAGGTCGGCGACATCGTGACGCTCGAATCCCCCGCCGGCACGCCACCGATCGCCCAGACCGTCTACGACGGGCTGCCCTCGATCGACGCGACGGTGTGCGCGGGCTCGACCAACTTCTCCGGCTCGAACTCCCCCGGGAACATCGTCGAAGGCTTCTTCACGAGGGAAGCGCTGACGACGGACCCGTACGGCCGGGTGAACGGCTGGCAGCGCACGAGCGGGGGCGAAGCGCAGGTCAAATCTCTGACCGGGACGACCTTCGGGGGGAGCTTCCTCGTTCCGCTCGCCGCCGGTGACTCGGTCGAAGCCGTCGAGTCGCTGAAAACGCCGCTCGCGGGCGAAGGGACCTACACGTACGTCGCCGCGAACGTGCGTCCGGTCGGTGGCTGCCCGCCGCCTCCGCCTCCGCCTCCACCTCCACCGCCCACGCTCGGGGGGCTCGTCGTCAAGGCGCTGCACGCGTCGATCCACGGCTTCCTGCGCTTCGGCGCTAGCGACAAGGTGACGATCACGGTGCCGGGCTCGGTGATTCAGGACCTCTACCTGAGCGGCGGGGGCACGATCCCGGCGACGGCGGCGAGCGCCCGCAAGCACCACGCTCAGCCCGCCCTGCTGCTCGCGCGGGGTCTCGCGAAAGCCGCCAAGGCGGGAACCGTCACGGTCCACCTGCGGCTGACCAAGCGCGGCCGGGCGCGGCTCAAAGGCGCGCACACGATCCACGCGGTCCTGATCACGACGCTGCACAGCAGTGCCGGCGCCAAGCTCAACCTCGCGCGCCGAGCGATCACGCTTCGGCGCTAGGCGCGCCGTCGCGCCGGCGCTCGCGCTCGCGCTTGTGATCGCCGCCGGCACGGTGCCCGCGGTCGGGGCTGCGGGGGCACGGTGGGTGAAGCCGCCGCCGGTGCTGGGGCTGCCCTCGCGCAGCGGCGCGGAAGGCCCGCCGCGGCCGTACGGCTTCGAGCCCGGCGCCGGACCGGCCGCCCCGCGCACCGCGCCGGGGTTCGTCCGGGCTCAAGACCGGGCGATGCTCGACGGGCCGTTCCCGGCCGGGGGCCTGCGGCGCGGCGTCTCCGACGGGACGCTGTTCAAGAGCGCCGATCCGGCCCGCCGCCGGGCGGCCCTGGCGCTCGCGCGGGACGCGGGCGCCGCGATCGCCCGGATCTCCGTGGACTGGCGGAACGTCGCCCCCGCCGCGCCGCCGCCCGGGTTCGACGCGCGCGACCCGGCGAGCCCCGGCTACGACTTCACTGCGCTAGACGCCGCCGTGCGGGACGCCGCCGACGCGGGCCTCGAACCGCTGCTCGCCGTGTTCCACGCGCCGGCCTTCGCGGAAGCCCCGAACCGCTGGCCCCACGCCTTCGACGGCAGCTGGGATCCCGACCCGGCCGCGCTCGAAGCGTTCGCCGCCGCGCTGGCTGAGCGCTACGGCGGCTCCTGGCCCGATCCCTCTGCCCCAGGGCGGACGCTCCCGCGGGTGCGCCTGTGGCAGGCGTGGAACGAGCCGAACCTCGCGCGCTACCTGGAGCCGCAGTGGATCGTCTCCGGCGGCCGCTGGCGGGCCTTCTCGCCGCTGCTCTACCGGCAGCTGCTCGACGGCTTCTACCGGGGCGTCAAGTCGGTCGCGCCCGGAGACGTCGTGGCGGCCGCGGGCGTCGCGCCCAACGGCGACCGCGCCGGCGTCGGGCGGATGGCGCCGGTGACGTTCCTGCGAGGGCTGCTGTGCCTGACGAGCGGCCCGCACGGCGTGCTGCGGCGCGGTCACGGGTGCGGGGGCCCCGTGGACCTGGACGCGCTCGCGTTCCATCCGCTCTCGGTCGGCTCCCCTGACCTGGCCGCGACCTCGGCGCTCGACGTGGCGATCTCCGACGCGGGCAAGGTCGCGGCGCTCGCGCGCGCGGCCGTTCGCCTGCGCACGGTCGCGCCCGCGCGGCCGACGCAGCTGTGGGTGACGGAGCTCAACTGGGAAAGCTCGCCCCCGGCGACAGCGGGAGTCCCGCCCGCGCTGCAGGCGCCGTGGCTCTCGCGGGCGCTGCACCGCCTCTGGTCGGCCGGGGTCGACCTGGTCGCGTGGCAGTTCCTGATCGATCCCTTCCCGGCGCTGACGGTGGCCGCCCCGGACGGCGGTGTCGTCTCATACCAGCGCCCCGCGGGCCTCTACTCACCCGGTCCCGGCGGCGACCCGACGCTGGCGCAGGCGAAGCCGTTCGTGAGCGCTCTGCGACTGCCCTTCGATCCCCTGCGCCTCGACCGCCGGCGAGTCAGGGTGTGGGCGCTCGCGCGGCCTTCCGGGGGCCCGCCGCCGGCGTCCGCGCGGGCGTTGCTGCAGGCGCGCGGCGCGGACGGCGCCTGGCGGACCGTCGCGACGATCGCGATCGGGCGCGACGGCGTCGTCGACGCGGTCGTGCGGCTGCGCGGGGCGCTCCGGCTGAGACTGCAGGCGGGCGGGGTGCTGTCGGCCGAAGCGGCGCTCGGAACGCGCCGCTCGCTTCCCTCGGGCTAGGCCTGGCCGGCCGGCGCCTGGTGCGTCTGCGTCGGCGCCTGCGCCGCGCTGCCGTTCGTCGCGGCGGCGTTCATGCCCTTCGCCGGCACGAGGCTCATCGCGCGCTCCGCGAGCGCCGTGATCGTCAGCGACGGGTTCACGCCGACGTTCGCGGGCACCGCCGCGCCGTCGCAGACGAGCAGGTTCTCGTAGCCGAAGACGCGCTGGCGCGAGTCGACGACGCCGCGCGAGGGGTCGGGGGCGATCACCGCGCCGCCGAGGATGTGGGCCGTCGAGGGGATGTTGAACATCGCCTCGGTGAAGGAGCTCTGGGCGATCCCGCCGGTCCGCTTGGCGAACCATTCGGCGGCCTCGTTGGCGACCGGGATGAACGTCGGGTTCGGCCGCTCCGGGTCCTGTTCGGTCTGCAGCCAGAAGGATCCGAACGGGCCTTTGCGGGGACGCAGGGCGATCGCGTTGTCGAGCGTCTGCATCACGAGCAGGATGATCGTGCGCCGCGACCAGCGCTTGGCGAACAGGACCTTCGTGAGCCGCCCCGGGTGCTTGGCGATCTCGGCGAGCAGCTTCAGCGGGCGGGTGACGCGGGTCCCGTCGCCGGTCAGCAGGGTGTAGAGCAGGCGCATCGAGTCGCCGTCGTCGCCGTAGGTGACGGTCTCGATGTGGGTGTTCGGGTCGGGGTAGATCGAGGACGTGATCGCGACCCGCCTGATCAGGTCGTCGGGGTAGTCCTCGGGCACCGTCACCGTGAGGATCGACTCGGAGTTGGTCCGCACGAGCTCCCCGAGCCGCGAGGAGATCGCGGGCAGCGAGCCTTCCAGGCGACATTTCTGCAGCAGCCGGTTGGTGCCGAGCGGGCCTGCCGCGACGACCACGCCGCGCGTGCGCTGGACGCGACGTTCCTTGCGCAGCCAGGCGCCCGAGCGGACCGATTCGACCTCGTAGCCCTCGCTTCCGTCGCCGCCCCCGATCGGGCGGATGTCGACGACGGTCCGTTCGGGCATCACGTCGGCGCCGCGCTTCTCGGCGAACCACAGGTAGTTCTTGACGAGCGTGTTCTTGGCGCCGTGCACGCAGCCGACCATGCAGCGCCCGCACAGGTGACAGCCGGTCCGGTCCGGGCCCTCGCCGCCGAAGAAGGGGTCCGCGACGGTCTTGCCCTGCTCGCCGAAGTAGATCCCGACCGGCGTGTGTTTGTAGGTGCCGCCGACGCCGAGCTCCTCGCCCAGCTCGCGCAGCAGCTGATCGGCCGGATCGTCGTGGGGGTTTTCGGTCACCCCGAGCATCCGCTGCGCCTCGGCGTAGTGGGGCGCGAGCTCGGCCTCCCAGTCCTCCATCTCGGCCCACTGGCGGTCCTCGAAGAACTGCTTCGGCGGGACGTAGAGGGTGCACGCGTAGCCGAGGCTGCCGCCGCCGACGCCGCAGCCGGAGACGACGGAGACGTCCTTGAAGGTCGTCAGGCGGAAGATCCCCTTCATCCCCAGCCGTGGGTTCCAGAAGTAGCGCTTCAGGTCGCCCGTGTTCTTCGGGAACTCGTTGTCGGCGAAGCGCCGCCCGCACTCCAGCACGCCGACCGAGTAGCCCTTCTCGGACAGCCGCAGGGCGGAGACGCTGCCGCCGAAGCCGGAGCCGACGACCAGCCAGTCGTAGTCGAATGAGTTCTCGCGCGAAGCCATGGGCAGCCCCCTCCTTTCGGGAGCGAGGAAGTCTACGCGTTGTTTGGCCGGCTAGCCAGTCCGTAGGAGGTACGGGTCGGAGACAGGCTGCGCTGGGCCCCGCTGGCCGTACGGGCACGGTCGGCGACTGTGACGGGACCCCCACAAGTCTTGCCCGGGGGTCGCTATATTCCGTGAAGTAATGGCGGTGGAGAGGCTGAGAAACCGACCTTGCGGGGGACGCTACGGCGACATCGTCCAGTCGATCGGCAACACGCCGCTCGTGGAGCTGCCGAACTTGTCCCCCAAGCCCGGCGTGCACATCTGGGCGAAGCTCGAGTCGCGCAACCCGACCGGCTCGGTCAAGGATCGCGTCGCCAAGGCCCTGATCGAGGACGCCGAGGCGAAGGGCGCCGTCTCGCCCGGCTCGACGATCCTCGAACCGACCTCGGGCAACACCGGGATCTCGCTCGCGATGATCTGCTCGCGGCGGGGCTACAAGCTGAAGGTCGTGATGCCCGAGAACGTCACGCCCGAGCGCACCCAGCTGCTGAAGATGTACGGCGCGGAGATCGTCTACTCGCCCGGGGACCAGGGCTCCAACGGCGCCGTCGCAATGGCCTTGGAGATGGCCGAGGCCGACCCGTCGGTCTACATGCCCTACCAGTACGGCAACCCCGCGAACCCGGGCGCGCACTACAACGGCACGGCCGTCGAGATCCTTGAAGAGCTCGACGAGGTCGCCGCGTTCGTCGCCGGCCTGGGGACGGGCGGCACGCTGATGGGCAACGGCAGGCGCCTGAAGGAGGAGCTCGGCGACGCGGTGAAGATCGTCGCCGCAGAGCCGATGCAGGGCGAGCCCGTGCAGGGCCTGCGCTCGCTCGACGACGGCTTCATCCCGCCGATCATCGACATCTCGCTGCTCGACCGGAAGATCTTCGTGACCAACCGCGACGCGATCGTCTGGACGCGCAAGCTGCTCGACGAGGAGTCGCTGTTCGCCGGCGTCTCGACGGGCGCGATCGCCTCGATCGCCGTGCGGATCGCGAACGAGCTCGACGAGGGCAACGTCGTGTTCGTCGTCGCCGACGACGGCTGGAAGTACCTCTCAAGCGGCATCTACACGCTGCCCGTCGACGAGATCGAGAACCTCGAGTCGACCGTCTGGTGGTAGCCGGCGGTCAACCGCCGCGACGCCACGATGAAGATCCCCAAGCCACTGCTCGACGAGGTAGTCGCCCACGCGCTCGAGGATCCGGGCAACGAGGTCTGCGGCCTGGTCGCGGTCAGCGACGACGCCGCGGGCGTCGCGACCAGGGTGCTGCGCGCCACGAACGTCCACGCCAGCCCGATGAAGTTCGAGATCGATCCCAAGGAGCTGCTCTCGCTCCACAACGAGATCGAGGACGGGGGCGATGTGCTGGGGGCGATCTACCACTCGCACGTCCGCAGCCCCCCGTACCCGTCCCAGACGGACGTCAACTTCGCGCGCTCCTGGCCCGGCGTCGAGTGGGTCATCGTCGGGCTCTCCGCCGGCTCGGAGCCCGAGGTTCGCTCCTATCTGATCGAGGACGGGCGCATCGAGGAGGTCCCCGTCGGCGAGCCGGGCGGGTGAGCGGCGAGCCGCTGCTCTGCCCGACCTGCGCCCGCCCGCACCCGGCGAGCGAGCGCTTCTGCGAGGACTGCGGGATGCCCCTCGTGCACGAGGGCGGCGGCGAGACCGAGCGGACTGATCGCCAGCAGCGCGCTCGGAAGATCAAGCCCGAGTACGCCCGGGGGCCGCTCGTGAAGGTCGGCCGTGCTGCCAACCAGCCGGAGGCGGAGCTGATCGAGACGTTGCTGCTCGAGGAGGGCATCCCGAGCATGCAGCGCCGCTCCGGCGGCTTCGACGTGCCCGACTTCCTCGCCGCGGGTCCGCGCGACATCCTCGTCCCCGAGTCGGGCGCGCAAGCGGCGCGCGAAGCGCTCACGCCGGGGCTTGAGCAGCGCGGCGACTGAAACCGTGCGGCGCCGTTCACCCGGGGCGCGCCCGGCGATGGCGGCGTCCTGAGGCTCGAGGCGCGGAGGCGCGCCTGCAGCTAGACGAGAACCGGCTGGCCGGCTTCGCTCGTGATCGAGCGGATCTCTTCGGAGGCCCGCTCGAACTCGGCGTCGGAGAGCACGGGGGTGCCCTCGAAGGGAAGTTCGCGCGCCAGCTGGACCCACGCGTTCGGACCGAGGTACTCGTCCTTCACCTTCACGGTGACGGGACGGGGGATCCGGTAGGTGCGCAGCAGCAGCACGTGCAGTGGCTGGCGCCCGCGCCAGCCGAGGCGCTTTTCGGCGTAGTCCGGCGTCCACACGTAGAAGGGGGAGAGAGCGTCGACGCAGCGGGGGTCGACGATCGTGAAGTGGTCGGTGACCTCCGCCCAGGCCCGGATCCGAACGCGGTCCGGCTGCGGCACCGGGGCGCCCGAGACGAAGCTGTGCATCGGCGGCTCGCCGTCGCTCCACACGCCCTCCTCGAGCGCGCGGCGCAGCTCGGGCTGGTGGGACTCGCGCACCAGATCGCCCGCCTGGTGGTCGAAAGTCGGATACAGGAAGAACCGCTCGTGCGCGAGGCGGAAGGGTCGGTCCGGCTGCGGCGAGGCGCCGCGACGGATCGTGAGGAGCTGCTCACCTTCCGCCAGGGCGCGGACGGTGACCGCCCATTCTTTGAAAGCGATTGGCATGAACTGATGAGGGGGACGGCTTCTACGTGGTCGCGATCGAGGCCCTCGGCAGCGTCGCGACGGGTTAAAGATACGAAACCTGAGCGAAAATCCCAAATCGCCTGCAAATCAGGGGGTTTTTCAGAGGGTCCTGACTGACTAGCCAGTCAATTATGAGCGGCTGCTGTGAGGTTCCTGGGAGCGCCCGGGCTTCGTTCAGTCGCCGATGCGTCGTCCCGCGAGCCCCTCGGCGGCCTCGACGATCGAGGCGTAGTCCTCATCCCCGTGGCCGCGGCCGTGCGCCGCGGAGAGCAGATCGCGGGCGTGCGCGGCGGCCGGGAAGGGGACGCCCGCGCGCTGGGCCTCCTCCAGGCACAGCCGCACGTCCTTGAGCATGTGGTCGGTCTTGAAGAACGTCGTGTAGTCGTGCTCCCGCATCGCCTGCGACTTCAGCGCCAGCTGGGCGGAGCCGCCGGAGCCCGCCCCCGCCGCGGCGACGAGGTCGTCGAGCGCGATCCCGGTCGCCTCCGCCAGCACGAGCGCCTCCGCCACGGCCGCCGCGTTGGCCGCGCCGAGGGCGTTGTTGATCAGCTTCAGCATCTCGCCCTGGCCGAGCTCCCCGACGTGGAGGATCAGCTCGCCGAGGGTTTCCAGCAGCGGCAGGGCCCGCTCGTAGTCGGCGCGGGTGCCCCCCGCCATGATCGTCAGCGTGCCGTCCTCGGCTCTCGGCGAGGACCCCGTGACGGGCGCGTCGAGCATCGCCGCGCCGCGCTCGGCGAGGGCCGCGCCGATCCGTCGCGTGTCGCCGGGAGCGATCGTCGAGCAGTCGATCAGCAGCAGGCCCGGACGGGCCGATTCGAGCACGCCGCCGGGGCCGAGCACGAGCGCCTCGACCTGGGCGCCGTCGACGACCATGCTCACGACCGTCGCGCTGCGCGCCGCGACCTCGGCGGGGGTGGCGCAGGCGCTCGCCCCGTGCTCGGCGGCCCACGCCTCGGCCTTGCCGGGCGTGTGCGTCCAGACCGCCAGCTCGTATCCAGCCCGGGCGATGTTGGCGGCCATCCGCGAGCCCATGATCCCGAGGCCCAGGAAGCCGATCCGTTCAGCCATGACCGAATCCTCCTCCACCGGGCGTTTCGATGCGCAGCCGCCCGCCCGCCGGCAGCGTCCCCGCCGCCTTGCCGGGGAGCTCGGCGCCGTCGGGCGCCCCGTCGGGGGAGATGAGCAGGTCGCGCCCCGGCTTGCCGTCGCCGCCCCCCGCGGCGCCCCGCGGGGCGTGGCGCCGGCGCTCGGCGATCAGCGAGTAGGACATCTCGCGCAGCGCCTGCAGCTCGCGCACGACGCCGTCGCCGCCGCGGTGGGCGCCCGCGCCGCCCGACCCGCGCCGCAGCGAGTACTCGAGCACCCGCAGGGGGAACTCCCGCTCGAGCGCCTCGACGGGGGTGTTCAGCGTGTTGCTCATCGCGACGTGGACGCCGCTCGGGCCGTTCGCGTCAGCGCAGGCGCCCTGGCCGCCGCCGAGGGTCTCGTAGTAGGAGAAGGACTCGTCCCCGAGCGTCAGGTTGTTCATCGTGCCCTGGCCCTGGGCGCGGCCGAACGCGCTCAGGACCATGTCTGCGACCCGCGAGGAGGTCTCGACGTTGCCCGCGGCGACCGCCGCCCCGGGGCGCGCGTTGAGCACGCTCCCGAGCGGAGCGCGGACCTCGATCGGCCGGTACGCGCCGGCCGTCGGGGGGATGTCAGGATCGGTCAGGACGCGCACCGCGAACATGCAGGCCGAGGCGGTCACGGCCTCGGGGCAGTTGAGGTTGCCGGCGTGCTGGGCGGCGCTGCCGGCGAAGTCCAGCACCAGCGACGAGCCCCGCAGCTCCGCGCGGACCCGCAGCTGGAGGTCCTCCTCGGGCGCCTCGAGCACGTCGCTCCATTCGCGCGTCCCGTCGCCGAGCGCGGCGAGCGCCGCGCGGGTCCTCCGCTCGCAGTAGTCGAGCACCTCGTCGGTCCCCGCGCGCAGCCACTCGGGGCCGTGCCGGCCGGCGAGCTCTCCCAGGCGCGCCGCCCCGGCGCGGTTGGCGGCCAGCTGGGCGCGGAGGTCCGCGCGACGCTCCTCGGGCTGGCGCATCGCCGCGACGATCTCCTCGATCGCCTCGGCGGTGAGCGGTCGCGGGGAGATCACGAGGCCCTCCTCGGCCAGAGTCGTGCTGTCGGCCGGCATCGAGCCCGGGATGCGGCCGCCGACGTCGGCGTGGTGGGCCCGGCTGGCCGCGAAGCCGATCAGCGCGTCGTCGTGAAAGACCGGCGTGATGACCGTGATGTCGGGCAGGTGGGTCCCACCCGCGAAGGGGTCGTTGAGGATCCACGAGACGCCCGGCTCGTGGCGCTCGCCGAGCACGGCCCGCACCGCTGCCGGCATCGCGCCGAGGTGGACGGGGATGTGCTCGGCCTGCATCACCATCTGCCCGTCCGCGTCGAACAGCCCGGTCGAGGCGTCGCGGCGCTCCTTGATGTTCGAGGAGCGCGCCGAGCGGATCAGGACCGCGCCCATCTCCGCGCACGCGGCGCGCAGCCCGCCCGTCAGGACCTGCAGCTCGATCGGGTCGAGCCTCATGTGGCGGCCCGCCCGGATCGGCTCATCGCGATCGTGCCGTGCTCGTCGACCGCGGCGCTCCAGCCGGGCCTGAGGAGCAGCGTCGCCTCGGGCAGCGCGAACAGCGCCGGGCCCTCGACGAGGAGCCCGGGCTCGGGCTCGCCGCGCAGGACCGTTGCGCCGGTGCGCTCGCCGTCGAGCACGATCTTGCCGCTCGAGCGGGTCGCGGGGGAACCGCCGGAGGAGCGGGGCGAGAGCTCGGGCGCGGGCCCCCACACGGACGCCCGGAGGTTCACGAGCTCGACCTCGGCCGACTCGTCGCGGTAGCCGTAGCGGGACTCGTGGGCGGCGTGGAAGGCCTCCCGCAGCTCCTCGGCGGACATCCCCGCGGCCTCCGTGACCGCCTCCTCGACGGGCAGCTCGTGCGACTGCCCCCGGTAGCGCAGCTCGTAGCGGACGCGGGCCCGCACGGGCGCCGCGCCGAGATCCCCGCCGGCTCGCTCGATCAGCTCGCGGCGCGCTTCTCCCAAGGCGGCTCCCTCGAGCGCCTCGCCGGCGAGCATCACCGTCCGGGCGACGTCGCGCCGCGGCGCGGCGGCGGCGAGGCCGAGCGCCGAGAGCACGCCGGAGGCGCGCGGGCAGAGCACCCTCGAGATGCCGAGGCTCTCGGCCAGCGCCGCGGCGTGAAGCGGCCCGGCCCCGCCGAACGGCATCAGCGCGAACGAGCGGGGGTCGATGCCTCGCTCGACCGTCATCAGGCGCAGCGCCGCGAGCATCTCCGCCTCGGCTACCCGGACGATCCCCTCCGCGCAGGCCGCCGGCTCAAGCCCCAGCTCCTCCGCGAGCGTCCCGACCGCCCGCTCAGCTGCGGCGAGGTCGAGCTCGAGGCCGCCCGCGAGCGGCTGCCCGGGGTCGAGGCGCCCGAGCAGCAGGTTCGCGTCGGTCACCGTCGGGTCTCGCCCGCCGAGCCCGTAGCAGGCCGGCCCCGGGTCGGCCCCCGCCGAGGCCGGGCCGACGCGCAGCGCTCCGCCGGGGTCGCGCCACGCGATCGAGCCGCCGCCCGCGCCGACGGTGTGGATGTCGAGCGCGGGGAGCGCCACCGGGCGCCCCGCGATCACGCGCTCGGCCGTCTCGGGGACGGCGCCGCCCGCCACCAGGCAGACGTCGCAGGAGGTGCCGCCCATGTCGAAGCAGAGGACCTCCGGCTCCGCGGCGAGCCCGGCGAGCAGGGTCGCGCCCGCGACACCCCCGGCAGGCCCCGAGAGGACGGTCAGGGCCGCGTGGGCGCCCGCCCGGGCGGCCTCGGTGAGCCCGCCGGAGGACTGCATCACCTGGGGCGCCACGAGGCCCTCACGGGCAGCCAGGTCGCTCAGCGCGCTCAGATAGCTCGCCAGCGGCGGCGAGAGCGACGCGTCGAGCGCCGTCGTCGCCGTCCGCTCGAACTCGCGGAACGTGCCGACGAGCTCGCTCGACAGCGACAGCGAGGCTCCCGGCAGCAGCTCGGCCAGGAGCTCCCCGAGCGCCAGCTCGTGCGAGGGGTCGCGGTAGGAGTGCAGCAGCGAGACCGCGACCGCCTCGGGCGCCGCCGCCGTCACCTCGCTCGCGGCCCGCCGCGCCTGCTCGGGGGAGAGCGACAGCAACGTCTCCGAGGGGCCGATCCGCTCGGCCACCGCGAAGCGCAGCTCCTGCGGCACGAGCGGCTCCGGCGCCGCCTCACAGAGGCGGTACAGGTGGGGCCGCGCCTGACGGCCGAGCTCGATCACGTCGGTGAAGCCCTCCGTCGCGAGCAGGGCCGTGCGGGCCGTGCGGCCCTCGAGCAGCGCGTTCGTCGCGACCGTCATGCCGTGCGCGAAGCGCTCGACCTCCTCGGGCCGCGCGCCGGCACGGCGCAGGACCTCGGCTACGGCGCTCATCACGCCCAGCTCCTGCCCCGCGGGGGTCGTGGGGACCTTCGCGGTGTAGACGGCGCCGCCGGGGGCGACCAGGACGGCGTCGGTGAACGTCCCGCCGACGTCGACCCCGAGCAGCATCGGCCTCAGACTAGAGGGTCCCCCGTAAGGAGGATCGATCGGCGCGGGCGGCGCTCAGGCCGCGGCCAGCTCGCGGTCCTCGGTGTCGGCGAGGTGCTGGTGGGAGGGGCAGTAGCCGTTGCGGGCGAGCGGCGTGCGCTGGCAGGCCGATCCCTTGCGGGTCGTCGCCCGGCAGCGCGGGGGCGCGCCGCTGACGGCCGTATAGCCCTCGTTGGGGTGCTCGGCGAGGAAGCGCTGCGCGAGGTCGATGTAGCGCGAGACGACGAGGTGCACGCGCGCCTGGGCGGACATCGGGAAGTAGCCCCGGATGTCGCAGAACAGCGTGCGTTCGGGGCGCGCGAAGTAATGGCGGTCGATCGCCATCCTCGTGACTACCGCCTCGCAGGCCCGCAGCACCGCTGCGTGGTTGGCGGCGCAGGAGCCGCCGGGGGGCTCCTCGATCTGTGGAGAAAGCTCCCGGTAGATGGCCCGACTGAACTGGTACATGGCTACTGCTCCTGACCCTCTCTGTCGATCGAAAATGTCTCCTGGGAGCACGCCCGCCGTTCTCTCAGACTCCGACCGCACGACAGTCCTTCCACGACCGAGAACACGCCACCGATCTAAAAGGATCGAGATAAAGACCAGGTGCTGGATCTTTAAAAAGTCGCTCACGCGAGGGCGCTGATCCGCGGCGCGGATCAGCGCCAGGTCTGCCAGACCGGACCGTCCTCGCCGCCGAGGACGGCGTGACGGTGGTCGAGCGCGGGATCGCGCTCGGGAAAGTCCGCGCGCAGGTGGGCGCCGCGGCTCTCCTCGCGGGCCAGCGCGCAGCGCGCGATCATCCGCGCCAGCGGGTGCGGATCCTCGAGCAGCCGCCGCAGCTTCGCCGGCTCTCGCACGATGCCCGCGTCGCGCCAGAGCGCCTCGCGGGTCTCGCGGGTCGCCGCGGGCGGTCGCCGGCTCTCGAGCTCGGCGAGTTCCGCGGCTCCCGGCCCCGATCCGCCGCCGGGCTCGCCCGCGAGCGCGTGGGCGACCGCGCGGGCGGCGAACACGAAGCACTCGCTCAGCGAGTTCGAGGCCAGCCGGTTGGCGCCGTGGAGCCCCGTGCAGGAGCACTCGCCGACCGCGTAGAGGCCCGGGACGGTCGAGCGGCCGTCGAGGTCCGTCACGATCCCGCCCATCATGTAGTGGGCCGCCGGGGCGACGGGTACGAGCTCGGTGGTCGGATCGAGGCCCGCCTCGCGAAGCGCGCTGACGACGTTCGGGAAGCGCGCGGGGTCGATCGCGCGCATGTCGAGCCCGACCGACCGCTCGCCGGTGCGCGAGAGCAGCTCCTCGATCGCCCGCGCGACCTCGTCGCGGGGCGCGAGCTCCTCGACGAAGCGCTCGCCCGCGGCGTCGTGCAGCGTCGCGCCCTCGCCGCGGATCGCCTCGGTCACCAGGAAGCCCTCCCGGCCGGGGACGCCGATCACCGCCGTCGGGTGGAACTGCAGCAGCTCGAGGTCGGCGAGCGCCGCGCCCGCCTCGTGGGCGAGCACGAGCCCGATGCCCTGCGACCCCGGGGGGTTGGTCGTCCGGGACCACAGCGCGGCGGCACCACCGGTCGCGAGCAGGACGCCGCGGCGGGCGATCACGAGCTCGGACTCGCAGACGACGCCGCGACAGGTTCCGTCCTCGCGCCACAGGGCCCTGGCGCGGGAGCCCTCCAGCACGGTGATCCGCCTCTCCTCGACCGCGAGGGCCGAGAGCTGGCGCACGACGCGCCGTCCCGTCGCGCTGCCTCCCGCGTGGACGACGCGCCGGACCGAGTGCCCGCCCTCCAGGCCGAGCGCGAGACCCCCGAAGCGATCCGCGTCGAAGCGCACGCCGAGCGATTGCAGGTCGCGCACGCAGCGGGGCGCTTCCGCGACGAGGATCTCGGCCGCGGACCGCCGCACGAGGTCCCGGCCGGCCCGCTCGGTGTCGGCGAGATGGCGCTCGAAGCTGTCGTCCTCGGCGAGGGCCGCGGCGAGCCCGCCCTGGGCCCAGTAGCTCGCCGTCTGGGCGAGGGGCGTGGCCGAGACGAGGACCACGCTCGCCCCGGTCCGGGCAGCGCAGATCGCGGCGTAAAGGCCCGCCGCGCCCGCCCCGACGACGGCGATGTCGGCCTGATGCGTGCGCGCGGAGGGGCCGGGCATCGCGGACACCGTACTCGCAGGCGCGCCCGCCGCGTCGGCGGGCGCTACTTGCTGAGCAGGCCGCGCAGGCGGCCTTTGCCGGCTTTCGTGTTCTGGACTTTGCCGCTCGGGTTCAAGGGCGCGAGGGGTTTGACGGCCGTCGAGATGGTCGAGCCGCCCGTGACGGAGGGGCTGGTCGTCGTGGGGGTGCTCGTCGCGGGCGTGCTCGGCACGACCCCCGTCGAGGTGCCGCTCCCCGGAAGGCCCGTCCCGGGCAGCGCAGGCGTGGTGGCCGTCGCCCCCGCGACCGGCGCGGTCGTGAGGGTGCGGGTGACGGGAGCGGGCGCCGGCCCGGAGTCCCCGGCGAGCTTCACGAGCGCCGCCGCGATCACGCCGAGGGCGAGCGCAGCCACGACCGCGACCGTGACGATCGGCGCCTTCCAGCCCGGCGCGGCCGCAAGGCGCGTACGCGCCGCCGCGCCGCAGCGCAGGCACCACTCCTGCTCGGCCGCGAGCGGCGCGCCGCACAGCGGGCAGGCTTCGCCGGCCGGCGCCTGCTCGGGTGCGGCTGCGGGTGGCGCCGTGCTCGGCGGCGCCGCGCTCACGAGCCCGGCGCCTGCGGGCGGATGATCTCCGTCGGCTCCTCGGGGCCCGAGGTCGACGGGGGCGAGGTCTCGCGCTCGGCCTGACGGCCGAAGGGCGGCACGGGCGAGCGCCCGGCGCCGGCCGGGGCAGCGGGCTGGGCGGTGGCCTCGGGCTCCTCGCCGGCAGCGGACGCCGTCGGCGGCGCTTGCGGCTCGGAGTCCCCGGCCGTCTCCGTCGAGGATCCAGGTGCAGGAGCCTGCCCGGGCGCCTGAGGCGTCTCGGGGGTTCCGTCGGGCGACTTCGGCGCAGCGCCCGGCGCCGACGCGTCGAGAGCCGCGGAGGCGCCATCCTGCCCCGCGGGAGGCCAAACCGCCCCGGTGGCCGGCGGTGAGCCGGAGGTCGTCGCCGGAGCGTTGGGCGTCGCCGGGACGCTCGGGAAGCCGGAGGTCACAGGGGAAAGTGGACCCCCGGCCGAGTGAGGATCTCCAGGCGAGTTGGGACCCGCGGGCGAGTGGGGACCCGCGGGGGAGACCGGCGCTCCAGGCGAGACGGGAGCGCCGGGGGAGACGGGTGTCGATGGCGAGATCGGTGCTCCAGGCGAGTGGGGACCTGCGGCCGAGTGAGGACTCGCGGCGGAGACCGGCGCCCCGGGCGAGAGGGAGGCGCCGGGGGAGACGGAGGCGCCGGGGGAGACGGAGGCGCCGGGGGAGACGGAAGCGCCGGGGGAGACCGGTGCCGCGGGGGCTACCGGTGCCCCAGGCGAGACCGGCGCTCCAGGCCAGTGGGGACCTGCGGCCGAATGGGGACCTGCGGGGGAGGCTGGCGCCGCGGGGGAGGCCGGCGCCGCGGGGGAGACCGGTGCCGCGGGGGAGACCGGTGCCGCGGGGGACACCGGCGCCGCGGTCGCGTCGCCCGCGGGCGCGCCTGCCACGGGGAGGTCGGCGTGGCGCGACATCGGCAGGCCGCAGTTGGGGCAGTAGCGGTCTTCGCTGCCGTGGATCGCGGCGCACCGCGGGCAGGCCGTGATGCCGGCCTCGCGGAGGACCGTCACCGGGCGCCGTTCCCCGAGGGCCGTTTCGATCGCCCGCAGCTCGCGGTCGATGTGGCTCAGCGTGCTCAGCTTCGCGAGGACGAGCGCGTCGTTGCGCTGCCCGAAGCGGTGCAGGTTGAAGACGAGGCCGCCGAGGTCCCGGTAGGCGAGCTCACGCGCGCGCCGCAGGAAGCGGGCGCGGCGCCGAGCCTGCCCGCGGGAGCGGAAGCCCGGCTGGGCCTCGGCAGGCTGCTCGACGGGGAGGCTTTCCTGTGGACTCTGCGCTGGCGGTGCGTCTGTGGGATTCGTGCCGGATGTCTGATCCACGCGCCACTAACACTACCCGCACGCCTACCGAGAGTCGCCCGTTGCCCGGGTCCACGCCTCCCGCACCCGCGCGGCCATCGCGGCCGCCGAGAAACGCTCCGCCGCGGCCCGCCCCGCGATCCGCGGGTCCTCGGTCGCGAGGTGGGGCGCGAGCGCGCGCGACCAGACGGCGGGCTCGAACGGGGCGCAGAGCGTGCCCGCGACGCCCGCGAGCGCCTCGGCGTGGACGCCGACGGGCGTCGCCAGCACCGGCACGTCGCACGCCAGCGCCTCCAGCACGGCCAGGCCGAAGCCCTCCCGCTCGGACGGGACGACGACGGCGCTCGCCGCGTTGACGTACAGCGGCACCCGCTCCGGCTCGACGTTCTCGAGGGCGACGAGCTCGGCGCCGACCTCCCGGGCGAGCCCCACGGCGCGATCGTGGCGCTTCTCAGGACGCCCCGGGTCGGCGGGGAAGAGCAGAACGGGTCCCCCCGCCGGGAGACCGAGCTCCGCGCGCGCCGCGGCTCTGGGGAGCGGCCTGAAGCGGCCCGTGTCCACCCCGCACGGGAGCACCGCCGCGCGAGCGCGCGCAGGGCCGGGGATGCGCGCCGCGAGCTCCGCCGAGACCGCCGCCGGGAGGTCGATCCGCCCCAGCACCGCCCGCGTGGCAAGGCGCGTGCGCGGGTCGGCGAGGTCGGTCCCGTGCATGGTCAACGCTCTGACACGAGCCGGCACGGCCAGCGCGGGCCACGCCGTCAGGCCGAAATGGGCGTGCACGACGTCGAACGGGGGGCGGCCCCGGTACGCGGTCCGCAGCGCCGCGAAGGCCCCGACCAGCGCCCGCGGCCCGGGCGGGAACTCGAACAGCTCGACGTCGAGGCCCTTGAGGGCTCGCAGCGCAGTCACCTGGTCGCGCACGAAGCGACCTCGCGCCGGGTGCGCGGCGTCGGGCTGCATGTTCGACACGACGAGCGCCCGCACGATCCCCCGACCGTACCGCTCTGGAATGATGGCCCCGGTGACCGACCCGACCCGCAGCTACGAGCGCTCGCCGGCCGACCTCCGTCCCTGCACGATCGAGCCGGGCTTCATGCGGACCGCGACCGGCTCCGCCCTGATCTCGATGGGCGAGACGCGCGTGATCTGCACGGCCTCCGCGCAGGAGAGCGTGCCGCGCTGGATGGCCGGGCAGGGGAAGGGCTGGGTGACGGCCGAGTACGGGATGCTGCCCGCGTCCACCGGCGAGCGCAAGCAGCGCGACGCCACGCGCGGGCGCCAGGACGGCCGGACCGTCGAGATCCAGCGCCTGATCGGGCGCTCGCTGCGCGTCATCATCGACTTCAAGGCCCTCGGCGAACGCACGATCTACCTCGACTGCGACGTCCTGCAGGCCGACGGGGGGACCCGCTGCGCCTCGATCACCGGCGCCTACGTCGCGCTGTCGCTCGCCTGCGCGCGCCTGCAGCGCGAGGGCCTGCTCGAGGCGAGTCCCCTGACCGGCTCGGTCGCCGCGATCTCCTGCGGGGTGATCGGCGGGGTGCCGATGCTCGACCTCGACTACAGCGAGGACTCCAAAGCCGAGGTCGACGCGAACGTCGTGATGACCGGCGAGGGGGGCCTCGTAGAGCTGCAGAGCACCGGCGAGCGCACGCCCCTCTCCCGCGCCCACCTCGACGAGCTGCTCGGCCTCGCCGAGGCGGGCATCGAGAGCCTGCGCGGGGTGCAGGAGCAGGCGATCGCCGCCGGGTCGGCCGCCTGAGCGCGAAGTGCGGCTGCTGCTCTCGACCCACAACGACCACAAGCGCCGCGAGTTCGAGCGGCTGCTGAAAGACCCCGCCCACCCCTCCGAGCCGATCGACCTCGACGTCCTCCCGGACGGCTTCGAGCTGCCCCCCGAGGACGGCGAGACGTTCGCCGAGAACGCCCTCGGCAAGGCCCGGGCGGCGGCCGCGGGCCTCGCCCGGATCGCGATCGCCGACGACTCGGGGATCTGCGCCGCGGCCCTCGGCGGCGCGCCGGGCGTGCGCTCCGCCCGCTTCGCCGGCGAGCGTGCGAGCGACGGGGAGAACCTCGCGAAGCTGCTCGCCGAGGCGCCCGTCGGGAGCGCTCTGGAATACGTCTGCGCGATCGCCTACGTCGACCCTGACGGCGGCGAGGAGCGCCTCTTCGAGGGTCGCTGCACCGGCCGCCTGGCCGCTGAGCCCCGCGGCGAGCGCGGCTTCGGCTACGACCCCGCGTTCCTCCCCGACGACGGCCCCGAGGGCCTCACGATGGCCGAGCTGAGCGACGCGCGGAAGGACGAGATCAGCCACCGCGGCCGCGCGGCACGGGCGATGCGGGCGTGGCTACACGAGCACGCCCCCGGATAGCGGCGTGGCCCCTCCTCGAAAGTCGGCTCCAGGCACGCGCGGCGCGGGCCGGGCGAACCCCCGTCCCTCTCTCTTAAAGGAGGTTGATCCCCGCGGAGATCGCCACGGCGAGGCCGAGTCCCGCGTAGCCGTTGTACCCGGACAGCAGCAGCAGCAGCGCGGTCACGAGCGCGACCAGCACGGTGGCGATCCAGGCGATGCGCTCGATGCCCACACCCTGATTCTTGCGCAGCGGGCAGCCGGTCGCCCTTGTCCGCCGCTGCTGTTAGCGTCGAATGACCCGACCGTACGAACAAGGAGTGGTTGCAGTGACCAAGTCTGAGCTGGTCGATCAGGTGGCCGACCGCGCCCAGCTGACCAAGCAGGACGCGTTGCGCGCGGTCGACGCGGTGATCGCGACGGTCGAGGACGCCCTGCGCCGCGGCAGCGAGGTATCGGTGTCCGGGTTCGGGAAGTTCCACGTCTCCGAGCGGGGCGCCCGGATGGGCGTCAACCCCCGCACCGGCGAGCGGATCGAGATCGCCGCCTCGCGAGTCCCCCGCTTCACCGCCGGCAGCGGCCTGAAGAGCGCCGTGAAGGGGCGCTGAGCGAAGCTGGGCCTGGGCGACACCCTGGCCGCCCGGGTGGCCGAGCGCGAGTCCCAGATCGTGCTCGGCATCGACCCCGATCCCTCCTCGCTGTGGCCCGGCGAGCCCGCGGGGGAGGCGGGGTCTGTGGCCGACGTTGCGGCCGCGGCGGTGCTCGCGCACTGCCGCGCCCTGATCGACGCCGCCGGACCCGCGTGCGTCGCCGTCAAGCCGCAGCTCGCGCGCTTCGAGGCCCTCGGAGAGCCGGGACGGGCCGTTCTCGGAGCGGTCTGCGACCACGCCCGCGCCGCCGGGTTGCTCGTGATCGCCGACGGCAAGCGCGGCGACATCGACGTCACCGCCGCCGCCTACGCCGCCTCCCTGTTCGGGGGTCTGGATACGCCCTTCGGTCACATCGAGGGCCTCGGCGCCGACCTCGTGACCGTGAACCCCCTGATGGGCCGCGACGCGATCGAGCCGTTCCTCGCGCAGGCCCGGGCGGATGGAGCCGGTGTGCTGCTGCTCGTCCGAACCTCCAACCCGGGCGCGGCCGACATCGAGGACCTGCCGCTCGAAGGGGGCGGAACCGTCTGGGAGCGAACCGCCGCGCTCGTGCAGGAGCTGGGCTCCGATGGCGTGGGGGAGGCCGGGATCAGCGACGTCGGCGCCGTGATGGGGGCGACCGCCCCCTGGCACCTCGAACGGGCCCGCGAGCTGATGCCGAGCGCCGTCTTCCTGCTGCCCGGGATCGGCGCCCAAGGGGGACGCGTCGAAGAGCAGCGGGCCGCGTTCGAGCCCGGGCCGGCCGGAGGCCTAGTGTCGGCCTCGCGGAGCATCGCGGGGGCGCACCTCGCCTCGGGCGGGGATCCGGCCGCGGCGGCGCGGGCCGAGGCCGAGCGCCTCCGCGAGGCCGCCTGGGCCCTCGCCGGGGTTCGATAGCCTGTGACGAGCCGCCCCGAGAGAGGAGCTTCGGGCGAGCAAGGAAGGGGATCCGAGCAACGATGATCATCACGGTCACGCTCAACGCGGCCATCGACAAGTCGCTGGCCGTTCCGAACTTCCGGCTCGGGCGCCGCCACCGGACGGTCGAACAACGCACGATGGCGGGCGGCAAGGGCGTCAACATCGCCCGGACGCTCAAGGCGCTCGGCCAGCCCGTGATCGCGACCGGCTTCGCCGGCGGCGCGACGGGCACCCACATCGTCGAGCAGCTCACCGAGGAGTCGATCCTCAACGACTTCGTCCGCATCCGCGAGGAGTCCCGCACCAACACCTCCGTCCTCGACCCCACCACGGGCGTCCAGACGGAGATCAACGAACGGGGACCCTCCGTGACCCCCCGCGAGGTCGAGTTGTTCCGCGACAAGCTCCTCTACCTGGCCCGGGGCGCTGCGATCGTCGTCTTCGCCGGCTCGCTCCCCCGCGGGGTCGAGCCCGACCTCTACGCGGCCCTGATCCGCGACCTCGAGCGCTCCGACGTGACGACCGTCATCGACACCGACGGCGAGCCCCTCAGGCAAGCCGTCCGGGCCGAGCCCGATCTCGTCTCCCCGAACGTGCTGGAGGCCGAGGAGCTCGTCGGGCACGAGTTCGCCTCCGAGGAGGAGCGGACGCTCGCGATGGCCGAGATCGCCGACCTGGGGCCACGCGAAGTGATCATGACGCTCCCCGACGGGGCCCTCGCGAAGGTCGTCGTCGACGGCCAGCCCCGCCTCAAACGGGCCCGCATCGAGCCCCGCGAGCCGATCGCCAAACGGGGCTCCGGCGACGCCTTCCTCGCCGGCTACCTCGCCGTCCGCTACGAAGGCCGCCCCCCCGACCAGTGCGTCCGCTTCGGCGTCGCCTGCGGCGCCGAGTCGGCCGGCCGCTTCGGCGCGGGGCTGCTCGACGCCAAGGAGGCGCGACGGCTGATGGGGGACGTGGAGCTGAGCGAGGTCGAGGTCCCGGCCGCGACGCACGGCTGAGGGTCGAGCCCCCGCGCCGCGTAGAGCGAGGCCCCGAGCATCGATTCATCAGGGGGCTATGGGATCGCGACACGGGCGTGGATTGCCCGCCAGCGCCGGTCGAACGTCCACACGGCGTCCGCCTCGATCGCCTCAGCGACGACGAGCGCGATCGCGTCGGGCAAGCTGAGGCCGCGGTGGCGAGCCTTCAGCGTCGAGGCGCCGTCAGCGACGGCAGCGCCCACAGGCACGGTCTCGCAGGCGTCTACGAAGTCGCGCGCGGCCGCCAGTGCCATGCCGCCGACCCGAGAGGGTCCCACGAGTATCTCTGCCCGCGTCGTTGCTGCGAGCACCAACTCCTCCTCACTCGCGCCGGCAAGCGCCGCTGCCGCTGCACCGTGATGCGCATCGTCTGCCGCGAGCGCGGCGATCGCGACGCTCGCGTCGAGAACGATCAGCTGCGCCACTCGGCGCGGAGCTCGCCCAGGTAGCCCGGGGGGTAGACGGAGCTGTCGAGCTTGCCCATCGCTTCGAGCAGACGGGCACGCCGGCGGGCGCGTTCCTCCTGATCGGCCGGTGCGCCGAGCAGCTCGTGACGTAGTGCCGTGCGGATCCACTCGGCCTCGCTCGTGCCACGCTCCCTCGCCGCCTGCTTGATCCCCCGATGGAGCTCCTCGGGCAGGTAGACCGTCGTCTTCACCACCAGCCCAATCTACCATACCTTACGTATGGCAGTTGTGGGCGACCTTCAGCCTCCGGCCACGTCCCGCCTGAGGAACACCAGGTACCCCGCCACCAGGCTCGGCACCGCGTAAAGCGCGCACACCCACGCCGAGTGTGCGATCGGGGCCCAGTCGGTCGGCGTGCGCAGCAGGCCGTGCCAGTTCTCGAACTGGTCGGTGAGCAGGTACGGGTGGATCCCTTCCAGGCCCGGGATCTGCCCGACGATCAGCACGAGGATCACGAAGCCGATCGTTCCGACGACGGCCGCGGCGCTGTTGCGGGTGACCGTCGAGAGCATCACGCCGAAGCTCGCGACCGTGAGCGCGGGGATCAGGAAGCACGCGTTGGCCGCGACCACCAGAAGCAGCCCCTTCGGCGCCGAGACGACCGTGCCGGAGAAGGTCGTGATGCTGTTGAAGCCCCACGAGACGACCCCGGCGACGGTGGCGACGGTGGCCGAGAGGAAGACCGCCGTGACGACGTAGGTCCAGGCCGCCAGCACCTTCGCCGCGAACACCTGGCCGCGGTCCACCGAGCGCGTCAGGATCGTCTTCAGGGTGCCGTTGGAGTCCTCGTTGGCGACGATGTCGCCCGCCACGAGCGCGGCCACGACGTGGTGCATGAACACCGACAGGAACAGCAGCATCAGGACGGGCGTCGCGAGGCCCGACTGCGTTATCTGCGTGGCGAAGATGTTGTCGCGGTGGCCCCCGTGCTGGTGGATGTTTTCGACCGTCACGAAGATCAGCGGCAGCGCGCAGACGAGCGCGTACCCCAGGTACGTCCGCTTCTGGGAGGCCAGCTTGCGCAGCTCCCAGCGGTACACCGTCAACGTCGAGGGGCGTCGCGCGCGCGCCGGGGCGACGGGGCCGGCGAGCGGCGGGGCGGCGGAGGCGGCGCTCACGGCGCGCTCACCAGCTCTTTCTCCGCGCGCCCGTCGCCGGCGGCGTCCACCCGATCGGGGGCGGCGCTTTCCGTCAGCCGGAAGAAGAGGTCCTCGAGCGTCGCCAGCTCGGGGGCGAGCGAGAGGATCCCGACGCCCGCCCGGCCCAGCGCTACGGTCAGCTCCGCGACGTGGGCCTCATCGGCCTGGAAGTCGATCCCCTCGTGGGACGTCCTCGCGTTCTCGATCCCGGCCTGGGCGCTGACGATCTCGAGCGCGCGGCGGTCATCGGCGGTGCGCAGTCGGTAGCCCGCGCCCCCCTGGCGGCGCAGGTCGGCCAGCGCGCCCTCGTAGACGACCTTGCCGGAGTCGACGATCGCGACCCGGTCGCACAGCTCCTGAACCTCGGGAAGCTGGTGGCTTGAGAGCAGCACCGTGATGCCCTGGTCGGCGAGCCGCCTGATCAGCAGTCGCATGTCGCGCATCCCCGCCGGATCGAGGCCCGTCGCGGGCTCGTCGAGGATCAGCAGGCGCGGGCGGCGCAACAAGGCCGCGGCGATCCCGAGGCGCTGGCGCATGCCGTGCGAGAAACCCCCGACCTTGTGCCCCGCCCGCGGCGTCAGCTCGACCACGTCGAGGACCTCGCCGATCCGCCCGGCGGCGCCGTCGCCGTCGAGGGCCGCAAGCAGCTGGAGGTTCTTGCGGGCCGTCATGTAGGGGTAGAAGCGGGGCGCCTCGACGAAGCCCGCGACGCCCTCGAGGGCCCTCGCGCCCTCGCGCATCGGGTCGCGGCCGAACAGCTCGACCGTCCCGCCCGTCGGCACGATCAGGCCGAGCGCCATCCGCAGCGTCGTCGTCTTGCCCGCGCCGTTCGGCCCGAGGAACCCGTACACGTCGCCGTGGTCGACGTTCAGGTCGACGTGGTCGACCGCGAGAACCTCCTTGTACCGCTTGACCAGCCCCCGCGCCCGCACGGGGGGCGCGTCGGCGCTGCTCACCTAGAGGCCCTTCGCGAGCGCCTCTACGGCGGCCGGCGCGACCGCCCCGGCGAGCACGTAACGCAGGCCGCCCCGCTCGAACGTGAGGATCGTGCCGAGCTCCGTCCGCAGCTCGCTCGCCGTCGCGCCGCCGATCTTCACCTTCGGCAGGCTTTCGAGGCTCGAGGAGGAGGACGAGCCGCCGGCGGAGCTCTTGGCTTCGAGCACGGCGATCGAGGAGATCCCCTTGCCGTGCGTCGTCAGCTTCGGCTTGTTCGCGTCGGTCTTCCCGTTCCCGTTCGCGGCGCCGCCGGCGGATTCGCTGCCGTGCCCGATCGTGAGATCTTCGACCTTCGCGTCGGCGGGCGGGGTGATCTGGAAGACGGACGGGTCGACCGGCCCGTAGGAGACTTCGCTCGCCGCCAGTTCGATCACCGGCGAGGAGCCCGTCGAGGAGTAGACGGCGGTTCTGAGCGGCAGCCCGTTGTCGGCGTCGAAGCTCAGCTCCGCGCCGCCGATCAGGCTGCCGCCTTCGTTCGGCGAGACGCGGACCGTGTAGGCGGGCCGCCCCGCCACGTCGGTCGCGGTCCCTTCGGAGACCTTCGCGTGCTTGCGCGCTTCGGCGAGCGCTTCTTCGATCTTCGCGACGGACGGGACCGGTTCGGCGTTCTTGCCGTCATGCGGCGCGTAGGACTTCCAGCCCGCTTCGTTCGTCCGTTCCTTCGGCGTGAACTTGTAGATCGTGTTGCTCGACGCGTCGTACACGGTCACCGTGTGGCCGTCGTAGACGATCTGGGTGTCGCCCTTTTCGGCCTGGAGCTCGAGCCGCATCTTGCCGTCGGAGCTCACCCACAGACGCCCGGAGGCGCCGGTCAGCAGCGGGCTCGAGGCGAGCCCGCCGGGCTGCCCGCTGCCCCCGCCGGCCAGTTCCGAGCCTTCGATCAGGCGGTCGGTCAGCTTGACGTTCGCGCTGTAGCCCTGGATCGGGTTCGAGTGTCCGCCCGCGAGAGCGTCGTGGACGGCTTGGGCGAGCGGCTTGGCGGGCGGCGTCGGGCCGCCGCCGAGAGCCAGCGCGAGGGCCGTCGCGGAGATCCCGATCGCGACCGTCGCCCCGCACAGAAGGAGCAGCCGGTTGAGCGATATGCGCCGCAGGAAGTTCACGGCCCAGCGTCCTCCTTCCAACGTGGGATGAGCCTGAGAATCAGGTTAGCGCCAGATCTTCGCGGCGCTTAAAGGGCCGATGAGAACCGGACGCCTCGCCCGTGCGCGCGCCCCCGCGCGGGGGCGCCGTGCCCGCCCGCGGCCCGGCGGGCGTCACTTCCTCCTCGCCAGCCGGTAGATTCCCCTCCCGCATGGTCATCATCTTCCTGTCCATCTGGATCCTGGCCGCGGCGTTCGTCTTCTTCGCCGCGATGCGCGGCGGGCCGCGTGGCATACGCGCGTCGCTGCACACCGAGACGAGGGCCAGCCGCAGGTCCGTCATGGCCGGCGTCCTCGTCCTGTTCGCCTTCGGCCTGGCCGTCCCCGCGATCGTCGTCGCCTTCAACAAAGACCACAAGGCCAGCGTCGGCGTCGGCGGCGTCAAGCTGAACGCGAACGAGCAGACGGGCCGGGAACTGTTCGCCCGCTCGTGCTCGGTCTGCCACACCCTCTCCGGCGTCAAATCGGTCGCCCGCACGGGCCCGAACCTCGACGTCCGCGTCGGCGACGACATCTCCACCCCGGCGGGCCGGAAGGCCCTCGTCCTCAGCGCCATCACCGAAGGCCGCGCCCGCGGCCTCGGTCAGATGCCCGCCCTGCTCTACCAGGGCAAGGAAGCGCAGCAGGTCGCGGAATTTGTAGCCGCCGTCGCCGGTCACTGACCAGAGCACCGATAGCCGGCGCATATCTGCGTCCTCAGTCGCTCGTGTGCTGGCGCACACTTCGCTCCCTGCGTCCTTGATCTGCTTGGCTCTCGGCGCTCTGGACCGTCGCGCCCGCAACGCCGTCGCCGCCTTCGACACCCGTCGATACCGCCGCGCTGCCACCATCGGCTAGGGTCCCGGCGTGATGCCGGACCGGCCGACCACCGCGGATGACGTCAAGGCGCTCGTCGAGGAGCGCGACATCCGCTTCATCCGGTTCTGGTTCACGGACATCCTCGGCCAGCTGAAGTCGTTCTCGATCAACGCGGCCGAGCTCGACGACGCGTTCGAGGCGGGGATGGGCTTCGACGGCTCCTCGATCACGGGCTTCAACGCGATCGAGGAGTCGGACATGATCGCGATGCCCGACCCGAGCACGTTCGCGGTGCTGCCGTGGCGCCCTGAGGAGCAGGGCGTGGGGCGGATGTTCTGCGACGTGATCACGCCCGAGCGGACCCCGTACGAGGGCGACCCCCGCCACGTCCTGCGGCGCGCCCTCGAGCGCGCCAAAGCGATGGGCTTCGACACCTTCAACGTCGGCCCCGAGCTCGAGTACTTCCTCTTCAAGGACTCGAAGTCGACCGAAGTCCTCGACGAGGGGGGCTACTTCGACCTCACGACGCTCGACGCGGGCTCCGATGTGCGACGCGAGACCGTGCTGGCGCTCGAGCAGCTCGGCATCCACGTGGAGTACACCCACCACGAGGTCGGGCCCTCCCAGCACGAGATCGACATGCGCTACGCCGACGCGCTGAAGATGGCCGACGACTGCATGACGTACCGCATCACCGTCAAGGAGTTCGCGATGAAGCACGGCTGGCACGCGACCTTCATGCCGAAGCCCCTGTTCGGGGAGAACGGGTCGGGGATGCACACCCACCAGTCGCTCTTCAAGGACGGCAAGAACGCCTTCTACGACCCCGACGACCAGTACTTCCTCTCCGACGTCGGCAAGGCGTTCATCGCGGGGCAGCTCAAGCACGCGCGGGAGATCTGCGGGATCTTCGCCCAGTGGGTCAACTCCTACAAGCGACTCGTCCCCGGCTTCGAGGCGCCCGTCTACGTCGCCTGGTCACGCCGCAACCGCTCGGCGCTCGTGCGGGTCCCGCTCTATCACCCGGGGCGCGAGAACTCGACCCGCATGGAGCTTCGCTGCCCGGACCCCGCGTGCAACCCCTACCTGACCTTCGCGGTCCTCCTGCAGGCCGGCCTGGAAGGGATCGAGAAGGGCTACGAGCTGCCCGAGCCGATGGAGAAGAACCTCTACCACCTCTCCAGCGAGGAGCGCCGCCGCCTCGGCGTCGAGCAGCTCCCCGAGAGCCTCGGCGAGGCGATCGAGCTCACGGCCGAGTCCGAGCTCGTGCTGCGCACCCTCGGCGAGCACATGTTCAACCGCTACGTCGAGATCAAGCGCCAGGAGTGGGACGACTACCGCGTCCAAGTCTCCCAGTGGGAGCTGGACCGCTACCTGGCGATCCTCTAGTCCGCCGGCCGCGGAGCGTCAGAAGGCGGCCCGCCCGGCGTCTCAGCGTCCATCAGGCGCTTGAAGACCGCCTCGTGGAGCTCTCGCGTGAGGGTCGCGACCTGTTCGGTCAGGGCCGTGTTCTGGGCGAGCATCGTCGAGTGCTGCTCGGCCATCCGCTTGTCCTGGTCGAGAAGCTCGGCCTGCCGCCGCTCGTAGGACTCCTGGCGGCCGATCTCGGCCTCGCGGTGCTCCTGAAGGCTTTCGTCGCGGATCCGGTCGCGGTCCGCCTGGCGCGTCTGGGCGAGCAGGATCAGCGGCGCGGCGTAGGCGGCCTGCAGCGAGAAGGCGAGGTTCAGCGCGATGAACGGATAGCGATCCCACGAGATCGCGTGCGGAGGATGTCTTGCCGGCTCGGATCGGCCGGGCGGAGGGCTCAGGCCGGCGGCACGGAGGGCACCGCGCAGGCGATCGGCCGCGCCGGGGCGATCCGCCAGTGCATCGCCCCGAGCAGGTGCCCGAACGCTCCGGGATGGCGCGGGGCGATCTCGCCGAGCAGCGCGATCACAGAGGAGCCGTGGCGCTCGTAGCGCTCCCCGCCGGTCAGCTGGGCGAGCCGCAGCAGCCCCGCGGCGGCCGACGATGCGCCCGCCGGGATCGGGCTGTCCTCCAGGTCCTTGCGGCGCACGATCAGGGTCTGCTCTGCCGGCGTCGAGAAGAAGCCGCCCTGCTCGGGGTCGGCGAAGCGCTCGATCGTCTCCTCGGCGAGCCCCGTCGCGAGCTCGAACCAGCGCTCCTCACAGGTCGTTTCGAACAGCACGATCGCGGCCTCGAGCAGATAGGCGTGGTCCTCGAGGAACGCGCCGATCCGCCCCTGTCCCTGGTTGTAGCTGCGCAGCAGCCGCCCCTCGCCGTCGCGCAGGTCGCGCCCGATGAACTCCGCGCAGGCGACCGCCGCGGCCGTCAGCTCGGCGGCGAGGCCGGGCGCGAGGTCGTCCGGCGCCTCGGCGGCGAGAACCGCGCCGGCGTCCGCGAGCGCCGCGATCATCAGTGCGTTCCACGAGGTCAGCCGCTTGCCGTCGAGCTCCGGCCGGACGCGCTCCTCGCGTGCCCGCAGCAGCGCCTCGCGGATCCGCTCGCGCTGCTCGGGCGCGGGCTCGGGGCCCCGCGCGGTGAGCACGTTCAGCCCCGGCTCGGGATGGTGGGGGTCTGAGAAGTTGCCCTCCGCGCTGACGCCGAGCCACGCGACCGCGGCGTCCGCGTCATCGCCCAGCAGCTCGCGCAGCTCCGCCTCCCGCCACACGTAGTAGCGGCCCTCCACGCCCTCGGAGTCCGCGTCGAGCGCCGAGTAGAAGCCGTCCTCGGGCCCGCGCATCTCCCGCAGCGCCCAGCCCAGCGTGTCGAGGCACACGTCGAGCATCCGTCGCTCGCCGGTCGCCTGCCAGCCGTGCAGGTAGGCGCGCGCCAGCAGCGCGTTGTCGTAGAGCATCTTCTCGAAGTGGGGCACGGTCCAGGCCGCGTCGACGCTGTAGCGGGCGAAGCCGCCGCCGAGCTGGTCGTGGATGCCGCCCGCCGCCATCGCGCGCAGCGTCTGCGCGGCGAGCTCGGTCTCGCCCCGCAGCAGCAGGAACTCGAGCACCGACGCCTGCGGGAACTTGGGCGCGCCGCCGAAGCCGCCGTGGCGCGCGTCGAAGGTCTGGCGGAGGTTCTCGACGGCGTGCTCGAGCGCGTCCTCGATTTGAGGTGACGCCCACCCCGCCGCCGTCGGCGTGAGATGCGCGGCGCCCGAGAGCTGGGCGCGTAGGCGCTCCCCACCCGAGCGGATCTCATCGCCGTTCTCCTGCCAGGACTCCGCGATCGCCCGCAGGACCTGGGTCCAGGCGGGCATCCCGTGGCGAGGCTCCGGGGGGAAGTAGGTGCCCCCGTAGAAGGGGATCTGCTCGGGCGTCAGGAACACGTTCAGCGGCCACCCGCCGCGGCCCGTCATGCCCTGGACGGCCTCCATGTAGAGGGCGTCGACGTCGGGGCGCTCCTCGCGGTCGACCTTCACGCACACGAACTCGTCGTTCATCACCGCAGCGGTGGCCTGGTCCTCGAAGGACTCCCGCTCCATCACGTGGCACCAGTGGCAGGAGGAGTAGCCGATCGAGACGAGCACGGGGACGCCCCGCTCGGCCGCCGTCGCGAATGCCTCCTCGCCCCACGGCACCCAGTCGACGGGGTTCTCCGCGTGCTGGAGCAGGTACGGGGAGGTCTCCCTCGCGAGCGCGTTCGTCACCGGCTCAGCCTAGCTCCGCGGGCGTCGCGCGGCCCGCTCAGGGCAGCTGGGCGAGGGTCCCCGGATGCCCCGCGAGCGCGAGCCCGCGACCCAGGCGGCCGAGCAGCGCGGCCGTCGCCGGCCATTCCGCGACCGCGGGGCCGCTCGCGCTCGAGAGCCGCGCGCGGGCGCTCGCGAGGCTGACGTCGAAGCGCCGGCGGCCGAGGGTCCCCGACACGCGTCGCGAGGAGGAGCCGAAGTCGATCGTCCCCGCGGCCGCGCTCGCCCCGGCGACTCGGATCGTGCTCGCAGCGAGTCGCCCGTTCCTCACGGGGAAGGTTCCGGTCAGGTTCACGCCCGGTATCAGCGTCAGGTGCGAGAGGACGAGCGAGCGCGAGCCCAGCCGCGCGAAGCCCCCGTGCAGGCCGCCGAAGCTCGCGCCGCTCGGCAGCGTCGTGTCGGCCTGGAGCGTCGCCGCGATCACCTGCCGGTTGAGGTCGAGCAGCGTGTCGAGCGCCGCCACGAGCGTTCGCCCGGGAAGCCCGGAGAGGCCGCTCGGCGGCTTGATCGAGGCGACGCTGCGCGGACTCGGGAGCGTCGGTGCGAGCACGTCCTTCGCGCCCGTGCAGGGCGCCACGGGCTGAGCGGCGAAGAAGGCGGCGAGCGCCTTTGCGGCGCAGCCCGTCAGGTCGCTTCCGACGACCGAGTGGCCCGTGAACGGGACGAGGACGATCTGCGCGTCCGGGATCAGCGCCGCGACGCGCTGGGCGTTGGCGGTCGGCGTGCGCAGGTCCTGGCCGCCGGAGAGGATCAGGGTCGGGACGTCCGGCAGGGGCGCCGCGGGCGGCGGCGGGGCGGACGCGTACGGCCAGGCCTCGCACGCTTCGACCAGGCTCGCGCCGAGCGAGGTGGCGGCGTCGAACGGCGCGAAGTCCGACGCCGGCTGGGCGTGCAGGAAGGCGAGCGCTTCCGCCAGGCGGGTCACGGCCGGCGCGGCGCGCTGCCACGGAAAGGGCGTCTCCTCGCAGCTCGTGGTCGCGAACAGGGCCTCGTCCGTTTCTTCCCCGCTCGCCGCCGTCGCGCCCGAAGGCACCGTCGCGCCCGAAGGCAGGTTGGGGACGAGCCCGTCGGCGAGCGCCTGCAGGCGCAGCAGCGGGTCGGGATAGCCGTGCAGGGCCGAGTGGACCGCGGCGGGCAGCAGCGCGCGGAGCGCCGGGTTCAGATCGCCGGTCAGCATCACGTCGAACAGGCCCTGCTCGTTCAGGCGCGCCGCGTGGCGGCGACCCGAGCCGTCGTAGACCGAGCCGCCAAGCGGACGCCTGCGCAGCCGCGCGACCAGTCTCGTCAGCTCGCCGACCGCGTCGCTCGAGATCCCCGAGCAGAGGGTTCCCGAGCACAGCTCCCGCACGACGCCGGCGACGGCTTGGAAGCTCGAGATCTTGAACGGTTCCAGCCCGTCCCTCGGCACGACCGAGTCGAGCACCAGCGCTTCGGTGTGCTCGGGGAACCGTTCGGCGTACTCGAGCGCGACCTTGGTGCCGTAGGAGGTCCCGTAGAGGACGAGCTTCTGATAGCCGAGCGCCTGCCTGATCGCGTCGATGTCGCGGACCGATTCCAGGGTCGTGAAGGCTCCGCGAGCCGGCCCGATCTGTTCCGCGCAGGCGGCGAACAGGCGGCTCGCCGAGAGCCTGCTGAAGCGTTCGAAGGCCGGGCAGCTGAGCGGGTCCGAGGAGCCGGTGCCCCGCTGGTCGAAGACGAGCAGGTCGCGGCCGTGCAGGCCCGCGGCCATCGACTTGGCCGCGAATTCCCCGAACGGCAGCGCCGGCTGGCCGGGGCCCCCCGCCAGCGCGAGCAGCGCCGAGTCGGCGGGGCTCGTCCCGGCGAGCTTGCGCGCGACGCTCAGCGCGATCGTGCCCGGCGCTCTGCCCGAGCGGTCGAGCGGGACGGGCACGTCGGCGCAGGACAGCGCCGGCTGGCCCGCGCAGGGGATGAAGTCAGGGCCCGAGGAGGCGCTCGACGCTGCGGGCCAGGCCGAGCAGGCGAGCGCGCTCGCCAGCGCGATGAAGGTCGTGAGCGTCGCGCGCCGCGGCATCCGCCCCGACAATAGCCGTCGCGCGTTCCCCCGAGACCGCCAGGCGGACGTGCCGGCCGCCGAGCGTGCCGACGAGCAGGTGGTGGGAGCCGAGCCGCAGCAGGCCCGCGGCGGCGTCCGCGCCGTAGACCCGCAGGTGCGCGGATTCGAGGTGCAGCGTCCCGCTCAGCTTCAGCCCGGGCACGAACGAGTAGCCGTGGAAGCTCACCCCGCCGCCCGTCAGCCTCGCCCAGCCGCCGCGCAGCCCCCCGAAGTGCAGCGTCGGCTGGAAGAGCAGCGCTTCGCCCTGCGCTTCGAGCGTCAGCGCGAACACGCGGCTGACGTCTTCGAGGGTCATCTGGATCCCGCGGGCGGTCCGGCCGGGCAGGCCCGAGTAGCCGCGCAGCGGGGCGATCGCCGACACCCGCAGCGGGGCGAGCGGCGGCGGGCGCAGGCGCGCCGCGACGGGTCCTTCGCGGCACGGCACGATCGGCCGCCGCGCGAACAGGGCCTGAAGCGCCTTGCCCGCGCAGGCGGCGCCGGGCTCGCCGAGCACCGAGTGGCCGACCCGCGGCACGATCAGCAGATGCGACCCGGGGATCTTCGCGGCCACTTCGCGCGCGTTCGCGGTCGGGGTGCGCATGTCGTAGGCGCCGCTCAGGATCAGCGTCGGCACGCCCGGGAGCGGTCCGTCGGAGACAGCGGGGAAGGGGGAGGCGGAGGGCCAGTACGCGCACGCCGAAACGTCGCTCAGCGCCAGCGCGTCGCTGGCGTCGAAGGGGGCGAACGCCTTCGCCCCGAGCGCCCGCGCCGCGGCCCGGGCCTGCAGGAGCCGTGCGGCGGGCTTCGCGCCCGGGCTCCACGGGAACGCCTGGTCCTCGCAGCTGGTCGCGTAGTAGAGCGGGACGTCGAACCCGCCCGATTCCCCGCCTTCTTCTTCGCCGGGGAGGATCGCGAGCACCCGGGCGAGCGGCGCGTAGTCGCCGAGCGCCGCGGAGCGGGTCGCGCTCACGAGCGCCGCTCGAAGCGGGGGCGAGAAGTCGCCCCCGAGCATCGCGTCGAGGATCCGCTGGGCCGTGATCGAGAAGCTGCGCGCCCGCCCGTCTTCGCCGACGACGCGTCCGTGCAGGCCGCCGCCGTGGATCCGGGAGAGCACCTCGGCGAGGTCCCGGGCGGGATTGCGGGTCAGCCCCCGGCAGACGTTGCGCCGGCAGACTTCGCGCACCACCCGCGGGACCGCCCGGAAGGTCGCGCGGTCGAGCGCTTCGGGGGCGCCGGGCGGGACGACCGAGTCGAGCACCAGCGCTTCGACGTGCTCGGGGTAGGCCTGGGCGTAGTCCTCGGCGACCTTCGTCCCGTAGGAGGTCCCGTAAAGGACGAGCTTCTCGTAGCCGCCTTCGCGGCGCACCGCCTCGATGTCGGCGACGCTCGCGGCGGTCCCGTAGAAGGCCCGCGAGGGGCCGAGCTGGGCGGCGCACGCGCGCATCGCGGCGGGCGGCGGAGTCGACGCGTAGACGTGCTTGAGGGCCTTGCACTTCAACGCGCCGGATTCGCCGGTCCCGCGCTGGTCGAAGACGATCAGGTCGCGCGTCGTGGCGATCGCGCCGAGCCCTTCGGCGAAGTCGGACGCGAACGGGATAGCCGACTGCCCCGGCCCGCCCGCGAGGGCGACGATCGCGCTGCGCGCGCCGCCGAGCGGAGCGAGGTGGCGCCGGACCGCGAGCGTGACCGTCCCCGGGGTCGTCCCGCCCGGGTCCAGCGGGACCTGCAGACGCGCGCAGGCGAAGTCGTTCGTGTCCTTGCACGCCTTGTAGGCGATCGCGCCCGAGGCCGGCGCCGCGAGCACCGCGAGCGCGAGCGCGGCCGCGGCTGACACGACCGTCGCGACCGCGCCGGCCTTCGCCGCCACCGCCTGCCGGGGGAGGGACCGTTGCATCACTCGGAATCTATTCGCCGCGGGAGCGTTAGGCGCCTCCCCGGCAGGTTTGCCCGCGCTAGGGTGCTCCCCATGCCGGTCGACCGAGAGACCGTCCACGCGCCGGACGCCCCGGCCGCGATCGGGCCCTACAGCCACGCGGTCCGCGCCGGCGGCCTGCTCTTCTGCTCCGGGCAGATCCCGCTCGACCCGGCGACCGGCGAGATCGTCGGTGAGACCCCCGCCGAGCAGGCGCGGCGGTGCCTTGAGAACCTGCAGGCGGTCTGCGCCGCGGCGGGCGCCTCGCTGTCGGCCGCGGTGCGCCTGACCGTCTACATGACCGACCTCGGCGCATTCGCGGAGGTCAACGAGGTCTACGGCTCGTTCTTCGCCGGTCAGGATCCTCCGGCGCGCGTCGCGATCGGCGTCGCCGCCCTACCGAAGGGCGCCCAGGTCGAGATCGACGCGGTCGTCGCGCTCTAGGCAGTCGCGGCGATCGCGGCGTCCGGCCCGTCGGCCGGCTCGACGCCCCGCAGGGCCCGGGTGAGGAGTTCCCACAGCACCTTGCGCTCGTCGTCGTTGAGCGCGCTCAACACTTCGTCCTCGACGCTTTCGAGCGCCTTCTCCGCCTGGTCGAGCGAGGCGCTGCCGGCGGGGGTCAGCTGCACGACGTGGCGGCGGCGGTCGAGCGGGTCGCGCTGCCGGCTCGCGTAGGCCGCGTCCTCGAGCTCGTTGAGCAGCAGCACGACGTTGTTGGCGTCCATGCAGAACGCGTCGGCGAGCTCCTGCTGGGGGCACGCTTCGTGGTCGCGCAGGAACGACAGCGCGATCAGATGCCGCAGCTGCATGTCCAGCTGGCGGTCTTTGCTGCGCCGGTAGACCTGCTTCGAAAGTCGCGACAGGAGCACCAGCGTGCTCGGTGCGGCGGACCCAGTCATCGGTATCACCTTACCCGTCATTGCTCAACGTGTCATCACTTTACCAACGATTGTAATTTTTATGTAGATGATCCCTGAAGCAGGGACGATCCTTGATATGGTGCGTCTCACCGCAACAAGGAGGATCACCATGGCAGCAGTCGCACAGCTATTTCGAAGCAGCACCGAGAGCTCCGTCAGATCCGAGCGGCGTCGCTGGATCGCCCTCGCCGTGCTCTGCCTGGGGCAGTTGATGATGGTCCTCGACTCGACGATCGTGAACGTCGCGCTGCCCTCGATCCAGCACGACCTGCACTTCACGCAGAGCAGCCTGACCTGGGTGATCGACGGCTACCTGATCACGTTCGGAGGACTGCTGCTGCTCGCCGGAAGGCTCGGCGACCTGGTGGGGCGCAAGCGGGTGTTCCTGAGCGGGCTGGTGCTCTTCACGGCGGCCTCGGTGCTGTGCGGGATCGCCGACAGCCAGGGGCTGCTGATCGCGTTCCGGCTCCTGCAGGGCGCGGGCGGCGCGGTCGCCTCGAGCGTGATCCTCGCGATCATCGTGACCGAGTTCCCCGAGCGCGCCGAGCAGGCCAAGGCGATGGGCCTGTACGCGTTCGTCTCCGCGGGCGGCGGCTCGATCGGCCTGCTGGCCGGGGGCGCGCTCACGCAGTCGCTGGACTGGCACTGGATCTTCTTCGTGAACGTCCCGATCGGCCTGATCGCGTTCGTGCTCGGCTCGGCGCTGATCGAGGAGAGCGAGAGCATCGGCCTCTCGGGCGGGGTCGACATCGCGGGGTCGATCCTGATCACGCTGTCGACGATGCTGGGCGCCTTCGCGATCGTGAAGTCGGGCGAATACGGCCTGACCTCGGCGCGGACGCTGGGCGCGGGCGGCGGGTCGCTCGCGCTGCTGGCCGGGTTCCTGGCGCTCGAGTCGCGCCTGGAGAACCCGATCATGCCGCTGCGGATACTGCGGCTGCGGATGCTGATGGGCTCGAGCCTCGTGCGCGGGATGCTGATCACGGGGATGTTCTCGGCCTTCTTCCTCGGCTCGCTCTACCTCGAGCGGGTGCTCGGCTACAACGCGATCCAGACGGGTCTCGCCTTCATGCCGCTGACACTCTCGATCGCGGCGCTCTCGATGGGCGGCGCGGCCCGGCTCACCGAGCGCTTCGGCGCGGTGCCGACGCTGATCGGCGGTCTCGTCACGATCATCGGCGGGCTCGTGCTGCTGGCGCTGCAGGGGGTCGGGGCGAGCTACTTCCCGGGCCTGTTCATCGCGTTCATGCTGCTCGGCCTCGGCGCGGGGACCTCGTTCCTGCCGCTGCTGACGATCGGTATGTCAGACGCTCCGGCCCGCGACGCCGGGTTGGCGTCGGGGATCGTAAACGTCTCGGTGCAGCTGTTCGGAGCGATCGGCCTGGCGACGCTGGGCACGATCGCGACCGACCACGCCAAAGCGCTGACTGCCCAGGGCCACGGCACGCTCGCGGCGCTGACGGGCGGCTACCACCTGGCCTACGTGGTCGCCGCGGGCGCGGTCGTCGTCGGGATCATCGCAGCCCTGCTGGTGCTGCGGGGACCGTCGCGGTCGGCCGGACAGGAGTCCGACGAGGAGCTGGAGCGGATCGAGTCCGTCCAGGCCGCCGAGCCGGTGGCGCAGGCCGCATGAGCGCGCTCGACGCACAGACCAGGCCGGCCCGCGGGCGGCTGCCTCTCCGCGACCGTCCGGGTGCGGCGGCCCGCCGGCAGCGCGCCGAGGACGGGGCCTTGACGGAGCTCACGCGGGCGCTGCTCCGCGACGCGCGTGAGAGCCGCCTGCACGCACCACCTACCAAGACCGCGCCGGTGACCCTTCATCCGGCGCAGCGGACGCGCTGCCGGGAGTCGGCGCGTCCGCGCCTGCGGCCCGGCGCGTCGCCGCTCGCGGCGGCCTGAGCCGCCCACCGGCCCCGGAGGCGGACCCCCGCCGCCTCCGGGGCCGACGTTCGCGCCGTGCGCGCTGGGGCGCGAGCCCGCGCGGGGCACGCGAGCCGCCGACGCGGGGGCGTAGGCTCGGGCGGCGGCCCGTCGTGGCCCGTCAGCCGGCCCGCAGCTCCGCCCGCTTGACCTTCCCGGAGGGGGTCTTCGGCAGCTCCTCGGCGAAGTCGACGATGCGCGGGTACTTGTACGGGGCGGTGACCGCCTTGACGTGCTCCTGCAGCTCGGTCGCGAGCGTCGCGCCGGGCGCGTAGCCCTCGCGCAGCACGATCACGGCGCGGACGACCGAGCCACGCTCCTCGTCGGGGGCCGCGACCGCGGCGGCCTCGGCGACGGCCGGGTGGGCGACGAGCGCCGACTCGACCTCGAACGGTCCGATCCGGTAGCCGGCCGAGACGATCACGTCGTCGCCGCGGCCCTCGAAGTAGAGCCACCCGTCCTCGTCGCGCGTCACCCGGTCGCCCGTCCGCCACCGGCCGCTTCCGCGGCGGTCCTCGACCCGCCAGGCGCCGTCCTCGCCGCGGGCGACCTGCTCGCCGAGGTAGCCGAGGAAGAAGGTCGGCGCCGTGGCGGGGTCGAGGGTCAGCTCGCCGTCCTCGATCTCCAGCGCGACGCCGGGCAGCGGCGGCCCCATCGAGCCTGCCCGCGTCTCGCCGCCGGCCGGCGCGCCGGTCAGCTGGCCCGTCTCGGTCTGTCCGTATCCGTCGCGGATCCGAAGGCCCGTGACCTCCTCGAAGGCGCGCAGCACCTCGGGGTTCAGCGCCTCGCCGGCGGCGACCATGCCGCGCAGCGCCGGCAGCGGCGCGAGCGTCGCGCGCTTGGCGATCACGCGGTACTCGGTCGGCGCCATGCACAGGACCGCGACGCCCTCGCGGGCGAGCAGCTCGAGGCGCTCGTGCGGGTCGAAGCGGGCGTCGTGCAGGAGCGCGGCGGCGCCCCGCAGCCACGGCGCGATGAAGACGTTCCGCGCCGACTTCGACCAGCCGCTCGCGGCGGTGCACCAGACCAGCTCCCCCGGCTGGGGAGCGAGCCAATGCTCGGCCTGCAGGCTTTGACCGTGTAGATAACGCTGGGCGTGAAGGACGCCCTTCGGCTCGCCCGCCGTGCCGCTCGTGAACGTGATCAGGCAGGGGTCGGCGTCGTCCAGCTCGGCGGCCGGCGCCGGCGGCGAGTCGTACAGCGCCTCGTCCGGGACGCTCAGAACCGGGACGCCCGCGTCGGCGAGCTCGCCGAGGTCGCGCTCGTCGGCGAGCACGACGCTCGGCCCGGCGGCCTCGATCCGCAGCCGCAGGTCCTTGGCGCGCAGCTGCTCGGTGCAGGGCAGGACGACCGCCCCGAGGCGGAAGCACGCGAGCATCGTCAGGACCCACTCCGGCCGGTTGCCGATCACCGTCATCACGACGTCGCCCCGGCCGACTCCGCGGGCCGCGAGCGTCCCCGCGAGGCGGGCCGAGCGGTCGGCCACCTCGCCGAACGTCCACTCCCGCCGCGACCCGTCCCGCGCCAGCTCGACGAGCGCGAGGCGGTCCGGCGGCGCGGCGTCGACGACCTCGGCGGCGAAGTTCATGCCCGCGTGATGGTATTTCGCGGCGACGGCGAAGCTCGTGCCGCGATCCCCGCGGGCGGCGCGACGCTCGCCTCCGACCCGGCATCGGTCGGCGATACGCGCCGTTCGCGGGCGCGAAGAACCACTGAGATCCGCCCCGGCGTAGCCGATTTGCGTCCGTGGCGGCTCGGCGACGGGGTGCGCGACGGTATGCTGATGACCTGGGAGCGGCGTCTGAGCGAGGGCGTGGGCCGTTCCCCGTGGCGCGCCGGAAATGGCGCACGAAACCTACCTTTTGGAGCGCAGATCAACGTGGCCGTAGCGACCCCGTACAACGACATCACCGACGAGCAGCGTGCGATCACGGAGATGGTCCACCAGTTCGTCGACGAGCAGATCATCCCCAACGCCGAGCACTACGACCACGAGGACTCGTTCCCCGAGCCGATCGTCGAGCAGATGAAGGAGCTCGGCCTGTTCGGGGTGACGATCCCCGAGGAGTACGGCGGGATGGGGCTCGACCTGACGACCTACGCGATGATCGTCGAAGAGCTCTCGCGCGGCTGGATCTCGATCTCGGGCGTCGTCAACACCCACTTCATCGGCTCCTACCTGCTGATGAACTTCGGCACCGAGGAGCAGAAGCAGAAGTACCTGCCGAAGATGGCCAGCGGCGAGATCCGCGCGGCCTTCTCGCTGTCTGAGCCCGAGCTCGGCTCCGACGTCCAGGCGATCAAGACCTCGGCGAAGAAGCAGGACGACGGGACCTGGGAGATCAACGGCCAGAAGATGTGGGTCACCAACGGCCTGCTCTCCTCGCTCGTCTTCACGCTCGTCAAGACCGACCCGCAGGCCGACCCCCGCTACAAGGGCATGACCTGCTTCATCTGCGAGAAAGAGCCCGGGGTGGGCGAGAACACCGGTGCGCTGAAGGGCTTCAACGTCCCCCCGAAGATCAAGAAGATGGGCTACAAGGGCGTCGAGTCGACCGAGCTCGTCTTCGACGGCTACCGCTGTCCCGCGGAGAACATCCTCGGCGGCGAAGCGGACGGGCTGAACAAGGGCTTCGTGCAGATGATGGACGCGCTCGACCTCGGCCGCGTGAACGTCGCGGCCCGCGGCGTGGGCCTCGCGCAGCGCGCCTTCGAGCTGGCGATCAAATACGCCCAGGAGCGCAAGACCTTCGGCAAGCCGATCGCCGAGCACCAGGCGATCCAGTTCAAGCTCGCGGACATGGCTACCCAGATCGACGCCGCGCGGCTGCTCGTGCGCCGCGCCGCGGCGATGAAGGACGCGGGCGAGCGCTCGGACGTCGAGGCGGGGATGGCGAAGCTCTTCGCTTCGGAGGCCGGTCGCTTCTGCGCCGAGGAGAGTCTGCGCATACATGGCGGTTACGGGTACTCCAAGGAGTACGAGATCGAGCGGATCTACCGTGACGCGCCGCTGCTGCTGATCGGCGAGGGCACGTCCGAGATACAGCGGATGGTCATCGGCCGCAAGCTTCTGCAGCGCCATAGGATCTGACCGCCACCCGTTGCGGTAGCGGCCCACGACAAGGGAGGTTCCAGCGGATGGCCGACGACGCCAAGGCTCTGATCGAACTCGCCGTACAGCGGTTCATCGGCGAGGTCCCTGCGCTTGCGCCGGTGAAGCTCGTCGTGGGGATCGAGCTGCGCGGCCGCGGCGACGTACAGCAGTTCCGGCTCGAGATGCCGGACGTCAAGGTGACCCGCGGGCCCGCCGCCGACGCCCGGGTGCACGTCGATATGCGTCGCGAGTTCTTCAACGTGATGGCCCGCGAAGCGAGGGTGCCCGATTGGATCGAGGCCTTCAGCTACGGGCAGGCGAAGGCCTCGGGTCCCGAGCAGATCATCAAGTTGATCGTCAACGTCGTCGAGCGGCAGGTCGAGCGGGACCGCACCCCGAAGGCCCGCCGCCAGGCGTCCTGACGACCATCGGCGGGCCCGGTCGCGTTCCGCTCAGCGGGGGCGGCGCGCAGTCCCGGCGGGGAGGCGACTGATCCGGCGTGGCTGCCCGGAGGCGGTCTCGCCGACCATCGGCGAGGCCTCGGGGGAAGGCTGGCCGGTCGGGGGCGGCCCCGTGCCTTCGCGGCCCGCGAGCTCGAGAAAGGCCTCGACCACGCGGGGATCGAACTGGCTGCCCGCGGAGGAGCGGATCAGGGCGATCGCCTGCTCGACCGGCCAGGCGGCCTTGTACGGGCGGTCGTGGGTCAGCGCGTCGAACACGTCCGCGACCGTGACGATGCGACCGACGAGCGGGATGTCGCTGCCGATCAGACCCTGCGGGTAGCCGTTGCCGTCCCACCACTCGTGATGTGACTCGGCGACGACGCCGGCGAGCTGCAGGGCGGGGGAGCGACTTCCGAAGAGCAGCCTCGCGCCGAGCGTCGTGTGGGTCTGCATCAGCTGCTGCTCCTCGTCGGTGAGGCGCCCCGGCTTCAGCAGCACCTTGTCGGGGATCGCGAGCTTGCCGATGTCGTGCAACGGCGCCGCTTCGCGCAGCAGCGCCACGCTCTCGTCGCTCAGCCCCATTCGGCGGCCGATGTCGGCGGCCATCGCGCCGACGCGTTCGGTGTGCTGGGAGGTCTCGTCGTCGCGGTACTCGCCCGCCACAGCGAGCAGCTGGAGCGTCTCCGCGCGCGCTTCGTTGAGGTCGCGCGTGCGCTCGTCGACCATCGTCTGCAGCCGCCGCGCCTCGTTGCTCAGCTGCTGTTCGGCCCGCCGCTGCGCCGAGACGTCGTGCGCGGAGCCGTGGATGACGCCTTCGCCCGTCGCGATCCGCGCGTTCCATTCGAGCCAGACGTGGCCGCCCTCGAGCGTCTGGAAGCGGCTGGTCAGCGTGACGCTCTCGCACGAGCCGCCCGCCAGGCGGAGGATCTCGGCGGCGGCCGCGTCGCGGTCGTGCTCGTGGATGAACTCGGTCAGCGGGCGCCCGCACATCGCCTCGGCCGGATGTCCGAGGCAGCGCCGCCAGGCCGGGTTCACTCGCTGCAGGCGGGCGGTCTGGTCGGCCGTCCACAGCAGCTCGCCGGACTCCTCGAAGTAGCGGGCGAGCTCGGCCTCGGCCGCGACGAGCGCGGCCCGGCGTCCGCGGCGCAGCAGCGCACGCGTCGACCCGACGGCTCGAGGAGGGGCGCCCACGAGCCTAAGTTCGCCGTAAAGCGTTCCGACTATGCGGCATCCGGTGCCTTCTGGACATATTTACGACACCCTCTTGACGCGCCCGAAGAAATGTCGTAAGAGCGCTGACAGGTCTGTGCGGGGGCCTGCAATGCTCGTGTGGTAGCGCCTCGACTCCCCGTGAAGCGGGTGTCTCAGTGGTACGACGTCAACTGCTCGGCCAGGAACGCCAGCGACCCGAGCAGGAACAGGCACATCACGATCAGCGAGAAGTTTTCGTTCATCAGCGGGCTCTCCCTCGCCGCCAAGCATAGTCCCCCCGCCGGAGCGGGGAAACCCCTACGCGAGCTCGGCGCCGCCGTCGTAGAGCTTGATGACCTTCACGCCGCCCTGAGGCGTCGCGTCGAGGCACAGGCGGCAGAGCACGCACTCGTCGAGGTTCGCCTCGACCAGCTCCAGGCGGCCGTCGCCGGACTGGGCGAAGATGTCGACGGGGCAGGCCTCGGTGAGCTTGCGGGCCACCTCGGCGTCCGCGGCGAGGGCGTCGTCGACCTCCACTGCGATGAACGTCCCGTCGGCCCTCACGCCGCACCGCCCCCTCGCTCGGCGAGCTTGGCCTTCACGAGGTCGGGGATCTCGTCGATCCGCTGCACGACCGGGATGCCGGCGGCCTCGAGGCGGGCGATCTTCTCCGTCGCCGAGTCCTCCTTGCCCTCGACGATCGTGCCGGCGTGCCCGAAGGACATGCCCTGCATCTCCTCGTCGTCCATGAACTTGCCCGCCATGAAGGCGATGATCGGCAGTCGCGAGTTGTTCTCGGCCACCCACTGCGCCAGCTGCGCCTCCATGCGCCCGCCGGGCTCCGTGTAGATCACGATCGCCTGCGTCTGCTCGTCGGCCTCGAAGTAGGGCATCAGCTCGGCGTAGGTCGAGCCGATGATCGCGTCGCCGCCGATCGAGACCGCCGTCGAGACACCGAGGCCCGCGGCGGTGAGCGTCGAGGAGATCTCGGTCGTCATCCCGCCGGAGCGGCTCATCACGCCGACCGAGCCGGGCTGGTAGGCGACGGCGGCGTTGCGGGCCGGACCGCCGATCCCGCCCATCTTCGCCACGCCCGGGACGATCACCCCGAGGCAGTTCGGCCCGATGATCCGCGCACCCTTGGCGTCGGCGAGCTCGACCATCATCGCCACGTCGCGCCGCGGGATCCGCTCGGTGACGATCACGATCGTCTTGATGCCGGCGTGCAGCGCCTCGAAGACGGCGTCGCGGGTGCCGGCGGGGGGGACGGTGACGACCGAGCCGTCCGGCACGACGCCGCCGTTGTGCTCGACGACCTGCTCGACGGTGTCGAACACCGGGACCCCGTGGACCTCGCGGCCCTTGCGGCCCGGCGTCACGCCGCCGACGATCTTCGAGCCGTAGTCGAGGCACTCGCGGGTCAGGTTCACGGCCTCGCGGCCCGTGATGCCCTGGATGATGAAGGTCGTGTTCTCGTTGATCAGGATCGACATCAGGCCGAGGTCCCTTGGATCTTCGCGACGGCCCGCCCGGCGGCCTCCCACAGCGACACGGAGCGGTCGCAGTACTCGATCCCGTACTTGTCGAGGATCTTGAAGCCCTCCTCCTCCCAGGCGCCGGGAATGCGGAAGATCGCGACCGTCTCGCCCGGGTCCCTGCCGAGCTCCAGGCAGGCTTTGATCACGCCGCGGGCGACGATGTCCACGCGCGTGTTCGAGACGATCGACATCATCACGGCGATCTTCTCGACGCCGTCTTTCTGGAGGACCTGCTTGGCGAGGCCGCAGGCCTTGGCGACGGACGGGTTGCCGCCGATCTCGGAGTAGTTGGCGGGCTCCCCGCCCTGCTGGCGGACGGCGTCGGTCAGCGTCAGCGAACCGCCGCCGGCGCCGATCACGAGGCCGATGTTGCCGTTGAAACCGGTGTCCTTGCCCTGGATCACGCCGCGGTGGTCGGCCGAGTCGATCGCCTTGACCGCCTCTTCGAACGCGCTCGGGGTGTGGTCCTCGCGGGTTCCCTCCTCGGCGCCGATGCCGAGCGCCTTCAGCAGCGCCTTCTGGCGGGGCATTCCCTCGTTCTCCATCTCCATGTGGGCGTCGAGCGCGACGAACGAGCCGTTCTCGAGCTCGGCCAGCGGGTTGATCTCCGCGAGCGTCATGTCGTTGTCGAGGAACAGCTGCGCCAGGCGGGCGAGCACGGGGGTCGCGCGCTGCAGGGCCCTGCCGGTGACGCCGGCCGCCGCGATCACCTGCTTGGCCTGGAAGTCCGAGAACGGCTCGATCGTGGAGAAGTGCCCGCGCCCGACGTGATCGGGGTGCTCCTCGGCGACCTGCTCGATGTCGATGCCGCCCATGTCGCTGAACAGCATCAGGGGCTTCTTGGCGGTGCCGTCCCAGACGACCCCCGCGTAGTACTCCTGCTTGACCTCGGCCTTGGGGTCCACCAGCACGCCGCGCGGCTCGTGGCCGTTGATCTCCAGCGCGAGGATCTCTCGTGCGTGGGTCTCGGCCTCCTCGGGCGTGTCGGCGAACTTCACGCCGCCGGCCTTCATCCGGCCGCCCGTCAGGACCTGCGACTTGATCACCGTCGGGCCGCCGATCCGCGCGCCGATCGCCCTCGCCTCGGCGGGGTCGGTGGTGAAGCCGTAGTCCGTTACGGGGATCCCGGCCCGCTTGACGATCTCGCGGGCCTCGAACTCGAAGAAGCGCATGCGGCGCGGAAGCCTATACGGAGGCGACGGCGCCGTGCCGCCCGCCCGTGGCGTCAGCGATAGCCGGTGCGATGCAGGAAGCGCAGCAGCGCGCGCACGAAGCTGCGGCCCGAGGGCCCGTAGCCTTCGCGGCTGTGCAGGTGCCCATGTGCGGCTTCGCGTGAGAGCGTCGCGCGCACGAGCCCGTCGTGGCCGAGCAGCTCCTCATCCGCGGCCCAGGCCGCGATCAGGCCGTTGCCGAGCTGCAGGCGGCGTTCGGTGCGGAACGCCTTCAGCCACTTGGCGGCGTCCTTGGAGAGCGCGGCTCCGAACGAGCGCGTCACGTCGCGGAAGCGCCCTTCGCGAAAGGCGAGGATCTGCAGCGGCAGCCCGGAGTAAGCGAACGGCGCGAACTCGTAGGCGAAGCGGTCGTCGGCGGTCTCGAACTCGAGCCTGCGATCGCCGGCCACGGAGGTGACGAGCGCGCCCGGATCGCCGAAATCGCGTTCGGCGCGGCGGTAGGCCATCGTGGCTGGGTCGTAGGAGAACACCTGGACGATCGTGCAGCAGTGCGCGCCGCCGGTGTTCAGCTCGACGACGACGCTCGGTTCGCCGGCGCCTTCCAGTTCGCGTACGAGCAGGGGGCCACCGCCGAAGTGTTCGAGGCCGCAGGGTGGACCGCAGTGCGGAGAGGAGACCGGCGCTTCGTAGGTCTTCACGCCCGCCCTCTCGATCGTCAGGCGCAGCCCCTTGACGGGCTCGCCGCCGGTCGCCGGGGCCGCTCCCTGGTAGGCGAGGGTGGCGCTCACCACCCCTTCACTCGCGTTGATCGTCTGCTCGGCGGCCCCCGCGCTCGGCGCGAGCGCACCGAGCGCGAAGACGATCGCGGCGATGGTGGCGGCTCGGTTCACGCCGCGGCCGGCGCGAAGCCGTACGCCTCCGCCAGCTCCGGGTCCTTCTTGGCGAGCATTTCCGCGAGGTTGACCATCACCTTGCACTGCTTCCAGGTCGCGTCGTCCTGCATCTTGCCGTCGATCATGTGCACGCCGCGGCCGTCGGGGATCGCCTCGATCACCTTCTTCGCGAACGCGACCTCGTCGGGGTCGGGGGAGTAGACCCGCTTGGCGATCGCGATCTGGGCCGGGTGCAGCGACCAGGCGCCGACGCAGCCGAGCAGGAAGGAGGCACGGAACTGCGTCTCGCAGCCCTCCTCGTCGCGGATGTCACCGTAGGGGCCGTAGAAGGGCAGGGCGCCGACCGACGTGCAGGCGTCGACCATGCGGGCGATCGAGTAGTGCCACGGGTCCTGCTGGTAGCTGGGGCGGGGGGCGTCGGGGTTCTCGGGGTCGGGGTCGGCGATCGTGCGGTAGCCGGGGTGCCCGCCGCCGACGCGGGTCGTCTTCATGCGCCGCGACGCCGCGAGGTCGGCCGGACCGAAGCTCATGCCCTGGATCCGCGGCGAGGCGCACGCGATCTCCTCCAGGTTCGCGACCCCCTGGGCGGTCTCGAGGATCGCGTGGATCAGGATCGGCCGGTCGAGCTTGGCTTTCGCCTCGAGCTGGGCGAGCAGGCGGTCGACGTAGTGGATGTCCCACGGCCCCTCGACCTTCGGGATCATCACGACCTCGAGCTTCTCGCCGATCTCGGCGACGACCTGGGTGATGTCGTCGAGGAAGTAGGGGGAGGCGAGCTCGTTGACGCGCGTCCACAGCGCCGTGTCGCCGAGCTCCATCTCCTTGCCGACCTTGATCAGGCCCGCCCGCGCGGCGAGCTTGCGGTCGAGCGGGACGGCGTCCTCGAGGTTGCCCAGCAGGATGTCGACCGTCGGGGCGATGTCGGGCACCTTGGCGACCATCTTCTCGTTCGAGAAGTCCAGAAAGTGGATCATCCGGGAGGGCTTGAAGGGGATCTCCCGGATCGGCTCGGGGGCGTCGATCGCGAGCGGCTTGAAGAAGTCTCGGGGGCTGCGCAAGTGGTCTCCTCGTTTCGGCCAGGTGCGGCGCTTGTCGGTCTGTCGGTGCTAGGAGTATCGGTGATGAGCGCACGAATCCGCCTTCTTGTCGCGCTCGGCGCGGTGCTCGCAACCGTCCCCGGGGCGGCCCGCGCGGCCGGCTCGGCCTCGCCCGCGCGGGTGCGCGGCTTCGCCGTCGCGCTGGCGCCGGCCCCCGGCGATCTGGCCCTGGTCGAGCTCCGCTTCCCGTACCCCGCAGCCCACGCGCCGAGCACCCGCTCCTCGCGCTTCTCCGCGCCGGCGGCGATCGGCGCCGACTACCTCGCGGCCGCGACGGTCACGCATCCGAGAGGGGGCGGACGCGCGATGCTGGTGCTGGCGGTGAACCGCCCGACGAGCCTGATGGATCCGGCGAACGTCCGCCTGACGGCGCGGGTTCCGGTGGGGCTCGGGGCGGTGCGGCTGCTGCGGCTGACGGATCCGATCTCCCGCCCGCCCGCCGCGCCGCCGGGGCTCTGCAGGCTCGCTCGAGGCGGCACGCCGCCGGCGATGAGCGCGGTCTTCGCCCGCGGGGCCCGGGTCGCGGGCCGTGGGGCTGTCGCCGCGATCGGAGAAGCGCTGCGGCTGTCCTGCGGCGGCAGCGCTTCGCCCGACTTCCTCGCCGCCGTCAAGGGCGCGCCGGCAACGCCCTGCGGCGCCTCCGGGGGCTGTGAACCGGCGCCGGCGCCCCCGGCTCCGGGCCCGCCGCGCTGCACCCCCTGCGAACCGAAACCGGGCTTCGCGTGCCCGCTCGTCGCCTCGCCCGCGGTCTGCGTCGCGTCGCAGGAGCGGCGGGGAGCGTAATAGAGTTCCCTCACGGCGCCCCGGACCGGCCAGGAAGGCCTGCAGCGGCGCCGCCTGGACTGCCATGGGCCCGCCCTCCGGGCGCCCGAACCTCTCAAGGAGAACCCGCACAAGCCATGAGCGAGACCCATCCCGTCGAGACCGAGCAGGCCGCGCGCGAGGCGAGCGGCGCTCACCCCTACGGCCGCTACCTCGAGGAGTTCGAGGTCGGCGCCGTCTACAAGCACTGGCCCGCCAAGACCGTGACCGAGGCCGACGACCACCTGTTCTGCCTGATCACGATGAACCACCACCCCCTGCACATCAACGACGTCTACGCCGGGAAATCGCAGCAGGGCCGCAACGTCGTCGTGGGTCCGCTCGTCTACTCGCTGGCGCTCGGCATGTCGGTCAGCGACGTCAGCGGCAAGGCGATCGCGAACCTCGCGACCGAAGAGCTCAAGCACCCGGCGCCGGTCTTCCACGGCGACACCCTGTTCTGCGAGTCCGAGGTTCTGGAGAAGAAGGAGTCGCGCTCGAAGCCCGACCGCGGCACCGTCAAGGTCCACACGCGGGTCCTCAACCAGGACGGCGTGCTGGTCGCCGAGTTCAAGCGGCTGGTGCTCGTGCCGCGCCGCGAGCCCGGCGCCGAGGCCCCGGAGGGCAACGTCGAGTAGTCCCGTTGCGACGGGCGCCGCGGCCGTCATCCGTGGAATCCCGAGAGCTCTGGGCGCGTGCGTGTTGTACCCTTCGCGAGCACGCGCCCAGTGGGCGTTTTCTCAAGCGCCCGCGCCTTTCCCGCCCGGCCTTTAGGAGACGCACAGCGCGAGTCGACGAAGACCGCGAGTCAAGGAGCCGCCAGTTCCCAATGAATACCACCGTTCCCGCACCGACCAAGAACGAGCGTCTGCTGGCCTGGGTCGAGGAGGTGGCGGCGAAGACCGAACCGGACTCGGTCTACTGGTGTGACGGCAGCGCCGAGGAGTACGACGAGCTCTGCCGGCGGCTGGTGGAGGCGGGCACGTTCGAGAAGCTCTCCGAGGCCAAGCGCCCCAACTCCTACCTGGCCCTGTCCGATCCGGGCGACGTGGCGCGCGTCGAGGACCGGACCTTCATCTGCTCGCAGACCGAGCAGGAAGCCGGCCCGACGAACAACTGGCGCGACCCCGCCGAGATGCGGGAGACGCTCGGCGACCTGTTCGCCGGCTCGATGCGCGGGCGCACGATGTACGTCGTCCCCTTCTCGATGGGCCCGCTCGGCTCCGACAAGAGCTACGTCGGCGTGCAGCTGACCGACTCGACCTACGTGGCCGTCTCGATGCGGATCATGACCCGCATGGGCCAGGCGGCCCTCGACGCGCTCGGCGACGGGGAGTTCGTGCCGTGCCTGCACTCGGTCGGCATGCCGCTGCTCGACGGCGCGGAGGACGTGGCGTGGCCGTGCAACGCCGACAACAAGTACATCGTGCACTTCCCGGACACCCGCGAGATCTGGTCGTTCGGCTCGGGCTACGGCGGCAACGCGCTGCTCGGCAAGAAGTGCTTCGCCCTGCGGATCGCCTCGGTGATGGCCCGCGACGAGGGCTGGATGGCCGAGCACATGCTGATCCTCAAGCTGACCTCGCCGGAGGGGGAGGTCAAGTACATCACCGGCGCCTTCCCGAGCGCCTGCGGCAAGACCAACCTCGCGATGCTGATCCCGACGCTCGAGGGCTGGACCGTCGAGACGATCGGCGACGACATCGCGTGGATGAAGTTCCACGACGACGGGCGCCTCTACGCGATCAACCCCGAGGCCGGCTTCTTCGGCGTCGCCCCGGGGACCGGCGAGGACACCAACCCGAACGCGATGGAGACGGTCGCCGCGAACACGATCTTCACCAACTGCGCGAAGACCGACGACGGCGACGTGTGGTGGGAGGGGATGACCGAGGACGTCCCGTCGCACCTGACCGACTGGCACGGCAACGACTGGACGCCCGACTCCGACGCTCCCGCGGCGCACCCGAACGCGCGCTTCACGACCCCGGCCGCGCAGGACCCGGCGATCGCGCCCGAGTGGGAGGACCCGGCGGGCGTCCCGATCGACGCGATGCTGTTCGGCGGGCGGCGCTCGACCGTCGTCCCGCTGGTCGCCGAGGCCTTCGACTGGGAGCACGGCGTCTTCCTCGGCTCGGTGATGGGATCGGAGAAGACCGCCGCCGCCGCCGGGACCGTCGGCGAACTGCGCTTCGACCCGTTCGCGATGCTGCCCTTCTGCGGCTACGACATGGCCGAGTACTTCGCCCACTGGCTGCGGATCGGCCGCACCTCCGGGGCGAAGCTGCCGAAGATCTTCTACGTCAACTGGTTCCGCAAGGACGACGACGGCCGCTTCCTGTGGCCGGGCTACGGGGAGAACTCCCGAGTCCTGGCCTGGGTGTTCGCGCGCTGCGCCGGCCACGGCGAGGCGATCGAGACGCCGATCGGCTACGTCCCGCCGACGGGCCCCGAGGGCATCGACACGAACGGCCTGGACATCTCGGAGGGCGCGATCGAAGAGCTGCTCCGGGTCGACGTCGAGGGCTGGCGCGGGCAGCTGCCGCAGTTCCACCAGCACTTCGCGCAGTTCAAGAACCTGCCCGAGGAGCTGACCGCTCAGCTGAAAGCGCTCGAAGAGCGCCTGGCTTCCTGACCCGCGTGGAGATCCGCCCCCCGCTCCGGGCATCCGTGCCCGGTAGCGCCGGCGCCGAGCAGCGCGCCGCTGGGCGGACCATCCACGAGCGCCGCCCCCGTTGGGAGCGTGCCGACCGTCCACGGCGTGCTCCCGGCGCTCGTCTCCGACCCCGCGGCCGCGCGGGCTCCGAAGCTCTGCTTGTTGCTGTTGCTGTGACGCGGCCTCACAAGAGGCATGGTGGACTCACGCCCGCCGTTTCTCGCCCGACGTTCGGCTAGACGCGCCTAGACGTTCGTGCAGGTCGTGCGCGCGGGGGCGCGGGTCTAGACCAAAGGCCAGTACGCGAACGGGCCGCGAACGGGGAAGATCCGCTCCAGAAGCTTTCAAAGGGATGGACATCGGAGCGGGCATACACGAGACGGACGGACCGGGGGAAGGGTCGGGCGAGGTGGTCAGGCTGCTGCCGGTGGCCGTCCTGGTGCTCTCGCCCGACAGGTCCTTCCGGGCCGCCTCGACGATGCTGCTGAGCCGCCGCGGCTGCTCGGTGCTGAGCGCGGCGAGCGCGGAGGAGGCGCTCGAGCGGGCCGCCGCGGAGCCCGTCGACGTGCTCGTCGTGGAGCTGGAGGAGGAAGCCCCGGCGGGGCTGCATGCCCCGGCGGGTCTGCACGCGCGGGCCGCGGCGACGGCCCGGCTGATCGACGCGGCGGGAGCGGGAGCGGGTCGGCGCGTGGCCGCGATCGGCGTCGTCGTGGTCGGCGAGGCCGACGAGCTCGGCGAGTCGATCGAAGCTGACGCGGGGACGGCTTATCCCGTGCTCGACAAGTGGGGGCCCTTCGAGCGCCTCTACCAAGCGGTCTGCGACCGCGACCGCGCCCGCCGGCTCGTGAGGGCCGAGCGCGGGGACGAGCGGGCATGGCCCCCTCCGGCCTTCTCCCGGCGCGCCGTTTGAGTCGCTGAGGAGCGCTGCCGATAGAGCCGAAGGCCGCCCGCGCGCGAGATCGCGGCGCCGCGTGCCTGTCGAGAGATGAGCGAGGACCACATCCAGCGCGACGCGCAGCTGCTGCCGGCGGCGGTAGCCGGCATCTTCGAGGCCCACGGTCTCGCCGATCCGCGCGATCGTGCGGGGACGGTGCGGGCCGCGCGCGAACGAGCGGCGCTCGCGCTGCCCGGCTTGGCCGGGGAGGCGGACGCCCCGCGTCTGGCCGCGGCGCCGTTCGCGGGGTCGATGCTGGTGGACGCGCTCGCCGCGCGGCGGGACGCGTCCCCCGAGGCTCTGCTCGCCGTCACGGTCGAGCTGGCCGAGCTCGGCTTCGCGCCGCTGCAGCTGACGCGCGAGGCGCTGCGGGCGCCCTCGCTCGCCGCGCTGCCCCCGGCGCTCGCGCGCGCGACCGTTCTACGGGTGCTGCTCGCGTGCGCCCCCCTGCACCACGTCTCCGTGTGGTCGCGGAGCGGGGTCGGAGGGGTGCGCTGCTCGGCGCAGGCCGGCGGCGCGCGGCCCTCGGCGGCGGCGCGGCGGGTGGCTCGGGCCGTGCTGGCGGAAATCCCGCCGGAGCCGGGGGGAGAGATGCGCGCATTCGCGATCGTCCGGGCCGGCGAGCCGGTCGCGGCACTCGTCGCCCGCGCGAAGCGCGGAGGGGCCCTCCGTGCGGGCGCCTTCCTGGCCGAGGCCGAGGGCCCGCTCGCGGCGATCGAGGAGCGCGAGGCGCTGCTGGCCGGCAACGCGGCGAGCGAGCGGATGCTCCTCCAGGCCAGCGAGCGTCGCCTGACCCGGCTCGGGTACGACCTGCACGACGGGCCCCTTCAGGACCTCCTGCTGCTCGGCGAGGATCTCGCGCTGTTCCGGCGCCAGCTCGCCGTCGTGCTCGACGGCCGGCGCGGCGAGAAGCTACTCGGTGGGCGGCTGGACGATCTCGATGCCCGGCTCCTCGCGCTCGAGTCCGCCCTGCGCCGCATCTCGACCTCGGTCCACTCGGCGGTGCTCGTCACGCGCCCGTTCGGGGATGCGCTCGGGGACCTGCTGGACGCCTTCGCCGCGCGCAGCGGCATCGAGCCGGAGCTCGAGTGCGAGGGCGATCTGGAGTCGATCTCGACCTCGCAGCGCCTGGCGGTCCTGAGCGTCGTCGGGGAGGCTCTCAACAACGTCCGCGAGCACGGGGAGGCGAGCGCGGTCGGCGTCTCGATCAAGCTCGGCCGGCACGGCCTGCGCGCGCGCGTGCGCGACGACGGCCGCGGCTTCGACGTCGAGCGGGAGCTGCTCAGGGCCGCGCGGAACGGTCATCTCGGCCTCGCGGGGATGCACGAGCGGGTGCGCCTGCTCGACGGGCACTGCCGCGTGGACAGCGCGCCCGGCGGCCCGACCGAGGTGACGCTCGTGCTGCCGCTCTGGGAGGCGCCGGCCGCGGAGGGGCGCTCGGACGTCGCGGGCTCGGCCGGCTGAGACTCAGCCGCGGGCGTCGGCGAGACCGTGCTCGAAGGCGTAGCGGACCGCGGCGCTGCGGTTGCTGACGCCGAGCTTGCGGTAGATGTTCGTGAGGTGGAACTTCACCGTGTGCTCGCTGACCCACAGCTCTGAGCTGATCGTCCTCGTCGTCTTGCCGTCGGCGACGGCCGCCAGGATCGTCGCCTCGCGCTCGGTCAGCGCCGCCGTCTCGGCGCCGCTCGCCGCGGCCTCCGCGGCGGGCCGGTGGAACATCGTGTAGCCGGCTGCGACCTGACGGACGACCGACGGGACGTCGAGCGCGCTGACGCTCTTGAGCACGTAGCCGCTGGCGCCCGCGGCGATCGCGGCGTCGATCGCCGAGCGCTCCTCCGAAGCGGTCAGGAGCACGGCCTTGACCTCCGGCGCGGCGGCCTTGATCGCGCGGATGCACTCGACGCCGTCCAGCCCGGGCATGCGCAGGTCCATCAGCACGACGTCGGGCGCCCGGCGCTCGACCAGCGGGGGCACTTCGGTACCCTCGCGCGCCTCGCCGACGACCTCGATGTCCTCGCACGACTCGAGCGTGCGTCGCAGCCCCTGGAGGATCAGGGGGTGGTCGTCCGCGATCAGTACCTTGATTGTCCGGTCCACGCTGCGCTCGCTGCGGAGGTTCCGCTGCTGGTGCATCGGCGCGAGGCGCCGGGGACTTGAAGTCCCGGCGGACTAGTCGTGATGCGTCTCGCCCGCCGCGGCGGGCGGCCGCGACTCCTCTGCGAGCGAGGTGATCGTCAGGGCGCCACGAGCCGAGGACTCGAGCACCTCCGTCGCCTCCTCGAGCGAGCGGGCGTAGAGCTCGACGAGCAGGTGGACGATGATCCGGGCGTCGTCTTCGTGCTTGTGGAAGCGGACGTGGGTGAAGAACTCGCGCACGCCGTGGTCGCCGAACGCCGCGTAGGACAGCGAGTCGCCGGCCTCGGGCCCGGAGCAGCTCTCGACGTCTTCGGAGTCGACCGCGACGGTGCAGGAGGCGACCCAGGGGGTGCCCGCGATCATCCGTTCCCAGCGGTCCTCGATCGGCTCGACGCGACCGTTGTTGAAGCCGAGGTGGGGTTGGTCGTGCATGCAGTCCAGGCACTGCACGACCGCCTCCTGAAGCTCGTCGACGACTTCGGCCCGCTCGCCGGTGTCGGGGTCGATCTTGTGGATGCCCTCGTAGTGGACCTGGACCTCGAGATCCTGCGACCAGCAGCGATAACAGCGCAGCCAGCTGCGGGCACTGGTCTCTGCCATCGAGCCCTCCATGAGGAGCATTGTAGGCGCCGCGGGACGCTGCGCCGGGTTGGTGGGAGCCGGACGCCTGCGCGCCCGGCTCCCACCTGGCCCGTCAGTGCTTCTTCTTCTTGACCTTCTTGGGCTTGAGCTTCACGTGCACCGTCTTGCGGCCGACGACCGTTCCGTTCGCGGTCTTCGTCGTGAACTTGATCGTCAGGTGCAGCGTGCCCTTCATGTGCGCGAGCTTGCTGCGGTACTTGCGCGAGATCTTGATCACGAGCTTGCCCTTGCCCGCCGTCTTGAGCTTCGCCGAGCCCTTGCCCAGCAGCTTCGGCGTGTGCTTCTTCTTTTTCCTGCCCGCCGCTTCGGCCACTTCGATCTGCACCGATCCGGTCGAGGAGATCGTCCCGAGGTCCGGTCCGGTGAACAGTTCACCCGCCATCAGGCAGGGGAAGCCGCATTCGAACGGGACTTCGACTTCACCTTCGTGGATCGTGCCGGCTTCGGAGAAGTCGACGTCTTTCGCGAGTTCGCTCGCCGGCGGGTAGGTCGTTTTGCCGGCGCTCCCGTTGTGAGCCGCGTCTCCGGCATAGGTCGCCGTGATCGACGGGAGCGAGCTCGCGGTGGTGGGTGGGAGATAGGTCACCGAGCAGCTCGACGTGTTCGGCGATGCCGGTGTCGGCGTCAGCGTGCAGCTGTTGCCGAGGAACGTGCCGCCGCTCGAGCTGCCGAAGCCAACCGCGCCCGTCGGGTTTTTCGCGGCGATGCCGGCCGCGTCCGCGACGGTCGCCGTGCACGTGTCCGAAGCGGTCGCGATCACGAGGTTGCAGATCACCTGGGTGACGGTCGGGTGCGGGCACGTCGTGCCGCATGCGCCGCCTTCGATCAGGGTTGTGAGCTTGGAAGCGAGTTCGCCGCTCGAGGCGTCGAGCGCCGAGCCGCCCGAGAGGCCTGCCCAGTATTCCCAGTAGTGCAGGTACCCGTGGGCCCCGCCGAAGAACTCGACGTCCTCGAGCGGCTTGCCGTCGGCGGCGAGCATCTGGGCGATCGGAATGATCTGAAGGTTCGTTTTCGCTCCCCACGTCGTTCCCGGTATGCCCTGTTTGCCGGGCGCTTCTTTGCCGGTGTTGAACGGGTTTTCGATGTTGCCAGTTTCCTCATTCGGTCCCCACAGCGCTTCCGCGAGACCCTGGTTGAGGTTTTCGTCGTGAGGCACGTTGTCGGCGATCAGGACGATCTCGTGGCGAGCCCCCGCGCGCCAAGCGACGTTTGGGTTCGTGTCGGCCTCGTAGAGGGCCCGACCGTAGGATTCGGGCAGGTCCCCGCCGGACCCGATCGTCAGGCGGTTGATGGCAGCCTGCGACGCGCCTTGGTCGGTGCTCATCGGCTGGAGCAGTTCCCAAGCCTTTTCGGTGTTTTCTTCAAATTCTTTTTCGGTCGGTTCGCCCCCGAGGTATTCCTGTCCGTTCCAATCCGGCACGTCTTCGACTCTGGAGACGCCGAACGCGACGTTCGGAAGCGACGCCGCGAGCGCGGCCATCACCGAGGAGATTTTTTCTTTCGCTTCTTCGAGCTCGCCCGTCATCGAGCCGCTCGTGTCGAACACGAACATCACATCGGTAGAGGACGGAGGCGCCGCCGCCGAAGCGCTGCCGGCGGCGAGCGTCATCGATCCCGCCGTCAGTGCCGCGACGATCGCCAACACGATCGCGCCCCGTATTCGCACACTTGTACTTCGAGTCACACCCAGTCGCATCAGCAAGTCCTCCAGTCCGGTTTCTCGGCCGCCCTCACCCGACCTCTGAGGCGATCGATCCTAGGGGACGGATCGGCCGCCGGCTCACGCCGATGGCCGATCGTACGTAGATCGGGCGTACCCGCCGGGAACGGCGCGGCGGTGGCCGGCGGGCCGCTAGTGCGACCGCTTGCCGACCTGGGTGACGAGCGTGACGGTGGGCGCGCCGGAGCCGATCGTCGCCGCTTTCACCTTGAAGCTCAGCTTGCCCTTGCGAAGTCCGCTCACCGTGAGGATCGTGAACGTTTCGCTCGTCGTCGATTTGACGGAGAGCTTGCGCACGTGGCGGGAGGCCTTCGCGATCAGCTTGCCGTGGCTCGTCAGCTTCAGGCCGCCGATCGTGAACTTGTCGAGCGGGCTGGCCCATGTGAGCGCGATCTGAAGCGATTTCGTGTTCGCGCCGATCGCCACCGCGTGGGTCTTGCTCGCGCCCGCCTTCAGCGTGTCCTTGAACGTCTGGGGCGGCGTCTGGCAGGTGATCGCGGCGCCGATTTCGTTCATCACCGACTGCAGTTCGCTCGAGTCGGTCAGGGGGAAGAAGCGCCCGCCCGTTTCGCTCGCGATCGCCTGCAGCCGAGCCTGGTCTTCGGAGGTGCCGACGCCGGCGCTGAAGCCGATCACGTAGGTCGGGACCTTGTGGGTGAGGTGCCCGTTGTTGTAGGTCCCGATGTCGTGGCCCCCGTCGGTCAGGAAGATCCGCGCCTGGGCGCCCGGGTTTTCGGTGTCCGAGAGGGCAAACGCCGCGTTGTAGTCGGTGCCCCCGTTGTCGGCCTTGATCTTCGCTTCCATCGCGCTCGCCATCGCCGCCGAGTTGGCGCCGACGGCCTCCGGCGGGAACAGCTGGTCCGCGGCGGGGGTGGACGCTTCGGCGAAGAAGTTCCCGCCGAACTCGAGCGCCCCCAGCGTCGTCGTCGCGGGCAGCGTCGAGATCAGCAGCTTCAGGCCCTTCACGCGCAGGGTGCCCGGGTCGGTCACCGCCATCGAGCCGGAGTCGTCGACGATCGCCTCGATGTTCGTCGCGGCGGTGCAGGCGGCCGCGCTGCGGGCGCGCGCCCCGGCGCTGCCGGCGGGGACGAGCAGAGCTGCGACGAGAGCAGCGGCGGCGAGCGTGGCCGCGGACATCCTGGCAAAGGCTTTCATCTGCGAACCCCCCGGTTGCGCGAAGTGGACGTGAACGAGCAGCCTATAGCGGGGTCAGGCGTCCCGTCGCCGGGCGGACGATCGTCCGAGCGGCTCAGCCGAACGTGAACGCGAACGCGCTGACGCCGGGGGCGAAGCGCAACGAGAGATGGCCGCGGCGCTCGCTCGGCAGCGAGACGAGCGAGTAGAGGCGCTGGCGGCGGACCGTCACGACGCCGCCGTGCACGTCGGCGCCCGCGTCGGCTCGGGAGATCGGCCTGCCGTTCAGCAGCACCTGCACCGGCAGCGGCCGTTCGCCGGGGGAGCTCAGCACGAGGTAGACGTTGCGCGCCTGGAACTCGACGTCGACGCCCGCCCCAGCCACCGCCGTCGCGGGCTGTTCGGCGATCCGCCAGCTGCCGCTGAGCGCGAACTCGTTGAGCGCCAGTTCGCCCGTGAACGGGCCCCCGTAGTCGTGCAGGCCGTTCTCGGGCGCGCGCATCCAGCCTTCGGCGCGGGCCGTGCCTAGGTAGGTCTCGGGCGTCGTCCGCTGCGAGGGGACGACGACGCCGGAGGGCCGGCCCCGCCCGCCGAGCAGGGCCCCTTTTTCGGCCAGCAGCGCGCGGATCGCGGTTTCCGTCTTGTCGTAGTCGCCCTCGCCGAAGGCCGCGTAGCGGACCTGCCCGCGGGCGTCGATCAGGTAGTCGGCCGGCCAGTACTCGTTCCCGTACGCGTTCCAGGTGCCCATTTCGTTGTCCTGTGCGACCGGGTAGCGCAGCCCGAACTGCCCGATCGCGTCGCGCACGTTGGCGGCGTCCTTCTCGAACGCGAACTCGGGCGTCTCGACGCCGACGATCGTCAGCCCGTCGCGCCGGTAGGCCGCGTCCCAGGCCTTCAGGTAGGGCAGCGTGCGGATGCAGTTGATGCACGTGTAGGTCCAGAAGTCGACCAGCACGACCCGGCCCCGCAGCCCCCCGAGCGAGAGCGCTTTGTCGCCGGGCGTGTTGAACCACTGCTCGGTGCCGGTGAACTCGGGCGCCGGCCCGAGCGCGCGCAGCGAGCGCGCGGCGGCAAGCAGCGTCGACTGCGGCGCCCCCCTGGCGGCGACCTTCACCGTGCTCGCCGAGCCGTGGCAGGAGGAGGCGCCGTTGGCGGGCGCGAACTTCGCCCGCCTGCCGGTGATCTCGTGCAGCCTCCCGGTCACTTCCCCCGAGCACTCGAGCGCCGCCGTGAGGTTCACGTCGGGGATCTTTTCGGCGACGAGCTTGTCGAAGCTCACGTCGAGGTTGGTGAGGATCGCGACGGCGGTGAGGATCATCACGACGCCGAGCGCCCGCTGCAGGGCCGGCCCGCGGCCGGCGCGGCGGATCCGCTCGAACAGCGAGCGCCCGCCGAGTGTCAGCGCCAGCAGCACGACGGCCGAGCCGCCCGCGTAGGCGATCGCGAGCACGACGGTGCGCCCCGAGGCCGCGCTGACCGAGATCACCGCGGCGAGGATCGGGCTCGCGCAGGGCGTGTAGACGAAGCCGAGCGCGCCGCCGACGAGCAGGCCCGACCAGAAGCCCTCGCCGCCGTCGCGCGGCCCGAAGCGCGCGAGGCGCGACAGCGGAGCCTCCAGGCGCGCGCTCAGGCCGGGTGCGAGCAGGACCACCCCGAACGCGAGCAGCACGGCGATCGCGAGGTCGCGCAGCGGATCGCTGCCGAGCCCGACGCCGTCGACGACGTTCGCGAGGCCGACGATCGTGACCGTGAACGTGACCGACAGCCCGAGCACGATCCCGAGCGGCCGCCGCCGCCCGCCGACGCCGCCGGCCGAGAGCAGCGCCGGGAGCACGGGCAGGACACACGGCGACAGGGCCGTGCCCGCTCCGGCGAGGATCGCGAACCCGATCAGGACGGTCATCTGCTCTTGCCTTCAGTCCCGCGTGCCGGTGAACCGTTACACGCCCCCGTCGCGTGGGCGCCGCTTCGGCGCGGTCTCAGCCGGGGGCGCCGGCGCGCAGGGTGCGTTCGAAGTCGGTCTTGGGGATCGGCCCCAGGCACGGCGAGGCCGCGCCGGCCGAGCGGTAGCGCTCGAGCCCGCCCTGCACGTCCTGCTCGGAGCCGACCGCCGTCAGCTCGTCGAGGAACCCGTCGGAGATAGCGGCCTGCATGCCCTCCAGGTCCCCGGCGGCGGCGTCGTAGGCGGCGATGTCGGCGTCGAAGCCGGTGCGCTCGATCATCGCGCGGTAGAAGGGCAGCCCGAAGTAGGGGATCAGGTCTTTCCGCATCGCCGCGTAGGCGCCCGCGCGATCCTCGGTCGCCGCTCCGGGGACGGCGGCGACGATGTCGAAGCCGTCGATCGACTTGCCGGCGCGCTCGCGGCCCGCCGTCACCTCGGGCACGACGACCTCGGCGATGTAGCGGGGGTTGCAGAGCCACAGCACGACGCCGTCGGCGATCTCGCCGGCCAGGCGCAGCATCGCGGGGGAGAGGGCGGCGATGTAGATCGGCAGGGCGGGGCGGGCTTCGATCCCCATCAGCTGGAAGCCAGTCCGCCACTTCTCGCCCGCGGGCGGGGGCTCGCCGTGGAGGATCGCGCGGACGATCGAGGCGTACTCGCGCATCTCCGCGACCGGCCGGTCGATCGTCTGGCCGTGCCAGCCCTCGACGACTGGGCGGTGCGAGACGCCGAGGCCGAGCGTCAGGCGCCCCCCGGAGAGCTCGTCGATCGTCGCGGCCGTCTGGGCCATCGTCGCGGGCGTGCGGGTGTAGATCGGCACGACGCCGGTGCCGACCCTGATCCTGCTCGTCGCCAGCGCGTAGACCGTCAGCACGGTCAGCGACTCGCGGCCGGCGACGTGGGTCACGTAGACGGACTCGTAGCCGAGCGACTCGGCGAGCTTGACGCGCTCGACAGCCTCGGGCAGCGAGCGTCCGGTGGAGATGAAGCAGCCGGTCGCCATGACGCCGCGCAGCATATGCGCTCGGCGTCCCCCGGAGGGACGCTCAGCGGCGCAGCATCACGTAGACGACGCTCAGCGCGACGGCGATCTGGCCGAACGCGAGCGCCGTGCCGAGGTTCGTCGCCCCCAGCGCCCCCGCGAGCGCGCTCGCGAGCACGAAGGCGCCGATGATGGTCAAGAGGTCGCGGGTCATCCTCGGGCAGTCTCCCCGGCCGCGCGCTCGAGCGCGCCGACGAGCGCCGCGGTGTCCAGGCCCGGGTCCTCGGCGGAGAGGAGCCGTTCGGCCTCGGCCCGGCCGCCGAGGGCGCGCACCCCGCGCTCGCCGTACTCGACGGCGAAGTCGGCGAGCGCCCCCGCGCGGCGCGCCCGCAGGCGGTGCGCCGGGAGGTCGAGCTCCGCGCGGTGAGCGTCGAGCGCGTCGATCAGCTCCTCGATCCCGCTTGCGGGGGGCAGCGAGGAGACGGCGACGACCGCGGTCGAGCGGCTGCCCAGGGAGCGCAGCGCCGCGCTGAGGTCGCGGCGCGTGCTCATCGCCAGCTGCCCGAGGTCGGCCTTCGTCACGACGAGCACGTCGGGGATCTCCATGATCCCGGACTTCAGGAACTGCAGGGCGTCGCCGCTGCCCGGCTGCACGACGACCGCGACCGTGTCGGCGACGTCCGCGATCTCGGTCTCGGCCTGTCCTACGCCGACGGTCTCGATCACGACCACGTCGAATGCTGCGGCGAGCGCCCGCGCGGCGTCACGCGTCGGCCGGGCGAGGCCGCCGAGCCGCTCGCCCGCGGCCGTCGAGCGGATCAGCACGCCGCGGTCGGCGGGGTCGAACTCGATCCGCGCGCGGTCCCCGAGCAGCGAGCCGCCCGAGCGGCGCGAGCTCGGGTCGACCGCGAGCAGGGCGACGGTCCGCCCGCGGGCCCGCCAGGCGGAGATCAGCGCCGAGAGCAGCGTCGACTTCCCCGCCCCGGGCGGCCCGGTCACGCCGACGACGTGGCCCGGGGCCTCGCCGCCGAGCGCCGCGGGGGAGATCTCGGCCAGCAGCGCGGCGCCCGCCGCGCGGTCGGCCGGGGCGGTGCTCTCGAGCAGGTTCAGCGCCGGGGGCGCCGCGCTCAAGTCCCGCTCGCGCAGCCGCGCGCCGAGCGCCGAGCCGGCGTCGCTCACGCCGCGCCGTCGGCCACCGCGACCGGGGTGCGCTCGGCTTCCTCGGCGAGCATCGCGAGGATGTCGCGCATGATGCGCGTGATGTCGAAGTCCTTCGGGGTGTAGACCGCCGCGACTCCCGCGGCCTTCAAGGGCGCGACGTCCTGGTCGGGGATGATCCCGCCGACGATCACGGGGACGTCCACGCCCGCCTCCCGCAGCGCGTCGATCACGGCCGGGATCAGCTCGCGATGCGAGCCGGAGAGGATCGAGAGACCGATCACGTGGACGCCCTCCTGCAGCGCCGAGGCGGCGATCTGGGCGGGCGTCAGCCGGATCCCCTCGTACACGACGTCCATGCCGGCGTCGCGTGCCCGCACGGCGATCTGCTCGGCGCCGTTTGAGTGCCCGTCGAGGCCGGGCTTGCCGACCAGGATCTTCGGGCGGCGCCCGAGCTTCTCGGCCAGGCGGGCGACCTCGGACTGCAGCCCGGCGAGATCGGCGTCCGGCGTGGCCGCGGCGGCCTCGCCGACGCCGGTCGGCGCCCGGTAGCTGCCGAACACCTCGCGCAGGGTCCGCGCCCACTCGCCGGTCGTCGCGCCCGCCCGGGCGGCCGCGATCGTCGGCTCCATCAGGTTCGTCGCGCCGTCGGTCTCGCGCGCGGCCTCGGTCAGCGCCGCGAGCGCCGCGTCGACGGCGGCCTGGTCGCGCTCGGAGCGCCAGCGGCGGATCGCCTCGATCTGCTCGGCCTCGACGGCCTCATCGACGACGAGGATCCCGCCCTCGGCGTCGGCCGTCAGCGGGGACTCCTCGGTCTCGGCGAAGCGGTTCTGGCCGACGACGGTCTGCTCGCCCGACTCGATCCGGCGGATCCGCTCGCGGTGGGAGTCGACGAGCGCGGCCTTCATGTAGGGGACCGCCTCGACCGCGCCGCCGTGCTCGGCGACGACGGCCATCTCGGCCTTCGCGCCGTCGAGGAGCTCGGCGACGAGGCCTTCCATCACCTTCGAGCCCTCGAAGATGTCCGGGTACTCGAGGATGTCGGTCTCATACGCGAGCACCTGCTGGATGCGCAGCGACCACTGCTGATCCCAGGGGCGCGGCAGCCCGAGCGCCTCGTTCCAGGCCGGCAGCTGGATCGCGCGTGCGCGCGCGTCGCGCCCGAGCGTGACGGCGAGCGCCTCGAGCACGATCCGCTGGACGTTGTTCTCGGGCTGGGCCTCGGTCAGGCCGAGCGAGTTGACCTGCACGCCGTAGCGGAAGCGCAGGCGCCGCTCGTCGGTGACCCCGTAGCGCTCGCGGCCGAGCTCCTCCCAGAGGATCGACATCGCGCGCAGCTTGGCGTGCTCCTCGACGAAGCGCACCCCGGCGTTGACGAAGAAGGAGATGCGGCCGAAGACCTTTTCCATCTGGTCGGCCGGGACCCGTTCGCGGGCCGCGTCGAGCACCGCGATCGCGTTGCTCATCGCGTAGGCGATCTCCTGAACGGGGGTCGCGCCGGCCTCCTGCAGGTGGTAGGAGCAGATGTTGATCGGGTTCCACTTCGGGACGTGCTCGACGGTGTAGGCGATCATGTCCGCGATCAGCCGCATCGAGGCGGCCGGGGGGAACGCGTAGGTGCCGCGGGCCAGGAACTCCTTGATGATGTCGTTCTGGGTCGTGCCCTGGAGCTGCTCCTGGGCGACTTCCTGGTCCTCGGCGGCGACGATGTAGAGCGCCAGCAGCCAGGCGGCCGTCGCGTTGATCGTCATCGAGGTGTTCATCTCGCCGAGCGGGATGCCGTCCATCAGCGCGGCCATGTCGCCGCGGTGGGAGACGGGAACGCCGACCTTGCCGACCTCTCCCCGCGCCAGCTCGTCGTCGGGGTCGTAACCCGTCTGGGTGGGGAGGTCGAAGGCGACCGAGAGGCCGGTCTGGCCCTTCTGGAGGTTGCGGCGGTACAGCTCGTTGGAGGCCTTGGCGGTCGAGTGGCCCGCGTAGGTGCGCATCATCCACGGGCGGTCCGGCTCGGGCAGGCGCGTCTGATGGTCGGAGCTCATGGCCGTAATTGTACGGTCGCGCGGCTGCCTCTATCCTGGCGGGCATGGAGCAGACGGTCGAGGCGCCGCGCTTGGAAGGCCCGGGGAGCGGCCTCGGCGGGGCCTGGCGGGTGATCGTTCGCAACGACGATCACAACACCTTCGAGCACGTCGCCAACACCCTCGCCCGCTTCATCCCGGGCGTCAGCCTCAAGCGCGGCATGGAGATCGCGAACGTGATCCACTCGACCGGCCAGGCGATCGTCTACAGCGGCCACCAGGAGGCCGCCGAGCACTACTGGGAGCAGCTGAAGGGGGCGGGACTGACGATGGCCCCGCTCGAGCAGGCCTAGCGGTGCCGCGCACGGTCGCCGCCGCGGTCGCGCACGAATGCGCCGAGACGCCCTCCGGCTGGCGCTGAGCCGCCTCGGGCTCGCGGAGCTGCTCGCCTCGCTCGGCGCCGAGCTGCCGGTGCTCGCGGCGCCGCTGGCGGGAGGCGCAGGCACTACCGAGCTCGTGGCGGCGGCTGCCCGCGCGGGCAGCCTCGGCTTCCTCGGCGGCGGCTATGAGACGGCCGCGACGCTGGCCGCCGAGATGGCCGCCCTGCGCGCCGGCGGCCACGCGTTCGCCGTCAACCTGTTCGCGCCCGCCCCGCTGCCGGTCGATCGCGCGGAGTTCGAGCGCTACGCCGGCGAGATCGCCCCCGAGGCGGAGCGGCTGGGCGTCTCGCTGGAGGCGGCGGCGCCGCGCGAGGACGACGACGGGTGGAGCGCGAAGATCGAGGTTCTGCTCGCCGACCCGCCGCCGCTGGTCAGCTTCACGTTCGCGATCCCGCCGGCGGACGACCTGAGATCGCTGCGTGCGGCCGGTGTGACGCTCGCGCAGACGGTCACCTCGATGGCGGAGGCCGAGCTGGCCGAGCGGGCCGGAGTCGACGTCCTGATCCTGCAGGGCGCCGACGCGGGCGGCCACTGGGGCACGTTCACACCGGGCGAGCCGCCCGACGCGCCGGCGCTAGGCGATCTCCTCGCCGCGTTGGCGGGCCGTTCGCGCCTACCCCTGATCGCGGCGGGCGGTGTCGGTACGGCACGCGACGCCGCCGGCCTGCTCGCGGCGGGCGCCGCGAACGTCATGGTCGGCACGGCGCTGCTGCTCGCCGATGAGGCCGGCACGGTCGCCGCCCATCGCGCCGCGCTGAAGGAGGCCGGCCGGGAATCGGTCGTGACGAGGGCGTTCACGGGGCGCCCGGCGCGGGGCCTGCGCAACGGCTTCATCGAGCGCCACGAGCCGGGCGCGCCGCTCGGCTATCCCGCGATCCACCACCTGACCTCGCCGCTGCGCCGTGCGGCGGCCGCCGCGGGGGACCCGGAGAGGCTGCACCTGTGGGCGGGCACGGGGTTCCGCGCGGCACGCGAGGCGCCCGCCGGGGAGATCCTCAGAGAGCTGTCGGGCGCCTAGCGAGCTGACGCGCGACGCCGGGCTTTGCTCAGGCGGCGTCGCCGACGGCGTGGCCGTTCGGCCCGTGGCCGTTGCCGGCCGCGACGGGGGCGGCGCCGTTCGCCGTGACCTGGCCGGCCGCGGTCTGGTCCCACCAGCCGTAGAGGACCGGCACCTGGTACCAGCCGGAGTGGCGAGCGCGGAAGTAGGTCATCTCCTCGCCCTCCCAGTAGCGCTCCCAGTCGAGTTTGTCCTCGAAGGCGGCGAACTGCTGGAACTTGTAGCGGTCGTCGCGGGCGCGGTAGACCGCGTAGGAGCTCGCGCCGTAGCGGAGCGCCACGGCGGCGGCCTCGTTCAGCGCCTCCTCGAAGCCGTCGCCGCGGAAGCCCGTCGCGTACCAGGGGACGATCACCACGCCGGCCATCACGCACCGACCTCCGCGTGGATCGCACCGGGGCCCTCGGCCGTCTTGCCCTGGCCCTCGGAGTCGGCGCCGACGAGGATCGAGATCTTGCCGAGGTGCTTGTTTTCGAGCATCAGCTGGTGCGCTTCGGCGACGCCCTCGAAGCCGAGCGTGCGCCACAGCACGGGCCGGATCTGGCCGCTCTCGATCAGCTCGTTGGCCTTCATGCACTCGTACGCGTTGGCGAAGTGCGAGCCGAGGATCTCCTTCTGGCGCATCCACAGGACGGCGACGTTGAAATCCACGTCGATGCCCGTGGTGCCCGCGCAGATCACGACTTTGCCGAACGTCTTGGCGGTGAAGACGGAGACCGGGAGGGTCGCTTTGCCGACGTGCTCGAAGACGATGTCGGGGGCGTCGCCGAGGATCTCTTTGACCCGCTTGGCGAAGCCCAGCGCGACCTTCGAGCGTTCCTTCTCCTCGTCGGCCGTCTCGCCGCCCTTGCGCATCATCCCCGCGAACTCGCCGCGGTCGATGTAGTCGACGGCGCCGAGGCGCTTGACGAGCTCGCCCTTCTCCGCCGAGGAGACGACTCCGACGCAGTTGGCGCCGGCGGCCTTGCAGATCTGCGTGGCGAACACTCCGAGGCCGCCCGCGGCGCCCCAGATCAGGACGTTCGAGCCGGCCTGCAGGTTGCAGCGGGTGATCAGCATCCGGTAGGCGGTGAAGTAGACGAGGCCGTAGGAGGCGGCCTCCTCCCAGGTCAGCGACTGGGGCTTGGGAAGCAGCTGCTGGGCCTGGACCTTCGTGAACTGGGCGAAGGAGCCCCACGTCGTCTCGTAGCCCCAGATCTTCTGCGAGGGGGCGGCCATCGGGTCGAGGCCGTGGACCTCGGGGTCCTCGTAGGAGGCCTGGTTGCAGTGCACGACGACCTCGTCACCGGGCTTCCAGCGGGTCACGCCCGCGCCGACCTTCCAGACTACGCCCGAGGCGTCCGAGCCGCCGATGTGGTGGCCGTACTCGGGGTGGTCGCCGTACTTCATGACCGACACGGGCTTGCCGAGCGCCGCCCAGACGTTGTTGTAGTTCACGCCCGCGGCCATCACGCGCACGATCACCTCGAAGGCGCCGGGCTCGGGGACGTCGACCTCCTCGACCTGGAAGGCGTCCTTCGGTTCCCCGTAGCGCTCCTCGCGGATCACCCAGGCGGCCATCGTGGCGGGCAGCTCGCCGGGCTCGACGTCGACGGAGGACACTTGCTGAAGATCGATTGCCACGGGCCTATGAACCTCGCGTGTTCGGGGACAAGTTGCGAGCAGCATCCTACCCGGCCCGTTGTCGAGCGGGCGAGCCGCTCCCGGGCCGGGCGCTCCAGGGCGCGGCCGATGGGGCGGACGTTCGACCGAGCGATGCCCGAGGTGTGCTGTAGCTTGCCCCGCATGGCCAGGCGACGGGGGGTGCTGCTCGGAACGCTGCTCGCGCTCGGGCTGATCGTCGCTCCGGCCGGGGCGACGGAAACGACCGTCGACTGCGCCGAACTGCAGAGCGCGCTGAGCGGAGCGAAAGCGGGCGACAGGATCGTCCTCGACGAACTCTGCAAAAGCGGGTTCCCCTACAAACTGCCCTCGCTCCCGGTGACGCTGGCCGGCACGCCCGGGGCTGGCTTCGACGGGGGCACCACGGCACAGCTGGAAGGCACCAAATCGACGCCGACGATCGAAGGTCTGATCTTCGAGAACGCGACGAACCCGGCCGTGGAAAGCGGCGGCGCGCTGACCCTGAACGTCGTCGGCGCCCCGGCGACCGTGACCCTCCTCAACGACAGGTTCGTCAACGACCACGCTCCGAACGGGGAAGGCGGCGGCGCGCGGATCAACACCGACCCCGCGCTCGTTACGGTCACAGGCACGACGTTCAGCGGCAACAGCGCGGGCGGGCCGGGCGGAGGCCTCGTGGTCTACGCCGGGGAAGCCAAGCTGAGCGCGGACACGTTCACCGGCAACACCGCGAGCGGCCCGTCCGGGGGCGGGGGCGGGCTGGTCGTGTCAGCGGTCGGAGCACCGATCTCGCTCTCGGCCTCGGAATTCAGCGGCAACTCGGCGACGGACGGGGGCGGGGGCGCGGTGCTCGAAAACCAGGCCTTCCCCGTCGGCTTCGTCATCACGGGCAACACGTTCAGCCACAACACCGTCGCGGACGCCGCCGGCGAAAGCAAAGACTCGCGCGGCTACCTCGGCGGAGGTCTGTCGCTGTTCGAGGACTCGGCCGAACCGACGAGCGTGGTGCAGAGCGGGAACGTGTTCGACTCCAACAGCGTGAGCTTCAAAGCGGCGCCGGTCTCGGCGATGGGCGGCGGCGAGTCCGCCACGCACGTCGCGCTGACGAGCACGGGCGACCGCTTCACGAACAACACCCTGCAGTCGCCGAGCGAAGCGAAAAACACGAAAGCGGAACACGTCTGGGGCTGGGGCGCGGGCCTTTCCGTGACCGAGTGCGGCGATCCGAGCGAAGCGTCCACCACCGCCCCGAGCGTGGTCTCGACCCTGACCGACGCGGTCGTGGCTCACAACACCCTCCTGAGCGGGCCGAGCGCCAACGGGGCCGGCATCTACGTCGGCTTCGTCTGCGCCACCGCCTACACGGCCCTGCAGGTCGCGGACTCGACGATCTCGGGCAACCTCATCTCGGGGGCGGCGGGGCCGGTGGCCGGGATCAGCGGCGGGCCCCGGGACACCCTCGGCCTCGCGAACACGATCCTCGCGGGAGACTCGGGTCCCGAGCTCGGCGGCTTCAACGGGCTGGCGGGCGTGACGGCGAGCTACAGCGACGTCTGCTCGGGCGCCGCTCCGTTCGCCGGCACGGGCAACGTCTGCGCCGACCCGAAGCTCGCCGCGCCGGGCAGCGGGGACGTCCACGAGACGGCCGCGAGCCCGACGCTCGAGGCCGGCTCCAACGCGCTCGTGCCCGGGGGCCTCGCCACGGACGCCTACGGCGGCCCGCGCATCCTCGGACCGCTCGGCTGCAGCGCGAGGCCGGCGGCGGTCGTCGACATCGGCGCCGCCGAGTACGCCTACCCGGTGCCGCCCTGCGTGCCTCCCGCGCCGCTGGGTCCGGTGATCTCCGACCTGAAGCAGAGCGCGAGCAAGTGGCGCGTGGGCGGCGCGGCGGCCCACCTCAGCTCGCGCCCGATAGCCCACATCAAGCGCCCGCCGGTCGGGACAACCTTCACCTTCACGCTCGACAGGGCCGCGGTCGTGACGCTGCGGTTCACGACCGTCGTCCCCGGCCGGCGCGTCGGTCGGCGCTGCGTCGAGCAGAGCAAGCGAAACCGCCACAAGAAGCGTTGCTCGCGGACGATCACGGCGGGCGTCCTGAGCTTCAACGCCCACGCCGGAACCGACAAGATCCGCTTCTACGGCGTCCTCTCGGGCCACCGGCGCCTTCGACCGGGTGCGTACACGATGACGGCGACGGCCACCGCGTCGGGCCTCTCAGGCGCGGCCCGGACGCTGCACTTCACGATCGTACGCTGAGACGCTTCAGTCGCTCGACGGTGGATCGCGCAGCTCGCGGCGCCAGACGAGACGCAGGCCCGACCAGTCCTCGTCGATCGCGGCGACCTTCACGTCGACGATCCCCAGCGGCAGGGCCAGGTCGCGGATGTCCTGCTCGCGGATGTCGCTCTCGTGACCGGCGGCGCGGCGGGGCCAGGCGACCCACAGGGCGCCCTCGGGGAAGATCCGCTGCGCGAGCGGCTCGATCGCGCCCGCGAGTTCCTCTAGCGCCCGCACGAACACGATCGTGACGTCCTGCGCGGCTCCGGCCTTGCCCGGGGCCGAGGCGGTCGGGGCCGGTCTCGCGCGCTTCTCGACGGCGCCCTCGGGCAGTTCCCCGGCCGACCAGCCGGAGGGCGAGCCGAGCAGCAGCAGTCGCCCGCCGGGCTTGACGCCGAGCTTCTTCCACAGCGGGGTGCCCGAGTAGCCGGCCACCGGGCGATTATCCAGGCGGGGCCGCAGGCGCGGGTGCCGCTCGCTGCAGCTAGACGCCGACGGTCTCAGCCAGCCGCGAGGCTTCGGGCGAGCCCTCGGGCACGGCGAGTGTCTCGGCCGGCGCGGGGGTCGGCCGGTCGCGGCCGATCAGCGACCAGGCGACGAGGGCGCCGACGAACGCGACGCTCGCGCCGAGCCGCAGCCCGTTCTGCAGCGCGTAGACGAACGCTTCGTGGGCCGCTTTGACGACGGTCGCCGACGGGGCGTGTGTAGGAGCCCCGGAGCCGAGCCCGTTGCTGATCGCTTCGCGCGCGCTGCTCGGGACGCCGGGGAGCAGCTGGGCGAGCTTGTTGCTGCCGAGCGTCGAGACGAGCGCGCCGAGGACGGCGACGCCGAAGGTGCCGCCGACCATCCGGCTCATCGAGAGGATCCCGGAGGCGACGCCGGCCTTGGCGGGCTCGACGGCGTTCATCGCGGCGGTGCTCATCGGCGACATCACGAACGCCATCCCGATGCCCATCAGGACGAAGCCGGGCAGCAGTGTGGAGTAGGCGCTTGAGATCGTCAGCGAGGACTGCCAGAACAGCGAGCCGGACACGCAGAGCAGCCCGAAGGTCATCAGCGGGCGCGGCCCCACGCGATCGGCCAACCGCCCGGCGATCGGGGCGATCAGGACGATCATCAGCGTCGAGGGCAGGAAGCGGACGCCCGCCTGCAGGGGGGTGTAGCCGCGGATGTTCTGCATGTAGAGGGCGAGGAAGAAGAACATCGCGAGCATCGCGAAGCTGACGATGAAGGCGACGATGTTCGCGCCGAGGAAGCTCCGCGAGCGGAAGAAGGCGAAGTCGACCATCGGCACGCGCCGCCGCGCCTCGACGATCGCGAACGCGCCGAGGCCGATCAGGGCGGTCGCGTAGAGGGCGATCTCGCGCCCGGAGCCCCAGTGCCAGCCGTTGCCCTTGATCAGCGCGAGCACGAGGGCGGCGAGGCCGATCGTCAGGGTCGCGACCCCTGGCACGTCGACGGTCCGGGCGACGGTTTCATCGCGCGACTCGCGGACCGCGAAGATCGTCACGAACACGGCGGCGACGGCGACGGGGAGGTTGAGGAAGAAGATCGACTGCCAGCTCACGCTTTCGACCAGGAACCCCCCGAGCACGGGGCCGATCGCGAGCGCGAGCGCCGACACGCCGGCCCAGGTCCCGATCGCGCGGCCGCGCTCCTCGGCGGGGAAGGCGTTGGTGATGATCGAGAGCGTCGCGGGCATCATCAGCGCGGCGCCCGAGCCCTGCACGGCGCGCCAGGCGACGAGCCAGGTGTCGTTCGGGGAGAAGCCGATCGCGGCGCTCGAGCCGGCGAACACGACGACGCCGGTCAGGAAGAGTTTGCGCCGCCCGAACAGGTCGCCGAGTCGCCCCCCGGTCACGAGCAGGACGGCGAAGGAGAGGGTGTACGCGTTGACGGTCCACTCCAGCGAGGCGGTCGAGGCGTGCAGCGAGCGCTGGATCGAGGGCAGCGCGACATTGACCACCGTGTTGTCGAGCATGATCATGAAGAGGGCGAAGCACATCGCCCCGAGGGCCCACCAGCGCCTGTTGTCGGCGTTCATCTGCAGCGCGCGGATCTTCTCTGTCATCGGGCGGGTCCTTTCCCTGCGGGTCTGTGGGCGGCGATCTCCTCGCGCCGGTTCGCGACCAGCGCGAGCGCCTCGCCGAGCGCCCCGGCCTCCTGCTCGTCGAGCGAGTCGACGAAGCCGTGGAGCGCCGACAGGCGCGCCTCGTTGAGCGCCTGTGGCACGCGCCGGCCGGCGGCGGTGAGGCGGACGCGCTTCATGCGGCGGTCGTCCGGGTCCTCCTCGCGCTCGACCAGGCCGCGCTCGTAGAGCCCGTCGACGGCCCGGCTCATCGCCGCGAGGGAGAGGCCGAGCGAGTCGGCGAGCGCCTTCACGGAGCGCTCCACGCCGTCGGACTCCAGGGCGCAGAGCGCCTTGATCTGGGTGAAGGAGAGGTCGAGCTCGGCGATCGCTTCGAACGTGCCGAGGTTGGCGTTGCGCATCAGGTAGGCGGCGAGGGCGTAGAGGTCGCCGGCGAGTGCGTCGCGGTCGGAGGCAATTGCTTGCATAGGCGCAACGATATGACGGGCGCAATGGTTGCGGTGTGTCGTTGGTCACACAACTACCGGCGAGGTGTGTAGAAAGAGGAGCGTGGACCGGGATGTCGCCCTGTGACCGGCCTGCCCGCGCTGCCAAGGCACCGGCAAGGTGCCGATCTCGCTCTGGGCCTGGCTGTCGACGTGGAAGTTCTACGGGCCGAAAGAGGAGCGTTGTCCGCGCTGCAGAGGCAGCGGCCTGATCCGTGAAGCTGCCTGACGCCGCGCGGCGTGTTCTCAGGGTTCGAACCGAGCCCTCTAGACTCACCCCCATGACCCTCGACGGCACGATCCTCGGCAACTGCGCATCCGAACAGATGGAGGCGCTCGAAAACGACTACGGGACCGACGAGTCGGCCGAGGTCGGCGCGGTCATCACGATCGTCCAGGTCCTCAAAAAGCTCGACGAGGACGGCGAATACAGCTCGACGGTCAGGATGCGGCACAACATCGCCGACCCGTACGCGGCGATCGGCTACCTGCGGGCGGCCGAACAGACGATCCTGCAGCAGCTCGGCGGACCGGCCGAGTAGCGCCGACGGCGCGCCCTACCCCGCGCGCAGCTCGGGCGCGGGGGAGAGGCCGAGCCCGGCGGGGCGCTCGGGCGGGCGCTCGGCGATCCGCGCCTCCCGTTCGTGGCGGCGGCGGGGCCGCCACACGCGCAGGTACTGCGCCCCCGCATAGGACCCGACGACGGCGACCACGGAGACGATCTGCGCGGCCCACGTCTCGACGTTCGGGAAGATCGAGAACCACGTCCCGGCCCACCCGGGGACGTGCATCCAGGCGATGTCGGTCGTGCCGATCCAGCCGGCGAACTGCATCTCGTTGACCTCCTCGCCGACCATCACCCACAGCACGACGAGCAGCATCCCGCCGGTGATGATCAGCAGGCGCTTGTAGGGCAGGCGCTGGTGCAGGCCGAACGTCATCACGCCGACGGCGGCGGTGAAGAGCAGGCCGAGGACGACCCCCTCGAGGACGACGGCCGAGCCAAAGGAGACGCGCAGGCCCTGCAGGAACAGGACGATCTCGAAGCCCTCGCGGTAGACGGAGGTGAACCCGAGCAGGCCGAGCCCGAGGATCGTCGAGCGCACCGCGACCTCCTCGCGCGAGCCGAGCAGCCGCCGGCGGCGCTTGTGGTGGTGGGAGATCCAGCCGGTCCAGTAGACGCGGTGGAAGAACCAGTTCATGACGAGCAGCAGGACGAGGATCGCCGGGATGCCGGTGATCGCCTGCACGGTCAGCCCCCCGTCGCCGAACGCCCCGATCGTCCAGACCGCGACGAACCACGTCGCGACCGACGCGAGCACCGCGACGCCGCTGCCGACCGCGACCGGCTTGCGGTAGGCGCGGTTGCCGCCGAGGAAGCTGGCCGTGATCGCGGCCAGCACGAGGATCGTCTCGAGTCCCTCGCGGAAGACCAGCACGGCGCTGTCGACGACCGCCGAGGTCCGGCTCATGTGCGTGCCCGCTTCGGTCGGGTCGGGCGTCCCGCCGTGCGCGTTCCAGCCGAGGATCACGGCGACGACGGCGACCGCGAGCGCGGCGAGCACCCACAGGCGCATCGCGCGCGATTGGACGGTCCTGGTGCTCGTCGACTGGCTCATCTCACTCCTTGCGCTCAAACCCGACCACCGGAGTCGGGTATCCGTGGCGAGCAAGCTATCACAAGTTAGGGCACCCTAATTAGGTGACCCTAATAAGGAGATGACTTGGACTGCCTCTGGGGCCGTTCGCGCAGCCGGATGTACGCACGCGCGTGGCGGGGCGGGTCAGGCGCCGCGCGGGAAGGGCAGCTCGAGCACCTCGGCGCTCGCCCCGCCCGCGACGGTGAGGGTCGCGCCCGGCTCGGCCTCGCGCCGTACCAGAGCGAGCGCGATCGGGCCGAGGCGGGGGGAGTCGACGACGCTGCCGAGGTGCCCGACGAGCTTCTCGCCGAGGTGCAGCTCCGCCCCCGGTTCGGCGGGCGCGGAGAGCGTCAGCCCGCGCAGGTGTCGGTTCGGCTTGCCCTTGTAGAACAGGCGGGCGACGGTCTCCTGGCCGACGTAGCAGCCCTTCGTGAAGCTGACGGCGCGGTCGTTGAGGCCGGCCTCCTGGGGGATCGTCGTCTCGTCGATGTCGACGCCGTAGCGGGGACGGCCCAGCTCGACGCGCAGGACCTCGGCCGCGGCCTCGCCGACCGGGGCGGCGCCGCGCGCCTTCAGCGCGGCGATCAGCGCCTCGGTCTCCTCGGCGATGCAGAGCAGGTCGATGCCGACGTCGGTGCGGATCGCGAGCGCCCTGTGGTCGTCGATCTCGGTCACCGCGTGCGCGTGCTCGGCGGAGCCGGGGTCGCAGCCGGCCACCTCGGCCGCGCGGGGGCCGATCAGCGAGATCAGGCCGCGCTCGAGCGTGCGCTTGTGGAGCTCGACGCGGTAGCCGACCTTGAAGCGGCGGATCATGTCGAACAGCGCCTGCAGGGTCGAGCGCTCGGTGTCGAGGAGCAGCTTGACCTGTCCGTCCTCGCCGGCGAACGCGAGCACGCGGAGGTCCCCGAGCATCTTTCCCTTGTGGGTCAGGAAGGCGGCGTAGCGTCCCTCGCCCGGGGGGAGGTCGGACAGTTCGTTCGTCACCTGGCCGTTCAGGAACTCGGCGGCGTCCGGTCCGGTCAGGGCGAGCTTGCCCCGCTCGGAGCGGTCGAGCACGCCGCAGCCCTTCCTCAGCACCCGGTACTCCTCGGCGCTCGTCTCGATCGCGGTCGCGGCCATTGCTTCGAGAATAGCCACGCTAGGCTTCGGGTCGATGGGCCTCGCCGACACCTTCCAGTGCATCGTCGACTCGCTCCCGGAGGACTGGACGGATCTCGAGCTCGACATGCGGATCGCCGACGAGTCCCGCTACGTCGAAGCGGCGCTCTACCTGGCGACGTGCAACGCCCGGCCCTACTCGAAGAACGACTGGCACTGGCGCCTGATCGTCGCCCACAACTTCGGCCACGCGGCCGCCGCGCAGACCGTCCACGGAGCGTTGAAGCTGCTCGACGACGCTGCCATCGAGGGCGAGATGGTCGTGCGCGAGACGCGCTCGGGGCGGGTCGAGGTGGTCCCGCAGTGGGGCCGCCCGCAGTCGGCCCGCGAAGAGTTCCGTCGGATCCGCGCCCAGTAGCCGCCGGTGGCCCGCGCCGTCGTGCTCACGGCCGACCTCCTGTTCGGCTCGAACGTCCGGGGGGCGCTCTCCGCGGCGGGCCACGAGGTGCGGCTCGCGGGCGCCGAGGGGGCGCTTCGTGACGCGCTCGTAGCCGGGCCGGCCGACGTGGTCGTCGTCGACCTCACCCACGACCCCCTGCTGGGCGTGCAGGCGATCGCCGAGCTGCGCGGCGAAGGCTTCCTGACCGGCGTGAAGCTGCTCGGCTACTACTCCCACGTCGAGCCCGGCGTGCGCGACCTCGCGCTCGCCGAGGACTTCGACCAGGTCGTCCCGCGCTCGCGGATGGCCCGCGAGGGCGCTGAGATCGTCACCTCGCTGGTCAAGACCTGACGAAGCTCGCCGGCGAGCGCGACGCCGTGCCGCGCCGGCGAGGCGGGCTCTCCCGCCGCCGCAGCCAATCGGCCCTCGTACGGTCGTCGAGCGGGCGCTCGCGGCCGTGGACAAGCGCTTCCCGCGGAGCTATGTTCCGGGCATGCGCCGGGGGGTCAGCGTCGCCGTGCTGCTTGTGCTCGCCGTCCTCGCGATGCCATCGAGTGCCGGCGCGGTGGATCCCGAAGAAGCCGTCGCGGGTGCCGGGGCGAGCTGGTTCTCCGGCGATCTCGATTCCCAGATCGGCGAGAACTGCTCGGTCATCGGCTCGCCCTACACGGAGACGATGGTCTCCGCCGTCGCCAACTACGGGGGCGTCAAAGGCGTGCCGGTCGTCGGGCAGAAATACTGGACGTCGTTCCTCGTCTCGATCCCCGGCGACCCGTGCGGCCCCGGTTCCTCGTCGGTCGAGACGGACGTGGTGCTGCCGCCGAACACCGAAGTCGACGGCAGCCGCCCGATCCGCTGCTTCGGGCAGCCGTCGGGAGCGCACACGTTCGAAGAGCTGACCGGGAAAGGGTGGTCGTTCGACGGCTATAGCGGCGCGTACTGTCCCTCCGCCGCGTCGCCCTCCTCGCTTCACTCGGGCGGGCTGTCGTTCGGCTTCAGGCCGCTCGCGACCGGCCAGCTGTTTCAGATCTTCGTCCCGGTGATCTCCTCGGCGCCGCTCGTCGGGGCCGGGCACTCGCCGCCCGACGGCTTCTACTGGCTGACCGACGCGACCGGCGTCTACGCCAACCCCGGCCTCAGCACCGTGTGGGCCAACGTCTTCTCGGCGCCGAGCAGCGGCTCCCCGTTCATCTACTTCGCGCACGAACCCGCGACGCCGTTCTGGGAACCGAAAGCGCCGGAAAAACCGTTCGACCTGCGCAACCGCGTCGAATTCAACGCCAACCTCTACACCGCCCAGCAGGCCGGCAACCTGTGCTGGGAAATCCGCGCCGTGCCGAGCGGTGAACTGATCGAGAAGTGCACGGAAGCCGAAGGCTGGAACGGCACCGTCCCGGCGGGCGAACCCGACCTTCGCCAGGTCTTCGGCGAAGGCGCAGCCGCCGGCCCCGGCGGCGGGTACGTGCCCGTCGCCTTCCTGCCGGAACTCTGGAACAAGGACTTCAAGATCGTCTGGCGCTTCACCTACGGCGGCAGCAAAGAAGCCACCGCCGAAGCTCCCTTCCACACGCTCTCCGGTCCCGACAGCGACGGCGACGGGGTGCCCGACGCCGCAGACGCCTGCCCGAGCGAAAAGGGCACGCTCGCCGACGGCTGCATGCCGCCCGCCCAGACCGACCCCGACGGCGACGGCGTCTACGGGGCCTCCGATCTCTGCCCGGCCGTCAACGGCATGGGCGCGCTCAACGGATGCCCCGGCGGGATCGTGCCGCCGGCGCCGGAATCGAAACCGGCGCCCCCGACCCCGCCCAAGGCCTTCGTCGCGACGGTCCGCCACGGCCACGCCTCGGCGGTCAAGGCCGGGGGCCGCATCCTCCTGAAGACCGGGCTGACCGTCGGCTGCCCGGCGGGCGGGCCGGCCTGCTCGGTGCGGCTGATCGCGACGGTCAGCGGCGCCCAGGCCGCGAGCGCATCGGGCGCGGCGCACCGCCCGCTCACGATCGGCACGTTGCACGCGACCGTTGCCCCCGGCAGGTCGCTTGCGCTGACGCTGCGCCTCACTCCAAAGGGAGCGGCGCTGCTGAAGAAGCACCACCGGCTCAAGATCGCGTTGAGCGGGACCGCGAGCGCGCTCGGCGGCCCGGCCGTGAAGCTCGCGGGGACGGTCGCCGTTCCGTACCCGAAGGCGCGCCACCACTAGGTGCTCTGGAGCTGCCGAGGCCCGAGAACGGGCGCGGCTCCTCGACCGGCGGCGGTAGACGGGGAGAAACACGGTTGACTCGCGCGTGGCGGTGGGCATAGGGTCGGCGGAGCTGGTGGCGCGCCGGATGGGGGGACGCCGGACGCGAGCAGACCACCCATCGTCCTCAGACACGACAGGGGGTAGTGCAATGAGGAAGTTCTTTGGCGCCGTAGCGGCGCTGCTGGCGCTCACCGTCGCGGCGGCCGTGCCGGCGGCGGCCAGCGCGGCGCCGCACTGGTTCAAAGGCAAAGTGGAACTGACGAGCGTCCCGGTCCCGGTCACGACGGCCGGCGGCCTCACGCTGATCGCGGCCGGAGCGACGATCAAATGCGTCGTAAGCGACACGGAGGAAATCTGGAACCCGGTCGGCGGCGGCGCGGGCGAAGACCTGATGACGTCGTTCAACTTCTCGAAATGCAAAATCACCGCGGGCTCGTCGGCGTGTCCGACCAAAGGCTTCGTCGAAGTCCTGTCGAACGGCCTGAGCTGGCCCTCGCACCTGCTCCCCGGGCCGCCGATCCGTGACGAAATCCAGAAGATGCGGATCATCATCAGATGCCTGGCGGGGACGGCGCCGGACGAATTCGAAGGGTCGCTGACGCCGGAAGTCGAAAAAAACAAACTCGTCTTCGGGCCCGGGAGCGGTGCGTTGACCGACCCGTTCTCCAACACCCTCGAAATCATCGGCAAAGACACGATGTCCGCCGCCGGCAAAGGCGCGATCAACGCCAAATAGGGTCGTGAACCGCGCGGGCGCTGGACCCGCCAGTTGAGCACGAGCAGCGGATGGGGGGCCGGAGTCTTGCCCGGCCCCCTCATCCGCTGCCATGCGCGCTGCGGGCCCGTGCGCGCTGTGGGGGTCAGGCGCGCTGCGCCGGTAGCTTCAGGCTGCGTTGACGCGGCTCAGCAGGGGATGGTCCGGCGCCGCGCCGGGACCCGGCCGCCCGACCGCGTCGCGCGCCTTCAGTCGCGCGCCGCATTTCTCGCAGATGCGGTGCTCGTCAACGGCTCCTCCGCAGCCGCGGTGCTCGATCACGACCGCCGGCCCGCCCTCGGGCGGGGCGTAGCGGTCGCCCCACTTCATCAGCGCGACGATCGTCGGCCACAGGTCGAGGCCCTTCTCGGTCAGCCGGTATTCGAACCGCGGCGGGCGCTCCTGGTAGGGGACCCGCTCGAGCACGCCCTGCTCCTGCAGGCGCGTCAGGCGCGTCTGCAGGACGTTGCGCGCGATCCCCAGGTGTGACTGCAGCTCGTCGAAGCGGCGCAGCCCGAGCAGGACGTCGCGCACGATCAGAAGCGACCAGCGCTCGCCGACCACCTCGAGCGCGCCGGCGATCGAGCAGGACTGGTTCTCATAGTCGTTGCGCAGCATTCCTAGACGAGCATAGCGGGGAGAGTTGCATCATGCAACGGGTCTGCTAGGGTGCGTTTCATCATGCAACGCAAATGGCGCGTCTCGCTCATCGTCGTGGCCGGGGTGTTCATGTCGAGCCTCGACCTGTTCATCGTCAACATCGCGTTCCCGTCGATCGGGCGGCACTTCGGGGGCGCCTCGGTCAGCTCGCTCTCGTGGGTGCTGAGCGCCTACGCGATCGTCTTCGCCGCCCTGCTCGTCCCGGCCGGCCGGTGGGCCGACGCGCTCGGGCGCAAGCGGGTCTTCCTGGCGGGACTCGGCGTGTTCGTGGCGGCGAGCGCCGCCTGCGCGGGCGCCTCGTCGGTCGGGATGCTGGTCGCCGCCCGGATCGTCCAGGCGATCGGCGGGGCGCTGATGCTGCCGACCTCGCTCGGCCTGATGCTGCCCGAGTTCGAGCCGGAGAAGCGCCACGTCGCGATCGGCCTGTGGGCCGCGAGCGGCGGCATCGCGGCGGCGGCGGGCCCGCCGCTCGGCGGCCTGCTCGTGAAGGCCGACTGGCGGCTCGTGTTCCTCGTCAACGTCCCCGTCGGCCTGGCGGCGCTCGCGTTCGGGCTGCGCACGCTTCGCGAGCACCGCGAGCAGGGCGCCTCGCGCCCCGACGTGGCCGGCGCGGGGATGCTGATCCTGGCCGTCGGCGCGCTCGTCGTGGCGATCGTCAAGGGCCAGGAATGGGGCTGGGACTCGGCGCGGGTGATCGCGCTCTTCGTCGCGACGCTGCTGCTCCTGCCGGCGCTGTGGCGGCGCTCCGAGCGCCACGCCACGCCGGTCGTCGAACCGTCGATGCTGCGCGTCCGGCGCTTCGGGCTCGCCGTCGGCGCCTCGGTGATCTTCTTCTCGGGCTTCGGCGCGATGTTGCTCGGCGGCGTCCTGTTCCTGACGGGCGTCTGGCACGAGGACGTCCTGACGGCGGGCCTGATGCTGTTCCCGGGGCCCGCGATGGCGACCGCGTTCAGCATCCCCTCGGCGCGGCTCGGCGCCCGCTTCGGCTACCGCCTGCCCGGCGCCGTCGGCTCGCTGCTGTTCGCGTCGGGCTCGCTCTGGTACATCGCCCGGACGGGCGACACCCCCCACTTCCTCACCGCCTACCTGCCGGGCGGGATCCTGACCGGCGCGGGCGTCGGCCTCGTGATCCCGACCCTGACCGGCGCGGGCGCCTCCTCGCTGGCCCCCGAGCGCTTCGCGACGGGCGCGGCGGTCCTGACGATGGGACGCCAGATCGGCGCTGCGCTCGGCGTGGCGCTGCTGGTCGCCGTTCTGGGCAGCGGCGGCACGAGCGCTTCGGACTTCCACGCGACCTGGCTGATCACCGTCGTCAGCGGTGTGCTGACATTCGCGGCGATGATCGCGATCGGACCCCCCGCCAAAGCCGGCGTCCCGGTCGACGAGGTGCTCGTGCTCGATCCCGTCGACGTCGCCGAGCTCCCCGCCGCCGCGCTCGTCGAGCAGGCGGCCTACCCGATCCCTGCGCGCACCTCCTCTGGAGCGATCGGCACGTGAGCGCGGTTTCGGAGCCCGCCGAGAGCCCGGTCCCGATCCGTGAGGGAGCGCGGCGCGTGCGGACGATCGAATGGGAGGACCCGACGGCGCTCGTGAGCGGGTCGAGCGGCCTGAGCGGCCTCGAGACGATGTGTCGCATCGCCGCGGGCGAGGCCCCGCCGCCGCCGATCGCGAAGCTGCTCGACATGGAGCTGGTCGAGGTCGGGGCCGGCCGCGCCGTGTTCGCGCTGCGACCAGCCGAGTGGATGTACAACCCGATCGGCTCGGTCCACGGCGGCATCGCCGCGACGATCCTCGACTCGTGCATGGGCTGCGCGGTCCACACGACGCTCGAGGCGGGCGTCGGCTACACGACGACCGATCTGCAGGTCCGCTACCTGCGCGCGATGCGGGAGGGCGGAGGGCGCGTCCTGGCCGAGGGCCGGGTCGTCCACGCGGGGCGCCGCACCGCGACCGCCGAGGGACGGCTGTTCCTCGAGGAGGACGAGACCGTCCTCTACGCGCACGGCTCGACCGGCTGCGTGATCCTGCGCTGAGACGCCCCGGCGCCCCGGGAGTCGTCCCCGATGCGTCCCGCGAAGCACGCCGGTTTGCGAAGCTCTGCGCATGACCGAGATCCGCGTTCGAGAGGCGACCTCAACCGATCTCGACGCGCTGAGCGGTCTCTACGAGCAGCTGACGGGAGCACTCGACGAGCCGCTGCCCGATCCGCCTCCCGACCCGCGCGAGGTGCTCGACCGGATCCTCGCCGACCCGGCTCGCAGCCTGCTCGTCGCCGAGCTCGACGGGCGGCTCGTCGGCACCGTCGACGTGCTGATCGCCCCGAACCTCACCCACCACGCCCAGCCGTGGGCGCTCGTCGAGAACGTGGTCGTCGCCGAGAGCGCGCGCCGGCGCGGGGTCGGCCGGGCGCTGATGCTGCGCGCGATCGAGCTCGCCCGCGAGGCCGGCTGCTACAAGGTCAACCTGATCTCCGGCAACGAGCGGACCGGCGCGCACGACTTCTACCGCAGCCTGGGGTTCGAGGCGATCGGCCAGGGCTTCAAGAGCTACCTGCTCGCGCGTTAGCGGCGGCGCGTCAGGGAGACGGCCCCCTCCCTCGGTGGGAAGGGCGGATGTGAGCCTGCCGACGCTAAGGGTCGGTGAGAGCGCATCCGCGCGTCGTCGTGAGGAGGCGCGCTCATCTGGCGGCAGGCGCCTGTAATGACGCCTAGCTGCGCGCGAAGCCGGCGATAGCAGCGGCGAGGGCGACGGGCTGGTCCTCGGGGGTGAAGCTGTAGGCGTCCTCGATCAGCTCGACGCGGCCGTCGTGCAGGGCCTCGGCGTAGCGGGCCGCGTTGGCCGGCGGGAAGACTCGATCTTCGGGGCTCCAGGCGAGCAGCACGGGCCCGGCGAAGCTCTCGATCAGCTGCGCGCCGGCCGCGTGGACGGGCGCCGAGGAGGCCGAGGACATGACCTTCGCGACGTCGCGCAGGATCGCGTCGTCTTCCAGCGCCGGCAGGGCATACCCGTCCCAGACCCCGGGATCGATCGGGCGCTTGACGAGCAGCCCGTAGGCGGCGTCCAGGCGACGCCCCTCGGGCTCGCGCAGCACCGACAGCAGGGCACCGAGGCCCGCTTCGTCGCGGGCGGCCGCCGGCAGGCCGTCGAAGGGCGGGGGCGGGAACTCGTCGTACGGCGTCTCGCACGAGTTCAGGACCAGGCGCGAGACCCGCTCGGGGTGGGCGGCCGCCGCGATCTGCGAGTAGGCGCCGCCGGAGTCGTTGCCGACGAGCGTGACCTCCCGCAGGTCCAGCACCTCGAGCGCCGAGGCGATCAGCTCGCCGCAGCCCTGCGGCGAGAGGTCCGCCCCGGCGGGCATCGGCAGGCGGTGCGAGCCGAGCGGTAGGTCCAGGCAGACGCACGTGAACTCGCCCGCCAGCCTCTCGACGACCTCGCGCCAGAGGTTCGCGTTCGCGAGCCAGCCGTGACTGAAGACGAGCGCGGGCCCCTCGCCGCGGCGGAAGCAGCCGAGCGGGCCCGTCTCCAGCTCGAGTCTCAACGCCTCGCCGAGCAGCGGAGAGCGTGTTCCCACGTCGCTCATCCTCGGGGCGCCCCGGACTCCGCCGTCGGTTGTGCGGCCTCATCCGGCGTTGCGTGTTCCTGTCCTGAGGAGTCCTTGGCCGGCGAGGCGTGCCCGTGCCGAGAGGAGCGCTCGACCACGCTCGCCGCCAGCGTCCGCAGCTCGGCGGCGACCGCGGCCGGCTCGGTCGTGTGGGGGACGTGGCCGGTGTCGAGCACGACCAGGCGCGAGCCGCCGATCAGCCGCGCGGCCCGGCGGCCGACCCGCACCGGGATGACCGGGTCGCGCTTGCCCCACAGCAGGAGCGTCGGCGCGGCGATCGAGGGGGCGTCCCGCCTGAGATCGTGCTCGGGCGAGGCGAAGCTGCGCCAAAGCTCGGCGACCGCGCGCAGCCCGGGGTCCTCGCGTGTGGTGGCAATGCCGGTCTGGCGCGCTCGCTCATCGGCGGGAGTGCGGGACCGCATGTAGGCGCCGCTGAAGGCCGGGTAGATCGCTCGCAGGAACGCGGGCCGGGCCATCAGCGCGCAGAACAGCCGTACGATCGGCGAGCGGCCCGCGAACCCGCCGCCGTCGACGATCGCGAGGCCGCGGACGAGGTCCGGGCGCCGGATCGCCATGCGTGCGGCGGCGAACCCGCCGACGGAGTTGCCGGCGACGATCGCGCCGCCCGGGGCGAGCTGCGCGACGGCCTCCTCGGCGACGTCCGCGAGGTGCATCGCCGATCCCGGCGCCGAGCCGGCGGGCGACTCGCCGTGGGCTGGCCAGTCGATCGCGATCGTTCGCATCTCGGCGAGCTCCGCGCGGAGCTCGTCCCAGTCGTGGCGGTCGTGGGCGCCGCTCGAGAGCAGGACCAGCGGCGGGGGTCCGCCCGGCCGCGGGTCGGGGCCCGCCAGGTCGTATGCGATCGGGCCCGTGGAGGTGTCGATGAAGGAGCTCATGCGCGCACCGTACCATAGTGACTGACCGGTCGGTCATCTTGACCGACCGACTGGTCATCTAGGATGGGGTGGATGGCACAGGCGAAGTCGACAGGGGCGAGCGCGACGGCGCGCAGAGACGGGCGGCGCGCCGGCGCGGGCGAGCGCTCGGCGGGGCGGACCCGCGAGGCGCTGCTCGCGGCCGGGGTCGCGGTGGCCGCGCGCGACGGCCTGGCGGGCCTGTCGGTCAACGGCGTGGTGGCCGAGGCGGGCGTCGCGAAGGGGACCTTCTACGTCCACTTCTCCGATCGCGAGGCGTTCGTCGACGCTCTCCACGCGGCTTTCCACGAGCGTGTTCTCGCCGCGGTCGAGGAGGCCACGGCGGACACCCCGCCCGGCGCCGAGCGGATCTGGCTCGGCGCGGAGGCATACCTCGACGTGTGCCTGCGCGAACGCGCGATCAAGGCGCTGGCCCTGGAGGCGAGAACCGACAGCACGCTGACGGAGACGATGTCGGCTCGCCACGAGCGCTTCGCGGCGAGCGCGATCCCCTCGATCCGCGCGATGGGCTGGCCCGAGGCCGCCTCGGCCTCGCAGCTGCTCGCGGCGATGACCTCGGAGATCGCGATCCGCGAGCTCGAGGCCGGGCGCAAGCTCCCCGCCGCGCGCCGCTCGCTGCGGCGCTTCCTCGGCCTGCCCGCCTAGCGCGGGCTCGACCCGGCTAGCTGGGCTGGGTCGCCTCGCCGCCGCCGAGCTCGGCGTGCGCGGCCAGCTCAGGATCGAGCGGGACGATCGCGGCGTTGGCGACGCGCGTGAAGGCGGGGTCGCCCGGCCGGGCGCGCCGGTGCATGGCGGCGCGGATCACCATGCCGTGGCAGACGACGAGCGCCGGGAGGGCGCCCGCGAGGATGTCGGCGAGCGCCGCCTCGACTCGCACCTCCTGCTCGGCGAAGGACTCGCCGCCGGGGAAGCCGAAGTCGGGGTGGGCGGCCGCGAAGGCGTCGAAGCGGGCCTCGTCCTCGGCGCGGACGTCGGCGAAGAAGCGGTCGGTCCAGTCGCCCGCGTCGGTCTCCATCAGGCGGGCGTCCTCGACCGGCTGCAGGCCGATCCTCGCCGCCACCGCGTCGGCCGTTTCCCGCGCCCGCAGCAGCGGGCTGCACCACAGCGCGGCGAAGCCGTAGGGGACGGCCCGCTCGGCCAGCTCGAGCGCCTGCGCACGCCCGGTCGCGTCGAGCGGGATCTGCTGCTGCCCCTGGAAGCGGCCCTCGTGGTTGTAGGCGGTCTGCCCGTGCCGGGCCAGGTAGACGCCGCCCGCCGGCCCGCCGGTCAGGAGAGGTCGAAGCGGTCGAGGTTCATGACCTTCGCCCACGCGGCCGCGAAGTCGCGCGCGAGCTTCTCGCCCGCGTCGTCGGCCGCGAAGACCTCCGCCAGCGCCCGCAGCTCGGAGTTCGAGCCGAAGATGAGGTCGACCGTCGTGGCGGTCCAGCGCGGCTCGCCGGTGCGGCGGTCGCGTCCCTCGTAGAGGTTCTCGCCCGACTTCGACCAGACCGTGCCCATGTCGAGCAGGTTCACGAAGAAGTCGTTGCTGAGCGTCCCCGGCCGGTCGGTGAGGACGCCGTGCGCGGCCTGCCCGAAGTTGGCGTTCAGGGCCCGCATGCCGCCCACCAGGACGGTCATCTCGGGCGGGGTCAGGTTGAGCATGAAGGAGCGCTCCAGCAGCCACTCCTCGAGCGGGATCTCCTCGCCCGCGTGCGCGTAGTTGCGGAACCCGTCCGCGCCCGGCTCGAGCACGGCGAAGGCGTCGACGTCGGTCTGCTCCTGGGTGGCGTCGGTCCGCCCGGGCGAGAACGCGACCGAGACCTCGTGCCCGGCCTTCCGGGCGGCCTGCTCGACGGCGGCGCAGCCGCCGAGGACGATCACGTCCGCGAGCGAGACGCGCTTGCCGCCGGCCTGGGCGTCGTTGAACTCCCGCTGGATCTGCTCGAGCTTCTCGAGCGCGGCGGCGAGCTCGGCGGGTTCGTTGACCTCCCAGTCCTTCTGCGGCGCGAGACGGATCCGCGCCCCGTTGGCGCCGCCGCGCATGTCGGTGCCGCGGAACGTGGACGCGGCCGCCCAGGCCGTCGCGACGAGGCGCGAGACGGACAGCCCCGAGGCGAGGATCTTCTCCTTCAGCGCGTCGACGTCGGCCCCGTCGATCGGCTCGCCCTCGGCCGCGGGCACCGGGTCCTGCCAGAGCTGCGGCTCGGGGACCCACGGGCCGAGGTAGCGCGAGACCGGCCCCATGTCGCGATGCAGGAGCTTGTACCAGGCCTTCGCGAACGTTTCGGCGAGCTGCTCTGGGTGCTCGTAGAAGCGCCGGGAGATCGGCTCGTAGTCGGGGTCCAGTCGCAGCGCGAGATCGGTCGTGAGCATCATCGGCGCGTGGCGCTTGGACGGATCGTGGGCGTCGGGGACCGTGTCCTGGGCCTCGTGGTTCTTGGGCGTCCACTGCTGCGCGCCCGCGGGGCTCTTGGTCAGCTCCCACTCATACGAGAAGAGGTTCTCGAGGAACCCGTTGTCCCATTTCGCGGGGTCGTTCGTCCACGCGCCCTCGAGGCCGCTGGTGAGGGTGTTGACGCCGTTGCCGCTCTCGAAGCTGTTGCGCCAGCCGAGTCCCTGCTCCTCGATCGGCGCCGCCTCGGGCTCGGGGCCGAGGTACTTGGGGTCGACGGCGCCGTGGGTCTTGCCGAACGTGTGACCGCCGACGATCAGGGCGACGGTCTCTTCGTCGTTCATCGCCATGCGGGCGAACGTCTCGCGGATGTCGCGGGCGGCGGCGAGCGGGTCGGGGTTGCCGTTCGGCCCCTCGGGGTTCACGTAGATGAGCCCCATCTGGACCGCCGCGAGGGGGCCCGAGAGCTTGCGGTCCTCGCTGTAGCGCGCGTCGCCCAGCCACGTGTCCTCGGTGCCCCAGAAGACCTCTTCGGGCTCCCAGATGTCCTCGCGCCCGAAGCCGAAGCCGAACGTCTGAAAGCCCAT